>WPCJ01292507.1_pt1 | contig 28598 bp, 26 predicted proteins | sample 5399831 | NCBI WGS metagenome assembly WPCJ01 (sample SAMN12869470, study PRJNA574797) | sludge metagenome | isolation source: wastewater treatment of pH10 | place: China:Beijing | collected 2019-05-20 | reverse complement strand
TGACTGATAATAAAGGATTTGTGCTGGATGGTGAGGTCCCGCAAGCGGGTCTCGTCCTTGGGATGCTCGCCGACTGCATTGATGAAGACGCAGCCCGTATAACTCTCCTCGCCGAACCACTTTTTCAGCGCCGGGAAGATCGCATCGAGCTTTTCGCGCGGCGTCGGCGGCGCCTCGATGGCGGCGAGAAACCAGCCGCGCCAGCTTTTGCCCTCGGTCTCCAGTACGGCCTCGACCAGATCTCCCTTTGATTTGAAGATCTTGTAAAGCGTCGTCTTGGCTGTCCCGGCTTCCGCAACGATGGCGTCGATGCCGGTGGCGTTGATGCCATTCTGGCAGAACAGCCGTGTCGCAGCGTCCATCAGCCGGGCGCGCGGTGTGACCTTCTCGGAATCCTGCGGCATGGGATCGCTCATTGCCGCGTCAATATGACATGCGCCGGCCCGGGCGCAAGCGAGGCTCAGTGATTTGACCAAGATTCGGGCGATTGGCTGGCGAATCGGCAGCGCCGATCATCATTCGGGCACCTCCAGTTTTCGGTCGCCGCAAGTAACCCGTTGAAATCACTCACCGCAGGGTCGTTCGCTCTCCGTGGCACACTTCGTGCAATCGTACAGACCGTTCTGTACTTTACCGAAGGGAGACGTCCATGACCGCTGTTGCCGCCAAGACCGCTTTGACCGGCTGCCTGGCACCGATCGACAAAGGCGGGCTCGAACAGCTGATCGCCAATGGCAAGGCCAATCCGAACGTCATCAAGACGCTCAAGTGCAAGACCGTCGCCGAAGGCAAGTTCCGCCACGCCAACTACATTCGCAGCCTGCCACCCTACATCGTCGATGAGCCGCCGGCGCTGCTCGGCGACGACACCGCGCCGAACCCCTCGGAGGCATCGCTCGCTGCACTTGGCTCCTGCCTTGCGGTTGGCCTGCATGCCAATGCCGTGCACCGCGGCTGGACCGTCAACAAGCTCGAACTGCAGCTCGAGGGCGATCTCAACATCACCGCTGTCTGGGGCACCGGCGACATCAGCGAGAAGCCGGTCGGCTTCACCGATGTGCGCGTCAAGGTCGACATGGAATGCGAAGGCGTTCCACAGGAGGAGATCGACGCGCTCATCACCCATGTGAAGAAGTGGTCACCGGTCGCCAACACGTTCACGCGCCCGGTCAATCTCGACGTCTCTGCCTGATCACGAGTTAGCGGTCGCAGTCGTGCGGCCGCTTCTTCTCTTTTTCTCGCACGACGGAGATCGACATGACCACGACGGCGCTGCTGCGGAAATCGAATGAAGTACCGGGCGACATCGAGCCGCTCGTCGATCGCGTGGCAGCCGTCGCGCGGCGCGAGCTGACACCGATCGCGCTGGAAATCGACGAAGGCACGATCTATCCCGACGAAGCGTTGCGCCATCTCGGCAATGTCGGCGCATGGTCCGCGCATGCCGACCTGCGCGATACGATCGCCGGCATCTCCACCATCGGCGAGACCTGCGGCTCGACCGCCTTCATGGCGTGGTGTCAGAACACGCTGGTCTGGTACATTCTCAATTCCGACAATGCGCAGCTGAAAGCGAAGTATCTGAGCGCCACCGCGGCCGGGAAAGTGCTCGGCGGGACCGGTCTTTCCAATCCGATGAAGAGCTTCTTCGGTATCGAGAGGCTGAAGCTGAAAGGCAAGCGCATCGACGGCGGTTACATCGTGCGCGGCGCGTTGCCCTGGGTTTCCAATCTCGGTCCCGATCATCTGTTCGGTACGATCTTCGAGATCGAGGAGACCGGCGAAAAAGTGATGTTCATCGCCGATTGCGCCGATGAAAATCTTGCTCTGACACCGTGCAAGCCGTTCCTGGCGATGGATGGCACCGGCACTTACGCCGTGCAGTTTCGCGACGTCTTCATTCCCGACGACCAGGTGCTTGCCGCGCCGGCGATGCCCTTCGTCAAAAAGATTCGCGCCGGTTTCATCCTCATGCAGATGGGTATGGGGCTCGGTCTCGTCAGGGATTGCGTCGCCATCATGGACAGCGTCAAACCCACGCTCGCCCATGTGAACCGTTTCCTGCCGCAGCAGCCCGAGGATTTTGCCGGCCTGCTCGCAAAGATGGAAGCCGAGACGATGATGCTGGCAGCCACGCCTTACGAAGCCGGCAATGATTACTGGCGCGCGGTGGTGGATCTCCGCCTGCGTGCCGGCGATGCGGCAGTCGCCGCCGCCCATGCTGCGATGCTGCATTGTGGCGCGCGCGGCTATCTCAAATCCCACCGCGCACAGCGGCGCCTGCGCGAGGCCTATTTCGTGGCGATCGTTACCCCAGCCACCAAACAGCTCCGCAAGATGCTCGCCGATAACGCACGCGAGCAACAGGGAGATCACGCCAACTGATCCAGGTCAGGGCGCACAACGACGGCTCATCTACATCAGGTTCAACAACGACGTTCAACACGAGTGGAGGCTAAAATGGCAGACGTTCTCATTTCCGCAGACGACCTCGCGACGTTCATGAAGTCGGAGCCCTGTGTCATCATCGATACCCGCAATCCCGATGCCTATGCGGCCGGGCACATTCCCGGCGCCGTCAATCTCCATGAGATATTTACGTTCCTCGCGACATCCACGCCGGAAGGCATGGAGGAGCTGAAGAAGAAATTTGCCGAAGCCTTCGGCGGCGCTGGTCTCTCGGGCGCAGAGACCGCCGTGATCTACGAGCAGTCGATGAATTCCGGCTTCGGCCAGTCTTGCCGCGGCTACTTCCTGCTCGAATTCCTGGGCTATCCCAAGATCAAGGTGCTGCATGGCGGCTTCGATGCCTGGACACTGAAGGGACTGCCGACCACCACCGAGGTCGCGACGCCGAAGCCGGCCTCCTTCGCCATCAAGCCGGAAGCCGGGTCGATCCTGATCGATGCGGCCACCATGCAGGCCGCGCTCGGCAATCCGTCCATCGCGATCCTCGACGTGCGCGATGTCGATGAATGGATCGGTGAAAGCTCGTCGCCGTATGGCAAGGATTTCTGCCCACGCATGGGCCGCATCCCCGGCGCGGTGTGGATCGAATGGTACCGCATGATGAAGCCGACAGCGGAAGGCCCGCGCTTCAAGTCGAAGAACGAGATCCTTGCCGAATGCGCCACTGTCGGCATCACGCCATCGACCACGGTCTACCTCTACTGCTTCAAGGGCGCCCGTGCGTCGAACACGTTCCTGGCGCTGAAGAATGCCGGCGTCGCAGATGTGCGGATGTATTTCGGCTCCTGGAACGAATGGAGCCGCGATGTGAAGTATCCGATCGAGGAAGGCTTGCCGGTCGTCGGTGAGAAGCAGGCGGTGGCGGCGTAGGATTTATTGTTCCTTCTTCCCTTGTGGGAGAGGGAGAACGACTGCGCAGCGGTCGAGACGCGTGGGGGCGCCACAAGCTCCAAGCCCGGGCCTCCCCTCATCCGTCATGGCCTTCGGCCGCGCCACTTTCTCCCATAAGGGGAGAAGGGAAAGAAAAAGGCCCGCTCCTTCGAGCGGGCCTTTCTCATTCAGTCCAATGCGTGCGGCTTACTTGCCTGCGAGCACGTCCACCAGCGTGGTGCCGAGGCGGGCTGGCGACGGCGAGACGCGGATGCCCGCGGCTTCCATCGCTGCGATCTTCGACTGGGCATCGCCCTTGCCGCCCGAGACGATGGCGCCGGCATGGCCCATGCGGCGGCCGGGAGGGGCGGTGACGCCGCCGATGAAGCCGACCATCGGCTTCTTGCGGCCGCGCTTGGCTTCGTCCTTGATGAACTGCGCCGCGTCTTCTTCCGCCGAACCACCGATTTCACCGATCATGATGATCGACTCGGTCTTGTCGTCGGCCAGGAACATCTCGAGCACGTCGATGAATTCGGTGCCCTTGACCGGGTCGCCGCCGATGCCGACCGCCGAAGTCTGGCCGAGGCCAGCCTGGGTGGTCTGGAACACGGCTTCATAGGTCAGCGTGCCGGAGCGCGACAGGATGCCGACCTTGCCCGGCTTGAAGATGTTGGCCGGCATGATGCCGATCTTCGATTCGCCGGCAGTGACGACGCCCGGGCAGTTCGGCCCGATCAGGCGCGACTTGGAGCCCGACAGCGAACGCTTCACGCGCACCATGTCGAGCACCGGAATGCCCTCGGTGATGCAGACGATCAGCGGGATTTCCGCATCGATGGCTTCGCAGATCGCGTCTGCGGCGCCCGGCGGCGGCACATAGATCACCGACGCGTCGGCGCCGGTCTTGTCGCGCGCTTCCGCCACGGTGTCGAACACGGGCAGGCCGATATGGGTCGAGCCGCCTTTGCCCGGCGAGGTGCCGCCGACAACCTTGGTGCCGTAGGCGATCGCCTGTTCGGAGTGGAAGGTGCCGTTCTTGCCGGTGAAGCCCTGGGTGATGACCTTGGTGTTCTTGTCGATCAAGACTGACATTGGCTTACTTTCCCTTCACCGCGTTGACGATCTTCTGGGCGGCGTCGTCGAGATCGTCTGCCGGCAGAACGTTGAGGCCCGACTCGCGGATGATCTTCTTGCCTTCCTCGACATTGGTGCCTTCGAGGCGAACAACCAGTGGCACCTTGAGGCCGACGGCCTTCACTGCACCGACAACGCCGGCAGCGATGACGTCGCACTTCATGATGCCGCCGAAGATATTGACCAGGATGCCCTTCACGTTCGGATCGGCGGTGATGATCTTGAACGCCGCGGTCACCTTCTCTTCCGAAGCGCCGCCACCGACGTCCAGGAAGTTGGCCGGGCTTTCGCCATACAGCTTGATGATGTCGAGCGTGGCCATTGCGAGGCCGGCGCCGTTGACCATGCAGCCGATGGTGCCGTCGAGCGCGATGTAAGCGAGGTCATACTTCGACGCCTCGATTTCCTTCTCGTCTTCTTCCGTGGTGTCGCGCAGCGCGACGATTTCCGGATGACGATAGAGCGAGTTGCTATCGAACGACATCTTGGCGTCGAGGCACTTCAGTTCGCCCTGCTTGGACACGATCAGCGGATTGATCTCCAGCATGTCCATGTCCTTGGCGATGAACGCCGTGTAGAGCTGCGCGGTCAGCTTCTCGGCCTGCTTGGCGAGATCGCCCTTCAGACCCAGCGCCTGTGCAACCGTGCGGCCGTGATGGCCCATCACGCCGGTGGCCGGATCGACCGAGAAGGTGATGATCTTCTCAGGGGTGTCGTGGGCGACGTCCTCGATGTTCATGCCGCCTTCGGTCGAAACGACGAATGCAACGCGCGAGGTTTCACGGTCGACGAGGAGGGAGAGATAGAACTCCTTCTCGATGTCCGAACCGTCCTCGATGTAGAGGCGGTTGACCTGCTTGCCGGCTTCGCCGGTCTGCACGGTGACGAGGGTCGCACCAAGCATCTGCTTGGCGAATTCCTTCACCTCATCGACGGACTTGGCGAGGCGGACGCCGCCCTTGTCGCCAGCCGAGGCTTCCTTGAACTTGCCCTTGCCGCGACCACCGGCATGGATCTGGCTTTTCACGACCCAGAGCGGGCCGCCGAGCTGCTTCGCTGCGGCCTCGGCTTCGTCAGCCTTGAGGACCGGCACGCCCTTGGAGACGGGCACGCCGAACTCCTTCAGGACGGCTTTCGCCTGATATTCATGGATATTCATAAGATGCTCCCGAACCCCCGATGGTGAAATTGGAATTCACGCCGTTTTCTCTGAATTGGCATACCGTATACCAAGGTTGCCGTATGTCAAAGCCGACGGTAATTCCGTGTAACGGACGAAGTTGGCCGAGTGGGTTCGTTGCAGTGATTGCCAACCACGTCAAATACAAAACCGGCACCGCGAGGGTGCCGGTTCATTTCTTCAGATGTTAGCCGAGCAGGTCGGGTGCGATCTTCTTGCAGGCGTCCATCAGGCCGACCACCGAAGCCACCGACTTGTCGAAGCCTTCCTTGTCCTTGCCGGCGAGTTCGATCTCGACGACGCGCTCGACGCCCTTGGCGCCGATCACGACGGGAACGCCGACATACATGTCCTTGACGCCGTACTCACCGTTGAGGTGAACGGCGCAGGGCAGCACGCGCTTCTTGTCCTTGAGATAGCTCTCGGCCATCGCGATCGCCGAAGCGGCCGGAGCATAGAAGGCCGAACCGGTCTTGAGCAGGTTGACGATCTCGGCGCCGCCGTTGCGGGTGCGATCGACGATCTCGTCGATGCGGGCCTGCGAGGTCCAGCCCATCTTCACGAGGTCGGGCAGCGGGATGCCGGCAACGGTCGAATACTTGACCAGCGGCACCATGGTGTCGCCGTGGCCGCCGAGCACGAAGGCGGTGACGTCTTCGACCGAGACGTTGAATTCATCGGCCAGGAAGTAGCGGAAGCGCGCGGAGTCCAGCACGCCGGCCATGCCGACCACCTTGTTCGCCGGCAGGCCGCAGGCCTTCTGCAGCGCCCAGACCATGGCGTCGAGCGGGTTGGTGATGCAGATCACGAATGCGTTCGGGGCATACTTCTTGATGCCCGCGCCCACCTGCTCCATCACCTTGAGGTTGATCGAGAGCAGATCGTCGCGGCTCATGCCGGGCTTACGCGGCACGCCGGCGGTGACGATGATGACATCGGCGCCTTCGATCGCTTCATAGGAATTGGCGCCAGAGAGCTTGGAATCGAAGCCATCGACCGGCGACGACTGGGCGATGTCCAGCGATTTACCCTGCGGGATACCTTCGGCGATGTCGAACATCACCACGTCGCCGAGTTCCTTGAGGCCGACCAGGTGAGCCAGCGTTCCGCCGATCTGACCCGAGCCAATCAGTGCGATCTTATTACGCGCCATGAGAAAATATCCTTTGAACCCGCAGGGGTGGGAGGAGAGAGCAGTAACTGCCGGAAGGCTGGTTATCGCTTTCGCTGGCACCGTTCAAGTCAGCCCCTGCCCAATTGTCGAGCGAGAAGGCTGTGTTGCGGATTTGGGGGCGGAGGCGGTCTGGTATACCTGACCTCTCAGGTCGTAGGGCGGATGAGCGAAGCGTCATCCGCCGGCCGAGTTTATCGTTGAAACTCCGCGGCGGATGACGGCTGCGCCTCATCCGCCCTACGCTTCTCGGTCATGCCGTTGAGAAATTCTAAGTCTCCACCAGTCCCGTCGTCGATCCACTCGCCGTGGAATCGCTGCGGCCGTGAGGCAGCGCGAGATAGCTCTCCGACCCCATCTCGAACAGGCGCGACGCCGTGCGTACGAACTCGAATTTCTCGACACCCTGATCCGCCGAATAGAGATCCGGCGGCTCGGCGGCAGCCGTGGCCATCAGTTTCACTGCATTGTCATACAGCGTATCGATCAGCGAGATGAAGCGCTTGGCCGCGTTGCGGTTGGCGTAATCCATCAGCGGCACATGTTCGATGAACAGTGTGTGATACTCATGCGCGAGCTTGAGATAGTCGGAGGCGCCGAGCGGCTTTTCGCAGAGATCGTGGAAGGTGAAGCGGGCGACGCCCTGTGCTTCCATCGGCACCTGGAGCTTGCGACCCTTAACGTTGAGTTCGCGCGATTTGCCCGCCGCGCCACCCGTGAGCTTCGCCCAGGCCGCATCAAGCTGCGCCTTGGCGGCATCGTCATCGGGCACCAGCCAGCTCTTCACGCCGACCAGCTTCTCCATGCGGAAGTCGGTGCGCGAGTCGAGCTTGCGCACCTCCATGTGGTCTTCGATCTGCTTGATGAAAGGCAGGAACAGTGCGCGGTTGAGGCCGCCTTTGTAGAGATTCACCGGCTCGACATTCGAGGTCGCGAACACGACCGTGCCGAGCTCGAACAGGCGTGCGAACAGGCGCCCGAGGATCATCGCATCGGCGATGTCGGTGACGTGAAACTCATCGAAGCACAGCAGCCAAGCCTCCTCGAAGATCGAGTTGGCAGTGAGCGCGATGACGTCGCCGTCCGGAATGGCGCCGCTCGCGATCTTCTGGCGGAAATCGTAGATGCGCTCATGGGTGTCGGCCATGAATTCATGGAAATGCGCGCGCCGCTTGTGTTCGACGGAACTGGTCTCGAAGAACAGGTCCATCAGCATGGTCTTGCCGCGACCGACCTCGCCATGGACATAAAGTCCCTTCGGCGGCTGCACATCCTTGTCGCCGCCGAACAGGCGGCCGAAGAACCCCTTTTTGCGTGGCGGCTCATAGGTTGTGAGCTTGGCGTCGAGTGTGGCGATGGCCTCGACGGCCTGAGCCTGCGCGGGATCGGCCTCGATGGTACCGGCGGCGACGAGAGCTCTGTACTGTTCGCGGAAGGATGTGTGCGGGGCGGGCATGGGCGCCTAACGGCCCCATGCGAGGGGAAAATGCAAGATGGCATTTGGAGGAGGCTGCGATGCAGCCTACCGCGACGCGCCGCTTCTCCCTCCCCGTTGTGCGGCTTCGCCGCTTGGGGGAGGGATATCAGAGCGTCGCTGCTAGCTACGCCGCACGCACCCTCTCACTCAGCTCGTACGAATTCTCCACCAGATATGGCCCCCCACCGGTGGACGCCCGCGAGGAGAACAGCACGAACTGCTCCGCAGTAAATGTTTGCGTCGGAAAATACCCGCGCACCGAGAGATAATCTGCCACGTCCCAGTTCGACACATCGCGCAACCGGGCGAGCGTCACATGCGGTGTGAATTTGCGCGGATCTGGTCCAAAGCCGCAACGGCGTACCAGCCGCTCCAGCTCGGCCTGCAATTCCATCAGGGGCTTGCTCGGCTCAACATGCGCGACGATGGCCCGAGGCTTGTTGCCGCCGAAACTCGCCAGTCCGCGGATCTCGACCTTGAAGGGCTTCCGTTCGACGCGCGACATCAGATACGCGATCTCGTTCGCCGAGATGCCGTCGATGTCGCCGATGAAGCGGAGGGTGACGTGATAATTTTCGGGGTCGATCCAGCGCGCGCCGGGGAGGCCACCACGTAAGTTGGCCAATCGCTGGCCGATCTCGGCTGGGATTTCCAGTCCGGCGAATAGACGCGGCATAGTCAGCTCCTTTTTGTCGGGGCGCGATTTTCGCCGAAAGGTGCGGGTGCATTCAGCGACACACCGCTCGGCGAAAATCATGCCCGAACAAACGAGCCGGTGAATCGCAGAGAGCAACGAATCACCGATGTCTATTTTGTACCCGAGTTATGTGACTCTGCGAAGCGAAGCGTGTCATCGCAGTGTCAAGTTCCGAATAACTTTCTGGTGTCTCCCGAGGTGTGATTGCGCGCGCGGCAATTGCTCAGTTCTTCGGCGCGATCCCTGCCACGAAGGCTTCCACTGTTGGTAAGATCTTGTTCACCACGACATCGACGCCTTCCGCAGTGGGGTGCATGCCGTCCGCCTGGTTCAACTTGTTGCCCTCACCGGCGACGCCGTCGAGGAAGAATGGATACAGGGGAATGTCGAACTGCTTGGCGAGATCCGGATAGATCGCGTTGAATTTATCCGCATAGTCCTTGCCGTAATTCGGCGGCGCCAGCATGCCGCAGAGCAGGACTTTGATGCCGCGCGCCTGCAGCCGCTTGATGATCTCGGCGAGGGCCTCGCGCGGTATTTTCGGATCGACGCCGCGGAGTGCGTCATTGGCGCCAAGTTCCAGGATCACGCCTTGTGTGCCGTCCGGCACCGACCAGTCGAGCCGGCCGAGGCCGCCCGAAGTGGTATCGCCGGATACGCCGGCATTGGCGATCTCGACCGCGATGCCCTTGTCCGTGAGCGCCTTCTGCAGCCGGACCGGAAAGGCTGCCGCTGCCGGCAGGTTATAGCCGGCGCTGAGCGAATCCCCGAGTGCCACCAGCTTCACGGGCTTGGCCGAACTTTGCGCCGAGACCGGTGCCAGCGACAACATGACCACGAATCCAGCAAACAACAGGCACACAAACCTGCGAAGCGACCCCTCGACCGCCGCAAATGAAGTGCCATATGACACCGGCATGGACACACGCATCGACACCCCATCTTTGGCCGGCCTTGCGCCGGATACCATTTGCATCTCGAACCTCAACCTGTCGCTCGGCACGGGCGCCGCGCGCGTGCATATCCTCAAGGATATCAGCTTGCGCGTCGGCTCGGGCGAGGCGATCGGGCTGATCGGCCCGTCGGGCTCCGGAAAATCCACGCTGTTGATGGTGATGGCGGGGCTGGAGCGGCCTGACTCCGGTCAGGTGGTGGTCAATGGCACCGCTTTCAATGATCTCGACGAGGACGGATTGGCGCGCTTTCGCGGCCGCCATGTCGGTATCGTTTTCCAGTCCTTCCATCTGATCCCGACCATGACGGCATTGGAAAATGTCGCCGTGCCTTTGGAGCTTGCTGGACATCCCGATCCGAATGGACGCGCGGCCATGGAGCTGGAGGCGGTGGGCCTCGGTGCCCGCCTGCATCACTATCCGCGCCAGCTCTCCGGCGGCGAGCAGCAGCGCGTCGCACTGGCGCGCGCGCTCGCGCCCGATCCGGCGATCCTCGTCGCGGATGAGCCGACCGGCAATCTCGACGAGAACACCGGCAGCCAGATCGTCGACCTCTTGTTCGCGCAACATGCCGAACGCGGCATGACTCTGGTGCTGGTTACCCATGACCACGCGCTCGCCGAACGCTGCGACCGCGTGGTGCGCCTGCGCTCCGGCCATATCGAGACGGCCTGATGGCTGTCGTGACCGACAATGCCGCCCCGACACGCGGCCCGTCGCTGGCCCTGCGCTACGCGCTCCGTGAGCTGCGCGGTGCTCTCAGCGGCTTCTATGTTTTCATCGCTTGTATCGCGCTCGGCGTGCTGGCCATTGCCGGCGTCGGTTCGGTTGCGGCGAGTTTGAATGACGGCCTTGCCCGGGAAGGGCGCGCATTGCTCGGCGGCGATGTCGCTTTCTCCCTGATGCAGCGCGAGGCGAAGCCGGAGGAGATCGCCTTCCTGCACCAGCGTGGCGCCGTCTCGGTGGCGGCCACCTTGCGTGCGATGGTGCGTGCCGGCGACGGCAATCTGGCGCTGGTCGAGATGAAGGCGGTGGATGCCGCCTATCCGTTGCTCGGCAAGTTGAAGATCGCGCCGGAGATGCCGGTTGCCGATCTGCTGGCCGAACGCGACGGTGCCTATGGCGCGGCAACCGATACGACGCTGCTGGCGCGCCTCGGTCTCAAGCTCGGCGATCGCGTCAGTGTCGGCAGCGCCACCTTTGAGATCCGCAGCGTTGTCGAGTCGGAGCCTGACAAGCTCGCAGGCGGTGTCGGCTTTGCGCCGCGTTTCCTCGTCAGTGAGGAGGCGCTGCGTGCCACCGCGCTGCTGCAGCCAGGCAGTCTCGTGCGATGGATCTATCGTGTTCGCCTGCCGGACAGCGGCGACCGCGCCGCCAAGACCTTCACCGATGACGCCCGCAGCCAGTTGCCGCAAGCGGGCTGGGAAATCCGCTCGCGCGACAATGCGTCGCCGCAGCTCGAGCGCAGCATTTCGCGGTTCACTCAATTCCTTTCTCTGGTCGGGCTGGCCTCGCTTCTTGTCGGCGGTGTCGGTGTCGCCAATGCGGTCAAGAGCCATATCGACCGACGCCGTGAGGTGATCGCCGCGCTGAAGGCGCTTGGCGCCACCGGACGCGACGTGTTCGCGATTTATCTGACGCAGGTGATGGTGCTCGCGGTGATCGGTTCGCTGATCGGACTTGTGCTCGGCGCTGCGCTGCCCTTTGCCATCGTGGGTCTGCTCGGCAATCTGCTGCCGCTGCCGGTGGTGCCGGCGCTGCACCCCGGCGCACTTGCGCTGTCGCTGCTTTATGGCTTGCTGACAGCGCTCGCTTTCGGCCTGTGGCCGCTGGCGCGGGTGCATGATGTACCTGTCGCAGCGCTGTTCCGCGACGCCGCGCATACTGAAACGAAGCGGCCACAGGCGCGCTACATTGCCTGGATGGCATTGGTCGTCTCCGTGCTGATCACGATCGTGATCGGCCTCGCCTATGACAAGCGCGTTGCCGCCATCTTTGTGGTGTCGTCGATCCTGGTCTTTGTTCTGCTGCGTGGAATCGCCGCCGTTCTGATGGCCATTGCGCGAAAACTGCCGCGTCCACGGATGACCATGCTGCGGCTGGCTATCGCCAATATCCATCGGCCGGGCGCGCTGACGCCGTCCGTGGTGTTGTCGCTCGGCCTTGGCCTCACGGTACTGGTGACCATCACCCAGATCGACGGCAATCTGCGCCGTCAGTTCATGGCTTCGTTGCCGGAAAAGGCGCCGTCGTTCTATTTCATCGACATCCCCTCGACCGAGGCTGATCGTTTCGCGACGTTTCTGAAGGAAAAGCAGCCGCAATCGACGGTAGAGGAAGTGCCGATGCTGCGCGGCCGGATCGTGGCTGCGCGCGGCGTCAAGGCGGAGGATCTCAAGCCCTCGACCGATGCCGAATGGGTGCTGCAGAGCGACCGTGGCATCAGCTACACCGATGAGGTCCCACGTGGGTCCAAGGTGGTCGAAGGCGAGTGGTGGCCGAAGAATTACAGTGGCCCACCGCTGGTGTCGTTCGAGAAGAAGCTCGCCGACGGGCTCGGTCTCAAACTCGGCGACGACGTCGTGGTCAATGTTCTCGGCCGTGACGTTTCCGCCAGGATCGGCAGCCTGCGCAGCGTCGACTGGCAGAGCCTCGGGATCAACTTCATCCTGGTGTTTTCGCCCAACACGTTCCGTGGTGCGCCGCATACGCATATCGCGACCCTGACCGAGCCGCAGGTCGCTCCCGCGCAGGATGCCGCGTTGGTCAAGGCGGTGGCCGACGCCTTTCCGATGGTGACCACGGTGCGTGTGCGCGAAGCGCTCGATACGGTCGGGACGGTGGTGACCAATCTGACGCTGGCTATCCGCGGCGCCAGCGCGGTGACGCTGCTGTCGGCCGTTCTCGTGCTGGGCGGCGCGCTGGCGGCCGGTCATCGCCACAGGGTTTATGATGCGGTCATATTGAAGACCCTCGGCGCCACCCGCGCACGGCTGCTTGGCGCCTATGCGCTCGAATATCTGATGATCGGCCTCGCCACGGCGGTGTTCGGCGTCATCGCTGGTTCGGTGGCGGCGTGGCTGATCGTCACGCGGTTGATGAATCTGGGCTTCGTCTGGCAGGTCGGCAGCGCGGCCGGTGTGGTGCTGGCGGCGCTTATTGTCACAGTCGGTCTTTGCTTGCTGGGTACACTGGTAGCCCTGTCTCAGAAGCCGGCCTCCGTGCTACGGAATTTGTGACCGATTTCGGTGTGATGCGGTTGCCGCATCGGTCGATTCGGACAAAAAGGCGTGGAATCGGCAAGCGCTCGCTGGCAGGACCGTTTACCAGTTTCATGCGCGCGTGCTGCGGAGCGACATTCCGCCACGCGTGGAAGCTTGCAGCGAATGTGTTAGTTTACCACATACCCTTTGGGTCAGGCCTTCAGCGTTTGTGTCGAGATTTTCATCCCGAACGGTGCTGAATCTGGGATACAATCGGGCCAGCGACGCACACCCTTTGCGGGCGCCTGGACAACTTATCGAGGTTTCGACCATGTCGGATCTAGACCGTAACTACGCCTCTCCCTTCGGCCGTGCCGCCACGCGTGACACCGCTGCGGTGGATGCAGGCCTGCGCTCCTACATGCTGCGCATCTACAACTACATGACCATCGGTCTGGCCATCACCGGCTTCGCCGCTCTGGGCGTGTATATGGGCGCCGTCACCGACGCCTCCAACGCTGTCGCCCGGGTCGGTTCGACCCACCTGTCGGCGTTCGGCTATTACATGTTCGCCAGTCCGCTGAAGTGGGTGTTCATTGCCGCCCCGCTGGTGATGGTGTTCGCCATTTCGTTCGGCATCAACCGCCTCAAGCCGGCCACCGCGCAGCTCCTGTTCTGGGTGTTCGCGGCGCTGATGGGCGTGTCGCTGTCGTCGATCTTCCTGGTGTATACGCACACCTCGATCGTTCGCGTGTTCTTCATCACCGCGGCCTCGTTCGGTGCGCTGAGCCTTTACGGCTACACCACCAAGCGTGACATGACGGGCATGGGTTCGTTCCTGCTGATGGGCCTGTTCGGCATCATCATCGCGAGCGTCGTGAACATCTTCGTGGCGTCGTCGATGCTGCAGTTCATCGTCTCGGTGGTCGGCGTGCTGATCTTCGCGGGCCTCACCGCCTACGACACCCAGCGCCTGAAGAACGACTACATCTACGGTTATGCCTCGCAGGGCGGCGATATTGCCGAGCGCGCGGCCATCACCGGAGCGCTGTCGCTCTACCTGAACTTCATCAACCTGTTCACGCTGCTGCTGCAGCTGCTCGGACAGAAAGAGTAAGTCGGGCGCATAGCCAGAGAGATCGAAGCCCCGGCCAAAAGCCGGGGCTTTTCTTTTGTCCGGGGCACACCTACGATTCCCCCATGCCCGAGATCGATATCCGCGCGGCCACGGCCGCGGACCTTCCCGCTATCACCGCCATCTATGAAGAAGCGGTCCTGCACGGCACCGCGACATTCGAAATCGAGCCGCCGGACCTGGCCGAGATGACGCGGCGTTTCGAGGGGCTGGCGAATGGCGGCTTTCCCTATTTTGTGGCGACCGATGGCGACGAGGTGCTGGGTTATGCCTATGCCGGCCCCCATCGACCGCGTGTGGCCTACCGTTTCACCGTCGAGAATTCGATCTATCTCGCACCCGCCGCACAGCGCCGCGGTATCGGTGGCAAGCTGCTTGCCGCCCTGATCGTGGCCTGCGAAGCCAGAGGCTTCCGTCAGATGGTTGCGGTCATCGGCGACAGCGCCAATGCCGGCTCCCTCGCCGTCCACCGCAATGCCGGTTTCGACATGGTCGGCACCCATCCGAATGTCGGCTTCAAATTCGGTCGCTGGCTCGACACCGTGTCGATGCAACGCGCGCTGGGCGAGGGCAGTGAGACGTTGCCTTAAGGCCGGAACGTCACACCACCGCCAGCTTGCGATCGATCACCAGAAGCACGCGGTCAAGCTCGTGCCCGCGGCGCAGAATCATGCCGGTGGCGGAGATCACGCTGTACATGCCCTGTTTGCGGGTCAGTTTCGGATCCTTCTCGATCCGGTAGATCGGCATTTCCGACGAGCGCCGGAATACCGAAAACACGGCGCGGTCGCGCAGAAAATCGATGGCGTAGTCGCGCCATTCGCCCTCGGCGACCATTCGTCCGTACAGATTGAGGATGCGGCTGAGCTCGATGCGGTTGAAGCTGACGACAGGTGCCGGCACCGGGCCTGTCGTCCCGCGATTCGAGCTGGGGTCATTGTCTCCCGGAATCAAATGCATCGGCGCGCCTCCTGTCACATCATTTACATGATTGCGCCGTCTGCCATTCGCTGCAAGGGCCGTGAAGCCGGCGGTAGAAATGAGCCGTCACGGGAACGTTAGGCCAATCTTATTGCCGCCCAATTTTGGCCCATCGGACGCCCTTGTGGGTTTCTACAAGGAGACACTGCGTCGGGTCCGGTTCTTCCGGTCTCGGATTCCTCAGCCCCCAGCCCCCCGTGGTCGTTGGGATCGGACCCTGCGCAGAGATTAGATTAATCCCCACTGGGCCAACGTGAGTTGGTCCTTTTCTTTTTGTGGGGCACGCGCCGTCATTCCGGAGCGATCGCGTCAGGGCGCGAACCCGGAAGCCCGACGTGAGGCGCTCCTTGGTACTTTGCACCAGTCAAATGCCAAGATTCGGGGGTGGCACCCAGCTTCCGCCGCGCACGCTCCGGGAATGACTGCGTGGGGTTGCTACTGCAGCGAGGTAAAGGCTGCGCCGCGCATGGGGCCCGGCTTGTCGCGCGAGCCGTCCTGCACATAGACGACGGCCGCATCGACGCCATCGCGCGTGACATTCTCCAGCGGCAAGGTCCAGCTGGCGGCGTTGCCGTTCCAGTCACCGACTTTCAGCCAGTTGCGAACCACATTGTAGTAAGTGAGTTCGCGTCCGCGATTCTCGCCGCGACCGACCGTGATCGGTACCGACTTCGACACCGAGCAGATCCAGACTTCGCCGTGATTGTGGCTCGACGCTTCGGCAGAGGCGGCGACGGTGACGTTCACATGCTTGCCGGACACGGAGACCGACACCGGCACTGTCATCACTGAAGTACGCTGATTGGTGGCGCCGATCGCGTCCTTGATTTTCGTCACGTCGCTGCCGATGACCTGCGTCGCGCCGTTGACGACGGCCTGCGGTGTATAGATGTCGCGATCGCCGCGCATCTGCGAATAGGCCTTCTGGCGCGCGCTGAAGCGCGAATCGGCCAGCGTGTCCTTCCAGCCAAGATAGTCCCAGTAATCGACCGGCATGCTGAGCGGGATCACCGAAGGATCCTTGGCCAGGTCGCCGATGATCTTGTCGGCCGGCGGACACGACGAACAGCCCTGCGACGTGAACAGTTCGACCACGGCTCGCGGCTGTGCCTGCGCGCCTTGACCGAAAGCCATGTGACTGAAAGCGGCAATGACGCCGGCGCCGAGAGCGCCAGTCCATCGCGATGTGTCACGGAGAGATTTCATCAAGACGTGCCGCGCTCGGAGTTGGGCAACCAGACTGGTACCGCTCGATGGGGTCATCAAAGGCGTTTTTTGTGCCTCCTGATGCAGAAGGCGGCCTTTCATAGGCCGCCTTCCAATCACTGGCCACTCACTTCGAGGTGAGGCACGACGTCACAGCAGCTGTGGGTTATGCAGCGAGCTGGCGCAGCACGTAATGCAGGATACCGCCGTTACGATAGTATTCCAGCTCATCCAGCGTATCGATGCGGCAGAGCAGCGGCTCCTTGTGCACCGAACCATCGGGCGAGGTGATTTCGGCGATCAGTTGCTGACGCGGCTTCAGGTCGCCGACAAGGCCCTGGATGGTGACCTTCTCGTCGCCCTTGAGGCCGAGTTTCTTCCACGAAGAGCCGTTTTCGAAGGTCAGCGGCAGCACGCCCATGCCGACGAGATTCGAGCGATGAATACGCTCGAAGCTCTCGGTGATCACGGCGCGGACGCCGAGCAGACGCGTACCCTTGGCCGCCCAGTCGCGCGACGAGCCGTTGCCGTATTCGGCGCCGCCGAAGATCACCAGCGGCACCTGTTCGGCCTGATACTTCATCGCGGCATCGTAGATCGACATCGCTTCGCCGTCCGGCCAGTGCTTGGTCATACCGCCTTCCGGCACATTGCCGTCGGCGCCCTGCATCATGAAGTTCTTGATGCGGATATTGGCGAAGGTGCCGCGCATCATCACCTCGTGGTTGCCGCGGCGCGTGCCGTACTGGTTGAAGTCGGCCGGACGCACCTGATGCTCCGACAGATACTTGCCGGCAGGCGAGGTGAGCTTGATCGAACCGGCCGGCGAGATGTGGTCGGTGGTGATCTTGTCGCCGAACAGAGCCAGGATGCGCGCACCCAAGATGTCGGTGGTCGGCTCCGGCTCCTTCTTCATGCCTTCGAAATAGGGCGGGTTCTGAACATAGGTCGAGCCCATGTTCCACTTGTAGGTCTCGCTTTCCGTGGTCTTGATCTTCTTCCAGTTGGCGTCGCCTTCGAAGACATTGGCGTATTTCTTCTTGAAGATCGTCGAGGTGACGTACTTCTTGATGATCGCGTTGATCTCGGTCGTGGTCGGCCAGATGTCCTTGAGATAGACCGGCTTGCCGTCCTTGCCTTCGCCGATCGGCTCGACCGCGAGATTCTTCGTTACGGTGCCGGCGAGAGCATGGGCGACGACCAGCGGCGGCGAGGCGAGATAGTTCGCCTGCACGTCCGGCGAGACGCGGCCTTCGAAGTTGCGGTTGCCCGAAAGCACGGCGGCGGCAACGATGCCGTTCTCGTTGATCGACTTCGATATCTCTTCGGGCAGCGGGCCGGAATTGCCGATACAGGTGGTGCAGCCGAAGCCGACCAGATTGAAGCCGACCTTGTCGAGATCGAGCTGCAGGCCGGAATCGGCGAGATATCCGGCGACGACCTGAGAGCCCGGAGCCAGCGAGGTCTTCACCCACGGCTTGGCCTTGAGACCCTTGGCGACCGCGTTGCGGGCGAGCAGGCCGGCAGCCACCAGCACGCTCGGATTCGAGGTGTTGGTGCAGGAGGTGATGGCAGCGATGACGACGTCGCCATGGCCAAGATCGAAGTTCTTGCCCTCGACCTTGAAGCGCTCGGTAGCGTTCGGCTTCTTGTATTCATTGGCGAGCGCGTTGGAGAACCCTTCTGCAATCGCCGGCAGCGCCACGCGACCTTCCGGGCGCTTGGGACCGGCCATCGACGGCACGACATCGCCGAGATCGAGCTTCAATGTTTCAGTGAACACCGGATCCGGCGATTTGGCGGTGCGATACAGGCCCTGCGCCTTGGAATAGGCTTCCACCAGCGCGACGCGCGCAGGCTTGCGGCCCGATGTCTTCAGATAGTCGAGTGTGGCGGCATCGACCGGGAAGAAGCCGCAGGTCGCGCCATATTCCGGCGCCATATTGCCGATCGTGGCCTTGTCGGCGACCGACATGGCATCGAGGCCGGGGCCGTAGAATTCCACAAACTTGCCGACCACGCCCTGCTTGCGCAGCATCTGGGTCACGGTGAGCACGAGGTCGGTGGCGGTGACGCCTTCCTTCAGCGCGCCCGACAGCTTGAAGCCGACTACGTCGGGCAGCAGCATCGACTGCGGCTGGCCGAGCATCGCGGCTTCCGCCTCGATGCCGCCGACGCCCCAGCCGAGCACGGCGAGACCATTGACCATGGTGGTGTGGGAGTCGGTACCGACCAATGTGTCGGGATAGGCCACCTCGAAGGTGCCCGTCTTGCGACCGACCTTCATCTTCTGCTTCTTGGTCCAGACGGTCTGGGCGAGATATTCGAGATTGACCTGGTGGCAGATGCCGGTGCCAGGCGGTACGACGGAGAAGTTCGAGAAGGCGCTCTGACCCCATTTCAGGAACTCGTAGCGTTCCTTGTTCTGCTTGTACTCTTCAGCGACGTTCTTGCCGAAGGCCTTGTTGTCACCGAAGAAGTTGACGATCACCGAGTGGTCGATGACCAGATCGACCGGGACCAGCGGGTTGATCTTCTTCGGGTCACCCTTCAGCGCCTGCATCGCGTTGCGCATCGCAGCGAGATCGACCACGGCCGGAACGCCGGTGAAGTCCTGCATCAGCACGCGGGCCGGGCGGAACGAGATTTCATGCTCAAGCTTGCGCTTCCTGGCCCACTTGGAGAAGGCGACGATGTCAGCTTTCTTGACGGTGCGGTCGTCTTCGTTGCGCAGCAGGTTCTCGAGCAGGACCTTCATCGAATAAGGGAGTTTGGAGATGCCGGTCAGGCCATTCTTCTCGGCCAGCGGCAGGCTGTAATAGACATAGGTCTTGGCGCCGACCTTGAGGGTCTTGCGGCACTTGAAACTGTCGAGCGAGGTCATGCGAAGGGTCCCACTTCAGTTGAGCGGCACCCCGGGCGGGGCGCCGAGGCACGCTCGGCGGGGCATGGCCAGTTCGCTTGCGGGCGCCGATTGTGTGCTGCATCAATGGTCGCTTTATAGAATCTTTCTAGAACGGCTGCCACAGCGACAATCGTTTGCAGCCTTGCGAAATGATGCAACAACGCCGCGGGATGTCTTGATCAAATCTGCAGGTACGGAAAAGTGATGATGCGGCTGGCGGGCCAGAATCTGCGATGCGTGCGCGCAGGCCGCGAGGTGTTTGCGGGACTCGATTTCGAGGTGAAGGCGGGGGAGGCGGTTGCGATAGTCGGCCCCAACGGCGCCGGCAAGACCTCGCTGCTCCGCCTGATCGCCGGACTAATCATGCCGGCCGATGGAACGATCGCGCTGGACGGGGGCGATGCCGAGCTGAGCGTAGCTGAACAGGCGCATTATCTCGGTCATCGCGATGCGATGAAGCCGGCTTTGACGGTGACGGAAAATCTCGGATTCTGGGCGGAATTTCTTGGCGGCGTGGCCTCCGAGCCGGTTGCCGCGCTGGAGGCCGTGGGGCTCGGCCATGCCGCGCAGCTTCCGGCCGGTTTCCTCTCTGCCGGCCAGCGCCGGCGGCTGTCGATCGCCCGGCTTTTGACGATCAAGCGCCCGATCTGGCTGCTGGACGAGCCGACCTCGGCGCTCGACGCCGGCAGCCAGAAGGTGTTTGCGGGGTTGATGACCGCGCATCTCGCCGGCGGCGGCCTGATCATCGCGGCAACGCATACGCCGCTGGGGATCGCGGCGCGGGAATTGCGAATCGGGGGTGAGGCGTGATGCGCGTAGCTGTCGTTATGTCACGAGGCTCCGACGGTCATGCTCCCTCCCCCCTTGTGGGGGAGGGCCGGGGTGGGGGGAGGCCGCGGGCGACAGCACTTCGGCGATCATCCAACCAGGCAGCGATCCCCAGCTATCATCAAGCGCGGTGCGTGGGGCTACCCTCCACCCTAACCCTCCCCTACAAGGGGGGGGAGAATCGACAGTGTTTGTGGTTGTGGGAGCGCCTCCTATGACCGCGCTCCTCGCTCTCATCCGCCGTGACATCCGCATTGCGCTCCGCGTCGGCGGCGGCGCCCTGATCGGGGTGCTGTTTTTCCTCACGGTCGTCGTGCTGATGCCTTTCGCGATCGGTCCCGATCTCAATCTCCTGATGCGGCTCGGACCGGCCATCCTCTGGCTCGGCGCGCTGCTGGCGAGCCTCCTCACCCTTGACCGCCTGTTCATGGCCGATGCCGATGACGGCTCGCTCGATCTCATCCTGATGAGCCGGACGCCGCTGGAATTCACCTGCGCCGCCAAGGCGCTCGCGCATTGGCTGGCCGCCGGTGTGCCGCTCATCGCGGTGACGCCGGTGCTCGGGCTTCTGCTCAATCTCGATGTCTCCGCCACCACGGCCGTAGCCTTGACGCTCCTGGTCGGCACGCCCGCGCTCACCTTCACCGGCATGATCGGCGCCGCTCTGGCGGTGACGTTGCAGCGCGGCGGACTGCTGCTTGCCGTGCTGGTGTTGCCGCTGTCGATCCCGGTGCTGATCTTCGGTGTCGCTGCCTCGAACGCGGCCATTGTGGAGCAGGGGACCATGGCGTTCGGGACGCCGTTCTCGATCCTCTGCGCGATCTCGCTGGCGAGCCTGGTGATCGGACCATTTGCCGCAGCGGCGAGCTTGCGTCATGGCATGGATTGACATGGAACGACGCCGGGGATTGACCGAGGTCAATCCATGGCAACCCAAAATGAATGAGAATAAGTTGCATTGATCGCGGGCACCGCCGCGACTAGTGGAAATGCCATGACGCTGACCGAACTCGCCAATCCGACCCGGTTCCTGTCGCTCGCCACGCGCGTTCTGCCGTGGCTGGCGATGCTCACCGGCGTGCTGCTCGTTTTTGGCCTGTATCAGGCCGCGCTGGCTCCGGACGACTATCAGCAGGGTGCCACCGTCAAGATCATGTTCATCCATGTGCCGAATGCCTGGCTCTCGATGTTCGTCTGGGGCGTGATGACCGTGGCGTCTTTGGGCACGCTGGTGTGGCGCCACCCGCTCGCCGATGTCGCGGCCAAGGCGGCCGCGCCGATCGGGGCCGCCTTTACCTTTCTCGCCCTCGTTACGGGCTCGCTCTGGGGCCGGCCGATGTGGGGCACCTATTGGGAATGGGATGCGCGGCTCACGTCGGTGCTGATCCTGTTTCTGATGTATCTCGGCCTGATCGCGCTCTGGCGCGCCGTCGAGGATCCGTCCCGCGCGGCCCGCGCCGCGGCCGTGCTGACGCTGGTCGGCGCCATCAATATTCCGATCATCAAGTTCTCGGTGGACTGGTGGAACACGCTGCATCAGCCGGCCTCGGTGATTCGCATGGGCGGCTCTGCGCTCGACAAGTCATTCCTTTATCCCTTGCTGATCATGGCTGTGGCGTTCTCGCTGCTGTTCGTCACGCTGCATCTCGCCGCCATGCGTAACGAAATCCTGCGCAGGCGTCTGCGGTCGCTGCAGATGCTGCAAGCTTCGAAGCCGGTGGCGCTGCCATGATGTCGCTTGGTCCCTACGCGTCCTTCATCGTCACGTCTTACGTGCTGGTCGCAGCCGTCGTGCTCGCTCTCATCATCTGGATCGCCATCGATCATCGCCGTGTGCGTGCGAAGCTGCATGCGCTGGAAGAGGCGGGCGTCGCGCGTCGCTCAGGCCGCGGCGCAAAGGACATCACATGAGCGAGGTCGCAACTGCAGCTTCGAAGCGCCGCTGGGTGCTGGCCTTGCCGCTGGTGATCTTCGCCGCGCTTGCCGCATTGTTCTGGTTTCGCCTCGGCGCCGATCCCTCGAAGCTGCCATCGGCGCTGATCGGCAAACAGGTCCCGCAAACGGCACTGCCGGCTCTGTCGGGGCTGAACGACAATGGCAGCTCGATTCCCGGCCTCGATCCCGCGGCGTTTCTCGGCAAGGTCAGCCTGGTCAATGTCTGGGCGTCATGGTGTGTGCCCTGCCACGAAGAGGCGCCGATCCTCACGGAGCTCGGCAAGGACAAGCGGCTGCAAATGGTCGGCATCAACTACAAGGATGCCGCCGACAATGCCCGTCGTTTTCTCGGTCGCTATGGCAATCCGTTCGGCATTGTGGGCGTCGATGGCAATGGCCGCGCGTCGATCGAATGGGGGGTCTATGGCGTACCGGAAACCTTCATCGTCGGTCGAGACGGCAAGATCGCCTATAAGCTGGTCGGCGGCATCAATCAGGATAACCTTGCAAAAGTGCTGAAGCCGGCCATCGAGAAGGCGCTCGCCGCGGGTAGTTAGTTCGCGCAGCCTGCCGCTCAACTATCAAAAATAAATTTCAGCTTTTATCTGCGGTTCATTTTGGCGCCGCGAGTCCGCCATGAATGCGCAGCTCAATCGGTTTGTTACTTAATCGTCCTTGGAGGGACAAACCGATGCGCTACTTCAAGCTTGCTTCCCTGACTGCAGCCGCCCTCTCGCTCGGCGTTCTCGCCGCTTCGCCATCGATGGCGCAAACGGCGCAGCCGGCAACACCTGCCAGCAAGATGGCTCCCGCGGATTCGAAGATGGCTCCGACGGCGACCAAGACCTCTCCTGCAGCCGGAACCACCGGCGCAGCGTCGGCAAAGACCGACCTGGTCGATATCAATTCGGCGACTCCTGAAGCTCTGGAAGCGCTGCCGGGTATCGGCAAGGCCTATTCGGCCGCGATCGTCAAAGGCCGCCCGTACAAGGGCAAGGACGAACTCGTGCAGAAGAAGATCGTGCCCGAGAAGACCTATGACGGCATCAAGGACAAGGTGGTCGCGAAGCAGAAGAGCTGAGCGCTCCCATGATCACGACGCATCGGCGCATTCGCGCCGGTGCGTTGTTTTTTGCCGTTGCCGGTCAGCGATCCAGCACGCAGTCCTTTACCGCATCGCCGAGTGCCGCGAAGTCGGCCTTGCGCGGCGAGGTTCTTCGGAAGGCGAGACCGATGGTGCGGCCCGGTTGCGGATTTTCGAGTCGCAGAAATTTTACGCGCGTATCGCGCTGTTCGACATCGGCGGCAATCTGCGGAATCAGTGTCACGCCGTAACCATTCGCGACCATCTGGATCACCGTGGAAAGGCTTGACGCCGCGAAGGCGGTGCCGGCTGCGGTCATGCCGCCGCGCGCGGTGGCGCAGAAGGCCAATGCCTGGTCGCGCAGGCAGTGGCCGTCCTCGAGAAGAATGAGACGGCTCTGATCGATCTCTGATGACTTGATGCGCTGGTCGGCGGGGCGCGAGTCATTCGCCGGCACCGCCAGCAGGAATGTGTCGTCGAACAGTTTGAGCGTTTCGATCTCAGCCTCGCCGAGCGGCAGCGCCAGCATGGCGGCATCGAGCACGCCGCTCTTCACGTCATCGACCAATTGGCGCGTCTGCGTTTCCCGCAATTCGAGTCGTAGCTCCGGAAATTGTTTCTGCAACGCCGGCAAGATGCGCGGCAGCAGGTATGGCGCGAGAGATGGGATCACGCCCAGCGTCAGCCGGCCCGTCAACACGCCGCCGCGATGCCGGGCGAAATCCACGAGATCGCGTGATGCCGCCAGCACGTCTTCGCCGCGCCGCGCCACTTCGCGGCCGACATCGGTGAGAATCACTTCGCCTGGCCGCCGCTCCACCACCTGTACGCCGAGCGTCCGTTCGAGGTCGCGAATCTGCATCGACAGCGCCGGCTGGGTGATGGCGCAGGCCTCGGCGGCGCGGCCGAAATGACCATGTTTTGCGAGGGCGGAGAGATAGCGGAGTTGGCGCAGGGTGATCATTATCAATCAGATAAACTGATCGGAGGCCCAAGACAATTCGACTGGACCTGATCTAAGAAAGCTTCCAATCTGTCGTCACGAATTTCCGCCATGGTGGGTGCTCGCCTGCCGACAAAATTCGTCAGGCAATTGAAAAGATAGAGCTTTTGGAAAATTGAGCGGTTTTGTCGCGGCGACGGTTGTCACTGCGAGCCGCTCGCCAACAGCCGAAGGAGAATGAGATGGACGCGAAGACTGATGGCGCCGGCAAGTGCCCGGTGATTCATGGAAGCAAGGGTCAGAACAATCGCGGCTGGTGGCCGGAGCATCTCGATGTCGGCATCCTCCACACCAACCATCCCTCGGCTGATCCGATGGGCGAGGCGTTCGACTACGCCAAGGAATTCGAGAGCCTCGATCTCGATGCCGTCATCAAGGACCTGACGGCGCTGATGACCGATTCGCAGGACTGGTGGCCGGCGGACTTCGGTCACTACGGCGGCCTGTTCATTCGTATGGCCTGGCACTCGGCCGGCACCTATCGCATCACCGATGGCCGCGGCGGCGCCGGCCAGGGCCAGCAGCGTTTCGCGCCGCTGAATTCGTGGCCGGATAACGTCAATCTCGACAAGGCCCGCCGCCTGCTGTGGCCGATCAAGCAGAAATACGGCAACAAGATTTCCTGGGCGGATCTGATGATCCTCACTGGCAACGTCGCGCTCGAATCCATGGGTTTCAAGACCTTCGGTTTCGCCGGCGGCCGCGCCGATGTGTGGGAGCCGGAAGAGCTCTATTGGGGTCCGGAAGGCACCTGGCTCGGCGACGAGCGCTACAGCGGCGAGCGCCAGCTGGCGGAGCCGCTCGGCGCCGTGCAGATGGGCCTCATCTACGTCAATCCGGAAGGTCCGAACGGCACGCCCGATCCGCTCGCTTCGGCGCGCGACATCCGCGAGACCTTCTTCCGCATGGCGATGAATGACGAAGAGACCGTGGCCCTGATCGCCGGCGGCCACACCTTCGGAAAGACCCATGGCGCCGGCGATGCATCGCTGGTCGGTGTCGATCCGGAAGGCGCGGAGCTGGAAGCCCAGGGGCTCGGCTGGAAGAGCAAGTTCGGCACCGGTATCGGCGGCGACTCCATCGGCAGCGGCCTCGAAGTGACCTGGACGCAGACGCCGACCAAGTGGAGCAACCACTTCTTCGACAACCTGTTCAAGTATGAGTGGGAACTGACCAAGAGCCCGGCCGGCGCGCATCAGTGGGTGGCGAAGAATGCGACTGCGGACATCCCGCATGCGCATGACGCGTCGAAGAAGCTGCTGCCGACCATGCTGACCTCGGACCTCGCGCTGCGCTTCGATCCGATCTACGAAAAGATCTCGCGTCGCTTCTACGAGAACCCCGATCAGTTCGCCGATGCTTTCGCCCGTGCCTGGTTCAAGCTGACCCATCGCGACATGGGTCCGTTCGTGCGCTATCGCGGCAAGCTGGTTCCGAAGGAAGAGCTGATCTGGCAGGATCGCGTCCCGGCAAACGACAAGCCGGCTCTCGGCGACAAGGACATCGCCGACCTCAAGGCGAAGGTTCTGGCCTCGGGCTTGTCGATGCAGGAATTGGTTTCGACCGCCTGGGCCTCGGCTTCGTCGTTCCGTGGTTCGGACAAGCGTGGCGGCGCCAATGGCGCGCGTATCCGTCTTGCTCCGCAGAAGGACTGGGAAGTGAACCAGCCGCAGCAGCTCGGCAAGGTGCTGGGCAAGCTAGAGACGATCCAGAAGGAGAGCGGCAAGATCTCGCTCGCCGACCTGATCGTGCTTGCCGGTTCGGCAGCTGTCGAGAAGGCCGCGAAGGATGCGGGCGTCACGGTCACCGTACCGTTCCTCCCGGGCCGCGGCGATGCAACCCAGGAGCAGACTGACGAGCACTCCTTCGCTCCGCTCGAGCCGCGTGCCGATGGCTTCCGCAACTACGTCAACGGCAAGAAGACGCAGTTCATGAAGCTGGAAGAAGCGCTGGTCGACCGTGCGCAACTGCTCACGCTCACCGCGCCGGAAATGACCGTGCTGGTCGGCGGCCTGCGCGTCCTTGGCGCCAATGCCGGCGACAGCAAGCACGGTGTGTTCACGTCGAAGGTGGGCACACTGACAAACGACTACTTCGTCAACCTGCTCGACATGGGTACGGTGTGGGCGCCGAGTGGCGAGAACACCTATGAAGGCCGCGACCGCAAGACCAACGCGGTGAAGTGGACCGCGACCCGCGTCGACCTGATCTTCGGCTCGCACGCCCAGCTGCGTGCCATCGCCGAAGTCTATGGCTCCGGCGATGCCAAGGAGAAGTTCGTGAAGGACTTCGTCAAGGCATGGACCAAGGTGATGAACGCAGATCGCTTCGATCTCGCCGACAAGCCGAAGACGCTGCAGGCCGCCGAGTAAGCGATCGATAAAATTGCTGATGGCGAAGCCCTCGCGACCATGTCGCGGGGGCTTTTTCTTTCTGCGCGATAAACACTGCTGTCATCGCCCCGCTTGACCGAGCGATGACAGGCGAGGACGTCTTGCACCCGTCATCGAATCCTCGCAGAAATATCTCCTTCAAAACGGGAGGCCCACGATGATGAAACTCTACTGGTCGCCGCGGACGCGTTCGTTCACCGCCCTGTGGCTGATGGAGGAGACCGGCGTTCCCTATGAGCGCGTGCTCATCGACATTCACAAGGGCTCGCAGCGCACGCTGGAATTCCTTGAAGTGAACCCGATGGGCAAGGTGCCGGCGCTGCAGGACGGCGAAGCCACGATGGCGGAAGCCGCGGCCATCTGCGCTTATGTGGCCGAGCGCTATCCCGATGCCAGGCTCGCCCCGCCGCTGGGCGACGTGCATCGCGCAAAGTATCTCTATTGGCTGTTCTTCGCGCCCGGCTGCATCGAGCCGGCGATCGCCCAGATCGCGACCAAGATGGAACTCAATCCGGTCGCGGCCGGCTGGGGTGACGCGCAGCGCGTGTTCGATGTGCTCGAAGCCGCGCTGGAAGAGGGGCCATGGATTCTCGGCGAACAATTCTCCGCCGCCGATATCGCCATCGGCTCCGGGCTGAATTTTGCGGTTCGCAATTTCAAGATGGTGCCGTCACGCCCCGCCTTCGAGCGCTATCTCGATCGTTGCGCGGCGCGTCCGGCATTCCAGATCGCCGAACAATATGCGTCCGGCGAAAAGCTGGATTGATGGCCGGCGCTGTTACGCTACCGAGGCGAACAGCGCCGGATCGAAATGGCCTTCATACTCAAAGGTCGCGTTGCCGGTCATCAGCACGTGATCGTCGCTTTCGCGCCAGTCGATCACGAGTTCGCCGCCGGGCAGCGTCATATGTACCTTGCGCTCGGTACGGCGCAGGCGCGCGGCCGAGACGGCTGTCGCGCAAGCTGCCGTACCGCAGGCCTTGGTGAGGCCGGCGCCGCGCTCCCAGGTGCGCATCACGATATGCTCGCGATCCACGATATGGGCGAGGGTGATGTTGGCGCGCTCCGGGAAGATCGGATGATTCTCCAGCAGCGGCCCGAAACGTTCGAGGTCGTAGGCATGGATGTCGTCGACCCAGAAGATGGCATGCGGGTTGCCCATGCTCGCAACCGAGGGCGTATGCAGGATCGGCGCGTCGATCGGACCGATCTGCAATTCGATGCCGCGGGTGTCGCGGAATTCCTCGGCCAGCGGGATGTCCTGCCAGCCGAACTTTGGAATGCCCATGTCTACGGTAAAGGTCTCGCCGTCCGCGCTGCGCCAGCAATTGATCAGGCCGGCCCGGGTCTCGAAAGTGAGGCCGGTCTTGTCGGTGCCGGCAAAGGTCTGCCGTGCCACGCAGCGCATGCCGTTGCCGCAGGCGCCGGCTTCCGAGCCGTCATTGTTGTAGATCGACACGAAAGCCTCGGTGCCGGGCAGGCGCGGCTTCGTGAGCACCATCAGCTGGTCATAGGCGATGCCCGCGGGGCCGGCGACGGCACGCGCATCGGCCGGTGTGATCGGGGCTGCGGTGTCCCGCATGTCGATCACGACGATCTCGTTGCCGATGCCGTTCATCTTGGCGAAGGAGTGGTTGGCCAGCGCGCTCATGGGTAGGTCCTGATGTTGCCCGCTTTATATGGCGAGACGGGCCGCAATGGCCAGTGCGGCCATTGGCGACGCATGATACCATCGGTATCTGTTCGCCGCGCCGGCCGCCAATGGAGACTTTTCGTATGTTCCGCACCCGTCTGTCCCGCTTCGCCACCGCAGCCGCGCTGACCTCGGCGGCGGCGCTGTCGCTGAACGTTGCAGCCTGGGCCCAGTCACCGCCCGCCACGCCGCCGGCCGAAGCGAAACCCGCCGAATCGAAACCGGCCGAGCCGACGCCCTCCGCTCCGGCACCGACTCCGGCTGTGCCGGCAACACCT
>WPCJ01243136.1_pt1 | contig 28682 bp, 20 predicted proteins | sample 5399831 | NCBI WGS metagenome assembly WPCJ01 (sample SAMN12869470, study PRJNA574797) | sludge metagenome | isolation source: wastewater treatment of pH10 | place: China:Beijing | collected 2019-05-20 | reverse complement strand
GCAAGAGCCCCGGCGCGCCGCCGCCCGGCGCGTTGCGGCTGGCCGAGGCGTCCAGCCTGCTGCAACTCCTGAAATCCAACATCATCGCCGGCCTGCGCGAGTTCGAGGCGGCGAAGGCCGATCATGATCGCCTGTCCTCGATCGGTTTCGCGGTGGCGATGAACAACGTCAAGATCGGCTCGTCCGAGACGATCCTCACCATCATCAACCATGCCATGCTGGTGTGCGGTATCCTCGGTTACAAGAACGGCACGCCCTACAGCCTTGGCCGCCACCTGCGCGATGCGCACTCTGCGCAGTTGATGATTTCCAACGACCGTATCCTCGGTAACACGTCCAATCTCCTGCTTGTGCACAAGCAGGATACGAGCCTGATGGGGTAAGCCATGGACCAGCAAACCTCGCTTCTGGACAGGTTGTTCGAGACCGGCCTGCTCATCGAAACCGGTGTCGAAGGGCTTTATGGCCGCAGCGGTCGCTTCGAGGACATCATCACCCGTTTCGAGGCGCTGATCGACAGCGTTGGCGGCGGCGACGGCGCCGAACCGATCCGTTTCCCGCCCGGCATGAACCGCGCCCATTTCGAGGGCAGCGGCTACATGAAGAGCTTTCCGCAGCTCGCCGGTACGATACATTCCTTCTGCGGCAACGAACTCGACCACATGAATCTCCTGCAATGCATGGAGACGGGCGAGGACTGGACCAAGACCCAGGAAGGCACCGACATCGTGCTGACGCCCGCGGCCTGCTATCCGCTCTATCCGACGGTGGCCAAACGCGGTGCGTTGCCGGAGGGCGGCGGTCTGTTCGACCTTCAATCCTATTGTTTCCGGCGCGAGCCGTCCAACGACCCTGCGCGCATGCAGCTTTTCCGCATGCGTGAATATGTGCGCATGGGCACGCCGGAACAGGTGATGGCATTCCGCAACGACTGGATGGAGCGCGGCAAGGCACTGATGGCTTCCATAGGCCTGCCTGTCGAAATCGATGTTGCCAACGATCCGTTCTTCGGGCGTGCCGGGCGCATGATGAAGAACAACCAGCGCGACCAGAACCTGAAGTTCGAACTGCTGATCCCGATCACCTCGACCACCAAGCCGACGGCCTGCATGAGCTTCAACTATCACCAGGATCATTTCGGCAAGGGCTGGGAAATCAACACGGCCGATGGCGAAGTCGCCCATACCGCGTGCGTCGGCTTTGGGCTGGAGCGCATCGCGCTGGCGCTGCTCAACCACCACGGTCTCGATATCGACGCCTGGCCGGCGCCGGTTCGAAAGACCTTCGGATTCTGATCTTGACGCTGCCGACGGTCTTTGCCGGGCTCGACCCTGCCAGCTACAAATCCCATGCGCTGCACCAGGCGGAGCGCATGTGGCCCGAAACCAATTGTTATGTCGATCTGTGGATCGAGACGCTGCACGCCTTTGGCAGTGAGCCGGAGGCGATGCTGGGTTTCACGCTGACGCAGGATTTCGAAGGCGACCAGTTCACCTTCTTCAAGGTGCCGCTGGAAGATATCGAGGCATTGTACGGCATCCGTTGCACGGAGCTCGCCATCTACGACCGCGTCGAGGCGCATGTCGAAGAGCAGCTGAAGCGCGGCCGTCTGTGCCTTGTCGAGATGGACAGTTTCTACATGCCCGACACGCATGGTGTCGGCTACCAGCATGAGCATGGCAAGACGACCGTGGCGATCAACCGTCTCGATGTCGCCAGCCGTAGCATCGACTACTTCCACAATGCCGGCTTCTTCCGGCTGGAAGGCGATGATTTCGACGGCTTGTTCCACATGAACGACGGGCCGGAGGACCTGCCATTCCTGCCTTATACGGAATTCGCCAAGTTTCCGGCGCAACGGCCCGCGCACGACCATCTGCATTTGTATGCCGAGCGGCTGGCAAGACAGCATTTTGCGCGTCGGCCGGCCGACAATCCGGTGGCAGCCTTCGCCAGGATTTTCCCCGGCCAGGTCGAAAAGCTGGCGGAGCGGCCATTCGATTTCTTCCACAAATATGCGTTCAACACGCTGCGCCAGCTCGGCGCGAATTTCGACCTGGCCGCAAGCCATCTCGACTGGCTGCGTCCCGACGGTTTTCTGGGCGACGCGGCCGGTCATGCGCGGCGTATTTCCGAAGTCGCCAAGGCGACGCAGTTCCAGGTGGCGCGTGCCCTGGCGCGGCGCAGGTTCGAGCCCTTGGCCACCGCTCTCGATCCGGCCGTCGAGGCCTGGGACGCCCTGATGCACGGCCTGGCCGGCAGGTTAGGCTAGAAGCGTTGTGGGCGCAGATACTCCCGTACATGGCAGTCGGAGCCGCTTTCTGGAGCAGGGTTGGCGGATGGTGCTCACGCCTGCTGGCGCATGGGACAAGCCGCCGCTGGATGTGGGGCCTTTCCAGACTGTGTCAGCGCCTGTTCCCGGTACTGTTGCCGGTGCTCTGGAGCGAGACGGTCAGTTCGAGCGCACCGCGCCGCGACCGCTGAACAAGTCCGACGCCTGGTACTTTCTCGATCACCTGGGAGAGTCGCCCGGACCAGCCATGCTTCATTTCGATGGGCTGGCGACGGTCGCGGAAATCTACTGGAATGGCGATCTGCTCCTTACTTCCGGCTCGATGTTCATCGGCCATGACCTGGCTGTCACCTTGACCGGGAAGGACAGGCTGGCCATCTGTTTCCGGGCTCTCGCACCCCATCTGGAAAAGCGGGGGCCACGCGCCCGCTGGCGGCCGCAGATGATCACGCCGCCGGGGTTGCGCCTGGTACGCACCACCGTGCTCGGCTACATGCCCGGCTGGTGTCCGGAAATCCATGCCGCCGGGCCTTATCGCGCGATCCGGCTGGTCCGGCCGGAGAACGGCGAACCGCAGGATGTGCGCGTCGCCGCGACGCTGGATGAGGGCGGGGCCGGCCAGCTGAAGGTAAGTTTCAAGGCGTTCGGTTTGAGGGGCACCGTCCGCCTCATCTGCGCGGGCAGAGAAGTCGAGCTTTCGGGCCGGGACGGGCACTTCGAAGGTGGCCTGTCCATTCCGGATGTCGACGTCTGGTGGCCGCGCACGTACGGAGCTGCGGCTCTGCACGAGATCGAAATCATCGCGGGCGGCGAGCGTCGCACGATCGGCCGCACCGGTTTCCGGCGGATCGCCATCGATCGGGGTTCCGACGGTCGGGATTTCGCCCTTCTCGTCAACGGTGTGCGTGTCTTCTGTCGCGGGGCGGCCTGGACCAGCGCCGACATCGTTGACCTTCCCGGTACGCGGAACCGCTACGCACCACTTCTCGAACTTGCGGCCGACGCGAACATGAACATGATCCGCATCGGCGGAACCATGCTCTACGAGACGCCGGAATTCTTCGCGCTGTGCGATGAGCTCGGCATCATGGTCTGGCAGGACTTCATGTTCGCCAACTTCGACTATCCGATCGGCGATGCCGATTTCGCGATGTCGGTGCGCGTGGAAGCGGAACAGTTCCTGCGTGGCATTTCGTCCTCGCCGTCCTTGGCGGTGCTGTGCGGAGGCAGCGAAATGGCGCAGCAGGCGGCCATGCTTGGACTGCCGCCGGCATCATGGTCGGGTCCGCTGACGGACGAGCTGCTGCCCGGCATTGCGGCTGCTATCAGACCGGACGTGCCCTATGTGCCGAACAGTCCATGCGGCGGGGCGATGCCATTTTCGCCCAGTGAAGGCGTCACCCACTACTACGGTGTCGGCGCCTACTGCCGGCCGCTGGAGGACGCGCGCCGCGCCGGTGTCCGTTTTGCCGCCGAAAGCCTGGCATTTGCCAATGTACCGGAACAGGTCCTGCTCGACAGCGCGTTGCCGGTGCCGGCCGTTCATGACCCACGCTGGAAAGCGCGCGTGCCACGCGATCGTGGCGCGTCATGGGATTTCGAGGATATTCGCGAACACTATCTGGCACTGCTCTACGATGTCGACCCGGCAAGGCTGCGCCGCGAGGATCCGGCCCGGTATCTCGACCTCTCGCGTGCCGTGACAGGCGAGGTGATGGAAGCGACCTTCGCCGAATGGCGCCGGCCAGGTTCCAGCTGCAACGGTGCATTGGTCTGGACGTTCCAGGATCTGCTGCCGGGTGCCGGGTGGGGCGTGGTCGATGCCAGGGGCATGCCAAAGCCGGCCTGGTACGCCTTGAAACGCGCCTTTCGCCCGGCGCAGATCATGCTGACGGATGAAGGTACAAACGGCGTCGACGTGCATGTCGCCAATGATGGCGGCACGGACCGCGCGTTCATCGTCGAGATCGCCTGCCTGCGCGACGGGGTGCAGCCTGTGGTGCGTGGCACGCAGACGATCATGGTTCCGGCCCGACGAGGCATCACCTTGCCGGCGACGGATCTGTTCGGCGCTTTTTTCGATACCGCCTATGCGTTCCGTTTCGGGCCGCCTGCGCACAATGTCACGGTTGCCCGACTGAAGGAGGAGGACGGTCAACGCTTTGTTGCCGAGGCATTTCATTTCCCGCTCGGGCGGACCGAAGCATCGACCCGGGCTGCCTTGACGGCTGTGGTCTCCGAGGATGAAGGGCGCTGGCTGCTCACGCTCTCCACCGATCGCCTGGCCCAGTCGGTTCATATCGAGGTGCCCGGTTTCCGGCCTTCGGACAACTGGTTCCATCTGGCGCCGGGAGATGCGAAGACCGTGCGGCTTGTTGCGCTTGGAAGCGCGGAAAAGCCCGCTGGCAGTGTCAGCGCTCTGAATTCAAGCGCCGTAGGGTTCTAACGCTACCTGGCGCATCGTCGCGCAAATCGAGCCCGATCTTCGGAAAATCATGCGCCGGCCGGAAATGTCGGGGCGTCGTTTACGTGTGTATTTGAACGCGCTCCATCCGGCTCGCCTGCTTTCAACGCAGCCTGCAGGATGCGTTCGCGTACCACGGCCTTGGCAGCAGGTGGCGAGATGTTGTGGTCGGCATCGGCAATGATATCCAGCGTAGCATTGCCGTAGCGCTTCAACCCCTCGCCGTTCTTGCCGAAATGGAAGCGGAAGCGATCGAGGCCGATATCGGTGGCGCTGTAGATCAATGTCAGCGGCATGTGCCGCTGGGTGAGGCGCTTGAACAGGGCGTGCGTGGCTTCTCCCAGGCGGGCATACTTTGAGACCGGCGCCATCAGCGCCGGCATCATTCCGGCAATGCGCCGGGCGACCTGCTTGCCGATGCTGCTTACGGCACTGCGGACATCGATGCGGCCGGCGAACAGGCGGCGCAGCGTGTCGCCGCTGACCATGCGGCGACCATAGTCTTCAAGGGAGCGGGCATTGTAGCGCAAGGCGTCATCCACCGCCTCGTCCTTGTCCCAGACGAATGTGAAGGGATTGACCAGCACGGCGGCCTTGCAGCGGTCGTCGGCAAGGGCGCTGCGGAAGGCGAGATAGGCGCCGCTGCAGCGGCCGGCGAGCACTGCCAGACCGAGCGCCAATCCATCGAGCAGGTCGAAAGCGGCGATGACGTCGTCAACCTGATAGTCGGTGTACAACGTCTGTTCGGGTGCCCCGACCACCGGTGGACTGTCGCCGACGTCCGCCCCGTCGAAACGCAGGGAAGCCACGCCTTTGGCAGCCAGATAGCGGGCCGTTTCGACGGTCATGCGTGCCCAGCCGGCCTGGCGATCATAGCCGCTTCCGAGGCAGATGACGGTGGCGCCTCGTCTTTGACCACGAGGCTGGCAGAGAACACCGTAGAGGCGATCGTCAGCGCCGAAGCGCAGAGGGGTCTCCACGAAATCAGGACCTTCCAGTCGCGCTGTGCCGGGTACTTCCGATGCCTGCAGGTGCGCTTTCCTGCCTTTTGACTGCGTGGCTGCCTCGGACACCCACCCCACGACCTGACCGATGACCGCGAGTGGCTGTTTGGCGAGTGTCGGGTTTGAAACCAGATCATCGTAGCCGAGATAGGGCAGGCGGGTGACCTTGGCGCCCAGTGCGGCCAGGTGCTTCGAGAGCGCGACTTCCTTGTCGCGTGCCGGCCGCTCCAGCATCATGACGCGGCTTGCCGGTGGCGTTGGCAGTGCTTCGATGTTGAGCTTCTTGATCTCCGCAGCGACTTCGTCGGGCATGACCAGGCCCGCCACCGCGACGTGATCGGCAATGCGTTGATCCTTGCGAAGGCCTAGACCCTCATCCACCATCTTGGACCAGGCAGCCAGCTCGCGCAGATAGGAACGACCGCTGATCACCGGCGCCATCAGCACCGTTGCCTCGACGGTTCCGAGCTTTGGAGCGAAGCTTGCCGCCAGCGTCGCGCCGATGCCATGGCCAACCAGGATCAGCCTGGCGGCGCCGGAGAGGCGGCGCAATTCTTCGGCAGCGCCAAGTACGGCCTTCTCCCAGACGGCGAGACCTTCGGCGAAGTCGCCCCGGTCCAGCGCGTCACCGGTTCCCGGATAGTCGAAGCGCATGCTGGCGATGCCAGACAACGCCAGGCGCTCAGCGAGATCGCGCCAGAGCTTGCGCGTGCACATTTCCTCGAGGCCCCATGGACTGAGGAAAAGGACTGCACTGTCGAGCTTCGTGGAATCATGTGCCGCCTCGGCGTACAACCCGACGGTGCCGCAGAACGTCACGGGCTGGGCTGCGGCCTGCTGCCTGTGAATCCGGTTCTCGGTCATGCCTGGCACCCGGCTCGATGAAACAGGAACAGAAGGAGCATTCATTTCGAAGCCTGTGAGGTGGAAGGCAGTGGTGCGATCAAACCGAACAACAATCGCGAGATTCGTCCGATGCCCGACGGAAGACGCGATTGCAGGCGATTGATGGCTGCCGCGTCTTCGGATGGTATGGCCGCCAGCAGACGCATTGCAAGCGCATAGACAAGCGCGCCGACCGCTATGCCGACAGCCAGTCCGAAAATCCCCTGCAATGCGCGTGCTGCCAGATATGCGGCGACACCGCAAGACACAGCAGCCAGTGCGACCTTGACCACGACAAAAGCAAGGCCCGTCGCCTTGCCGTCCAGCGTGATGCGGCTTGCAAGGAGGACGCTCATAATCAGGAAAACGAGACCGCGAACGGTTGCTGCACCTGCAAGGCCCCATGAGGGCACCGCGACAAGACAGCCGACAACCATCAGCAGCGCGCCGATGCCGCTGATGACCAGGCGATCCTTCACCTGGTTCCTCGAGTAGAGGTACTGGGTGATGAGCAGCATGAAGACATAGGCTGGCGAGCCGAAAGCCAGGATCGCCACTGCGATGGCAGCTGGCTCGAACGGACTGCCGAAGATGGCGACGACCAGAGGCGAGGCAATTGCGGCCAGACCGATGCAGAGCGGCAGGGTGATATAGGACAGCGAGCGGACCACGGCGGCAAACAGCTCGGCAGAGCTGATGTCGTGCTCGGTTTCGTGCCGTTCGGCATAGAACGGGATCAGGCTTCCCGCCAGTTGCACCGGCAACTGCAGCGCAAGGTTCGCCAGAGACAGCGCGACCGCGTAGAAGCCGACATCCTGTGTATCGCGGAAATGCTGCAGGAAAACCAGCTCCGGTCTGGTCAGGAAAACAGCCGTGATAAGAAATTCGAAGAACAGCAGGAGCGATGTTGCGGCAAGTGTGCGAGCGCTATGCCCGGCCTTTCGGCGCCGGGTCGAAAGAATGCGCAGGGTGTAGATGAAGAACACCGACTGGCCGGCCATGTAGCCGATCAGGACGCCTTCGGTGCCTGCGATCAGCGCGCCGGCCAGGACGATTGCGAGCTGCAAAGCCGATGCAATGGCGGTGAAGATGAAGAAGGTACCGAGACGCTTTTCGCCGATCAGGTAGTTCTTGGTGAAGGAGCCGATCGACTGGATGAACAGCAGGGCGATGGCGAAGGCTGCGACACTGACGGTTGAATTGCTCCATTCGAGGCCGCCGCCTTTCCAGCAGAACAATGCATAAAGCGCCGTCAGCAAGCTCGTGGCGAGAACGACAGGCATGGCCAGAAAAGCGGCGAAACCGCGCTGTTCGTCCGCATCCACGCCCTTGGCTTTCAATTGCGGCAGCAGCCTCAGCAACAGGATTCCCGTGCCAAGTTCGGCCACCAGCGAGCCGGTGGCCGCCACCCAGAGCGCGAAAGCGACAGTGCCGTTGGCAGCGGGGCCGAGCAGGCGTGCGACGATAACCGAGCAGGCGAAGCCGGTGACCAAGAGCAGCATGCCTGCTGCTGCATTGATCAGCGAATTCGACATGATGCTTCTGCTCAAGGAGTTCCCCGCAACTGCGCCTCGCTACACCCCGATCCCGTTCTCAGCTTAAATGGAAGGGGGTTTGCGTACACTTTACAAACCGCTTCGCGAAACCGGGGCGCCATGAGGCGAAATGGAGGTTGGGGCAGTGCGCCAGCCGACCCAGCGGCCGGCGAAGATGTTCCAGGAGCGGCGTGCCATGCCCGGCTTGCCGGCAAATGCGTAGACGACGACACCGGCCAAGGGGCGCAACAACCGCGGCAGATAGTCACCGAAGCCATAGCCGTGCTTGCGCATGACATAGCCGAGGCCGGTAGAATAAAGTCGCATCCTGGCGACCGCGGCAGGCGTGGTCTGATCGGAGCGATCCTGCGGGTGGTGGCCGGTAAAAGCCGGATCGTACCATCCTTTTCGTCCGGCGGACAAAAGCCTCAGCACCAGATCCTGGATCTCATAAGCTCCCCACTGCGTACCGGAGCCAGGGCCAATGGCGACGTCGAAGCCGCCGGCGGCGGCGAAATCAGATCGTTTAACCACCAGCATCCACTCGATCAGTGTCGTCCAGACCGTGGCATGCTCGATCGGTTTGGCTTCCATAGCAAAATTGCCCATGATTGTTTCACCCAGCGCATTGGTGGCGCGGCCGCTGTAGAAGTCGGCGGGATGATCCTTCCTGAGGGCGTCCATGCGAGCGAGAAAGTCCTGCGGGTACCAGCAGTCGTCGTCTGGAAACATCAGCCACTGGCCTCGGGCCTGAGCAGCGCCAAGATTGCGCGCGCGGCAGACACCCTTCATGTCGGTACGCAGGTGCAGGATGGACATCAGCCCGTCAAAGCCCGCCAGTACCGGGACCAGCCGATCGTCGGGATTTTGATCGACGATGATCACTTCGAAGTCGCGACGCTTCCCGGCCGCCAGGGAGCGCAGCAGTGCACTCAGCTCGTGCGAACGGCCCAGCGTGGCAACGACCATCGAGGTCTCGATTTCCGGACCGTTCCGGGACATGCATGCCCTGTCTATGACGAGGTAGCGGGTGCGGGACTACGCCCGCGTCCAAATATCTTGGCTTCGACGCGTTAAATTGGCGTGAAACCAGCCTGGATCGGGCTTTATCGATTTTGCGTTGGAGAGCGCCGCAGCAGCCTGCCAACCAGTGTGACCGCGGCGATGCCAATGAGCCCGGCTGCTGCTTTGACGACCATGTCTTCGATCCGCCCGTGGCGACCAGGATCGATCAACTGAAGCAATTCCAGCACCGCGGCGATGCCCACGACGAAGCCGGCGGTGCGTATCGTATGCCGCGGGAAGCTCAACGCCAGCGCACTGCCCAGCAGCATGTAAGCCAGGGCTCGCTCCAGATTGGCATCGCCGAGATGCGGTCTCAATCCGATCGGTGAGAGGGTGGCGAAGACGATCAAAGCCAGAAGGAAGATCGAGGCAAGACGGGAAAGAAGAATCATCGCGGGTTACTAGTGTCGGATTCAGGCGGTTTAAAGCACGCTTTTTGTCGCTGCCCAAGGGATGCCGCCGGTCAACAGAATTTTACTGCAGGCTGGAAGCGAGAGGATTCAAACGAGCAATTTAGCGGTTTGTTAACCATAAATTGGAACATTCGCGATACGCCGATTTGCGCGCGACAGTTCGTTGCGTGAGGCAGAATGGGGGTTAGGTCGTGCCGCTTGCCCAGGCTCAGGCGTAACGGCTTTTATCTCGGGGCACCATGGACATAGATATCCTTCAACTGCCTGGGGTTCTCAGACGCCGGTGGCCCTATGTGGTGCTGGCGGTACTGGTGTCCCTGGCGTTGGCGGTGGCCTTCCTCGCCACCCAGAAGGCCTACTATCGTTCTACCGTCGAAATCCTGCTGGATACCAGCCGTGACGCTGCAACGGGCGGCACCGGCTCGAGCGAAGGACAGGTGAGCACGCAGCAGACTCTCGCCAGCCAGATCTACATCCTCCAGTCGCGCGAGATATTGCGCAAGGTCGTCAACAAGCTCGATCTAACCAGCGATTCCTATCTTGCCGCTGGCAATGGCGGGCTGTTGCAGTTCTTTGGTGGCGATACGTCGATGCCGACCGATCGTACGGACGCGGTTGTCGACGCATTGGCGAAGAACCTGACTGTGATTCAGGCCGGAGATTCGTTGGTGCTGTCCGTGACCGTGAAGCATCGCGACAGCGCAACGGCGGCCAAAATCGCGCAGGAGATAGCGGATATCTATCTGAACAGCTCGGACAATGCGCAGACCGACGCCGAACAGCGCGCCAGCAACGCACTGCAGCTGCAGGCGGAAACATTGCGGAAACGGCTATCGGATGCCCTGGCCGCGGCCGAAAAATTCCGAAGCGAGAATGGGTTGATTACAGCCGGGCAACAGGGCCTGGTGACAGATCAGCAGCTTGCCGGCATCAATCAGCAACTGCTTGCGGCGCGGCAGGCAGCCGAGCAGCAGAAGGCGATCGCGGACCAGGCCAGCCAGCTCAACATATCCAATGTCGAGACCGGCGCCGTCGCAGAGGCGTTGCAGTCGCCGACGCTCATCGACTTGCGCAGCCGCTATGCGCAGCTGTTGGACAAACAGGCGGAAGTCGCCACCAGCCTCGGTGCGGAGCACCCGCAAATGCGGGCCGTACGTTCGCAGATCGCCGCCATGCGCATCTCGATCGAAAACGAACTCGAGCGTATCCGCAAGACGGCGCAATCCAATGCCGATCGCGCGCGCGCCAATCTTAACTCCTTGCAGACGCGCTTCGACGCCCTGGCCGAGATGAGCAGCGAGAAGGGCGATGTCCGGATCAAGCTGGCGCAACTCGAGAATGAGGCAGCCTCGATCAATTCCGTCTATCAGTCCTTCCTGACCCGCTCGGAGGATCTGGTCAGTCGACAGAACATCGGCAAGGGCGCTTCGCGGATCATTTCACCGGCCATCGCATCGACGAAGCCGGTGCAGGCGCCGAAGAGCCTGGTGCTCATTGCAGCGCTGCTGTTCGGTACTGCAGCAGGATCGGTGCTCGCGGTGTTGCGCGATGCGATCAGTGGCGCCGTCCGTTCGGAACGGGAATTGGTGGCAACGACCGGTGCTCCGGTGCTGCGCACGGTCACGCGCCTTACGGACAGCGGCAGGATCGGTTGGCGTCAGCGATTGAGCCAGATATTCCAGCTGCGACGCGCGAGCGATCCGCCTGCCGAGATGAAGGGTCAGCAGATACCGGAAACGGGGCTCGCCAGGATCAACAATCTGACAGGGCTGCGACGCTCCGATGGACTGCCTACCGTCGTCGTTGTTGCTGCAGCCGATCCGACCGCAGTCAGCGAACACGTGGCCCCAGGGATTGCCCGCCAACTGCACAACCTGGGAGAAGAGGTCTATCTGTTCCATGGTGCGCTCCGCACCGAAGCGAGGGCAAGGCCAAAGGGTCACGGCGCGGATCATCATCCGCTGAAAGACGTGCTGGAATATGAGCACATCAGCGACGATCCGACGCGTTCGCCCGCATTGCTTTCATTGGCTGCAGAGCTTGAGCGCGTCTCCGGCGCGGCGCCTCCTTTCTTTGTGGTCGATGCTTGCGGCACCGAGGCACAGGAGCTGCTGCCAGTCCTGCTCAAATTTGCCGACGGCATCATCCTGCAGTCCGAAATCGGCTCAACCCACAAGAACGAACTGGCCCTGCTGATCAGCGAGATCGAGCCGTGGCGCGAGAAGCTGGTTGGCAACATCGTCGTCGGGAGAGCGGCGTGAGCATCGGGGCGAGATCGTGACTGCAGTTTCCGCCACCGCCCAAGGCTTCAACCGCTCCCGGTCGATCACAGCAGGATCGGTCGATGACACGATACCCGGGCTGATAAGGTTCCTGGCAATCGCTGCGCTTATCGCGGCGCTGGTGTTCAACTTCTTCCTCTGTTTTGTGAACACCAAGCTGATGGGCATTACCGACGGCTATGTGATCCTGTCGGAGATGGTTATTGTCGGTACCGCCTTTGTCGTCGCATTGACCCGGCGCGCGCCAATCTACCTGCTGCTGGCAGCCTTCATCAGCTACATGCTGTTCATCTTCGCCCTGCGGGGCGGTGAACTCAATCTGAAATCCGTGCGCGACATCCTGATCCCGATCGCCTTCTATTTCGCCGGCATGCGCCTGCGCGATCCGAAACTGGGCGACAACCTTGTGCTGGTCTCGGGGGTTATCGTGGTCGCTGCCGGCCTTTTCGAATATCTCGCTGTCGATACTTACCTCTCCTACTTCAACATCGTCGGCTACTACATTGCCCGCGGTACGATAACGGCCGACCAGCTTTTCGGTGTGAAGGAAGGTCTGTTCGTCTCCGGCATGCGACCTGAGCCGCGTACCATCCTGCCTTTCCTCGGCCAGCATCGCGTTTCGTCGGTGTTCCTCGAGCCGGTGTCGATGGGCAACTTCGCGGTCATGATCTATGCCTGGGCACTCTATCGTGGCTGTGCCTTCAAGGGTTTCTGGCTGGCGTTGATCATGGCGCTCGTGGTGATCGCGCTGGCCGATGCCCGTTTCGGTCTCTACACCTGCGTGCTGATTACCGTGTTCTATCCATTCTACAATCTCCTGCCGCGGCTTGCCTGGGCTGTCCTCCCCTTCCTGCTGTTGGCGGTTCTGGCGGCCTATGGCATCGCAAGCGGCACCGACGGTGGTGCAAACGATCTGGTGGGCCGCTTCATGGTGACAGCCCATATCCTGACGCAGTTGTCGCCGGCGGTGGTGCTCGGCTCGGAACAGACCTCGCAGTTCACGGCGGATTCCGGTCTGGCCTACTCACTCACTGCCTTCGGAATCTTCGGCTTCGTGGTGCTTTGGGCAATCCTGGTGTTTGCACCGGCGGCCGAAGCGCGTGCCTGGCGATTCCATTGCATGGTGATGGTCTATCTGCTGCTGCTGATGCAGATCAGTGACTCGCTCTACTCGATCAAAACCGCGGCGCTGCTGTGGTTCCTGCTCGGAACGTCGAATGCCTGCAAGTCGTTCTTCGCGGACGAAACCTCGGCCAGGCCGACTGTGAAGCGACAACCAATGGCCGCGCGATAGGATTTCCTGTCAGCGTTTCTTTTCAAGCGCCGGGCAAGAACCCTTCGCAGCCGGGATCACTCCTGCCGCCTCCAGGGCCCGCAGCTGCGGACGATCGCCTGCCTTGGTCGGCTGGATGTTGAGGTCCTCGCTTTCCGGCCACCAGTCGCCACCCGCCCAGTAGGTCCAGCCTGTCCATGTGTCCGGATTCTTGCCAACGAAATCGGCCATGGCAGTGATGCCGTCCATGCAGGCCTTGTTGGCGGCGCCGCCAAACTCGCCGAGGAAACCGCGCTTGCCGTTCTTCTGCAGCCATCCGGTGACATCCTTGAGCGCCGTCAAAGCATCAGCTGCCCGCGAGCACGTTTCGTTCGTACCGGAGAAGTCGCTGTCGAGATACTGGTGGACTTCGTAGGCGTAGTTGTTTGCGGTATCTTCGATACCCAGCATGACCGCGCCATTGGCCCGCTCCGGGTCATCACTCAGCCAGCTGTGCGCGCCGGTCCAATTGGTGCCCGGCACCAGGATCAGGTTGTCGGCACGGGCCTGGCGTATGGCGGAAATGGCGGCGTTGGCAGCCGAAAGCCATTGCGTGGCAGCGACATCATATGGCTCGTTCATCAGGCCGAACTGCACGGCCGGATCGTTGCGGTATTCGCTGGCAAGGCGCTTCCACAAATCCGCGAAGGCGGCATTGGGCACGGCTTCCGAGCCGATCAGCTGGCCGCGATAGCGGGCGTAGTTGTGGACGTCGAGAATGACGGTCAGGCCGGCGCCCTTGAGCCTCGCGATCGCATCGGTGAGACGTGTGTGTTCGGCCTTGTCGAAGGCTTTGCCGAGGTGTGGCTGCAGATGTTCCCATCGGAAGGGCAGGCGCACGGCGTTGAAGCCCTTGCCGGCGAAATAGCTGATCGTGGCGTCGCTCGGGTAGATGTAGTCCTTGCCGTAGACGCCATCGGCATCCCCGAATTCGGCGCCGGCCAGGTTGATGCCTCTGAGGCAGCCGGCCGAGGCCGCATTCGATGCCAGGATCGTGGATGCAACCAGGGTAGCCACGGTTTTCCAGGAGCGGGAGCAGGAGCGAGCCATGTGGATGTCTTATCCTGCTTCCGGTGCGACCGCCATGGACGCAACTGGTGCGCGTGCCCCCAGGACCTCGCGATAGACGGCGAGGTAGCGTTCGGAAACGCGGTCCCAGGAGTAGCCGCCAGCTGCTTGCATGGCAGCGGTGCGGTAGGCCGCCGTGTCCCTTGCGAGTGTGTCGAATGCAGCTTCCACCCTTACGGCGGTGGCATCGCTGTCCGCGAAATCGCTTATGCAGATTTCGGCATGCTGCGAAGCCAGATCGCTATAGGCGGTGTTGGTGTTGAGCAACGGCATCAGTCCGGCGCTCAGAGCCTCGACGGCAACAAGGCCGAAGCCCTCATAGTCCGAAGCCGAAGCGAAGAGCGAGCAGTTGCCGAGTATGCCGCGGATTTCTTCGTTGGAAAGGCCGATATGCATGGTGACATGGCGGCCAAGGTTGCGTGCGGCGACCATGCTTTCGACGTCAGCCACGCTCTGATCGCCTGGCACGCCGACGATATCGAGATGCCAATCTTCGGATCTTGAAACCAGCGCCCGAATGGCATCGAGCAGATTGTCCAGCCGTTTGTTGATCGAAAACCGGCCAAGCGTGACGATACGGCGCATCGCCCGACGTGAACCCGCATCGGCGAATTTTCGTGTGTCGACACCGTTGTCGATCTGAATGACACGATTGCCGGCAATGGCCTGGAACGTTCGCGTATCCTGGGCGCTGCAGCCGATCAGGCGGCGATAGGCAAGCGCGGAGAGCCGCGTCGCGGTGTTGAACCACACGGTTTTCAAGCCAGCGTATTTTTCGGTGTGGAAGAAGCCACCATGGGTGGTGGCAATCATCGGCTTGCCGTGAAAGAGACGTGTCCAGGCCAGTGCGTCGAAGAAGAAATCGATAGCGTGCACGTGAACGATATCGGCGTCGCCGATATGCCGGAAAACCTGGGCGGCCAGCGGGTAACGCGGGCTGCCGGAGAACGGAATCCGCACCACCTCGACTCCGTTGATGATTTGCCTGGGCGGCAAGGTCTCGTGAAGTGCGGTAAACCGCCGGTCGAGCGTCACGACGCGAACCCTGTAGCCCTGTTTCAGCAACTGGTCGGCGAGATTGGCGACGACTTCCTCGAGCCCGCCCCTGTTGGGCAGATATTGTCGCACCACCTGCACAGCGAGCGGCGCGCCAGGGTCAAAAGTGAGCTTGTCGGCTGTCAAAGACATGAAGTTCTCAAGCTGCGGCGGCAGGCCTTGGCATAACGGATATCACAAGGGGCGGTGAGAGGCTAAGGCCGGGATGATCGAAGCAAGTGCGATAGCTGCGAAATTCACCGCGGAAAACGGCGAGCCTACGCCGATACACCACCGCCTATTTGCAAGTCACATGCACTCGGCCGTCAGACTGTCTTGCTTCACCGCAGGCAATTGGCGCAGACGCCTGGGAAGCTGGGGGCTGACCATTCAGCCGTGGGGCGGATGCCGTCCGGGCAGGCCGACGCTTGCGCTGAACTGCTGGTCTTTGCGGCGCAAGCGGTTCTGCGGTCGGGCCGACCGGGAAGACTTCGGTGCCGCTTTCGACGGGTGGGGTCTGCACGGAGGGGGCGTCGTGCAGCCAGGCACGACGCATGTCCATGGATGGGGGAATAACGACGGTTCCGTCATCGGTGCGCGCACAGCCGCCCGCCGCCATGGGCAGGCAGACGATCATCACCAGAGCATAGGGCCGCATCCGCATCATTTCGAGGATATCCATTACTCATATGGCGCATCCCCCGCAACCGCCTATCGGACAGAACAGGCTGGCACCTGGGTCGGTTCCGATTTGTTAAGGTTAATCGCCCATTAAACCTTCTCGGGCAGATTTGGCCGCCGGCTTGGGGAAGGCGGTGAGGCTTTTGGGCGAGGGGGTGGCTATGACGGATGAGGCGATCGGAGCAGGCTTGTCTCCGGCGGCAAACGGACATGGCGCGGCCCGTCTGGCGACCATCGATGAGGCCTTTTCCCGTGAGACCGTTCACGAGTTGATCGAGGCCGACTCCGCCTGGCTATGGGAGACCGATGCGGACCTGCGGTTCTCGTGGCTTTCGGAAAGCTATCGCGCAGCGACAGGCAACGAACCGGGCACGGTCATCGGGCATTTCCGCTTCGATTTCCTGGATCAGGTGCAAAAAGGCAGCGAGAACGCGGCCGCTCATCTGGAGAATCTGCAGGCGCGCCGCCCGTTCAAGGATTTTCTCTATCAACCCAAGGACAGTGGTCCCGGGTTTCGCTGGATTTCGACATCGGGATCTCCGAAATTCGATGCCGATGGCCGTTTCACCGGCTATCGCGGTATCGCCCGCAACGTCACCGGCATGGTCGAGGCACTGGAGGATGTCAAAGGGCTGTCGAACCAGCATGTCCAGCCGCGCGAAGAGCACATCGACCACATGATGGCAGCGCTCAACGCGATGAGCGATGCGATATGCTACTACGACGCGGAAGACCGGCTTGTGCTCTACAACCATGCAATGCCGGCGATGTATAGCGGCATTGCCGACATCATCCAGAAGGGCATCACGTTTCGCGATATCATAGAGGTCGGGCTGGAGCGCGCTTTCTGGGACACGGAAAGCCAGGGCCGTGACGAATGGCGCGATGCCGTGCTGGACAAGCGGCGCAACGCGCAATCATCGTCGTCGATACTGCGTTTTGCTGATGGTCGCATCATCATGCATCGCGAAATGCATGGTGCTGAAGGCGGCACCATCTCGATCTGCACCGATGTCACCGAGTTCGAGGCGAAACGTTCCGAAGCGGCAGCGGCGGGCGAACGTGGTCGTGAATTGCAGTCGGATCTGCAACGAACCATCGATTCCATGACCATGGGGGTCATCATCCTCGATGCCACGATGAACGCGGAGATCATCAATCGCGCGTTCTATGACATCTGGAAGGTCACGCCCGAGCAGGTCGCCGTCGGCTGCCCGTTCCGTGCACTGATGGACGTCAATCGCTACAACGGGGTCTACGACATCGCCGACGAGCATTGGGAGGACTATGTCGCCTCCCGTGTCGCCGAAATCAAAACCGGCGACGTCGCCCCACGCGAATTCCGCCGGGCAGACGGCCACACCATGATCTATTCGGTAACGAAACTGTCAGGCGGCAAGCGGCTGATCTCCTATGTCGACGTTTCAGAGGTGAAGAAACGTGAAGCCGAAGCAGAAGAAGCGCGCCGCTACCTGGCAAATGTGCTGGAGTCGCTTCCAGCCAGCGTGTTGATCTACGATCGCGACGATCGTTTCGTCTTCGCCAACAGGAAACTTCTGGATTCGATCCCTGTGCTGCAGCCTGCCTGGCAGGAGGGCAGGACGTTCCGTGACTCGTTGGAACTCGGCCACGCCAATGGCTGCTTCCGCCTCAGTGGCGACCCTGCCATCGACCAGCTTTACGATGTCGATCCCGATGCCTGGCTGAAAGCCATGCTGGTCCGTTGCCGGCAACGTTATTCGAGCTTCGAACGACAGAACCCCGACGGGCGTTGGTATCAGGCCTTCGACATGCGCGCGGAAGACGGCACCTTCATCGGTGTGCGCGTCGATATCTCCGACCTGAAGGATCGCGAACGGGCATTGCAGGAATCGATGAGCGAGAACGAGGTGTTCCGCTCGCTGATCGACAATGTTCCGGTGTCGATCTACGCCAAGCGCTCGGACCTCAGGCTGTTTTACGTGAACGAAGGCTGGTGCGAGCTTACCGGTGTGGCTCGTGAGGATGCGATCGGCAGGACGGATGTCGAAATCTTCGGTGAGGAAGGCCAGCCCTTCGTTGAAGGAGATCTGGCGGTTCTGCGCACCGGCAAGACCTACGAGGTCGAGGAAGAAGTCACCGCGGCCGATGGCTCGACGCGTCATCAATTCGCGCGCAAGGGTGCCATGATTGCGTCGGACGGGTCGCTTTATCTGATCGGATCGACCACCGACATCACCGACCTGAAGGAACGCGAGGTCGAGTTGAAGGAAGCTCGCCAGCGCGCCGTGCTGGCCGACCGCGCCAAGTCAGAGTTTCTCGCCAATATGAGCCATGAGATCCGCACGCCGATGAACGGTGTGCTTGGTATGGCTGAATTGCTCGCCAAGTCCGATCTAGACCCCAAGCAGAAGACGTTCACCGATATCATCGTGAAGTCGGGCAACGCGCTGCTCACGATCATCAACGACATCCTCGATTTCTCGAAAATCGATGCTGGCCAGCTGGTGCTCGACCCGGCACCGTTCAATCTGGCGGAAGCCATCGAGGATGTGGCCACGCTGGTTTCAACGAGGGCCAAGGAAAAAGATCTCGAGCTGATCGTACGCGTTCAACCTGGGCTGGACGGGTTGTTTGTGGGCGATGTCGGGCGCATCCGCCAGATCGTTACCAACCTGCTCGGTAACGCGGTGAAGTTCACCGACAATGGCCATGTCCTGGTCGATGTCACGGGTCAGAAGATGCCGTCCGGTACGAAGCTGACGATCTCCGTCACCGATACGGGGATAGGCATTCCCCAGGAAAAACTCAGCCACGTCTTCGAGAAATTCAGTCAGGTCGACACGTCATCGACGCGGCGGCACGAGGGAACCGGTCTTGGACTGGCGATCACGTCCCGGCTCGTGGAGCTGATGGACGGCGAAATCGGGGTTGAAAGCGCTGAAGGCAAAGGCTCGACCTTCTGGTTCACGGTAACATTGGCGAGCGCCGAGCAGGCCGAGAAACAGCGCGTATTGCCGATTGACGTGACTGGGGCGCGGGTGCTCGTTGTCGACGACAATGCGGTGAACCGCTCGATCCTGAGCGAGCAGATGGCATCGTGGTCGTTCGATTCCTGCGCGGCGGCGAGCGGACCGGAGGGGCTGAAGGTTCTGGCGGCCGCCGCAGCCTACGGCGTGCCGGTCGATTGCGTGGTGCTCGACTATCAGATGCCCGAGATGACCGGCGCAGAAGTTGCACGCGCGATCCGCAACACCGCGGGCCTTTCCAGCACGCCCATTATCATGCTGACTTCGGTCGACCAGACGCTGTCCAACGCCAGCTATCGCGACCTCGGCATCGCCGCGCATCTCATCAAGCCGGCTCGCTCATCGATATTGTTGGAGGCATTGGTTTCGACGATCCAGAAACACAAGGGCGGATTGGCCCCGCACCCGATGACGACCGATGTTCTCAAAACACAGGCCTCGGTCCCGCATTCGGGCAATGCCGAGACCTTGGCACAGGCCGTGCCGGTTGTGCCGCTGGTCGCGGCCGGCGCCGGCGCGCTCGATATTCTCGTTGCCGAAGACAATGAGGTGAACCAACTGGTCTTCACCCAGATCCTGGCCGATACCGGCTACAGTTTCGAGATCGTCGGCAATGGCCGGCTGGCGCTGGAGGCATCGGGCCGGCTGAAGCCACGGATGATCCTGATGGATGTCTCCATGCCGCAGATGAACGGCCTCGAGGCGACAGGCGAAATCCGCAAACGCGAAGCGCAGGACGGAACACATATCCCGATCGTTGGCGTGACCGCTCACGCGCTGAAGGGTGACCGGGAGCGTTGCCTCGAAGCCGGCATGGATGATTACCTGCCCAAACCGATCAGCCCGAAAGCCTTGCTTGAGAAGCTCGATCGCTGGCTGGGTGGCAAAAGCGCGGCCTATCGCAACGCCGGATAGAAAGCCGGCGTCAAGATCACATCCAGTTTTGGAAATTTGCCAGAAAAGTTGTTTGCCGGCTCTCGTGAGTGCCGGGGGCCCGCAACCCGCTGATTAACAGCCAGAATCCAAGCTTTACCCAAAAGGGACTCGGCGGCGCTTTGCCGGCCTGCGCAAGGCGCGTTACCAGGGTGACACGAAACTGTCATGTGACTGTAATAAACGGGCGCTATGGCCTCATCCGGCGCCGCAGGAAAGGCGTCTAGAGACCACCTTCCTAACAGGAGCAGGCCCAATGAAAAAAGCCATTCTTACCGCGTCGGCTGCTGCCTTCGCGCTCGCTGCATCGGCTGGCTATGCCGCCGCGCGCGACCAGATTCAGGTTGCCGGTTCGTCGACCGTGCTTCCTTACGCCAAGATTGTTGCCGAGCAGTTCGGCGAAACCTTCTCGAAGTTCAAGACCCCGGTGGTCGAGTCCGGCGGCTCGGGCGCCGGCATCAAGGAATTCTGCAAGGGCGTCGGCGAAAACACCATCGACATCGCCAACTCCTCGCGTCCGATCAAGAAGGACGAAGTGAAGTCCTGCCAGGACGCCGGCGTGAAGGACATCCAGGAAGTCAAGATCGGCTATGACGGCATCGTGTTCGCGACCGACGTCAAGGGTCCCGATTGGGCGCTGACCCCGGAAGACGTCTACAAGGCGCTCGCCGCCAAGGTCGTGGTCGACGGCAAGCTGGTCGAAAATCCGAACACCAAGTGGAACCAGGTCAATCCGAAGCTCCCGGACTGGGACATCGCTGCCTACATCCCGGGCGAAAAGCACGGCACCCGTGAAGTCTTCGAAGAGAAGCTGCTGATCGCCGGCTGCAAGAAGCTCGGCGGCGTCGAAGCCGGCAAGGCCGGCGGTCTCGACGACAAGGCCGCGGAAGCCGCCTGCAAGGCCGTGCGCAAGGATGGCAAGGCTGTCGACATCGACGGCGACTACACCGAGACGCTCGCTCGCATCGACAGCAACAAGACCGGCGTTGGCGTGTTCGGCCTCGCTTTCTACGAAAACAACGCCGACAAGCTGAAGGTTGCCACCGTTTCGGGCATCACCCCGTCGACCGAGACCATCGCCAAGGGCGAGTATCCGGTGTCGCGTCCGCTGTTCTTCTACGTGAAGAAGGCGCATCTCGGCGTCGTTCCGGGTCTGAAGGAATATGTCGACTTCTTCCTCGCCGACCAGATGGTTGGTCCGGAAGGCCCGCTCGCCGAATACGGCCTGGTTGCTGCTCCTGAGGCAGAACGCAAGGCCCAGCGCGAAGCCTTCGACGCCGGCAAGTCGCTGTAATCCTCCCAGGTGTCCGGGGTGCAGGTCTTGCCTGCGCCCCGGTCGCCGCTGCCGGTCGCTGACCGGTGGCCCATGTGACCTTTCAGAGGCCGCTCCATGTCATCCATGCTCGTGCTGGCAATCGTCCTTGTCATCGGCATCGTTGCCTTCGTCGTCGCAAGACAACGGGCTCTTTCGCAGGACAACGGCAAGGTCAAACCGCATTCCAGGGCTCACTACCACGGCTGGTGGGCGTTTTTGCTGGGTGTTCTGCCGGCGATCCTTTTCCTCGCCGTCTGGAGTATCGGCTCCTCCGTTTATCTCAACAGCCGCCTGCATGCGCAGATGCCGGCTGAGACCGGTGTCGCCAGCGAGCCGCTGGCGGTCAGCCTTACGAAGAGCCTTGCAAACGGCCTGCGCAAGCTCGATGGGCAGCAGGTGGCGGCGTTGCCGACGACGTTCGCCGAATTGCAGCCGCTTCTCGCTGCAAAGGGCGTTGCGCTCGCGACCGACACGCAAGACTACATGATCCCGATCGCGGCGGAGGCGAACCGGACCACCGACTGGCTCGGCCTGCTCGGCGCCATTGCTACGATCGGCCTGGCGCTGGCAGGTGTCTTCTACGGAATTTCGCAGGTGCAGCTCCGTGCCCGTGCCCGCAACAACGTCGAAAGACTGATGCTGTGGGGTCTGCTCGGCGCCTCGACCATCGCCATCCTGACGACGATCGGCATCGTCTTGTCGTTGCTGTTCCAGACGCTGAATTTCTTCAATCGCGTGCCGCCGCTGCAATTCTTCTTCGGCACTGTCTGGGATCCGCGTTTTGCCGCGGCAGGCGCTGGCGCTTCCGAAGGCCAGTTCGGCCTGATCCCGCTCTTGGCCGGCACGCTCTACATCGCCCTCGTCGCACTGCTCGTCGCGGTGCCGGTCGGTCTGATGTCGGCGGTCTACATGTCAGAATATGCGGCGCCGAAAGTGCGCGCCGCGGTCAAGCCCGCACTTGAACTGCTCGCAGGCATCCCGACCATCGTCTACGGCATCTTTGCGCTCGTCACGCTTGGGCCCTTCCTGCGCGACCTCAGCGCGGCTCTTGCCGGCGGCGCCTCCTTCATCCAGGCACAGTCGATCCTGACCGCCGGCCTGGTCATGGGTGTGATGCTGATCCCGGTGGTGTCCTCGCTGTCGGACGACATCATCACGGCGGTGCCGCGTGCCATGCGTGACGGTTCGCTCGGCCTCGGCGCGACCCGTTCGGAGACGATCAAGCGCGTGATCCTGCCGGCAGCCTTGCCCGGCATTGTCGGTGCCATCCTGCTCACCGCCTCGCGTGCCATCGGCGAAACCATGATCGTGGTGCTGGCTGCGGGCGTGGCCGCCAACCTCACCCTCAACCCGTTCGAGGCGATGACCACCATCACCGTCAAGATCGTCAACCAGCTGACAGGCGACCTTGAATTCAACTCACCGCAGACGCTGGTCGCGTTTGCACTCGGCATCACGCTTTTCGCGCTGACGCTGGTGATGAACATTGTTGCACTGTACATCGTGCGCAAATACCGGGAGCAGTACGAATGACCGACGTCACCCTGGATACGGTCGCCACCGCCACGCCTCCCGCGCGTCGCGACATCGGTCTCAAGCGCCGCTATGCCGCCGAACGCCGTTTCCGCCTCTACGGCGTGCTGGCGATCTGCATCGGCCTGGCCTTCCTCGTTGTCATGCTTCTGTCGATCCTGACCAAGGGCTATACGTCCTTCTGGCAGACGACGGTGTCGCTGCCGATCACCTTCGACGAGAAAGTGATCGATCCGGACAACAAGCGGGCAACGGACCCGGACGTCCTGCTGACGGCCAATTATCCGGTGCTGGCACAGAAGGCACTCGCCGAAAAACTCGGCATCGACGCGAAAAACAAGCCGATGATGACGAAGCTGAAGGGCTTTCTCTCCGAAGGTTCTCGCGTGCAGCTGCGTGACGTGGTCGTTTCCGATCCCAAGGTGATCGGCACGACACGGACCGTCGATATCCTGGCGGCCGCCAATCTCGATTCCGCCTTCAAGGGCCAGATCGACCTAACCGTGCCGGAAGAGCGCCGCAAGGTGTCCGACCAGCAGGTCGAGTGGATGAACAAACTCAAGGCCGAAGGCGCGATGGCCGAGCATTTCAACACCGGCCTGTTCACCTTCGGTGCCTCGAGCCGTCCCGAGACTTCGGGCCTCGGTGTCGCCATCATCGGTTCGTTCTACATGATGGTGATCGTGCTCCTGCTCGCATTGCCGATCGGCGTCGCCGCCTCGATCTATCTCGAGGAGTTCGCCAAGAAGGGCCGGTTCACCGACCTGATCGAGGTGAACATCAACAATCTTGCAGCGGTGCCCTCGATCGTGTTCGGTCTGCTTGGCCTGGCCGTGTTCGTCAATTTCCTCGGCATGCCGCGCTCAGCTGCTTTCGTCGGTGGCCTTGTGCTGACGCTGATGACGTTGCCCACGATCATCATCGCAACGCGTGCAGCGCTCGCGGCCGTACCGCCTTCGATCCGCTCGGCCGCTCTCGGTCTTGGCGCTTCGAAGATGCAGATGGTGTTCCAGCACATCCTGCCGCTGGCAGCTCCCGGCATCCTGACCGGGACGATCATCGGCCTGGCGCGCGCACTTGGTGAAACGGCGCCGCTGCTCCTGATCGGCATGGTGGCATTTGTCGCGAACTATCCCACAACCCCATTCGATCCCGCGACGGCGCTGCCGGTGCAGATCTACATGTGGGCCAACGAAGCTGAACGCGCGTTCGTGGAACGCATGTCCGGCGCAATCATCATCCTCCTGGTCTTCCTGATGGCCATGAACATCACAGCGATCGTGCTCAGGCGCCGCTTCGAACGGCGCTGGTAGAAAGGGAGCCTGATATGAATATCATGACGGAAAAGACCCTCGAACAGGCAGTGAGCAGCCAGATGAGCGCCCAGACGAACGAAATCATCAAGATGCGCGGCGACAAGGTGACCGTGCACTACGGTGAGAAACAGGCACTCTTCGACGTCAATCTCGACATCCGTCAGAACCAGGTGACGGCGCTGATCGGCCCCTCGGGCTGCGGCAAGTCGACCTTCCTACGCTGCCTCAACCGCATGAACGACACGATCGATGCGGCCAAGGTCGGCGGCAAGATCACCCTCGACAGCGAAGACATATACGATCCGAAGATCGACGTGGTGGAACTGCGTGCCCGTGTCGGCATGGTGTTCCAGAAGCCCAATCCCTTCCCGAAGTCGATCTACGAGAACGTCGCCTATGGACCGCGCATCCATGGCCTTGCCAAGAACAAGGCGGAGATGGACCGCATCGTGGAATCCAGCCTGCAGAAGGCGGCGATCTGGAACGAAGTGAAGGATCGCCTCGGCGAGCCAGGCACCGGCCTCTCCGGTGGCCAGCAGCAGCGCCTGTGCATCGCACGCGCCATCGCGGTGTCGCCTGAAGTCATCCTGATGGACGAACCGTGCTCTGCGCTCGATCCGATCGCGACCGCCAAGGTCGAGGAGCTGATCGACGAACTGCGCCAGAACTACACCATCGTCATCGTCACCCATTCGATGCAGCAGGCGGCCCGCGTCTCGCAGCGCACGGCGATGTTCCACCTCGGCTATCTGGTCGAGGAGGGGGCTACCGACAAGATGTTCACCAACCCCGACGACAAGCGCACGCAGGACTACATCACCGGCCGCTTCGGCTGAGTGAGCGATTGCTGCCGAGGAAAAAGAGGACATATACATGGGCGAACATACCGTCGCATCGTTCGACGAAGAGCTCGGACAGATCAGCAGGCTCATCAGCGACATGGGTGAACTGGCGAGCTCGATGGTCGAAAGCTCCACCAAGGCGCTGCTGAAGTCAGACAATGGACTTGCCCAACGGGTCGTCTCGGATGACGCGATCATGGACGCGCGCCAGCGCGAGCTGGACAGCAAGGCGATCACGCTGATCGCCAAGCGACAGCCGATGGCGCAGGACCTGCGCGCCGTGGTCGGCGCCATTCGCATGGCCGGAGACCTGGAGCGCATCGGTGACCTGGCCAAGAACATCGCCAAACGTGTTGGCGCGGTCGGGCAGGGCGCCACGCCGCGCGACCTTTCGCATTCGATCGACGCCATGGCCCATCTGGTCCTCAACCAGGTTGATGGCGTGGTGGAGAAATACGCGGACAAGGATGCAGAAGGGCTTGCCCAACTGAGGGCTGACGACGAGCGGATCGATGTCAAATACACGTCCGTCTTCCGCGAGCTCCTCACCTACATGATGGAAGATCCACGCAACATCACGGCCTGCACGCATCTGCTGTTCTGCGCCAAGAACCTCGAGCGTATCGGCGACCATGTCACCAACATCGCTGAAAACGCTTTCTACGTGCTGACTGGCGAACAGTTGCCGCCCAACCGTCCAAAGCTCGACGAGACGGCTGCTGCCGTTCCGGCGGCCTGATCACAGGGCGGACGGCAAGATGATCGCGCCGCGCGTCATGGTGGTAGAAGACGAGGAGCCGTTGGGCGTCCTCCTTCGCTACAATCTCGAATCCGAGGGCTATCAGGTCGAAGTGGTCGCCAGGGGTGACGAAGCCGAAATCCGGCTTCAGGAAAACGTACCGGATCTCCTCGTGCTCGACTGGATGGTGCCGGCGGTATCCGGCATCGAACTGTGCCGGCGGCTCCGGATGCGACCGGAGACCGAGCGCCTGCCTGTCATCATGCTGACGGCGCGCGGCGAGGAAAGCGACCGTGTGCGCGGCCTTTCCACCGGTGCCGACGACTATCTGGTCAAGCCGTTCTCGATGCCTGAGTTCATGGCGCGCGTGAAGGCGCTGCTGCGCCGGGCGAAGCCGGAAGTGCTGTCTTCCGTGCTCAAGGTCGGCGACATCGTGCTCGATCGCGAGTCGCATCGCGTGTACCGCAAGAAGAGCGAGATCCGGCTCGGGCCGACGGAGTTCCGGCTACTGGAATTCATGATGCGGCACCCCGGACGGGTCTTCTCGCGCAGCCAGCTGCTCGACAATGTCTGGGGCGAGACGATCTACATCGACGAGCGTACGGTCGATGTGCATGTCGGTCGCTTGCGCAAGGCGGTCAACAACGGCCGCATGCCGGATGTCATCCGCACGATACGTGGCTCGGGCTACGCCATCCGCGAGGATTGATCAGGGGGCGCCGTTCATCGGCACTCCGCCCTGGCTGCCGGATCAGGCTTCCAGAAGCTGAGGGGCGGGAGCCATCGGACCGCCAAGCGCGAAAATCTCCTGATCGATGAAGGTCAGCGCGCGCATGGCGCAGCCCTCGCGGATCAGCATCTGTTCCTTCGGTTCCGTATCGAAGACAATCGAATTCGAATGCTGTCCGCCGGCGGTTTGGGCAATGGCGTGCCGCAGCGCCGGCTCGATCAGGTCGAAGGCCGTTGCGCCAATGCCGACAAACGTCACCGGGGCAGGGTCGATGACGGCGAACAGCGACCCGAGGCTGTAGCCGAGGGCTGTGCCGGCACGTTCATAGGCCTCGCGCTCGGGGCCGGCGCCGGCACGTGCTTTTTCAGCCAGTCTCCGCATTTCGTCGTCGGGAATGTCAGCGGCCGGTTCGGTGTTTTCGTCCAGCCCGTGGGCACTGCGCCAGATCGCGTAATTGCCGGCATAGGCCTCGACGCAGCCATGGCGGCCACAGCGGCATCGTGCACCATTCGGCCGATGGATCATGTGTCCGAATTCGCCGCCCGACGACTGGGTGCCGATGAACAATTCGCCATTGAGCACGATGCCCATGCCGATGCCGTGTGAAAGCAGAACGGCGATGAAATCGTCACGGTAGCGGTCCGTGCCACGCCAACGCAGCGCGACCGCCATCATGTTGCAGTCGTTTTCGACGATGACGGGAATGCCGAAGGCCTTCTCCAGGATATCGGCGAAGGGAATGTCGCCATGCGGGGTGATCGGCGTCCACAGCATGGTGCGGGCGTGTGAATCCGCCGTTCCCTGCACGGCGAAGGCGATGCGCAGGACCCGATGTCTCGCCAGGCTCTGGTCGTGAAGCCTTCGCCGGACCATCTCGATGCATTCGTCGACCAGCGCTTCCCGTGGCAGGGACAGCGTATCCAGACGGCGTGTTTCCTCGGCCAGGACCTTGCCCGAATAGTCGATGGCTGCGGCCGTCAAAAGGTTGAGCGACAGAACGACCGTCAATACCGCTGCTGCGCCGGGGTCGAGCTGCAACCCCACCTGCGGACGCCCGCGTTTCGATGCCGTCGGTTCACTGCGGCCCTCGCGCAGAATACCCTCCGCGATGAGATCGGACGAAATCGCCGAAATGGTCGAATGGCTGAGGCCGGTGATGGTGGTGATTTCCGTGCGGGAGGGCTCGCCGGAGCGGCGCACGGCAGCAATCACCATTGCGCGGTTCCTGCGGCGCAAATCATCGTGACGGATCCCGACAGTCATGTCCTTGCCGTTCCTCCCCCGCCGGCCTCGTGGACACCGAGACCGTTGCGCCTGGGCCGCCAATGGCGTTCCAGAAGCGCTGTTCGTGCATAGGTCGATGCATGAGCGAATGCAAAACCCGTTTCGCTCCTGCCGTCGCGACAGCGCGCTCCTCCACAGATAGTGGCAGAACATGCCCTCGTCGTCACTATTATTTCGTGATCCGAAAAAAATATCGCGAATGACTCGAATCCCGTTGACAGAAAGCTGCGCCTGCGCGATTATTTTTTCGAAGCTCGAAAAAAAGCTTCTCCAACGGCCAACGCACACAAGCGCGCCCTTGGGCGCGGGGAGGAAAAAATGAGGAAATTTACGGCCGCCATTCTGGCGGGTGCCGCCATGACGCTTGCGCTTTCGGCTGTCGCCGAAGCGAAGGACAAGGTAATCGGCGTGTCCTGGTCCAACTTCCAGGAAGAGCGCTGGAAAACCGACGAAGCCGCCATGAAGAAGGCGATCGAAGCGGCAGGCGACAAATACATTTCCGCTGACGCGCAGTCGAACCCCGGCAAACAGCTCACCGACGTCGAAAGCCTGATTTCACAGGGCGCCAACGCGCTCGTCATCCTGGCGCAGGACACTTCCGCCATCGGCCCGGCTGTGCAGAAGGCCGTGGACGAAGGCATTCCGGTCATCGCTTATGACCGTCTCATCGAAAACAAGGACGTCTTCTACCTGACCTTCGACAACAAGGAAGTCGGGCGGTTGCAGGCGAAGGGCGTCTTCGCGGTCAAGCCCGAAGGCAATTACGTGTTCATCAAGGGCAGCGGCGCCGATCCGAATGCCGACTTCCTGCTCGCCGGCCAGATGGAAGTGCTCAAGGAAGCCGTCGACGCCGGCAAGATCAAGAATGTCGGCGAAGCCTATACGGACGGCTGGCTTCCGGCGAACGCCCAGAAGAACATGGAGCAGTTCCTGACCGCCAACGAC
>WPCJ01327595.1_pt1 | contig 28697 bp, 17 predicted proteins | sample 5399831 | NCBI WGS metagenome assembly WPCJ01 (sample SAMN12869470, study PRJNA574797) | sludge metagenome | isolation source: wastewater treatment of pH10 | place: China:Beijing | collected 2019-05-20 | reverse complement strand
TTTTTCTTTTTTTGCAAAAAAAGAAAAAGATATAGTGAATAGCGGGATTAAGCTACTAAAACTATTTCTTAATAATTTTTATAGACTGTCTTCCCAAATTGGATTGCACCGCCAAAAGATATTCGCCAGCAGAATATTTGAAGTCCAGAGAATATTTTTTGAGACCTTTTTTACTAACATCATCTTTTAGAATATTGCCCAAAAATTTTCCTGTCAAATCGTATAATCCAACAATAATATGATCCGAATGAATGTAATGAATATTCAAATTTAGTTTATCTTTTATCGGATTTGGAACGATTTCTATTTTCAGGTTTTCAACTTTTTCATTGCCTGACTCATTGGTTGACAAACCTGTTGTGGTCATTTTATAGATTTGATTTCCCGATGCAAAAGCTGTAGTTCCGTTCACGAAAAAAATACGGTTAAGAGAACCTCCAAGATTTTTATTGACCCAAGTATTACCACCATCAAAAGTCTCCATAAAACCTGAATTGTGGCCGCCCATCCAACCGTGCGTAGTTGACACAAAACCAACCGCCTGAACATATGGGTCAGGGAAATTTTTTGTTTGCCAGGTCAATCCGCCGTCAAAAGTTTTCAGTAATTTGCCTTGAGTTTCGGATTCAATCGAACCGAAAATAATTTTATTATCCGGAAAAATTTGCAGTTTCCAAACGTAATCGCCGTATTCTCCGGCACTGTAGATTTTGGTCCAGGAGTCGCCACCGTCAGTCGTTTTGAGAATCACAGCACCCTGTTCGTCACTTCCTGAAACAAAACCGACATTTTCATCAATGAACTGAACTTCGACCAAGGCAGATGCATAAGCTGACATATCGATAAACTTCCAAGTATTACCGGAATCTGTTGACTTAATAACATAAGCTGGAGAAAACCACGCTCCACAACCATAAACCGTGGATGATCCAACTGTATCTAGTCCACAGATTGCGGCTGGGTAAGGAGAAATATTGTTGACTTTCGTCCACGTTGTTCCTCCATTAGTCGTCTTATAAAAGTTATTATTCAGAGTTCCCAGAAAACCGATATTTTCATTCAGAAATTCTATATTCCTGAAGTATTGCCCCGTTTGTGAACTAACAATTTGTTCTGTCCAGGTCGTTCCACCGTTTGTGGTTTTGAAAACAGTTCCATTGCCTCCTCTTGCAGCCCAGCCTAAGTTTTCATTAAGAAAGAAAACATCGTCATAACGACCAGTAGTTGAAGGGGGAAAGTTTAATGTGCTCCAATTGTACGTTTGTGAAGAGACTAAACCGGCAACAAAAAGGAAAGAGATAAAGATTTTTTTCACGGTTTTAATTTTTTGCTAAAAATAAAAAAATCGGGAGAATTTTCCCGATTTTGATTTATATAAATTTGAATTAATTATCTTAATTCAGCTTTGAATTCTTTTTCAAAAGATTTGATAAGAGAGTTCATTACTTCTGTGATGTCTTTGTCTTCCAAGGTTTTTTCTTCGTTCAGAAGTTCAAAACTTAAAGCATAGGATTTTTTGCCTTCCGGAAGGTTTTTCCCTTCGTAAACATCAAACAGATTAACATTTTTCAGGAACGGTGACTTGTTAGATTTTGCGAGCTCATATAATTCTGCATAAGTAATTGTTTTATCCACTAGCAAAGCCAAATCTCTTCTGATTTTGTTGAACTTCGGAATATCGATGAATTTCAGATTTTCTTTTGTTCTCAATGCCTGGCAGTTTTCCAGTTCGATTTCTGCATAAAAAACTTCCTGACTGATATCGAAATCCTTCAACATTTGCGGAGAAACTTTTCCTAACCTTGCCAACGTTTTGTCGCCGGATTTTATTTCCAAAGCATCAGAAAAACGCTGGTCTTCTAACGCAGATTCGTGAAGTTCAAGGTTGAGTTTTTCCAAAAGAACTTTGACATAAGCTTTCAAATAGTAGAAATCTGTCGCACTTTTTGGTTGAAGCCAGTTTTCCGCTACTTCTCTTCCCGATGTCAGAATTGCTAATTGCTTTCTTTCTTCGTATTTTTCTTTCTTATGATAAATTTTTCCTAATTCGAAAAACTTAATGTCAGATGATTTTCTGTTGATATTGTAAATTGCATTTTCCAAAAGTCCCTCCAGCAAAGACTTTCTCATAAATGCTAAATCATTACTCAAAGGATTCAATAACTTCACAGCATCAGTTTCATCTTTTACAGAACGAAGTGAATTGTTCATTACCTCGTGAAAACCATTGGATTGTAATGTTCTTGCCCAGGAATTTTCCAAAGCATCCTGATCATCGAAACTCAATTTCACCGGTGTGAAAGAGATCTTCTTAGGTGCATCGATTTTGTTGTAACCGTATATTCTCAATACTTCTTCGATAACATCGATTTCTCTGGTTACATCCGCTCTGTAAACCGGAACCGATAATTCCAAACCATTCTGGATCTCGTTAAGAATCTGAATATCCAGAGATTTTAGAATTTCTTTTACTTTTTCTCTGTGGATCTTAGCACCAAGAATCTGATCTAATTTCGAATATCTGAAAACCACATAATGATCTTTGATTTTCTCAGGGTAATGTTCCAGAATCTCGCCAACTAATTTTCCGCCAGCCAATTCCTGAATCAAATTGATAGCATGAGTCAAAGCAGTTCTCGCATTATTTGGGTCAACACCTCTCTCGAAACGGAAAGACGCATCCGTATTAAGTCCGTGAAGTTTGGATGCTTTTCTGATCGCCACCGGATTGAAATAAGCACTTTCCAGGAAAATCGTTTTGGTTTCGGATGAAACGCCACTTTCACTTCCACCGAAAACTCCGGCAATACACATCGGCTTGTCTTTGCCGTCTTTGATAATGATTTCGGAACCGTTCAAAGTTCTCTCAACACCATCGAGAGTTTTAAATTTGGTTCCAGCCTTTACCGTTCCCACTTTTACAGTTTTACCAGTAATTTTATCCGCATCAAAAGCGTGAAGCGGCTGTCCAAGCCCATGAAGAATATAATTAGTAATATCTACAACATTATTAATTGGTGAAAGCCCAATAGCTTTCAACCTGTTTTTCAACCAATTTGGCGAATCTTTGATCTCAACATTTTCAATCACAGCGCCTAAATATCTCGGAGTCAGTTCAGAATTTTCAACTTCTAATTTGAAATCGTGAGAACCTTCTATATTCAAAGCAACAGAAGTCACTTTTTCAAACTGAGATTTCAAATCATTTGAAATAAGGAATGCCTGTAGATCTCTCGCAACACCATAATGTGACATGGCATCGGTTCTGTTTGGCGTTAAACCAATTTCATAAACCTCATCATTCGTTAATTCAAAATAATCGGCCAATGGTTTTCCAACTTCGAATTTTGTTTCGTCCAAAACCATAATTCCGGCGTGGTCATCGCTCAAGCCTAATTCGTCTTCGGCGCAAATCATCCCTTCGGAAACTTCGCCGCGGATTTTAGCTTTTTTAATTTCGAAAGGGTTTCCGTCTTTTGCATAGATTTTTGTTCCAACTACGGCAACTGGTACAGTTTGTCCTGCTGCAACGTTAGGTGCTCCACAAACAATTTCCAAAACTTTTCCGTTTCCAATATCAACAGTTGTTTTGCTTAATTTATCGGCATTCGGATGTTTTTCGCAAGTCAAAACTTTGCCTACAACAATTCCTTCCAGACTTCCTTTTATGCTTTCGAATTGATCAACACCTTCTACTTCCAAACCAATATCGGTAAGGTATGCACTGATTTTGTCAGAATTAAGGTCTGTTTTGATATAATCTTTAAGCCAATTATTAGAAATTTTCATTCTTTTTATATTTGAATTTTTTGAACACAAAGTGCACAAAGATTTTTATTTAAAACCTATTTAAGTTCACAAAGGCGTTAACTCTAATAAGATTACTTTACACGTTGAATTACAGCAGCCCGACTTGAGTGGAAATCCTTTTTTTTTGTGGCCGGAAAAGCTTTGGTAAAAAAGATTGGGAACGGAAGGCGGAAAAGCTGCCCAAAAATTTATAATTTTTAAACTAAAATTTGAGACCTGAATTTCAAATCTCAAATTTTAAATATGATTAATTTTAAAATTACAAACCTATCACAGGCATTGACAGCATCAGGATACTCTCATTGTCTTCTAATCCGTCAACCGGTTCTACAATCCCCGGTCTGTTGGGTTGAGACATTTTCATCGTGATATCGTCAGAACCTAAAACAGATAACATCTCTGTCAGGAATTTTGAACTGAAGCCGATATTGATATCATCGCCGTTATAATCGCAAGGAATCTGCATATCGGCTTTGTTTGCGTATTCTGTATCTTCGGCATGAAGATGAAGAACGTTGCCGGACAACTTGAACCTTACCTGATTGGTAGACTTGTTGGACATGATCGATGCTCTTCTGATAGAACTCAAAAGCAAGCTTCTGTTGATGGTCAGAACATTTGGATTTTCTTTCGGAATTACCGCATTGTAGTTTGGATATTTTCCGTCAATCAAACGACAGATCCAGATATTATTTCCGAATGTGAATTTAGCCATATTATCACTAAATTCGATCACAACATCTTCGTTTGAATTATTCAGGATATTTTTAAAAATCGACAGCGGCTTCTTTGGCATTATGAATTCCAAAGTCTCCGGATGTACGATATCTGTTCTTTTGTAAACCACCAATCTATGAGAATCTGTAGACACAAAATTGGTCTCATCTTCTTTGAACTGAAACAAAACACCAGTCATCACAGGACGAAGAGAATCATTGCTTGTGGCAAACAAAGTGTTAGCCAAAGCTTCTGCCAAAACACCACCTCCGATGGTTACTTTCTGAGACGCATCAAACTCCGGCAATTCCGGGTAGTCATCAGCATTGTCCAATGCCACAGCAAAGTTGTCTTTCTCATCCAAAATTTCCAAAACGCTACCGTTTCCGTCCTCGGAATCTTTAACCACTAAAGTTAAAGGCTGCTCGCCGTAAGTTTTCAGAAAATCCTGAAAAATCTTACCCGGAACTGCTAATTTTCCTTTGTCATCAGACTTGACTTCGAGAGAAGTAATCAGTGTCGTTTCTCCGTCAGAAGCCGTCACTGTCAATAAGTTCTGGTCTAGCTCGAAAAGAAAATTCTCCAAAATGGGTCTGGACTGTGAACCGGAAATTACGCCACTCACCGTCTGTAAAGCTTTCTGCAAATCGCCACTGGCAACAATAAATCTCATAAACTGTATTTATTTCAATTCCACAAAGATAATGATTTCGGACAAATTTTAAAAGCCGTATTTATTTAGTTATTAACAATTTTCGGATTTATCTATCTTTGTTGATATTATAGAGTATGAAAAAACCGCCATTTCACAAAAGTGTCCATTTTACGATCAAAGGCTTGATGTGGATTTTGAGAACCGAACGCAATTTTCAGATTCATATTTTCGGTTTGCTAATTAATCTTTTTCTGATTGTTTTTTTTGGACTTTCAAATGTTGAAACAGCTTTAATAATTTTTTGTTGTTTTTTTGTTTTAGTAACAGAAGCTTTGAATACTTGTGTTGAAAAAATCTGCGATTACATTCAGCCTGAATTTGATTCTCGAATAGGAATAATTAAAGACTTGGCTGGAGGCGCTGTCATGTTAGCGACTATTTCTTCGGTTTGTGTCGGAGCTTTGATTTATTGGCCTTATTTGAGATTGTTATTTTAGTAAATATTAGCTTAACACAAAGGCGCGAAGTTTTTTTTAGATCGAAATGTTTTAAGGCACAAGGAAAATCAAAGATTTTTTATTTAATGAAATTAAACTTTGTGCCTAATAGCACTACAATAAATATAGATTCTTTGTGCCTTTGTGTTTTCAATTCACACTTAAATTCTCAATTTTAATATTTAGGCAATTTTTAATCTATATTTTTTTCATAAAATCTTTACATTTGTTTTCAAGAATAATTTTGAAATGAGTAAAAAAAATGTGGCCGTTGTAATGGGCGGCTATTCTGATGAATACAAAGTTTCTCTTAAAAGCGGACAACTGATTTTTGATTCGCTAGACCGTGAAGCCTATAATGTTTATAAAGTTGTAATCCTAAAAGACGAATGGTATTTTTCAGACGAAAACGACAATAAAAAACCAATCAATAAAGCTGATTTCTCTGCAGATTTTGGCAACGGAGAAAGCTTGAAATTTGATGTTTGCTTCAATATCATCCACGGAACACCTGGTGAAAACGGAATCCTCCAAGCGTATTGGGATGCAGTCGGGCAAAAATATACGGGTTGTGATTTCTATCAAAGCGCATTAACCTTCAATAAAAAAGATACTTTAGCTGTTTTGTCTAAATATGGAATTCCTTCCGCGAAAAGTATTTATTTGAGAAAGGGAGAGGAAATTTCTAATGACGAAATTGTAGAAAAACTAGGACTGCCGGTTTTTGTCAAACCTAATCAAAGTGGTTCTTCTTTGGGAATTTCTAAAGTGAAAGAAAAATCCGAATTAGCAAAAGCACTTGAAGTTGCTTATAAAGAAGATGACGAAATCCTTATCGAAAGCGCTTTGAATGGAATGGAAGTTTCCGTTGGCGTTTTGGATTATAAAGGTGAAGTGATTGTTTTGGGAATCACGGAAATTGTTCCCGACAAAGAATTCTTTGATTATGAAGCTAAATATGAGGGTGCTTCTCAGGAAATCACACCGGCAAGAATTGATGAAGAGACCAGAAAGAAAGTGGAAGAAATCTCTATCAAAGCTTACAAATCACTCGGTATGAGCGGATTTTCGCGTTCGGAATTCATTATCGTTGACGGAATTCCGCATCTTTTAGAAATGAATACTAATCCCGGTTTTTCACCGGCCAGCATCCTTCCACAACAGGCAAAAATATACGGTATCTCTATCAAAGACCTTTGCGGAAACGAAGTAGAAAAAGCACTTAACAAATAATCATCAATGATAAATTTTAGATTTTAAATGATGCAGAGAATCTAAAATTCATAATCTAAAATTTAAAATTTCTATGAAAATTGCTGTTTTTCCCGGGTCTTTTGATCCAATCACACTTGGTCATTATGATATTGTAGAACGTGCAGTTCCGTTGTTTGATAAAATCATCATTGCTATCGGAAAAAATTCTCAGAAAAAATATATGTTCTCCCTTGAACAACGTAAAGAGTTTATCAAGAAAACTTTTGAAAAATTCCCGAATGTTGAAGTTGATGATTTTGAAGGTTTGACGATTGATTACTGTAAAAGTAAAAATGTCAATTTCATCTTGAGAGGACTTAGAAACCCTGCTGATTTCGAATTTGAAAAATCCATTGCACAGACCAACAGAGCCCTGACAAGAGACAATACAGTTGAAACGATATTTCTTCTAACCTCATCCGGGAAATCTTACATCAGCAGCAGCATTGTGAGAGAAATCATTTCTTATGGCGGTAACTACGAGATTATGGTTCCGGAAGCTGTTAGAGTGGAGAAATTTTAATTTATTTTATAAAAAAAGGCGCTTTATCAAGCGCCTTTTTTTTAATTCCTATTTTTTATCACAAGATAACCTGTCAACAGCCTGCCATCTGTCAACACAATATGATACCAATAATTATCCGTAGGCAATAACCTGCCCGAAAAAGTTCCGTTCCAAAAAAACTTTCCTGATACTACTGTATCTAAGACTACTCTTCCATTCTTATCCATAACTCGAACTTTTGTACCCGGATAATTCTCTAATCCTTCTATTTCCCAGTTATCATTAATACCATCGCCATTAGGAGTTAAAATGTTATTAATCTTAAAAATAGTAAATTCTTTTAAAGAAACTGCACAAATATTGGAGACTTCTCTCACATATACCTTATGATTTCCATTATCCAAATTTTTAAAAACGTTAGAATTTTGCCAATTATTGGTATTATCTAATGAATATTCATAGTTAGAAGCTCCTTTAATTATAACAGTAGCGGTATTATTTTCTATCTGAATATTTTGGATTTCCGGACCTGGCATATTAGGAATAACACCAGAGGTTATATTAACCAATATAGGCAATCTCAAAACACTCTCACAATCATTTATCGTCTGTGTTGCATAATAAATAAAACCATCTTGTAATGACGTATTGGAAGGAAGAGGAATAATTGATAATTTATCAGCATACCATTTTATATTACTGCCATTCACCTTGACATCAGATAATTTTGCATTCTGACTAATACAGAACAATTGCGGAGAATCTCCGGTTGGCGGCAAAGTTGACTGGATACTAACCGTAACAGGAATACGATCACTTGTACAAGTCGCAACCACTTGTGATGCATAATATGTTTGTCCATCAACTAATAATGTAGAAGCAGCCAACTGACTAGTTCCAAATGCAGAGTTATACCATTTGACACCTGTTCCCGTTATTATTATGTCGGCAATTGTCGGCTTATTTTGTACACAAAAATATTGTTGGGCATCAGCAATTGGCTTTGGTGTACTATTAGTATACGTATTGATAATTACTATTTCAGGATCAGAGATACATCCATTAGGATTTTTATATCTCACACTGTATGACCCGGGAACAAGATTAGCAAATGAATTATTACCAACCCAGGTGAGACCATTATCTATTGAATACTGTACAGCTATACCTGCATTAACTAAAATCTCACCACTAGAATGGTGACAGTCTAATTGTTGAACTTGTACTACCGGCTTAACTGGCGTATCGATAGGCTTTTTTATTACTACAAGTACAGAACCCGATTCACAACCGGCAGAATTTTTGGTTTTAAGATAATAATTACCTGGAGATAATTGTCCTGAGTATGCACTTGAAGTATAAGTCAAACCATTATCAAAACTATAAGCAAATGCTGGTGTAGTAATATTAATATCCCCAAATGGATTAACACATGACGCTGGTTGATTAATGCTGTAAGTAGGTAAAACAGGTGCATTAGGCGGCATATCTATCGTTACTGGCAATGCTGGCGATGGGCATCCTGAATTGGAAAGTTTTTGTCTTACCAGATAGGTTCCGGGCGGCAATGTTGCATTAGAGCTTGTAATCCATGTAAGTCCATCATCAAAGCTATAATATGCTGCGGGAGATATTACTGCAATATTTCCCGTATTAGCAGTACAACCTACTGGTTGGGTAATTGAAACCTGAGGAAGCTCGGGTGTTAAAGGTCTCGTATTAACCGTAACCATTGCGGCAAAAGAGATACAACCGGCTGCATCTTTGATTACGATATTGTAAGTTCCGGGAGTTAAATTTGTCTTAGTGTCTGCAGCACCAAATGTAAGACCATTATCAAAACTATATTCCGAAGCCGGGCTTGTAACTTTGATTTCTCCGAATGCATTATTACAATCCGGTTGTTTTACAGCATAAGCTGGAGCTGGCAATGGAGCCGGCTTAGAAACCACCACAGTTGCAACATTAGAAATACATCCTGTTGTATTTTTAACTTTAACATTATAAGTTCCCGGCAGCAAGTCACTTTTAGAGTTTGAATAAGTGAATGTTAACCCATTATCAAAACTATAAGTAGAAGCTGGACTTGTAACGGTTATAGTACCCGTAGAAACACTACAAGTCGGTTGTGTTACAGATACATCAGGTGCTGCAATTGCAACTCCGGAATCCAAATTTACAACTGTTGTTTTTGATTCGCAGCTATATGAATTAGTTTTAATTTTAATAATATATGTTCCCGATCCAAGATTTGTTTTCATTGGATTAGTAGTCCAAGAGGCTCCGTCATTGAAAGAATAGCTGACACCTGTCGTATTAATTTTGATACTGCCGTCTGTACTATCACAAGCTGTCGGCTGTACTACAGTAACCGCAGGAGCAGCTGGGACATTGGGACTTGAATTAATATAAGTGTAGGCAGCCTGAGATATGCAACTAAAACTATTTTTTATCAAAATATTGTAATATCCGGAGGGAACAGAATTTTTAATTGGATTGGTAACCCAAGTTGTTCCATTATCAAAACTGTAAAGATCAGCAATAGTATTTACTATAATTGTACCTGAAGGAGATGAGCAGGTTGGCTGTATTGTTGTCACTTGCGGAGCATTCAAATAATACTTCTGAACATTTACATTAGCAGCAGTAGAAACACATCCGATTGAATTTTTAATCTTAATACTATAGTATCCCGGGGCTGGATTCAGCAATGAAGAACTTGTGGTCCAGGTAACACCATTGTCAAAAGAGTAAGATGCTGCATTGGAGACAACTGTTATACTTCCGTTGTTGCTACAAGTTGGTTGAACAACGTTAACCATTGGCCGGGGAAGATAATAAGCGTTAATGGATACACTGAAGCCATAAGGATCTGATGTGCAGTTCTGAGCATTTTTAATCATTATATAGTAATAACCACTAGTCAGGTTGTTAAGAACAGGATTGGTTGTCCAGGTATTTCCGCCATCAAAACTATATTGTGATGCTGAAGTTATAATTTTTATACTACCATTTTGCCCGCATACAGGCTGAGTGACTTCTACATCTGGTTTGGGCAGATAAAATCTATTAAAATTAAGATATCTTCCGGAAAGGTTGGATGTGCAATTTTGACTATTCTTGATAGCTATAGAATAACTACCGGGCTGTAGATTAGTAAAAACAGGGCTTGTGTTCCATGTGCTCCCTCCGTTGATACTGTAAGAAGCAGCTGGCGTTGTAATTGTAATTGTACCTCCAACACCACACGATGGTAATGTGTAAGTATAATCCGGATCATCTAAATAGAAATTTTGTAAATTAACTGAAACTCCTGATGATTTACAACCAGAATTATTCTTGATATAAACACTATAATACCCTGGATTTAAATTATTAAAAACAGGAGTAGTTACCCATGTATAACCATCAATACTATATGAATCCGCAACCGCATTAACAGTGATACTTCCTTTACTTCCACAAGTAGGCTGTACAACTGTGACCGATGGAGCAGCTAATGAGGTGTCGTCCATGTAAAAACTAATACTATTAGAAATACACCCTGCTTTTTTCACTACCAGGCTATAATAACCTTTGTTAAGGTTGTTAAAATCTGGATTTGTTGACCATGAACTTCCTCCATTAATACTATATTGATCTGCTGCTGATGTAAATTTTATACTGCCAATTGTATTACCACAGCTTGGATTAACTGCAGTATATGTTGGTGACTCCAAATATGGCTGATTAAAATACGTATAAGCAGACTCTGAGATACAGTTCAGGTTATTTTTAATAACAATAGTAAAACTAGATCCTGTCAAATTGCTAAAAACAGGATTAGTACTCCAAGTAGAGCCTCCGTTGATACTATAAAAATCAGCTACAGTATTGATGGTTATACTTCCTTTTGTTGTACAAGTTGGCTGCACAACTTTGAAAGAAGGCTGCGGTAGTTTTTGTTCGTACAAATATACATATTGAGCATAAGATTTGCAGCCAATGTTATTCTTCACCATAATCTGATAGGATCCCGCAGGTAATACTTTGGAATTGGTCGTAACCCAAGTTACACCATTATCAAAACTATAAAAGTCATATACACTGTTAATAGTGATTTTTCCATTAACTCCACAACCAGGCTGCTCGACCGTATATATAGGATTAGGAAGGTAAGGCGGATTAAGAGTTACAGTAGTAGCCTGAGAAATACAGTTGGCACTGTTTTTAATTTTTATTGTATAATTTCCTGCCGGCAATTCTGCCAAATTGCTCGTAGTCCAAGTTGCACCGTTATCAAAGCTATATTGAGCTGCCTCTGTTTTTATATAGATAGCCCCATTGGCTCCACACTCTGGTTGGATCACTTCATATTGTGGTGACTGATTCTCAAATTTATATACATAGATAGTTTTAAAATAAGATATGCAGCCCAAGTAGTTTTTGACACCTACAGAAAAATTACCTGAATTGACGTTACTTAGAACATTCGATGTTACCCAGGTAGTACCACCATCAAAGGTATAAAAATCTGCAGGTGTATTAATAGTAATACTGCCAGCAACCGAACAAGCAGGACTAACCAATGTATATTCCGGATCGCCCAAAGTTTGACTTTCTATAGCAACAACTTGCGGATTAGATATACATCCTGCAGCATCCTTTGTTCGGACAGTATACTTGCCTGGCTGTAGTTTATCTGCTACTGGATTATTAACCCAGGTTACACCATTATCAAAACTGTAATAAGCTGCAGAATTGGTAACAGTGATGGACCCCGTATCTCCACAAAATCTTGGCTGCGTCGAGTTGCAATTGGGATATGGCAACAAAGATTGTACAATATCAACTTCTTGAGAGTAAGATATGCAGCCTTTAACAGTTTTGACTTTTACAAAATATTTTCCTGGATATAAATTAGATTTTATAGCATTAGTAGTCCAGGTAACACCGTTATCAAAACTATATTCCGATGCGGGGGATATTACCTTTATTGTTCCCGAAGACACAAAACAGGAAGGTTGCGTAACTTGTAAAGTTGGTGTGACAGCAGTTAAGCTTGGTTCTATACTCACACTCGCAGTGCTACTACAGCTATAGCTATCTGTAACCGTAACGGAGTAAACTCCCGTATTGCTCACGGAAATAGTTTGCGTTGTTTCACCACCCGGACTCCAAAGATAACTGCTACCTGTTGATGCAGTCAAGTTCGTACTGCCCGAACAGACATTCAGGATACCTGTAATATTTGCAGTTGGATTCCTAACCTCTAAGGATACTGAAACTATTTTGTAACAGCCGGCATCTCGGGATATTCTTACATATACATTTCCAGTACCAGATGGATACTTAGTAAAATTGCTAATACTATTAGTAGAATTACTAAGTGCATCGTTATAATTTTTAAAATAGGTAAAACTAAGACCTGCTGTAGATGTTACTACTTTGCTATCAAAATCGGTGAGATTAAAATCCTCTACTCCATTCCCATCAGTATCACATTTTGATAATTTTGCCGTGTTTACAGGGATATTACAAGAGGATGAGCAATTAAGAAAACTGATATCCCAACCTTCATTAGCGTCTGTATCCGAAGCATTTGTGAAAAAATTATTACCACCGCAGGAACTGCCTTGTATATCATAATCTACATATACACCTACATTATAATTTGCTTGGTTTGTATTGGGAAAATCCGAATTATTAAGAACAAAATTAAATTTCTTATTAACATTATCTATTGTAGCAGATTCTGTTGTATAAACAGTAGCACCGCTTTCATTAAATAATTTCAAAGTGATATTTTTGACAGATGCGGTTACTCCGCCGGAATTTGGAACCGTAAACACACCTGAAACATTAATGGGTAATGTTGGACAAACAGCATTCAAAGGGCTAAGATCAATGCTTCCGACAAAACTCTCATTCGAATGTAACAGACAAATATCATCTACATACGCATATCCAAAATGTCCCCCTAATCCACAACGCGACGCCATAAACTCCACCGTAAATTCCTCATTATTAGGAATAGAAGAGATATCGAGCAATCCTGACTGCCAGTTGGCTGTATATAATGTCACATACCCGTAGCTGCCGTCCGGAACTTTTGTAAATATACAGTTCTTTTCATCGCCAACAAGACAAAATTCACTTACTACAACATTTGACTTATTAAGTATTCTTGCTTTAAAAAAAGCTTGATTATCAGTATGGCTATTATCATAAACACTTTGAAGGATGGCCTTATAATTAAATTTTACAAAATTCTCATTATTGGTTTTGAATCTTTTCCCCTGTACTATTGATCCATAAGTACTTGAATTAGGATAATTAATTTTAAGGGCATACTGATCAAATGCTTTTATGTCTCCCATATAAGAATCGATAAGATTGGCAGGAACAGTTGTTGCCATCAGATCTCCGTCAGTAGGATCGTATTGATTAATATAAGAGTCTGCTTTATTAGAAATAGACCTACACTGCGTTGGTCCGGGCGGATCTCCTATAGAAAATAAAAAATTCTTAAGATAGCTTTTTCCCCCAACACTTTCAAATTGTTCAAAGCCGCCATTAGAACACAATTCCACAAGAGTTGGGGTTGCCTTTAACATTTTTTTCTTTTCTGAAAGAACTTTCATCGCTCTCTCTTTTAGAAACTTTTCTCTTAAAACATGATTTGTTATTATTTTCCCATGCGAGTCTTCTACAATACCATTTGAAAGATAATTGATTGTATCACTTTTTATTTGTGAAAATAATTGAGAATATATAGTAAGTAATAATAAAAAATAGAGTTTTCTCATCATGAAGTTTTGAAAATTAGTTTTTTTTGCAAAAATATTTCTTTTTTGAAAATAAGCAACTTTTATTATTAAAATATAAAATTAACTTTCAAAACTCAATTTTAATATGAAAAATCAGACAATAAAGTAGCAAAAAACAAAAACCGCCTGATTTAGGCGGTTTTTAAGTGGTTTCTCCAGGGATCGAACCAGGGACACACGGATTTTCAGTCCGTTGCTCTACCAACTGAGCTAAGAAACCATACTCCATTGTTTTGAGTGGTGCAAAAATACACTCTTTCCTTTTATAATCCAAATTAGATTAACACTAATTTAATATTTTCCAATAAAAAAGCCACCTGAATCAGGTGGCTTTAAGTGGTTTCTCCAGGGATCGAACCAGGGACACACGGATTTTCAGTCCGTTGCTCTACCAACTGAGCTAAGAAACCATACTCTATTGTTGTTTTGAGTGGTGCAAAAGTATATTCTTTATTCTTATAATGCAAATTATATTAGAATTTCTTCACCTATTTCTATAAAAATCATTGATTATCAGAAGATTTTTTTTCAGTTTGCGCTTTGAAAAAATCGCTCAATTCTTCCAAAACTGGCTTAATTGTATCTTCCGGAAGATCACTAATCCTGATATACATCAATCCGTCAATCGCATCATTGAAATTAGGATCGACATTAAAAGCAATCATTTTTGCATTTTGTTTAATATATTTCTTAATCAAAACAGGCAATCTTAATTCAGGTTCAAGATCATCAATGATCTTATCCAGCTTATTGAGATCAGCATCCATATCTTCAAAGAATAAGGCTTTATCACGCTCCTTCATCACCACCTTGAATTCATTCTTTGGGTGAATGTATTGAGCCACAGCAGAATCATAATAATGAGAACGCATAAACTCTATCATCAAAGATTTTGAAAACTCTGAAAACTTGTTACTGATACTCACGCCGCCCATCAGGAATTTGTGTTCCGGATTTCTTAGACAAACGTGAACAATTCCTCTCCAAAGCAGGAATAATGGAAAAGGTTTTTGCTGATATTCAACAGAAATATAGGCGCGTCCCATTTCGATTACCTTTCGGAAAAACGGTTGTAATTCAGGATCATATTCGAAAAGTGAGCTGGTATAAAATCCATTGATGCCGTATTTTTTCATCACTTCGGAACCTAGAGCCATTCTGTATGCTCCAACCAGCTTTTTATCTGCATTATCCCAAAGAAAAAGATGATGATAATGATTATCGTACTCATCCAGATCAAAAGGCAAATTAGTACCTTCACCAATGGCCCGAAAGGTCAGTTCTCTTTGCCTTCCGATTTCTCTCATTATGGAAGGAATCTCTTCTGACTTGGTAAAGAAAACGTCATAATCGCCGTGAGAAAAAAGCCTTTTGTTTTCGGTATTTTTCAGTGTATTGATTTCATTAATGATGTCTTCTACAGGTGTCTCATCAATGATATTCTGGACGATATTATTCTGTTTCTGAAGTGGTAATTTAAGCGCCATATTAGGCAGCTTCAGTTTCTCAGTAATACTTTTTCTCCTTTCATAATAAGACTTCAGCATATAAACCTTATTATAGAGATAATCGCCCAGCTCTTCAATCGTTTCCTCCTCTTCCATTTGTTTCACAGAGATTGGCTTTCCGATCCGGATTCTGATCGGCTTATCTCTTTTCTTCATCATTTCTGCAGGCAGCATCATCGTTTGCAAATCAGGGTGCAGCTTGGCTACATTGTAAAACATTTGGCTGTTGGTCGCGTGAAAATACATTGGAACAACAGGGACTTTTGCTTTTTTGATAATTTTCAGCGCCGTTTTTCCCCACGGTCTGTCGAGAACTTCGCCGTATTCGTTATTTTTATTAGAAACTTCACCGGCAGGAAAAATCCCCAAACATCCACCCTCTTCCAAATGTTTGAAAGTTTCTCTCATTCCGGAAGAACTGCTGTAAGCTTCTTTTCTGCTTTCGAAAGGATTAACGGAAATAACGAAAGGAGCCATAGGCTCTATTTTCGATAACAGGAAATTTCCCATTACTTTGAAATCCGGGCGAACACGTAACAAGATTTTACACATCAATATACCGTCCAATGCACCAAGCGGATGATTGGAAACAATAATGAACGGACCTGTTTTCGGAACTTTGGCAAGATCTTCTTCAAATACAATATAACTAAGGTCCTGCTCTCTGATAAATTCATCAAAAAACTCTACACCTTTTGTATGTTTGAGTTTGTTGTACAGATTATTAACATCATTGATCTTAGCAAGATTCATTATAGCTGAAGCCACAGGTTTCTTGAGGAAACCAATTTTATCCAGTCCGGATGCTTTTATCAAGTCTTCTTTGGAAATTAAGCTCATAGTTTTTTTATGCGGTTACCATTTGGAAGGTTTTTTTGGAGATCTGTTCCAACAGGACTTTTTTGTCTTTGTAGAATTGATCCAGTTTTTCCAGCTCAGCATTTCTAACCGTGAACAATGATACATTCTTAGTCATCTGAGTGATGAAACTCTGCTGCAATTCTTCATTAAGCTGGTTGGCATTTCCAAATTTATCTTCCAAACATAAAGCTAATGAAATTGCTGAATTCTGCATCAAAGAAACTTTAATTTTATATTTTGCCAGAAGTGTAAAGATCAAGCTCATATGATCCTCCGCAATAAAGGAAAAATCCCTGGTTTCAACATTCAGCAACGTTTGATTTTCTTTCAGGATGTAACTTTCGATCAATTCATTTTCCTCGGAATTTCCTACTTTGGTTCCCGGTTTTTTAGGCTCTACAAAAGATTTTACAAAAAACGGAATATTCTTCTGCTTAAGCGGCTGAAGTGTTTTTGGGTGAATTACCGATGCTCCGTAATAAGCCATTTCGATCGCTTCTTCGTAAGAAATATGAGATAGCAATTCTACATTTTCAAATTTTCTCGGATCACCAGTCATCACACCTGGAACATCTTTCCAGATTGTCATTTCGTCAGCATTAAGACAATAAGCGAAAATCGCCGCCGTATAATCTGAACCTTCTCTACCTAATGTCACTGTAAAATTATTACTTTCCGAACCAATAAAACCCTGTGTCACATAACAGTTGATCTTATCCAGTTTAGAAATATTCTGTTCAGTTTCCTGCCAGTTCACAATTCCTTCTCGGTAATTACTGTCCGTTTTGATATAGTCTCTCGCATCCAGCCAATGGTTGAAAAACTGAATATCATTCAAATATTCGCTTAAAATTTTAGATGAAATCATCTCCCCGCAACTCACTACTTGGTCATAAACGAAATTATAATTTGGTGATTTATTTCTTCTTAAAAATGAATCGATATCATCAAAAAACAAAGAAATCTCTCCAAAAACCGGATGATTTTCTGAAAATAAACCTTTAGCAATATCGATGTGATTTTTTTTGATTAATTCAATTTCTGCCTGATAATCCTGTTTCTTGAAATAAAACTCGACCACTTTCTCTAGCGCATTGGTTGTTTTTCCCATTGCTGAAACCACCAGCAGACATTTTTCAAAACCCTGTGTTTCAAGAACCAAGGCCACATTTTTCACACCTTCGGCATCTTTTACAGATGCTCCACCAAATTTGTAAACTTTCATTAGATTTTTAACTGTTAGAATTTATTTGTCAATCAAAAAATGGTTAATTGATTATTAACCTTCAAAAATATTAATAATGAACGAAATATGAAAATTGACACTTAATTTCCAATGCTTCGAAATGAGATAATAAAACCATATTAATCTATATTATAATGATTATTATCAATTCTTGATGAATTTAGTTTTATTTGATTAAAAAAAAATTTAGTTTTGTAGGAAATCAAATCAACCAATTTATGTCGCATCAGGGTTTACAGACTTTAGGAGAGTTCATCATCGAAAAACAGGATGATTTCAAATATTCTACAGGAGAATTATCGCGTCTCATCAGTTCTATAAGAATTGCTTCAAAAATCGTAAATCGAGAAGTCAACAAAGCCGGAATTGCTGACATCATTGGAAATGTAGGTAATCAAAATATCCAAGGCGAAGATCAGCAAAAATTAGATGTTTTAGCCAATGATATTTTCATCGCAGCTTTATCTCAAAGAGAAGTTGTCTGTGGAATTGCTTCCGAAGAAAGTGATGATTTTATAGAAATCAAATGCACCGAAAATGCTCACCTCAGCAAATATGTTGTATTGATCGATCCTTTGGACGGATCTTCTAATATTGATGTCAATGTTTCTGTAGGTACAATTTTTTCCATTTACAGAAGAGTTACAAATCCCGGAACTCCTGTTGAGCTTAAAGATTTTTTACAAAAAGGCGTTAACCAGGTTGCCGCAGGCTATATTGTTTACGGTTCTTCTACAATGATTGTTTATACTACCGGGAACGGAGTGAATGGATTCACACTCGATCCATCAATCGGAACTTATTACCTGTCCCATAAAAATATCAAATTCCCAACTTCCGGGAAAATCTATTCTATTAATGAAGGTAATTACATCAAGTTTCCCCAAGGTGTGAAAGATTATATCAAATATTGCCAGGAAGAAGAAGGTGACAGACCTTACACCTCCCGTTACATCGGATCATTAGTATCTGATTTTCACAGAAATATGCTAAAAGGAGGCATCTACATTTACCCTTCCACTTCACAATCTCCTAATGGAAAACTGAGACTGCTTTATGAATGCAATCCAATGGCATTTTTAGCCGAACAAGCTGGCGGAAAATGTAGTGACGGATTCAAAAGAATTATGGAAATCGAACCAACAGAACTGCATCAGCGCGTTCCTTTTTTCTGCGGCAGCGCTGCAATGGTCACCAAAGCCGAAGAATTTATGGCAAAAGCTGTCAACAAAAAATAATATTGAAATTTTAAATCATATAAAAGACCGGTTCGCCGGTCTTTTATTATTTTTGCAGTATGAAGACGGCAAAATTTCATCAATATATTCTGAATTTTAAAGTACCAAGCGGAACTTCGCGCGGTGTTCTCAACACCAAAGAAACTTATTTTATAGAAATCTTTGAAGGTGATAAAAAGGGAATCGGAGAATGTTCTCTTTTCCGGGGATTAAGTTTTGATGATGATGATGACTATGAAAATGCTTTGGAATGGGCTTGCCGAAATATTAATTTGAAACTGGAAGAACTGCAGGAAGAATTGGTCAATCATCCTTCTATTATTTTCGGAATCGAGCAGGCGCTTCTTAATCTTGAGCATCAGGGAGATCTTTATTTTCCAAGTGAATTTACAGAAGGAAAAGATTCGATTAAGATTAATGGTTTAATTTGGATGGGTGGTTCAGATTATATGCAGTCTCAAATTGAGAAAAAAATAAAGAATAATTTTACTTGCATTAAACTAAAAATTGGAACCGATTGGGATTCTGAAAAAGAAATATTAAAATCTTTAAGACAAAAATTCCCGAAAGATAAAATCGAACTTCGTGTGGATGCCAACGGCGCTTTTTCTCCGGAACAGGCTAAAATTGTTTTACAGGAATTAGCAGCTCTCGATATTCATTCAATAGAACAACCGATCAAAGCCGGAGATTGGGAAGCAATGGCGGAACTTTGTAAAGATACGCCGACACCAATTGCTTTAGACGAAGAACTGATTGGCATTCTTAATTATGAATCCAAAAAAGAGCTATTGAAAATTATCAAACCTCAATATATTATTTTAAAACCAAGTTTGATTGGAGGATTTTCCGGATCTGATGAATGGATAGAATTAGCTGAGCAAAATAACATCGGTTGGTGGATCACTTCTGCTCTGGAAAGTAACATCGGCCTCAATGCTATTGCTCAATTTACTTACATCAAAAAAAATCCGATGCCACAAGGTTTGGGCACCGGAAGTCTGTTTACCAATAATTTTGAAACACCTCTTTTGTTAGAGGGTGAAAATCTTTGGTTTAAGAATTAATTTTTAATGATTTTCTGACTAAACATCTCGTTATCTTTTGTTTTGATTTTCAAGATATATTCGCCATTCGATAATGTTGAAAGATTAATTGTTGATACATTTTCGTAGCTGTTAATCACTCTTCCATCCATTGAATAAACCTGAACATTTCTTACCTGATCTGAAAATTTAAGATCATCTTTAACAAGGGTGTTAAGCACGATCTGTTTTTTTGTCGTGTCAGAAATCGCTAATGTTTGAGTAAAGATGTATGCGCCTGTTACGACATTAAAGCTCACGTTGAAATTTCCGGCAACCGTAGCATTAATATTACCTCCGGCAAGTACAGCTATACCATTCGGAAACAAACTTGTTCCACTATTTCCCCAACTCACGAGCCAGCCGGCTTCCAATCGGAATTTGAATTCTCCAACAGGCATACTACAATTGTTCAAATTATAGGTAATCCCGTCAACTGTATTTAGAAAAATATCTGTAGTCCATGCTGTTCCTATATTTTGTCCACAAATTGAAACCCTTGGAAAAGCAGTTAAAACAAAAGCATAAACTCCTGTTAATTTGTTAAAAGTAATATTATAAATTCCACCAGTTGTAACATTAATATTAGCACCTGAAAGAATTCCCACTCCAACAGGAAAACTTCCTGCCCCCCAACTATTTGTCCAACTGTGATTTTCCCGAAATTTGACTTCTCCGGGCACAAGCGTTACATTAGTTGCAGTATAAAGAACCCCACTTATGGAAGGTGTTAAATCTATGTCATTATTCCAGTTATTAAACTGTTGCCCTGTTAAAGAAATGGTTTGAGCATTACATACAAAACTTGCCAAAATAAGGCATAATCCAAGAAATAGTTTTTTAATCATGACTTAAAATTTTTTAGTTATTAATAATCATTATTCAAATTGTTTGCCAAATAACCCCTATATAATCCTAATTTTTTACGAAAAATTCAACAATAAACAACTATGATAAATACTGACAATTTTTCACATCATTTAAAAAATTTCTGCCAAATATTACGTTTTGGTAATGAATTAAGACATCAAAAATAATTGGCACATTGTTGGAGACTAACCAGTCAGAATAAATATTAAAAAATTATATATAATTATGTCAGTAAATTTTAAACCATTAGCAGACAGAGTTTTGGTAGAACCAACTCCAGCTGAAACAAAAACAGCATCAGGAATCATTATCCCGGACACAGCAAAAGAAAAACCACAAGAAGGAACTGTTGTTGCGGTAGGACCAGGAAAAAAAGACGAACCTACCACTGTAAAAGTTGGCGACAAAGTTCTTTATGGAAAATATTCCGGAACTGAATTGAAGTTTGAAGGTAAAGACTACCTGATTGTGAAAGAAGGAGATTTACTAGGAATCATCGGTTAATATTAAAAATTCATCTGAAATTAAAATTTTCGACTAAATCAAAAAATTATGGCAAAAGAAATAAAATTCGATATCGAATCAAGAGACGCTCTTAAAAGAGGTGTTGATGCATTAGCTAATGCAGTAAAAGTAACTCTGGGACCAAAAGGTAGAAATGTTGTCATTGAAAAATCTTTCGGTGCCCCTCACGTTACAAAAGACGGTGTTTCTGTAGCAAAAGAAATCGAACTTGAAGACAGAGTAGAAAACATGGGAGCGCAAATGGTGAAAGAAGTAGCTTCTAAAACCAACGACATCGCTGGTGACGGTACAACTACAGCTACCGTTCTGGCACAGGCTATTGTAAGAGAAGGTCTTAAAAACGTTGCAGCCGGCGCCAACCCAATGGACTTGAAAAGAGGAATTGACAAAGCGGTTTCTGCGGTTGTTGAAAACCTGAAATCCCAATCTCAGACTGTCGGTGACAATAATGATAAAATAAAACAAGTTGCTTCTGTTTCTGCGAACAACGATGAGACAATTGGTTCCCTAATCGCTGAAGCGTTTGGAAAAGTTGGTAAAGAAGGTGTGATCACTGTAGAAGAAGCAAAAGGTATCGATACGACCGTAGATGTTGTAGAAGGAATGCAGTTTGACAGAGGTTACCAGTCTCCATATTTCGTGACTAATCCTGAAAAAATGGTTGCAGAACTTGACAATCCATACATTCTTTTGGTTGAGAAAAAAATCTCTTCCATGAAAGAATTATTACCAGTTCTTGAGCCAGTTGCACAAGGTGGAAAATCTTTATTGATTATCTCTGAAGAAGTTGAAGGCGAAGCTTTGGCAACTCTGGTAGTAAACAAATTGAGAGGTTCTCTTAAAATTGCCGCAGTTAAAGCTCCAGGATTCGGAGATAGAAGAAAAGCGATGCTGGAAGATATCGCTATCTTAACCGGCGGACAGGTTATCTCTGAAGAAAGAGGTTTCACTATGGAAAATGCTTCTATTGAAATTTTGGGAACTGCCGAGAAAGTAGTAATTGACAAAGACAATACAACTATCGTGAACGGCGGCGGTGATGAGGCTCAAATCAAAGGAAGAGTAGCTCAGATCAAAGCTCAGATGGAAACTACAACTTCCGACTATGACAGAGAAAAACTTCAGGAGAGATTAGCTAAACTAGCTGGCGGTGTTGCTGTACTTTACGTAGGTGCTGCATCTGAAGTAGAAATGAAAGAGAAAAAAGACAGAGTGGACGATGCTCTTCATGCTACAAGAGCAGCTGTTGAAGAAGGTATTGTTGCAGGTGGTGGTGTTGCATTGGTAAGAGCCGTTGCCGCGCTTAACTTCGAAGGTGATAATGCTGACGAAACAACCGGTATCAAAATTGTAAAAAGAGCGATTGAAGAGCCATTAAGACAAATCGTGGCTAATGCCGGTGGTGAAGGTTCTGTAATTGTTGCAAAAGTAGCTGAAGGACAAGGAGACTTTGGGTACAATGCTAAGTCTGACGAATACGTGAATATGCTGGAAGCAGGAATCATTGACCCTACAAAAGTAACAAGAGTTGCTCTGGAAAATGCTGCTTCTGTTGCCGGAATGCTTTTGACAACGGAATGTGTTATCACAGAAGTTAAAAAAGATGAACCTGCAATGCCAATGGGTGGCGGAATGCCAGGAATGATGTAACGGTCAGCAGCCGAAGCAATATAAATTAAACCGTTCAGATTTTCTGAGCGGTTTTTTGTTGAATTTTTGTAAAATAATTTATCGAATATATTATTAAAATACCTTTTGATTCTTTATTTTTATGAAAAATTAATTACCGTTTATGTTGATTCAGGTTTCAAAAGAATTTAAAAAGAAAAGCAGCTCTGCCATTCTTTCCATTATCTTATTTATTATTGTCTATATTTTACTATTTCTTTCTGCCATTGCTTTAACATTAGGCTGTGTTGCAGCCGGAATTTTCCTGATTGCCGCAAAACCGATGTTTTTCACACTGATGATCGGCGCCGGTCTTGCCGGATTCGGGATTATGATTTCATATTTTTTGATAAAATTTCTTTTTAAAAAGCACATCAATGACCGGAGTTCGCTTACAGAAATCAAACGTACTGATGAGCCGCAGCTCTTCGCAATGATCGACGAAATAGTGAAAGAAGCCGGAACAGACTTCCCCAAAAAAGTCTATCTTACCTATGATGTTAATGCCAGTGTTTTTTATGACTCAAGCTTCTGGAGTATGTTTTTGCCCATCAAGAAAAACCTGATTATTGGACTTGGCCTTGTCAATGCCTGTACAAAACAAGAGTTAAAAGCCATTTTAGCGCACGAATTCGGGCATTTTTCCCAGCGCTCAATGAAAGTCGGCAGCTACGTTTATAATGTTAATCAAATTATTTTTAACCTGGTAAACGATGACGAATCTTACAGAAAAGCCATCGAAGGCTGGGCTAACGCAAGCGGTTACTTTGCCATTTTTGCAATGTTAGCTTTCAAGGTAACACAAGGCATCAAATGGATTCTTTCAAAGATGTATTCCTTTGTAAACATTCGTCATATGGCACTTTCCAGAGAAATGGAATTTCACGCTGACGAAGTTGCTGCGAATATTGCAGGATCAAAAGCTTTGGAAGAATCATTATTGAGATTAGATTTAGCCGCCAATTCTTACAACAATGTGATTAGTTTTTATGATGGGAAGATTACGGACAGCAAAACAAGCAAAAACATCTACCGAGAACAATTTTTTGTAATGAATTTCCTCGCACGAGAAAGTGAAATCGAAACGAAAAACAATCTTCCTTTTATAAAGATAGAAGAAACAGGTTTATTCAACAAGTCCAAACTAGTGATAGAAAATCAATGGGCCTCGCATCCGTCAACCGAAGATCGCGTAGCAAGACTACAACAACTTAATATCAGTAAACAAAGTGATAACAATTCAGCAAGATTATTATTTAAAAATATTGAAACAACCGAAGAAAAATTAACTTCAAAATTATTTTCTCAAGTTCAATACGATCATCCAAGTTCTGAATTAAGCTTTGATAATTTTCGAAATGAGTTTGAAAACAATTACAATAAAAACTCATTTGACCGGATCTTTAATGGTTATTACGACAATAAGAACCCGAATACTTTTAATCAGACGATTTCCAATCCATCAGAAACTAATATTACCTTTGATGATTTATTTTCAAAAGAAAAAATTGAATTGGTTTATACACTGATTGCTTTGGAAAATGATAAAGAAATCATCAAATCAATTGCTGACAAAACGTATCCAATCAAAACATTTGATTACGATGGGAAAAAATATAAATCACAAGAGGCTAAAACTCTGATTCCAAAGCTTGAAAATCAAATCAAAACCCTGAATGAAGAAATCACTCAAAATGAAATTAATATTTATCATTATTTTGTTGGTTTGGCAAAAACTCAGAATATGGAATACGAGATGAGAAATCAGTTTTTTGAGTTCTACGAGTATGACAAAGTTTATGAAGAAAAATTTAATCTCTTTACCGAACTTAGTAAGGCATTGGATTTCGTAAGCACGACAACGCCATTTGAGCAGATTAAAAAGAACTTCTTTAACCTTAAACCTTTGGAGACAAAACTGAAAGCAGAGCTAAAAGATATCCTGAGCAATCCATTTCTAAATGAAGAGATCAACGAAAATAACAGGAAAGATCTGCAATTTTACATCGATAATGATCTATTGTACTTCAATCAAAATCAATATATGGAACATCATTTACAGCAATTGTTTTTTGCTGTCAACAGTTTCCATTTTTATATTGGACGAAAATATTTTCTGATGAAGAAAGAGTTGTTAAATAAAATGGCTTCCTTAAAGCAATCTTAATCCTAAACATTTGTAATTTTCATATAAAAATCAACAACAGTGTCGATTGTCATTACAGACGGAAAACCAATTACCCTCACAGTAATGAATGAAATCTGGAATTAAAAACCATCATATATTAAAAACAAAAAACCATCTCGTTTTGAGATGGTTTTTCTTTTTAATGTAAGATAATCTTAGTCGATAATTTCGTATTCAATGGCGATAGTACCTTTTCTGGTATCTGCGATTGAACTAAATGCAGCTTTGGATAGATCAAAGGCTCTTGAAGAATGGTAAGGACCTCTGTCATTCACTTTCACTACAACACTCTTCCCAGAAATCAAATTAGTAATCTTTACTTCTGTTCCAAAAGGAAGGGTTCTGTTAGCAGCGGTTAACTCTTTATTATTGAAAATCTCTCCGCTTGCTGTTTTTCTACCATTAAATTTATCGTGGTAGAACGATGCAAAACTTGTTTTGGCATCTGTGGCATTACTCTTGAAGGAATAAATACCAAGTGTTGAAATCATCATTATGATTACGAGAATAACTCTTTTCATCATTTTGAACATATTTATTGGTTTTGACTCTGCAAAGATATTCGGAATGATGTCTGAAACATCGCTTTTGGGTTTCAGATGCTGCGAACACGACAAAAACAAAATTTTGATAGCCGCAATGTAGCTATAGTAAGGTGATTACAGAATTTGTTAAAAAATGTTAATTATTTTATAACATTCTTAAAAATTTCACATTATGCTGACCCGCCAAAAATAAAAAAAACACTGAAAATCAATATTTTAAGTTTTAAACACCAATTTGACATTATCAATATAAAACAATATTAAATCAATGTTAGCTAAATATAAATACTATAAAGCAAAATAGTATATCGATTTGATGAAAAATAGTAAATTTAATTATCAATAATTGAAAATATTAAAATTTAAGCTATTTAAAGACCTTAAAGAAATGATAAACAATTGAAAAACAAAAACTTATACAAATTCATTGTTTTTTTTAACAAAAACAAAAAAAACACCAACTTAAAAATAAGATAGTGTTTTTATTATAAAAATGTTGAGTTATACTAATTCTCCAATCAAATCGTAATCCTCAGCTAAAGTAATTTTGACGTTAGCAAACTCTCCAATAGATATATAAACGTCTTTTGCAGAAACTAAAACCGTATTATCAACGTCGGGAGAATCATATTCCGTTCTTCCTACGAAATAATCACCTTCCTTTCTGTCAAATATACATTTGAAAATTTTACCAACTTTCTCCTGATTTTTCTCCCAAGAAATTTGCTGCTGGATTTCCATAATCTCCTCTACTCTTTTCTGTTTCACCTCGTCCGGAATGTTATCTTCCAAAACATAAGCCGTTGTATTTTCTTCGTGAGAATATGTAAAGCAACCTAATCGGTCAAATCGCTGGTCTCGCACCCATTGTTTTAATTCCTCGAATCTTTCTTCTGTTTCTCCAGGAAAACCAACAATCAAGGTTGTTCTGATCGCCATATCTGGCACTTTTTCACGGAATTTATCCAAAAGTGCGTTTGTTTTTTCAAATGTTGTTCCTCGTTTCATTGCTTTCAACAATTCTGTGTTGATGTGCTGAAGCGGTATATCAATATAATTACAAATCTTTGGCTCTGTTCTGATAATATCCAGAACATCTTCTGGAAATCCTGTTGGGAAGGCATAATGAAGACGAATCCATTCAATACCGTCCACTTTGATGAGTTCCTGTAAAAGTTCACCGAGAGCTCTTTTTTTATAAATATCCAACCCGTAAAAAGTCAAATCTTGAGCGATAAGAATTAATTCCTTAACTCCTTTTTTTGCAAGCTTTTGCGCCTCGATAACCAATTTTTCAATAGGTGTGGAAATATGCCCACCTCTCATCAAAGGGATTGCACAGAACGAGCAAGGCCTGTCACAGCCTTCAGAAATTTTTAGATAGGCGTAATGCTTGGGAGTTGTTGTTAACCGCTCTCCTACCAATTCGTGTTTGTAGTCCGCACCAAGATGCTTCAATAAAATTGGCAAATCACGTGTCCCAAAATACTGATCAACATCGGGAATCTCACGAATCAAGTCCGGTTTATACCTTTCGGAAAGACAACCTGTTACGAAAACCTTTTCTACAACACCCTGATTTTTAAGATCCACATATTCTAAAATCGTATTAATGCTTTCTTCTTTTGCGTTATCTATGAATCCACAGGTATTAATAACCACTACATCACCTTTTTCTTCATGCACGACTTGCTTTCCATTAGCTTCCAGCTGACCCATTAAAACTTCTGAATCATAGATATTTTTGGAACAGCCAAGAGTTACGATATTAATTTTCTTTTTACCTACAGATTTGGTACGCATTATTTACAATTTTAAGACTGCAAATTTAGGAATAAAAAAAGGAATCAAAAATTTGATTCCTGATTGTTGTATTTACATAAAAAACATTAATATGCTTGCTCATCTCCTTTCACTATATTATAGAAAGTAAGAAAAATAATTTTGAGATCAAGGAAAAAAGACCAATGCTGTATATACCAGATATCTTTTTCTATCCGTTTTTCCATATCTCTATCAGAAAATATTTCACCTCTGGAACCCATAACCTGTGCCCAACCTGTAATCCCAGGCTTTACAACGTGTCTGGTCATATATTTTTTTGTGATTTTGGAATACTGTTCAGTTTGAGATAACATATGCGGCCTTGGTCCTACCACAGACATATCACCAAGAAAAACATTAATAAACTGTGGAAGTTCATCCACACTGGTTTTTCTCATAAATGCTCCAAATTTAGTTACTCTGGAATCATTTTTTTTGGCAATCTGAAGATCAGCAACCTCATTAACCGACATACTCCTGAACTTAATACAATTAAAAGGCTCATTATTAAGACCGGATCTTTTCTGCAAAAAGAAAACAGGGCCTTTGCTCTCGAGCTTGATGATAATTGCAACAATAGGAAGCAGCCAGGATAAAATAAAAGTTATTACGAATAATGAGAACAAAATATCAAAAACTCTTTTTAAAATTTGTTTCCTTGGGCTTGAAAGTGGTTCTTTCAGCAACTTCAAGAATGGAACATCCTGAATAATATCAAGATAATACGGGCTCAAATATTTATATTTAAAGTTCGGATCCATATATATCCTGATCATCTTATGTTCTGCCAGGTTAACTATTCTCTCAAAAAGGTTAACATCGATTTTATTGTCACAAAATATGATACTATTGAATTTAGAATTTTCTATATCTTTAATAAGGTCATCAATAT
>WPCJ01155735.1_pt1 | contig 28788 bp, 30 predicted proteins | sample 5399831 | NCBI WGS metagenome assembly WPCJ01 (sample SAMN12869470, study PRJNA574797) | sludge metagenome | isolation source: wastewater treatment of pH10 | place: China:Beijing | collected 2019-05-20 | reverse complement strand
ACCAAGGACGTACGCATCGCCATGCCGGACGCAACCCTGCGTGACGTCGCGCAAGCCATGGCCACCCTCGACGCAGGCCTGCTACCTGTGGCCGACGGCGATCAGCTGATCGGCATGGTCACCGATCGAGATATCGCGGTGCGCGGTGTTGCCTTGGGCAAGGGGCCGGAAACACCGGTCCGCGAAGTGATGACGTCGGATGTCAAATATTGCTTCGACGACGAGGAAGTCAGCGCCGTCCTGCAGAACATGGGCGACATCCAGGTGCGTCGCCTGCCGGTGCTCAACCGCGACAAACGGCTGGTGGGCATCGTCTCCCTGGGCGATCTCGCCACGAATGGCGAGGCCATGCATGCCGGCGAAGCGCTCGGCGGCATCTCGCAGCGTGGCGGAGAGCATTCGCAAACCACTCACTAGCAAAGACAGCCGAAGTCGCCCGATTGTGGGCGGCTTCGGCCCAACCGTGTAATCCTTACGCTATCCTGCCGGCTCCGGGCTCAATCGGCTCACCTCAGCTTCAAAGCGACTTCTGCCTTGCGAAAATCCTTCCAGGGATTGGTCATGCCGAATCGGTTCGCAGCGTTGTTCACGGTGAAATGTGCCGGACCGATCGAAGGACCGAGCTCGTCCCAGTCGAGCGGCATGGAGACGGGTGCGCCGGCGCGTGCCCGGCTGGCGTATGGCGCGATCGCCGTCGCGCCACGCTGATTGCGCAGATAGTCGATGAGGATATGGCCGACGCGCTTCGACTTGGTGATGGTCGCGACATATCGATCAGGACTGTCCGAAGCCATGTCATCCGCAATTGCCTTGGTGAATTCCTTCACCTCGTTCCAGCCGGTGACCGGCTTGAGTGGCGCTACGACATGGATGCCCTTGCCGCCGGTGGTCTTGACGAAGGTTTGGAGGCCGGCTTTTTCCAGGCGAGTTCGAACCTCCAGCGCGCCATCGATCAGGTCCTGCCATGTGATGCCCTCTCCCGGATCGAGATCCATGACGATCTGGTCCGGGTGTTCGAGATCGGCCAGGGAAGCCTGCCAGGGGTGGATCTCGAGCGCCGCACCCTGGACGAGCCCGATCACGCCCTCGAAGCTGTCGATCGCAAGGATGGGCTCCTCGGAATTGTCGTTGGGGTCCTGCACGGTGAGGACCTCCCTGGCATGGCCTCGCCAGGCATGTTTCTGGAAGAAGCACTGGCCTGCGGTCCCTTCCGGGCATCGCAGCAGGGCCAGCGGCCGGTTGGTCACAAATGGCGCCATGCGCGGCCATGCCTTGGCATAGTAGTCCGCGAGGTCGGCCTTGGTGACACCGGCATCCGCCCAATAGACGCGGTCGGGATGGGTAAGTTGAACAGCGGATCTGTCGGCTGATGTCATGACTGCTCCCACATGATCGTGGCCATTGTCCAATGGTCACGCAGGCCACGACCGACAGCATGACGCACGGCCCGTCGGCGGTCCAGCCGTAGCCGCTACCTGTTCAGCTCCTTGGCCATGTCGAGATGGCGCTGCAATGTCGGCAGCGTGCTTGCGGCCCATGTCCGGATCTCGGTCTGCTCGCCCTTCTCGCCATAACGCTGGAACAGGTCGACGGCATCCGCATGCGCCTTGACCTGATCGGAGTGGTAGCGACCGCTGAACTCCGGTCCTTGCAGTTCCTGAAGCTTGGCCAATATTGCCTTCTGGTCTTCCGTCATCTCGGTCGGGATGGCTACGGTGACCGCCTGCTGCTCCAGCAGCTGTTTCAACTCGCCGGCGAGCCGCTCATGATCGCGCACCATCCCTTCGGCAAAGGCCTTGGTCGCCGGATCGCCCCGCTCGACTGCAAGCCTGCCCGCCGCAATTTCAAAGAGACCGCTTGTCGCGGTTTTCGTCACGAAATCAGCCGTGGAAGGGGCAACGCCGAGCAGCGTGTTCACGCCGGTCTTTTCCGTGACGGACTGAGCCAGCACGGGCGTGGTCGCCAAGGCAATGGCAGCAGCGAGAACAAATGGCTTCATCGGTTTTCTCCTATGTCGGAAATCCGAACGGAAGCACGCTTCGATCGTTCCATAAAACACCGGACAGAAGTTGAATGGGAACGGAAAACCCCGGTCTTCGAGTTTCTCCGGCTGCACCCTTCAAACAAAGTGTTTGAGAGCGAAACACTCTGTGTTGGAACGGGCTTCCATCAAAAGACTTATCCACCCCGATGCGGATTTTCACTGAGGATCAACGATCGCCTGCATGGAAGCAATCTTTTTATCCATGCGCAAAACGAGAGGAGATCACGACACATGGCTTGTTTTACACCAGTAACCTTCAAGACTTCTTGTGGTAGCAAATTCATGATCCGCAACATCAGGGACATGTCTGACGCCATGCGGCGTTCCTGGCCCGACAAGGATTGCGAGAGCTATCTGCGGGCCGTCGAGTTGATCAAGCGCTCGCAGGATGGCGAATGCAGCCCTCGTGCTGCCTTTGGTGCCTTCATGGAAGCGGCCAGCAAGCAGGACCGGATCGTCCGCAATCGTCACCGTTTTCCCAAGGAAGTCGCCAGCACGCTCGCTGACATCACGAAATTCGTGGCGTCATAGGACGCAGCCACCATCGCCGGCCGTCATCTTCCATGGCAGCCACTGCAATCGTCGATCGGTCCGAATTTCCTGCCCACCTGCTTGTCCCTGCGATGGCAATCCGAGCAAAAAGCGTGGAACATGCCGTCGATGCGAGTGGTCTCGGACACAGAGATACGCTTGTGGCAGGTCAGGCAGTTCTCGCTGCCGGTCCGGTCGACGAAATTATGATGGCAACCTGCACATGCCAGTCCGGTGTGGTCGGTATGCAGGAAGCGGGCATGGTCGATCGGCGCCTGCCGCAGGCTGGCCAGCCGAGTCTCGGCCATCGACCCCATCGCCAGCCATGCAATTGCGCCAACGAACAGCCCCAGCGTGATCGCCAGGCGCAAGATATGCCGCTCGCGCACGAGGCCTTCGACGAGCAGAAATGCGAGCCCTGCGAGCAAGGCCGCGGCAGCCAGCATGACCATTCCGGAAATCAGCGCGATGTGGATAGCGGCGGCGGCCATCAGCAGGTAGCCGGCGGTGCGGTGCACCGACAGGCTGGCAAAGGGACCGAGCGGTCGGCGTATCACTCGGGACCGTTGCACGAGCAGCACAACGAGAAAGGCCAGCAGAGCTACGATGCCTGCGACGATCTCGATCGGGACCGCCGGCGACAGCCAGCGCCAGAAGACGGGCTGGAAAGCCGTGGTCATGGTGACATGACCGACGAGCGCAGCCAGTGCGGCCCAGCCGAAAATCCGGTGCAGGGGGCGTCGGCCCGGGGTCGGCCGCAGGAAGAGCGTGCTGGCAGTCAGCATCAGGGCAGCGGCACCGAACAGCCGTGCGGCCCACCATCCTGCATCGGTCGGTTGCCACAAAAGCACGACAAGGCCAAGCGTCAGCGACACCAGCCCTGCCCGGCCGGCATGGCTGGCCAGCATCTGCAGCCACCTCGCGCGCAGGCTCATACCACAACAGTCCCCGGCGAACCGTCGTCAGGCTAGTGCCTTGGCCGCCAAAGAGCATGTTCGACTTCAAGGCAATTGACAGGCCCCTGCCGCGATCCAACAATTCCCGCAGAAATCCCACCAGGGCATGAGAGGGATGCTCCTGGCGAAAACGACGAATTGGAGCGTTTCCGCGAAAAACGGAAACGCTCTGGAGAGGTTCGGGATGCAGGGAAGCGGAACGATCGCGCCGCAGGCGACGACACTGCTGCTCGACGCACTGGCCAGCAAGGGTCAGGAGCCGGAGAGCATCCTGGCGCGGCTCGGGCTTACACGCTCGAGTATAGCGGAAAGCAGCGACAGCACGCCGCTGGCAATCTTCACCACCATCCTGGAAGCCGCGGCGCGCGAGAAAGGCGACATCACCTTCGGCCTGAAGCTCGGCCGCAGCTACAACCTGCCGGCGCTGGGCTCCATCGCCACCGTCTTCTTCACCGCGCCGACACTCGGCTGGGCATTTTCCAAATTCACCAGCTACTTCTCCAGCCTGCAGAGCAACACCGAGGCGCGGCTGGACGTCTCGGGTGACCTCGCCAGGCTGAGCTATTCGATCTCCGATCCAACCGTGCGGCTTCGCCACCAGGATGCCGACTTCACCGTCGCGCTCGAGCACAAGATGCTGACCGACATCATCGGGCCACGGCGCGCCATCTCGCATGTCGACCTGGAGCATGACTGCGCAAGGGATGTCGATGCCTATCGCAGCTATTTCGGCTGCGCGGTGCAGAGCGGGCGACCCCGCAATGCCATCTATTTCCCCGCCGCCTATCTCGAGCACAGCGTTCCCGGTGCTGATCCCGTGGCCAACGCGAAGGCTGAGGGAGAGCTTCAGGAAAAGCGCTCCACGCTGCAGCAGGAGGTCGACCTGGTCACCGCCCTGCAGGCGTGGATGAGCGCCGCGATTGCGCGTGCCTTCGACGCGGATGTCGAACATGCCGCCGCCGATTTCGGCGTCTCGCTGCGCACCTTCCAGCGGCGCCTGGCCGAATGCGGCGTGAACTTCCTCGATATCCGTAACAAGGTGCGCGTGCAGATCGCCAAATGCATGCTGGTGGCCACCGACATCCCGTTGACGACGATTGCACTGCAGCTCGGCTACAGCGAGCCCAGTGCTTTCTCGCGCAATTTCAGAAGCCAGGTCGGCGAGACGCCTGCCGACTACCGCACCCGGGAAAGGCATATCTGATCGCAGGGTGGCCGATCGCCTGCATTTTGGCGCATTCTGTCAAGCGGGTCGCCGAATTGGCGATGCAAAGTCCCAGTCGAGAGCCTGTAGCTGCCCAGGGAGGAGCGGAGAGAGGCTGCGGAGGGGGACGCCGGACGAGCAGAAGCACGACGGCAGACCTTGTCGACATCATCCGTGGCCGCGATCCTTTCTGCCACCTCCAGTTTAGCACGCATCCCTGTCGGTACGGCATGGTTGCAGCACATGGATGGGCCGGCGCGGAAGGAACGAGCAAAGGGGAGGACCACCAATGCGTTTGGGTCTGTTCGCAGCGGCCTTGCTGGCCGGTACGGCGATCTTGCCTGCCTACGCCCAGGAGGCGGCCAAGGAAATCCAGCCGGAGGAGATTACCAACGTCAAGATTCCGGCCGGAACCGAAATGCTCTTTTCCATGGACCTCGCGCTGAACCACGTGGTGGACGGGCGGATCTATGCAATGGATGCCAAGACGCTGAAGCCGATCGGCATCATCGGCACCGGCAGCCTCGGCATGGCCCAGTTCCCGCAGGGTTCGAAAGACATCTATGTCGCGACGACGCATCTTTCGCGCACGACGCGCGGCGAGCGGTCGGATTTTGTCGAGGTCTATTCCGGCGAGGATCTTACCTTCAAGGAGGAGATCCCGATCTCCAAGAACAGGGCGCAGGCGCTGAACTATCGCTCGCTGTTCCAGCCGTCGGCCGAGATCAAATATCTCTTCGTGCAGAATGCCACCCCGGCTACGTCGGTCACGGTCGTCGATCTCGCCGCCAAGAAGCAGATCGGCGACATTCCCAACCCCGGCTGCTACGGCATCTTCCCCTCGGCCAAGACCGCGACACGGTTCGCGACCCTGTGCGGTGACGGCACCGTCGGCACCATCGACGTCAAGCCGGACGGCACCGGCGAGATGAAGCCGTCCGAAACGATCTTCGATCCGGACAAGGATGCCATCTTCACCAGCGCCTATCGCTGGGGCGATTATTGGGTGTTCCCGTCCTATGGCGGCAACATCTATGTCATCGACGTCGAAGGCGACACGGCCAAGCTGGTCGACAAGATCGAAGCGGCCAAGGATGTCGAAGGCAACTGGCGCCCCGGCGGCTACCAGCCGCTGACGGTGCACGACAAGAACGGCATCGCCTACATGCTGATGCACTCCAACGGCACGGAAGGCAGCCACAAGAACCCCGCCGAAGAAATCTGGGCGATCGACCTCAAGGCCAAGAAAGTCATCGGTCGTTCGAAATCGGTGCCGGCCATCGGCCTGACCGTCAACCAGGGCGACAAGCCGGCGCTGTTCGCGATCGACGGGCTCAAGGCCGAAATCGTCCGTTACGACCTGCCGGAAGCAGGCAAGGATTTCGCGCTGACGCCTTCGGCCACAGCCTCAGGCGGAGACCTGCCTGACCAGGTCGAGGTGCGATAGCCGCCATGGTAGCGCTGCACCCGATCCTGGTGGTCATCGCGGCGGGCACGCTGGTCTGCGTCTTCGCCCGCGCCGCCATGCACAAGGCCACCGACCTCACCATGTTCGTGCACACGATGGGCGGCTATCGCCTGTTGCCCGCAGCACTGCTGAGGCCGGCGGCGCTCGGCCTGCTGGTTATCGAAATCGCGGTGATCCTCGGCCTGATCGTGCCGGCGACCCGACCGTTCGCGGCAGGCATCGCGCTTGTCCTGCTCGCCATCTACGCCGGCGCCATTGCCGTCAACCTGGTGCGCGGCAACACGCATATCGACTGCGGCTGCGGTGGCGCAGGGCAAGGCCTGTCCTGGTATCTGGTGGCTCGCAACGCAGTACTGGTCATGCTTTGCCTGGTGGCGATGGCTTCCCTGCTTCCGGTCGAGATGACTGCCGTGGCCTGGCTGAGTGCCGCGGCCGGCATCCTCTCCGCCATCCTGCTTTTCGCAGGCATCGAAAAACTCATCGACAACTGGTCCTGGCTGCAAGCGTCCAATCGCGCGTTCGAGCAGCACAATCACGAGGGGCACGACTGATGGATCCGCTGGTTGTAGCCGTGATCGTCCTGTGGGCGATCGTCATAGTCCTCCTGGTCGTCGTCTTCGCACTGGCGCGACAGGTCGGCATCCTGTTCGAACGCGTGGCGCCGATGGGTGCGCTGATGACAGACGCTGGCCCCAAGATCGGCGAACAGTCGCCACGCTTCGACCTGCTCACCCTGGACGGCAAGCCACTGACGCTCGGGCTGCCGGCGCCGAAGAGCACGCTGGTGTTCTTCCTCTCGACCACCTGCCCGGTCTGCAAGAAGCTGTTGCCGGTTCTCAAATCGCTGAAGCAGGCGGAAGCGCAGAAGCTCGGCATTGTCATCGCCTCCGACGGCGATGCGCTGGAACACGCCGAATTCCGCCGTGCCGCCGGCCTGGCCGACTTCCCATACGTGCTGTCGCGCGACCTCGGCATGACCTACCGCATCAACCGCCTGCCCTTCGCGGTGCTGCTCGACGCGCAGGGCGTCGTGCGCGGCAAGGGGCTGGTCAATTCGCGCGAGCAGCTGGAAAGCCTTCTCAATGCGCAGGATCTCGGCCAGGCGTCGATCCAGAACTGGATCGAAGCCGAAGTCGCCCATCGCAGCTAACGAGACGGGTTAGAATTAGGGGAGACACGTTATGTCGAAACTGATCGACAAACTCTTCGGTGCCATCGACCACGTCACGGAGCGAGGATCGCGGCAGATGGCGCACCGGCTCGGGCGCCGCACCTTCCTGTCCTTCGTCGGCAAGGTGGCCGTCGGCGGCGCGATCATGCCGCTGCTGCCTTTCGACCGGGATGGTGGCGGCACTGCCCGTGCTGCCGCGGAAAAGACCGACCAGGAATGCGAATACTGGCGCTATTGTGCGCTCGACGGTTTCCTGTGCACCTGCTGCGGCGGCACCATCAACCAATGCCCGCCCAATGCGCAGATTTCCGCTGTGACCTGGGTCGGCACCTGTCAGAATCCGGGCGACGGCAAGGATTATCTGATCAGCTACAACGACTGCTGTGGCGTCGCTTCCTGCGGCAAGTGCCTGTGCAACTTCAATTTGCGCGAACGGCCGGGCTATCGCATGGGCGTACACAACGACATCAACTGGTGCATGGCCAACACCCAGACCAACTACCACTGCACCGTGGCGGCCGTCGTCGGTCTCGGCAACAGCAATGGCTGAAGCAATTCCAGCGAAAGCGCATGGCGGTTCTGCGTCCGGAATTGTGCTCAGACGAGGAGTTGCAACCGGCTTCGCCGTGGCGCTGGCGATGCTGGTCACGGGCAGCGCACTGGCCGACGACGCGGCCCTGTTCACACAGACCTGCGGGGCCTGCCATGGCAAGGGCGGTGTCGGCATACCTGGCATGGCGCCGCCGCTCGCCGGCGCCGACTGGGCAAAGGGCGGAAAACCGGACAGCCGGACTTATGTGCCGACCGTCATCCTGAACGGCCTCTCCGGAAAACTCACGGCCGCCGGCCGCACCTATCAGAGCGTCATGCCGGCGCAGAAACAGCGCAAGGACGACGAGATCGCGACGCTGGCCAACTATGTGCTTGCGACACTGAACACCGCCCCGGCCGACTTCAAGCCGTTGACCGCCGCGGATGTGACAGCGCTCCGCGCCAACAAGGTCGATCACAAGGCGCTGCTCGGGACGCGCTCGCAGCTGGTCCAGTGACAATGAGACGTGCCGCCTTCGCCTCCCTGATCCTCTCGATGGCTTTCGCCGGCATCAGCCCGGCCGTCGCCTCGGAGAGCGGCCAGATCCTCTACCGGCTGCACTGTTCGGGCTGCCATGGCGCGCAAGGCAATGCGGCCACGGTCGGCCGTATCCCGGCACTCGCCGGCAATGTCGGCACCTTCATGAAATCGGCGGAGTCGCGGACCTTCCTCACCCAGGCTCCAGGCATCATGAATTCCGGCCTCAACGACAAGGATGTGGCGACGTTGATGAACTGGCTGGTTCCGGCGCTGGCGAAGGAGTCGCTGACCGAGCCGTTCAAGCCTTACTCAGTCGACGAAATCGCGCATTCGCGCGCCAGCCGCCCGCCGGATTTCTTTGTCGCACGGCGCAAGGTGGCCGAGAACCTGCAGAAACAGGGCTATGCGCTGCCGAACTACTGAATGGCCAGCATGAATACCAACCCACCAGCCCTGAACATGAACGGAAACTGTCGATCTCAGCTTACCGGAATCCAACCAGTTTTTCGTGGATCAGTACACACAGCAAAACGATCACGACGCCTGCCGCCAGGACGACAATGGACTGAGTGGAAAAATCTCCATCCAGATACATCCCCCCGGCACCGGCGAACACCATCATGCAGCCTATCGCGCCGATTGCCCACGCGATCCATGCGCCCCCCAGCGAGCCATTGCTTTGAAAAGGCTGACTATTTTCTTAATCATGGCAACCGCAATCCGAACAGCTAATCGTATCACTTCAACCATGATCCGTGCTGGACAACAATCGCACCCCGCACGTCAGGCCTTCGGCACCACCAGGTTTTTGGCTAGCTTCTCATCCACCTCGACCCGATCGCGACCCTGCCGTTTGGCGCGATAGAGCGCGGCATCGGCGCGCGCTGTCATTTCGCCGAGGCCTTCACCATGCCGTGCCGAAGCGACGCCGAAACTGGCCGTGAGTTGATGGCTTTGTGGCAACCCATCAAAACGGTTCCTGCGCACATTCTCCCTCAGCCGCTGCGCAAAGACATGCGCACCGGCGGCGTCGCAATTTGGCAGCAGATAGGCAAACTCCTCGCCGCCGAGCCGACCACAGACGTCGACCTGGCGCATCGCATCGTGCAGCAGATGGCCGAATGCCTTGAGAACCGCATCGCCAGCCGGATGCCCGAAGGTGTCGTTGATGGTCTTGAAGTGGTCGATGTCGACCAGGATAAGGCTGATCGGCCAGTTGCGCGCGTCGGCAAGAAGTTCATGCGCCCGCTCGTCAAAGCCGCGCCGATTGAGCACTCCGGTCAGGGGATCGACGGCGCGTTCGTGACGCAGGTCCGCGACCATGTCGCTGACGGTCACGGCAAAGAGCGCTAGCGCCAGCATGACACCCAGGACCGCGAGCGAAAACTGCAGTGCCAGCCAGAAGGGCGAGGTACCGAATGTTCCGGCCGATGGCGCCACCGTACCGACCGTCAGCACCGTACGCGGGAAGAAATGCAGCGAAAACGCAAGCAGGACCCAGAACAGGACCTTCTCGGCGAACATGCCCGCACGCAGCTGACGCAGCCGCCAGGCGGTGGCAAGACAGACCAGCCCGTAGCCGAAGTTCAGGATGTAGATGCGAACGATCAGCTGGCGGTCGACATAGAAGAAATAGGCGATGCCGCCGCAGATCAGGACGAGAACGGCGAGATAGCCGACCAGGCTCAAGCGCTGGCCGGAACGCCGAAGCAGCCCGTCATTGAGCAGAAGCACGCTCAGCGTATAGAGGAAGGACGATGCCATGGCGTTGGGGCCGTGCCCGTCCGGCACGGCCAGGATCTGCGACAAGGTGCCCAGGCAGAAGAACACGCAGGCAGCGCAAAAGAACAGCAGATATCGAAGCCGCCGGTCGCGCAGCCAGATCGCCACGAAACTCGCGGCGAAAACCAGCAGGATGGCGGGTCCGATCAGGACAAGGGGATTGGAAGGGACGCGCATGGCAGCTCGGCGGTCCTGGAACGCGGCGAAGCTTTCGCATAGAAGCCGGCCCCTCGCAACGATCGAAGCCGAGTCAGGTTAGCGCCTCGTCAATGCCAGGCCGTAAAATCATGGAATATGGCGGCTGCCCTAAACTCGTCTCGGTCCGCGCCTTGCAACGCGACACAGCATCCGGAACTAGTCTTTCGTGTAGTCAGGCCCGACACGCGTCGGCAAACCATCGGCGAGTATCAGCCAAGGGAGCTTCTCCTCAAAAGCGACATGCAGCGTGGGTTCGAATTTTTCTGGCTCCTCCATGGCTGCGACAAAAAAGTGCATCACGTCGGACATCTTCTTTGAGCGGAAGGACAGCGGCGAGCCGCAGTGATCGCAAAATGTTCGTTCCACACCAGGAGAAGAATTGAACGCCTTTGGCTGTTTGCCCAACCATCGCCATTGGCCGTCCTGGACGCCAATGTAAGCGGTCATTGGCGCAGAACATTGCCGCCGGCAACTCTCACAATGACAGACAACGCAGGCCTGTGCCGGACCATCGACCTCAAAAGCAATGGCGCCGCACAAGCAATGACCACGCATGAGAATTCTCCCCAAGTCGAGATGGACAAGGTAGTACCGCGCGTGAGGGAGGTCACCGTGAAATGCGCCGAGGTGGCGCCCGATTCCGACATCTGGTGCCAACGTTCTGCTCGCCTTGCTTCCAAGAAACCTTTCGGGCCTTCAGCCGAGGAAGCTATTCCGCGAGGCCCATTGCCCGCACGAGCCACGTCCGGAAAGCCACGACCTCCGCGCGCTTTCGTTGCGCCACTGTGGAGACGAGATAATACTGCAGGTCCGATCTGACCGTTTCCACGAAGGCTTGCACGAGTTTTCCGGCCGCGAGCCTGTCCGCGACCAGGCTGGTGCGAACCAGGGCAAAACCTTCACCGGCCTCGCAGGCGCCAATCATGTCGGCGAATGTCGGAAAACACGGCCCGCTGTCGAAGCCGATCGGGCCTTTGCCTTGTCCCGCCGTCCCGCCATAAAGCTGCCCGTGCCAACGCTCCCAGTCCAGGACGGTGTGCCTGGCGCCCTCATAGCGGAGCAGCGGTGCCTCCAGCAGCGCGTCGCTGGCCGGTAACTTGGCCAGCAGACCGGGCGAACAGACGACGAGTTCGTAGTCATCCGTCAACCGGAGGGCACCATCATGGGCCGGCGCCCCCATCAGCCAGATCGCCACGCCGACATTTTCGGCATCCAGCTGCGCACGGCGGTATTCGATCGTGACACTGACGTCGATCGCCGGATTGGCCGAACAGAAACCCGGCAACCGTTGCTGAAGCCACTGCGTCGCGAATTCCGATGTCGTCGAAATGCGCAGCTTGCGGCCCTGCTCTGTCGACCTCGCCTCGTCGAGCACGCGCAGCAATCCTTCCACGGCTTCCGTCACCCTGGGGATGATCGTGCCCGCTTCAGGGGTCAGTTCGACACCGGCTCGTCCGCGCAGGAAAAGCGTGCAACCCAGCCATCTCTCCAATTGCGCGATCTGATGGCTCACGGCGGTCTGGGTCAGGCCGAGGTCCAGCCCCGCGCGTGTGAAGCTGCGCTGCCGATACACGGCCAGCATTGAAAGCAGGCTTTGCAGTGAAGGATATGTCCTGCTGCTTTGCATTCAAATTCTTCATGCAATGGATACGGTGGTTTCATTGTACCGGCGACGCCGCCTAATGCAACTGTCAGCCCCATGAGATACTCACGCACCATATACATGAAAATGATTGCTGTCCGACTCTTCGCACGACCGCAAACCCACGCGATCGATCCGCGGAAAATCGACGACTATCTGATGCGCGACATCGGCCTCACGCCACCCGCTCGCTCGGAGACGTATTTCGAGTATCTGTGAGGCATGAAGCGCCGAACCATCGCGTCGCCGCCCGTGCAGCCTGATCGATATCGGGAGCGCCACCGGCGGCCCAGGCGACAAATCCATCGGGGCGCACGAGCACGGCCCTCAAACCGAGGCAATCCCTGGGCAGACCGGCCACATAGGCAATCCTGCCATCCCAGCGGTTTGCGAGTGTCTGGAGATGCGTGCTGGCATCAAAATCCAGCAACAGGCCCTTGCCTGCCCTGAGGAGATCGCCAACCTTCCTTCCGTCGGCCAGCTCGAAATCGGGAACGCTATGTCCCACCAGCGGATGGCTGTCGCCAAGATCATAGTGAAGAGAGACGCCCCAAACGCGCTCGGCAAAATATGTCGCCCCGTCGCGCGTGGCGATGAGGTCACGGATGATGGCTTCGAGCGCACGCGAACTGCGGCTTGGCCGCATCAGCGCGACCTGGGCGCGTGACCAGTCCAAAACCTGCGCGCCGACGGGATGCCGCTCGCTGGTGTAGCTGTCGAGAAGACCGGCTGGCGCATCGCCATAGATGGTGGAAGCCAGCTTCCAGCCAAGGTTCATCGCATCACCGAGCCCCAGATTGAGGCCCTGGCCGCCGAGGGGAGAATGGATGTGAGCGGCGTCGCCGGCCAGCAGCACCCGTCCCTTGCGGTAGGAGGTTGCCTGATAGGCCCGATCGGTCCAGGTGGTGGCCAGACGAAGCGAGGTCAGGGAAACATCCGTGCCGGACACCCGACGCAACACCGCCTGCGCATGATCGAGCGTGACGGGCTGGCTTCTGTGGTAGGCACCACCGTCGAAGTCGACCATCCCAATGGTTCCGGGCTGCGCGTAGGTATACATGCCGGTCGCGGTGTAATGACGACCCTGCTGCAGCTTGTCCGGATCGGCAAGCTCGACTTCAAGCGAATAGCCGGTGAATTCGGCATCGGTGCCGACGAATTCGAAGCCACCCGCCTTGCGCACCCTGCTGCGCCCGCCATCACAGCCGACCAACCAACGCCCGCGGAACGTCTCGCCGCCAGCGCGGACGACCACGCCGTCGTCGGACTGATCGAAGCCTTCGACGCCGAGGCCGCGTTTGATCTCGACGCCCGCGGTGCCGGCATGGGTTGCCAGGACTGTTTCCAGGGATTGCATCTCGACGGCCATCCCCGTGCCGCTGGGGCTCGGCAGCCGATATGGCCACTTCGCGGTATCGATATGGTCATGAAAGAACTGGATGCCCGCGAAATGGCCTCCCGGGCGATGCGGCTGTCGCGCCCAGTGCGCAACCGCAGAGGCATTGTCCTTGGCCGCACCTTGCGCGGCTGCAACATCATCCAGCAAACCGCGCCGGTAAAATGCGTCGAGCGTGGGCACTGAAAGACCCCGCATGCCGAATGGAAGGCGCTTCAAGGGTGAACCCGGGTCTTCGGCTTGCTCAAGCACCAGCACGGAAAGGCCTGCGAGGCGCAGTTCGCCGGCGAGGAACAGGCCGACAGGGCCGGCCCCCGCAATGACGACATCATAGATCATGGAGAAATCCTCTCGGACTTGCGGCGCCGCTCATTTCAGCGCGAAACCAATATTTTTACACTCAGTGTAAGTTTATTTATGATATAGGGCTCGACATGTCAAATCCGCCAGGCCTGCGAGATCGCAAGAAACAAGAGACGCGTCAGGCGATCTCCAACGTAGCGACCCTCCTGTTCGTCGAGCACGGCTTCGACCAGGTCTCCGTCACGGACGTAGCGCGCGAGGCCGGCGTCGCAAGAAAGACGGTGTTCAACTACTTCGCCCGCAAGGAAGACCTGGTCTTCGATCGCGAGGACGAAGTGCGGGAGCTGGTGCGTACGGCGCTTGCCGATCGGGGCGGACAAGCGCCGGTCCGCGCCTTCCAGAGCTTGATGCGGAGGCTGGTCGACCAGCAGCATCCCGTGTTCAGGATCACCGATCGACCCATCCGGTTCTGGCGCATGGTGGCCGAGAGCCCGGCACTGACGGCACGCGCCTGCGAACTCCAGGTGACACTGGCCGACGATCTCGCGGCGATGATGGCCGATGCTGCGGGCGGACCGCGCTCAGACCCTGCCGCGCATCTGGCAGCGACAATGCTGATGGCCACGCTGGTGGTTGGCTATCGCGAGGCCCTGCGCGCCTTTCGCGCGAACCAAAAACCTGAAGCAGCTTTGCTGCACGTCATGCAACGGGGGTTTGCGGGTGTCGACGCCGCACTCGCCGGCACGCCGTACATCTGACTTCAAAAAGCGGCGCCTCCACCGGCGCATCGACCAGTGCGGATCGCCATCCCCGCGATATATTTAACACGCTAAGCATGACAGGCTGGCAAAGGTAGGCTATAGATGCGGCCTGCGTGCCTTTGTCATTTTGGAGTCCATTTCCGGCGACGGACCGGAGACCCCATCCACCGACCGGGACGGCCCATGTATCGGCTTGACGATCGTCAGCGAAAGAAGCTGGAGAGCATTCGCAAGGCCCTCGTCCTGCAGATCGACGAGGCGGCGCGGGATGGCCACGATTTGCTTGCGCATCTGCTGGAAATGGCGCGTAGCGAGGTCTCCGCGATCCTGAGCGACACCCCGAGGGCGAAACACTAGGCGGAGTGGCGCGCCCGAATCTAAGTCAGGCTTTTCGAAAACCGCAGGCCGCTATGTTCGTATCCGAGCCGGGCGTAGAGGCGGTGCGCGTCTTCACGATGTCTGCTCGGCTTCACCGTAACGTAGCCAATGCCGTTCTCGCGAAACCATTTCTCTCCCCGCTCCACCAGCAGTGCGCCGATCCCACGCCCGCGGAAGCGAGAGGAAACGACCAGTGCGATGATCGCACCCTGCGGATCGTTGCTGAAAAGTGATGGTGAAGCAGAGACCGCAACCATCCCGGCGGCAACGGCTTCATGGACCATCACGAACACCGCATGATCTGCCCGGCCGGCCAGGGTTGCCATCCGAGCCGCCATTTCGTCGATTGAGGTCGGATAGCCGAGTTCGGTCATCAGATGCGCCAGGCATGGGGCATCCCCCGGGACAGCGTGTCTTGTCTCCACCTCGATCCCCGCGATTTGTTTGCCGGCGCATGCCCAACATAGGCAGCGCGCATGACGGGGACGCGACGGGTTGCCATTCAGAACCAGAATTTACCACATCAAGTCACCCGCCGCCGCCTTGCCGCAGTTTCCGGTTGATCCGGCGGCCATTTTGTGCAATTAAATGACCGCCCGGTCGGTGAATTACATAAGCACTACAGATCGACAGGGAGGAACGCGTGCGAGCAGCTCTGGTCCGCAGTGCAGCTGACGCATCGACAAGCAGCCATGCACACGCGCCGTCGCTGGTCCGTGCGGAGCATCTGGCGTCCCTTCCTGTCACCACATCGATCCTCCAACGCTTCTGACGCGGTCAGGAAGGAGACGTCGCCATGTACGCACAGATGGTCAAGACGGACGCGGCCCGGGTGAAGAGCCTGGACGAGATGGAGCCGCAGGAGCGTGCCTTCCAGGAGCGGATCGATGCCGGCCAGAAGATCGAGCCCAAGGAATGGATGCCGGAGGCCTATCGCAAGACGCTGATCCGGCAGATTTCCCAGCACGCCCATTCCGAGATCGTCGGCCAGCTGCCCGAAGGAAACTGGATCACGCGCGCGCCGACGCTTGAACGCAAGGCGATCCTGCTGGCCAAGGTGCAGGACGAGGCCGGCCACGGCCTCTACCTCTACTGCGCGGCCGAGACGCTCGGAATCAGCCGCGACGAGATGTACGAACAGCTGCATTCCGGCAAGGCGAAGTATTCCTCGATCTTCAACTATCCGACGCTGAGCTGGGCCGATATCGGCGCCATCGGCTGGCTGGTCGATGGTGCAGCGATCATGAACCAGGTGCCGCTGCAGCGCTGTTCCTATGGGCCTTACGCACGCGCCATGGTGCGCATCTGCAAGGAAGAAAGCTTCCACCAGCGCCAGGGTTTCGACATCCTGACCGTGCTCTGCAAGGGCACGTCCGAGCAGAAAGCGATGGCTCAGGACGCGCTGAACCGCTGGTGGTGGCCGTCATTGATGATGTTCGGCCCTTCCGACGATGCTTCGGTGCATTCGGCGCAATCCATGGCCTGGAACATCAAGCAGGATTCGAACGACGAACTGCGCCAGAAATTCGTCGACCAGACCGTACCGCAGGCAAAATTCCTCGGCCTTACCGTCCCCGATCCCGACCTGAAGTGGAACGAGGAGAAGGGTGGCCACGATTTCGGCGAGCCGGACTGGGCCGAATTCTTCGAGGTGATCGCCGGCAACGGCCCCTGCAACCGCGAGCGGCTGGAAGCCCGCCGCAAAGCCTGGGACGATGGCGCCTGGTTCCGCGACGCACTCACCGCCCATGCTGAAAAACATGCCGTTCGCAAGACGCCGGCGGCAGCAGCGTAAACCGCGATGGAGCGTACAATGGCACCCTCCCCGATCCTGAAGACACTGCTTCTGATCTGCGTCGCCTTCTTCCTGTGCATGGGTGCAGCCCATTTCCTTGGCCTCAAGGTGCCGGTGCTGTTCATCTATTTCGACACGCCTTTCTATGCCTATCAGGATCGCATCATCTCCTTCACCCTGGTCACCTATGCAGCACTGTTCTTCGCTGCCTCGCGTGACCGCGCCGTGGTGCCGTTCGCGTTGATCTCGATCTGGGTGACGGTGATCGGCCTTGCCTACATCAACCAGTCCAGCGAACTCGCCGAGGTGCTGAACGGAAGCGGCACCACGATCTACTGGCTGCAGACCGCTGCACTTGCCGCTCTGGCGGTGGTGCTGACGGGACTGTTCATGAAAGAGCGCGGCTCGAGCGCACAAAGGAGCCTGACATGACAAGCGAATGGCCCCTGTGGGAAGTCTTCATCCGCGGCCAGCATGGCCTCAATCACAGGCATGTCGGCAGCCTGCATGCGCCGGATGCCAAGATGGCGATCCACAATGCCCGCGACGTCTACACGCGCCGCAATGAAGGCGTGAGCATCTGGGTGGTGCGCTCGTCCGATGTGGTGGCCAGCGCGCCGTCCGACAAGGGCCCGCTGTTCGACCCCGCCAATTCCAAGGTCTACCGCCACCCGACCTTCTTCGACGTCCCGGACGAAGTGGGCCATATGTGATGAGCACGACTGCTGCCGCCACAGCGGAATTCGCGCTGCGCATGGGCGACAACTGCCTGATCCTCGGCCATCGTGATTCCGAATGGTGCGGGCATTCGCCGGCGCTCGAAGAAGACATCGCGCTGGCAAACACCGCACTCGACCATGTCGGCCAGGCGCAGTTGTGGCTTGGCCTTGCCTGCGAGATCGAAGGCAAGGGCAAGACGGCCGATACACTTGCCTTCCTGCGCGACGCCTCCGGCTATCGCAACCTTTTGCTGGTCGAGCAGCCGAATGGCGATTTCGGCCGCACCATCATGCGCCAGTTCCTGTTCGACGCTTGGCATCTGCCGATGCTGAAGGCACTCACCAACTCCAGCGACAGGCGCATTGCCGAGATCGCGGAGAAGGCGTCCAAGGAGGTCGCCTACCATCTCGAGCGCAGCACCGACCTGGTCGTGCGCCTTGGCGACGGAACCCGCGAAAGCCAGGGCCGGATGCAGTCGGCGCTGGATTTCCTGTGGCCATACACCGGCGAGATGTTCCTGGGCGATGCGCTGGACGAAGTGCTGGAGACTGCAGGCGTAGCCCCCGCACCTGCTTCGCTACGACCAGCATGGGATCAGCATGTCGGCCGCACGCTGGCCGAGGCCACGCTGAAGGCACCGGACAGGAGCTACGCCCAGAAGGGCGGCAAGCGTGGCGTGCATTCCGAGCACCTCGGCTTCATCCTGGCCGAAATGCAGTTCCTGCAGCGCGCCTATCCCGACGCGAGATGGTGAGGCCACGATGAACGTCGCGACCATCTCCCGCCCTCACCTCAGTCAGATCTGGTCGTGGCTGGCCGATATCCCGGATCCGGAAATCCCGGTCATCTCGCTCATCGACCTCGGCATCATCCGCGATGTCGCCTGGCGTGGCGACACGCTGGAGGTGACGGTGACGCCGACCTATTCCGGCTGCCCGGCCACCGGCGTCATCAATTTCGAGATCGAACGGACCCTGATCGAACACGGCATCGAGAAGCTCGAGCTCAAGCGTCAGCTGTCGCCGGCCTGGACCACTGCCTGGATCAGCGCCGGGGGACGCGAAAAGCTCAGCGCCTATGGCATCGCCCCGCCCCAGGAAGGCACCGCAGCCTGCGCCGGAGCGCTCAAGCCCCTCACCGTCTCGTGCCCGCAATGCGGCTCGACGAAAACCGAGCGCGTCAGCCAGTTCGGATCGACACCGTGCAAGGCGCACTATCGCTGCACCGAGTGCCTGGAACCCTTCGATTATTTCAAGAGCATCTGAGGCGCCGATGGCCCGCTTCTTTCCCCTTGAGGTCACCGACGTCCGCCGCGAGACCCGCGACGCCGTCGTGGTGACGCTCGCCCCGCGCGCAGAAGACCGTGAAGCCTTCGACTTCACGCAGGGCCAGTATCTTACCTTCCGCCGCTCGTTCGACGGAGAGGAGCTGCGGCGTTCCTATTCGATCTGCGCCGGCAAGGATGAAGGACAGCTCAAGGTCGGCATCAAGCGTGTCGACGGCGGCGCCTTCTCGACCTGGGCCAATGAGGAACTGAAGGCAGGCGACGCGCTGGAGGCGATGGCGCCGATGGGCGCGTTCCACGTGCCCCTGCAGCCCGACGTGAGCCGGCATTATCTCGGCTTCGCCGGCGGCAGCGGCATCACGCCGGTGCTGTCGCTGATCAAGACGACGCTGGCGCGAGAACCCGGATCACGCTTCACGCTGATCTACGGCAACCGCTCGATCAACTCGATCATGTTCCGGGAGGAGCTGGAAGACATCAAGAACACCCATCTCGGCCGCTTCAACGTGGTGCATGTGCTGGAAAGCGAGGCGCAGGAGATCGACCTGTTTTCGGGACGCATCGATGCCGAGAAATGCGCGCGCCTGTTCAAGGGCTGGGTCAACATCGCCGCCATCGACATGGCCTTCATCTGCGGGCCGGAGCCGATGATGCTGGCGATCGCCGCTTCGCTGCGCGAACACGGACTGCGCGACGACCAGATCAAGTTCGAGCTGTTTGCCTCGGCGCCGCGCCGCGCGAGGCATGTCGTCAAGACCTCCGTAGACGGCGCCAGGGCCGAGACCTGCAAGGCGACGATCACACTCGATGGCTCCACCCGCGTCATCGAGATGGCGAAGAAGGGCGAAACCATCCTGGAGGCGGCCTTAGCGGCCAGCCTCGATGCGCCCTATGCCTGCAAGGCGGGCGTCTGTTCGACCTGCCGCGCCATGGTGCTGGAAGGCGAGGTGGAGATGGAGACCAACCACGCACTGGAGGACTACGAAGTACGCCAGGGCTATGTGCTGACCTGCCAGTGCCATCCTTTGTCGGACCATGTGGTGGTGACCTATGACCAGTGATCCGGCCGATAAAAACGCAGCGTTGGTTTTCGAAAACGGCGAAAATACTCCGGAAACCATGCCGCTGGAGGACTATCTCGTCCAGGGCGGCAAGCTGACGACACCCGAAAACGCGCCACCGCGCTATCGCGGCGAATTGCTGCGTTTGATGGCGACCTTCGTCGACAGCGAGCTGGCGGGTGCCGCCGGCTTTGCCGACATCATCAACCAGGGACCCGGCATCAAGGAGCGCATCGCGGCCTCGCGTATCGTGCTGGAGAAACTCGACCACGCCGAGCGCGTGCTTGCCGTGATGGGCGAATTCGGCGCCGACATTTCACGCTACGCCAGCCATCATCCCTGGACCGCGCGCGTCGCCCGCGACAGCGACCTGGGCTCGGCCCGCCACGGGTCGGACATGCGGCTGGCCGTGCTGCACTATCCGCTGCAGGACTGGCTTGATGCGGTGGTGATGAACGTGCTGATGGGCCGGGCCGTCACCATCCAGCTCGATGAATTCTCCAGGCTGTCCTACCAGCCGCTGGGCGACATCTTCCGCGCGATCCTGCCACGCGAGCGCCGGCATACGGAACTCGGCGAAGAGGGCTTGCGCAAGCTGCTGCAGGACACGATCAACAAGCCTGCCATCTTGACATCGATCGCCTACTGGCGCCCTCGCGTCGCGGCAAGCTTCGGCGCCGCCGCCTCCCAGCATTTCGACACGCAGAAAAAGTTCGGCCTGCGTCATACCGGAAACGCGGAACTCGCCGCCGAATGGGCGCGCCAGGTCGACAGTTTGCTGGGCGATATCGGCCTGCGCTGATCCTCTGCCCGCCTTTCACAGTCATCGAGGAGCCAACCATGAACGCGCCCGTCAAAAATGTCCGCCAGCTGGAATCCTACATCGCCGGGCAATGGGTCCGCGGGGCTGGCAAGGCGGTGCCCTTGCTCGATGCCGCCACCGGCGAGCCGGTGGCGCTGATCGACGCCAGCGGCATCGACCTCAAGGCCGCGCTGAGCTTCGGCCGTGAAACCGGCAACCCGGCGCTGCGCAGGATGAGCTTCCACGAGCGGGCACTGATGCTGAAGGCGCTCGGCCAGGCGCTGATGGAAGCCAAGGAGGAATTCTATGCGCTGTCGACGGCGACAGGTGCTACCCGCACCGACAGCTGGATCGACATCGAAGGCGGCATCGGCACGCTGCTTTCCTACGCATCGAAGGGCAGGCGCGAGCTGCCCAACACGCAAACGCTGGTCGATGGCGACGTCGAACTGCTGTCGCGTGACAACAGCTTTTCCGGCCAGCACATCCTGACGCCGCTGGAGGGCGTGGCGGTCCACATCAATGCCTTCAACTTCCCCTGCTGGGGCATGCTGGAGAAGCTGGCCCCCACGTTGCTCGCCGGCATGCCGGCGATCGTCAAGCCGGCCAGCCAGACCGCCTATCTGACCGAGCTGATGGTGCGCAGGATCATTGATCTCGACATCCTGCCCAAGGGCACGTTGCAGCTTGTCAGCGGTTCGCTCGGCGACCTGCTCGACCATGTCGACTGCCAGGATGTGGTGACCTTCACCGGCTCGGCGGCGACCGGTCGCAAGCTGAAGGCCCATCCGGCGATCGTCGAAAACTCCGTGCGCTTCACGATGGAGGCAGATTCGCTCAACGCGGCGATCCTGGGACCGGATGCCGTTGCCGGCACGGATGAATTCGATCTCTTCGTCAAGGAAGTGGCGCGCGAGATGACCGCCAAGGCCGGACAGAAGTGCACCGCCATCCGGCGGGTGATCGTGCCGCGCGCCAGTGTCGACGCGCTTGTCCAGGCGCTCGGCGATCGACTGGCCAGGACCCCGCTCGGCAATCCCGGCGAGGAAGGCATCAAGATGGGACCGCTGGCAAGCCTGGCGCAACGCGACGAGGTGCGGGCCCGGATCAGGGACCTGCAGGGCGACGCCGAAATCGTCGCCGGCGATCCGGACCGGCCGAATGTCGCCTCCGGCGATGCCGAAACAGGCGCATTCCTCAGCCCGGTCCTGCTCTATTGCGACAGGCCGGATGCGGCGAAGGCGGTTCATGACGTGGAGGCCTTCGGGCCGGTCAGCACCATCATGCCTTACGAAACCGCCGGGGAAGCGGCCGTGCTGGCGCGGCGTGGCAAGGGCAGCCTGGTAGCATCCGTGTTCACCAACGACCCGACATTCGCACGCGATACCGTGCATGCGCTGGGGCCGTGGCATGGCCGCGTCATGATCGGCAATCGTGCGAGCGCGAAGTCGTCGACCGGCCATGGCTCACCCTTGCCGGTGCTGGTGCACGGCGGACCCGGTCGCGCCGGCGGCGGCGAGGAACTCGGCGGCATGCGCTCGGTCAAGCACTACATGCAACGCACGGCAGTGCAGGCGGCACCCTGGCTGCTGTCGGAAGTCACCGGCCGCTGGATGCAGGGTGCGAAGGCCAGGCACGACACCATGCACCCCTTCCGCAAGTCACTCGCCGAACTGGAAATCGGCGACCAGCTGGTGACCGGCACGCGCACGGTGACGCTGGAGGACATCGAGCATTTCGCCAGTTTCACTGGCGACACCTTCTACGCCCATATGGACGAGGAAGCGGCCAAGGCGAACCCATTCTTCGAGGGACGCGTGGCGCATGGCTACCTGATCGTCTCCTTCGCCGCCGGCCTGTTCGTCGACCCGGCGCCGGGCCCTGTGCTGGCCAACTACGGCGTGGACTCGCTACGCTTCCTCACGCCGGTCAATCCGGGCGACACGCTGCAGGTGACGTTGACGGCCAAGCAGATCAACCCGCGCGAGACCGAAAACTATGGCGAGGTGCGCTGGGATTGCACGGTAACCAACCAGGACTCGCAGGTGGTGGCGCAGTACGACGTGCTGACCATGGTGGCGAAAATCTGGCCGCAGTAGTCACGGCCAATTCCCAGCCTCACGCCACCTGCCGAGCGTCTCGACTGCAGGCTCGTTTCGGTCGATGCAATGTGGTTGGGCAGGCCTACGCCTGTCATCGCGTAGGCTTGGGCAGATCGGCTTTTGCGAGCGCCGCTCTCTGTCCCGGTCTGAGCTGTTTCAGGCCGCGAAGAAAGGCCGTCGCGTTTTCGTCGCCATAGGCCCGCTGGCTGATGGCAAACAGCAGAACGCCGCTCTTTCCGGAGGCGTCGCTGTATGGCGCATAGCGGTAGGCATTCCACTCGACGATTGCCTCGCCCTTGGAATCCTTGCCGCTGAGGATGAAATCGAGCAGCACCTCTTTGGTGGCATTGTTCTGCAGGACTTCGAAATTGACGAGAGGATCGCTGGCCTTTCGCTTTTTGAGCATGTCGACCTGCGCACCGACAGCCTTGCCAACCGTGACCCCGCCCGTCGCAAGCTCGACAAGCAGCATCTGGTCGTAACTCTCGACGCGCTGACCCGCGGGCACGTATTCCTGCTTGGTGTAGTTCTGCGACGGCTGGGAGGTCCATGCCAGCTGATACGATTTCCCATCGAACGCGATGGGCCCCGGAACACCCAGAAAATCGGTAACCTCGGCGGCGGCCGGTGCTGCGATCATGACGATCGCGAGGAGCGCTGCGACGGGCAGTGGAAATCTCATGATCGTTCTCCGTGTGCCAGGGCGGTGTGGATCATATGCTGCCGCGCTGCGGGGGACCAACAGTCCGTTTCAGCGAGGACAGGTTGAAGAACCCCGGCCTGGATCGACCTGGCCGCCGCTATCACACCGGCACCTGCCCGTGCACCTTGATGTCCTTCAGCACCAGGTTGGTGCGCACATGGGCAATGCCGGACAACCTGAACAGGAAGTGTTCGAGGAAGTCGTTATAGGCGTCCTTGTCGCGGCAGACGACATGCAGGTGGTAGTCAGCCTCGCCGGTGGTCGAAAAACACTCCAGCACCTCGGGCCGTGCCGCGACGCGCGAGACGAAAGTGGCGACATGATCCGCCTCGTGCCGCGACAGCATGACATGCACCACGGCCGAGAAACTCAAGCCGGCCTTCACCGGATCGACGACCGCGCCATAGCCGGAAATGATGCCGGCTTCTTCCAGCGATCTGACCCGCCGCCAGCAGGCGGACGCCGACATGCCCGCCTTCTCCGCCAGTTCCTGATTGGAGATGCGCGCATCCTGCTGCAGCAGCCGCAGCAGAATCCGGTCCGGTTCGGTGAGTTGCATTGAAAACGCTTTCCTTCGGTCAATTCTACCAATCTGATAGCCCAATTCGGTAGAGTCTACCATATTGTGCGTGCACGGAGGTGAGACTGACAGGATATTTCAAGCGGCAAGCGTAGACTGAACTGGATGGTACCCTTTCGGGAGATCCGGCCGTGGCTGACGCTGCCCCCTCGCTTGCCGACTACAATCTCAACGACCGCTACACGAACAGGGACGGCCGCGTCTTCCTGACCGGCACGCAGGCACTGGTGCGCATCACGCTTGACCAGGCGCGGCGCGACAAGGACCGCGGCCTGAACACCGCGGGCTTCGTTTCCGGCTATCGCGGCTCGCCACTCGGCGGCGTCGACCTCGAACTGTGGCGAGCCAAGGACCTCGTCAAACAGCACGGCATCGAATTCCTGCCTGCGGTAAACGAGGATCTCGCCGCGACGGCCGTGCTCGGCTCGCAGCAGGTCGAGACCAATCCGGAGCGGACGGTCGAAGGCGTGTTTTCGATGTGGTATGGCAAGGGACCAGGCGTCGACCGCGCCGGCGACGCGTTGAAGCACGGCAATGCCTATGGCTCCTCGCCGCATGGTGGCGTGCTGGTGGTGGCCGGTGACGATCACGGCTGCGTGTCGTCCTCCATGCCGCATCAGTCCGATGTCGCCTTCATGGCCTGGTTCATGCCGACCCTGAACCCTTCCTCCGTCGGCGAATATCAGGCCTTTGGCGAATATGGCTATGCGCTGTCCCGCTTCACCGGCATGTGGGTTGGTTTCAAGGCAATCTCCGAAACCGTGGAGAGCGGCCAGTCGGTGGAAATCATTGCCGACCGGCAATTCCAGAAACCCGACTACGCGCCGCCGCCAACCGGCCTGCACTATCGCTGGCCTGACCTGCCCGGCCCGCAGATCGAAGAACGCATGGAAGCCAAGAAGATGGCCGTCTATGCCTTCGCCGATGCCAACCCGATCGACCGGCGCGTCTACGACATAGCCGACGCAAGTTTCGGCATCGTCACCACCGGCAAGGCTCATCTCGACCTGATGGAAGCGCTGCGGCTGCTCGGCCTTGACGAGAAGGCCTGCCGCAAGCTCGGCATCGACATCTACAAGGTCGGCATGGTGTGGCCGCTGGCGCGCCGCGACGCGCTGGAGTTCGTGAAGGAAAAGAAGGAGATCCTCGTCGTCGAGGAAAAGCGCGGCATTATCGAAAGCCAGCTCAAGGAGTATTTCTACGACTATCCGGGCCACAAGCCTCACTCGATGGTCGGCAAGCGCGACGAGGATGGCAACCGGCTGATCTCGTGGATCGGTGAGCTGTCGCCGCGCATGCTGGCGCCGATCGTCGCCAAGCGCCTGGACATGGTGTTTCCGAACCTGCGCCTGCTCGACCGCGCAGCAGCGCTGCTGCCGGAATCCGAACGGCTGATCCAGGTTCCGGGTGCGGCGCGCACGCCCTATTTCTGTTCCGGCTGTCCGCACAACTCGTCCACCAAGGTGCCGGAAGGCTCCAAGGCACTCGCAGGCATCGGCTGCCATTTCATGGCAAGCTGGATGGACCGTGAAACGACATCGCTGATCCAGATGGGCGGCGAAGGTGTGAACTGGGCGGCGTCCTCGCTGTTCACCGGCAAGGGCCATATCTTCCAGAACCTCGGCGAAGGCACTTATTATCATTCCGGCTCGATGGCGATCCGTCAGGCAATCGCGGCGAAGGCCAACATCACCTACAAGATCCTGTTCAACGACGCGGTCGCCATGACCGGCGGCCAACCTGTGGACGGCCCGATCAGCGTTCAGGCGATCGCGCAGGAGGTGCGCGCCGAAGGCGTGGAACGCATCGCGCTTGTCTCCGACCAGCCGGACAAGTTCAGCATCGCGGCATTCCCCCCGGGCGTGACGCTGCACCACCGCTCGGAACTCGATGCCGTGCAGCGCGACCTGCGCGAGGTGAAGGGCGTCTCGGTGCTGATCTACGAACAGACCTGCGCCACTGAAAAGCGCAGACGGCGCAAACGCGGCACGATGGAAGATCCCAAGCGTTTCGCCTGGATCAACGACCTGGTCTGCGAAGGCTGCGGAGACTGCTCCGTCGAGTCCAACTGCCTGAGCGTCGAACCGAAGGAGACGCCGTTCGGCCGCAAGCGCAAGATCAACCTTTCCAACTGTAACAAGGATTTCTCCTGCCTGAACGGTTTCTGCCCGAGCTTCGTGACCGTGGAGGGTGCGGTGCGTCGCAAGCGACAGGCGAGTGGCGAGGATTTCAGTGCCCGGGCCGCCGCACTGCCCCTGCCGGATGCCCCCACGCTCGACCGCCCTTATGACCTGCTCGTGACCGGTGTCGGCGGCACCGGCGTGGTGACGGTCGGCGCGCTGATCTCGATGGCGGCGCATCTGGAAGGCCGAGGCAGTTCGGTGCTCGACTTCACCGGCTTCGCGCAGAAGTTCGGCCCGGTGCTTTCCTTCATCCGGCTGGCGGCAACGCCCGATGCGATCAACCAGGTGCGCATCGATGCCGGCGCGGCGGACGCGCTGATCGGCGGTGACATCGTGGTATCATCCTCGCCGAAGGCGTCGGGTTGCTATCGGGCCGGAATGCAGGCGGTGGTCAACATGGCGGAGATGCCGACCGGCGACATCGTGCGGTTGCGTGATGCCGATCTCTCGACCCGGCGCCGGCTGAAGGAAATCGAACGCGTGGCAGGAGCCGACAATGTGCGCGCGCTGGATGCAAACGCACTTGCCGAGCGGCTGTTCGGCGATGCCGTCTTCGCCAACATCATCCTGCTTGGCTACGCCTGGCAGCGGGGCCTGGTGCCGATCGGGCATGATGCGCTGCAAAGGGCGATCGAATTGAACGGCGTCGCCGTCGATCGCAACAGACAGGCCTTTGCCGCCGGCCGGCTGGCTGCCGCAGATCCGCGCTCACTTGCTCCCGATCAGCCAGCGGCTGCAGAGAGCCTGGAAGAGATGATCGCGCGACGCGAGGCTTTTCTCGTCGATTATCAGGATTCTGCCTGGGCACGGCGTTATCGCGCGACGGTCGACCGGGTTCGTGATGCCGAGCGGCCGTTCGGCTCGGAAGTCCTGACCGATGCTGTCGCGCGCTCACTCTTCAAGCTGATGTCCTACAAGGACGAATATGAGGTGGCGCGCCTGCATATGCAGACCGGTTTCTTCGCCGAACTCAAGCGCGAGTTCGATGGTGACTACACGGTCAACTACCACTTCGCGCCACCCTTCATGGGTGGCGCTAAGGACGCCCGCGGCAGGCCGCGTAAACGCCAGTTCGGGCAGTGGATCCAGATGCCGCTGCGCGTCATGGCGCGGTTGAAGCGACTGCGCGGCACGGCCTTCGACCCGTTCGGCTACACCGCCGAACGCCGGATGGAGCGAGAGCTGATCGGCTGGTACCAGGGCTTGATCGACCGGATCATCGGGCAGCTCGGTACACAGCCACCGGCCGAACTGGTGGAACTGGCAAAGGCACCGATGGATATTCGCGGCTATGGCCCCGTGAAGGACGAAGCGGTTGCGAAGGTCAAGGCGCGGGTTGCAGCTTTGCTTGACAGCCCGAAGGAGACGCGCAAGGCAGCTTGATCCGGAGCCTACTTGAGCGAACTCACGCCATCGAGGACCAGCGACGTGACCATGTCGGCATAACCCTCGCGGTTGAGCGCACCGCTCGGCTTGAACCAGGTGTAGGCCCAGTTGAGGATGCCGAACAGTGACATGGTGACGGGCGTGATGCCGGCGCGGGCCTTGCCGAGTTCAGGATTGATGTCGGTGAGCACAACGGAGAAAGCCTTGACGATGCGGCGCTCCATCTGCTGCAGCTCAGTCTTCTGCGCTTCCGAAAGCGAGCCAGTGCCGTTGAGCAGGACCTGATGGAAATTGGCGGCGGTGCGGTAATTCTCCAGCACGCCGCCGATGAGATGACGCAACCGCTGCCGGGGCTCCAGGTCTGGACGATCAGCCTCGAGGATCGCCTGTTCGAGCTCGACCAGATGGGTTCGCCCGATGTCGAACAGCAGCAGTTCCTTGCTGGGATAATAGTGGTAGAGCAGCGCCTTGGAGACGTTGTTTTCCTGCGCGACCTGCGCCATGGAGGCGCGCTCCATGCCGAGCTTGGCAAAGACCGCGGCGGCGCCGTCGAGGATGCTGCGCCGTTTCTCGTCGAAATCCGCAGCTCTCGTCCTTGCCATCTTCCTATCTCTTTGTCCGGCGCATCAGATTTTAGGCCTGTTGTCGACGATCCGCCTGGCCTTGCCAGCCGAACGTTCGACCGAATCGGGATCACCGACCACGATCTTCGTGCTCACACCCACCACGCTCTTGATGTGGTGCGCAAGTTCTTTGGCGGAAGCAGCGCGCTGGGCGACATCCCCGGCGTGCGGCATGGCCTCGACATGAACCGTCATGTCGTCGAGGCGGCCGCTGCGGCTGAGCACGATCTGGAAATGCGGCGCGAGGCCTGCACATTTGAGCAGCTGTTCCTCGATCTGGGTCGGGAAGACATTGACCCCGCGCAGGATCATCATGTCGTCGGAGCGGCCGGTGATCTTCTCGATGCGCCGCATGGAGCGCGCAGTGCCAGGCAACAGGCGGGTCAGGTCGCGCGTGCGGTAGCGGATGATCGGCAGCGCTTCCTTGGTCAGCGAGGTGAACACCAGTTCGCCCATCTCGCCATCAGGCATCACCTCACCCGTCTCGGGATCGATGATCTCCGGATAGAAATGGTCCTCCCACACATGCAGGCCATCCTTGGTCTCGACGCATTCATTGGCCACGCCGGGACCGATGACCTCCGACAGGCCGTAAATGTCGACGGCGTGCAGGTCGAAATCATCCTGGATCTCCTCGCGCAT
>WPCJ01339932.1_pt1 | contig 28806 bp, 21 predicted proteins | sample 5399831 | NCBI WGS metagenome assembly WPCJ01 (sample SAMN12869470, study PRJNA574797) | sludge metagenome | isolation source: wastewater treatment of pH10 | place: China:Beijing | collected 2019-05-20 | reverse complement strand
GGACGCTTGTCCTTTGCCTGCGGCTTGCCGCCCGTCGTCACATAGGAGCGGCGCGTCAGTATCCAGCGCTGGACGAGAAAGGCGGCCAGCGACAGGCATACAAGCGCCAGCGAAAAGACGGCAGCTCCTGCAAGGTCGATAGGCCAGTCGGAAATGCGCAGATCAATTTCCGTTACCAGAACGTCAAAGCCGGAACGGCGTCCAAGGGCTGCTGGCGTACCGTATTCCTCGATAGCTGCCGCGAAAACCAGAAGAAGACTTGCCGCGAGGCCCGGCGTCGCCAGGGGCAGGGTAATGCGGAAGAAGGAGCGCCACGGCGAAGCCCCGAACACCCGTCCGACATCGGAATAACGAGCGCCAACTGCTTCAATCGTACGCGACACCGCGAAATAGACGAGCGGAAACGTGTTCAGCGCCATGACGAAGCTCATGCCTGCGACAGAAAACAGGAATGGAGCCAGATTGAAACCTGTGAGCTGTTCAAGATAACCGCGCGGCTGCAGGGTCATTATCCAGCCAAGCGTGGCAATATAGGGCGGGATCATGAAGGGCACGAGCATCAGCACGTCCCATAATATGGCGAACGGCACCTTGTAGAGTGCCCGGAAAACTGCAAGCGGTACGGCGATGAGGGCAGAAAGCACAACCACCGAAAGCCCGAGCAGAACGGTATTGCTGCTCATGCGCAAAAGCTTCGGGTCTTCAAACAGGGCCGAGAGATGCAGAAAAGGCTCGGCCAGCGAGCCTCTCCCCAGTTGCGGAAAGATTGCCTGAAGGACGATGAAGACAAACGGCACCGCGACAATGAATGCAAGCCCGGCTACCGCAACAAATCCGAGCGGGTTGCCAGCCGCCGCACTGCCTGTCTTCATATCTGTCTGTCCTTCAAAAATCAGTTGCTAACGGCGAAAGCGGCGCCGAACTCCTTCAGCGTTTCATTGCGCTTGCCATAGACTTCCTTGGCGTCGACCGGCAGGATTTTGAGGTCGCCGATCAGTGGACGATTGGCTGGAATATCGGTGCGCGACGGCATTAGATAGGTGTCGGCAACCATTTTCTGGCCTTGATCGGACAGCATGTAATCGATGAACTGCTTGGCCTCGTCCTGGTTCTTCGACCATTTGAGGATCATGGCTGGGCGGGGGGCGATCACGGTGCCGGATGCCGGGAAAATGACGTCGATGGATTCACCCTTGGCCTTGCCGGCAAGCGAGATGTAGTCGACAGCGCCGAACACTGCTGCCTTCGCACCCTGGAGGACAGGGTTCAAAGCTTCTGCATTGGCACCGGCGACAGCGGCGCCGTTTTCATGCAGATTCTTGAACAGGTCCCAGCCCTGCTGTGCCTGAAGGGCGGCAACGAGCTCGAAGGTCGCGCCCGACTGTGCCGGATCCGGCAGGTTGACCAGATCCTTGTATTCAGGCTTGGCGAGATCCGCCCATTCGGCGGGCTTCGGCGTCTTGCTGGCAGGGTTCCAAGCAATGCCGAGGGCAGAAACGCCTTGAGCGACCGCCGTTTCATTCTTGAGGAAATCCGGCACTTTTTCGGCGTTCGGGCTGGTATAGGCGACCAGCCAGTCGCGCTTGGCGAAATCGGTTGCCGTATCCCACGATGCGGAAATCAGAACGTCGACAACCGGATTGGCAGCTTCCGCTTCGATGCGGGCCATAACCTTGCCGGTCGTTGCCTGAAAGACATTGACCTTTGCGCCGGTCTTGGTAGTGAAGCCCGCTGCCAGCTTTTCAATCAGGCTGCCAGGGCCTGCCGAATAGACCGTGATGTCCGCATAGGCAGCCGTGCTGGTGAGCAAAGCAGTAACAAGCGCAAGCCCCGCGCCGAGAATGGATTTCTTCATCTGTGCCTCCTGAGATGTTACCTGATGTGATGGTCTTATTTTGAGAACCAGCGAAGCTGGCTGGCATCGACCGAAATACCGACCGGAACGCCGGGTGAAAGGCGGATGCTGTCGAGATAGGTCAGTTCGTGGCCGTCCTGCTGGGAGCCGATGCGCACCGTGGTCAGATGGCCGTCGCCGCGAAACTGCGAGCGCAGGACCGTTGCTAGAATGGCTGCATCACTTGCGGGCACGCTGCGAACCGAGCGCGACGGCAACAAGACATGCGTTGCCTGTCCCGCATGAGAGCCATGGGCGATGTGGATTTCGGTGCGCGCAATCCTGTAGGCATTGTCGCGCTGCTCCACAGGCACGACACAGCCGAGCCGCAGAAAATCTGCAACTTCCGGTGTCGTCGGTTCTTCGACAAGCGCCTCGGGGGCGGCGAGCTGTTCGATCACACCGGCGCGCATGACGGCCACCTGATCGGCAAGCGAGAAAGCTTCGCTCTGGTCATGGGTGACATAGATTGCGGTCAGGCCGAGATTGGCGACAAGCTGGCCGATCTCCGTGACCATGTTTTCGCGCAGTTCGCGGTCGAGATTGGACAGCGGCTCGTCGAATAGTACCAGTCCCGGCTCGGCAACGATGGCACGGGCAATGGCGACGCGTTGTTGCTGGCCGCCCGACATATCGCTGATGGCGCGCTCACCGAAGCCCGAAAGGCCGACGCGATCGAGTGCCGAGGCAACGCGTTTTTCGCGTTCCGCACGGCCGAGGCCTCGCATTTCGAGCGGAAAGGAAACATTGCCGAAAACAGTCATATGCGGCCAGAGCGCATAATCCTGAAACACCATGCCCAGATGACGCTTCTCAGGCGGAATGAATGATCCTGTCTTGGCATCGGCGACGGTGACGCCGTTGATTGTGATCGAGCCCTTCGTCGGGGCGAGAAGGCCAGCCACGAGACGGAGCAAGGTCGTCTTGCCGCAACCGGATGGCCCGAGCAAAGCGAGCGTCTGTCCCTTCGGCAGTGAAAGATCGATATTCTTCAATATAGTGGCCGGACCAAAGGCCAGATTCAGCCCTTCAGCCCGAACGGCGATATCCGCTTTAATATTCGAGGAATGCAACATTTTTCCACAATCCAAATAGATTGGGAGCTTCTATTCTGATTGCATGACAGTTGGATGACGCTGCGAAAGCCTGCGCTGTTTGCGGTTCGGAACCAATCGCCATCACATCGGTTTGTCTCTTCATGCAACAAAGGAAGGGAAGAGGATGAGATTTGGAACGCTTGCTCTCGGTCTGACAGGGCTGGCGGTGGGATATGCACTGACGCGGGCAAGCTCGCCGCAGATTCCAAAGGGTATCGTGCCGGTAAAACCCTTCGATCTCACGCGCTATCTGGGCCGTTGGTACGAGGTCGGCCGCCTCGAAAATCGTTTCGAGCGCGGCCTGATCCGGACGACAGCAGAATATTCATTGAACTCCGATCAAACCGTAAAAGTGGTCAATCGCGGCTTTGATCCGTGGAAAGCGCGCTGGACGCAAGCCACAGGAACCGCCCGTTTTGTGCGATCCACCGACGAAGGCGCGCTGAAAGTTTCGTTCTTCGGACCTTTCTATGGCGGCTATAATGTCGTTGATATAGATGAAGACGATTATCAGTGGTCGATCATTGTCGGGTCCACGCGGAGCTATTTCTGGGTACTTTCGCGCGAGCCCGAGGCAAGTGGAGAGGTGAAGGCGCGAGCAATTGCACAGGGACTGCTATTGGGGATCAATCCAGACGCTGTCTTGTGGGTGCCTCAGCAATGAGCTAATATTAAATAGGAATTTTCTGCTTCTTGGCTGGTCTTGCCGTTTGCATTGGCTTATTTAGAAGTCGACGCCAAAGTAGCTTTCTCCCAATGATTATTTCGTCTGACATTTTGATCCAGTTGTCATAACTGTGTCAGTATTTGTGGAAGAAATTCTTCTTTTTTCTGTCATTATATTTATGCGGTCAGGCCTATCATCTGGCGTCTGGATAGCCATAATACGCACTGTAATTGATTTACTAATGCCGATGCTCTGTGCATTTCTCTGCCAAAGCTCGGCGGGGTTGAATGGGTGTTAATTCTAGCTCGATGACGGCGTTATTGGATTCCGAAATTTGATATCGGTGACGACATCCGTGATCGTGGTCGTTGGGACTCACAGTTCTGGCGTTAGACTTACTTGCCACCTTTAGTTTCAGGAAGAAGCGCGCATCTGGGCTTCGATCACGCCATCTGTCTTCGTAAAAACAATAGTTGGTGCTAGCTAATGCGGCTCCTCCATATCCGCATGGACCAGATAGCGAAGCGGACCAGGTGTAATCGCATCAAATGGGTAGCAGGTCGCCAGCACGAGGTGGTGGCCTTCGCTATCTGGAGCGATATTAGCCTCATCCCACCGCGCCACGGTCATATAGCTGACGCGATAGGAGACCTTCTTTCCGTCGCTGCGGGTGACAAGTATCTGGTCGTTCTTTTCGATATTCTTCAAAAATGCGAAATGCGTATCGCGATGCGCCGCATAGATGGCCGTTCCGCGTTCGCCGGCCATCGGCGTATTGTCCAGATGAGCGGGACCGAAAGCCAATGCCTGTCCGCTGGCACCTTTCAGGGCAATGGCTGATTCATTGAGCCTTGGGGCTTCGATGCGGGCAACCGGCCATGTATCGGCCCAGTTCCAGGGTTTAACCGGAGCGCCCGTTTCAATGCTTTCGGAAAAGGCCTTTTCCAACAGGATCTGAGCCGCAAACGCTTTCGCATGGATCCAGATTCCCTGACCGGCAATTGCCAGCCCCATCGCAATCAGCACCATACCAAGCGCGGGGAGAAGGGAGCGCTTCAGCGCGCTCCCCGTAACAAGCTGATTGATAGGCATCACACATTCTCCTTGCGACGGAAGAACCAGAAGACGAACAGTCCAACCAGCATCAAACCCAAGCCTTGCAAAAGCAGCAGTGTCGCTGGCGTTGCCGTCTGCGGCAGCGGGATCGACTGCGATGGCGATGATGGTGAGGCAGGGCTTTCATGGCTGCGAACAGCGTCGCTCACCCCATTTATGTCCATGCTTGCGTGATCCCCGACATTGCGGTCCGCGCGGATGCCGAACAGCGTGTCATAATCCCACCCGGCAGGCAGTTGCAGTGGAATATCGGCGCGGGTCAGCGGTGCATTGGCCGGTCGCGACGGTGTCTTGTCGACAGCCACAAGGCTCGTCAGCCGGCTGACCAGATGATGCTCCAGTGCCAGGCGAAGAATGCGCGCATCGGCTGCGTCCTGAGTAATTTTGCCAAGGGTAAGGTCTACTTCCGCATCGTCAATCTTGCGACGTGCCCACAATTTTGAGATGCCTTCAGCATTCATTGCCTGGTCGAGCGGCAGATTGACTGTCCACGGACGGCCATCAATCTGGCCTTCGATAACAAGGCTTCCGGTCGCCTTGCCCATTCGTGCGGCGATGACAAGCGGTTCACCACGATAAAGATCGGGCAGAAGGGAGGGTGTCATGCTCACATTCTTTTCCGAAAAATTGGCCTTCAGATCGGTAACAGCCGGGTTTTCAAGCTTGTCGAACAGAGCCCGCATGCGTTCGTCCACTTCAGCCGCCGACCCGATATGGGTGAAGGTTCCGCGTCCAAGTTCTGCCGCACGGTTCATCAGATAGGAATTCGGGGCAGAGCCGATGCCGACCATGAAAATACGCGAGCGCCCCCGACGTGCCGCAACGGCACCCAATAATTGCTGCTCATTACTGATCTCGCCGTCGGTCAAAAACACGATCTGGCGCAATCCATTTCCCTGGTGGCTGTCATCAAGCGCTGCATGAAGGGCAGGCAGCATTTCCGTACCGCCTTGCGCTTCAAGGTTCGTTACGAAACGGCGGGCGGACGCGATATTCTGCTGATTGGCATCGACAGAATCTTCGAAGAACTTGGTCAATGTGTCGTCAAAGCGGATCACATTGAACCGATCTCCGGGCTGGAGATGCGACAGTGCATAATCCAGGCTGGCCTTTGCCTGTTCAATGGAAGTGCCGCCCATCGATCCGGAATTATCGATCACGAAGATAACCTCACGCTGGACCTTTTTTGCGTTGGCAACAGCCGGTGGCGTAACATAGGCAAGCACATAATCGTCCTTGCCGATATTTTCGCGAAACAGCCCGACCTGCGGTGCATCACTTGCGACAGCGCTCCATTCCAGAACGAAATCACGATCAGCAGCAGCCGTTCCGTCCAACGTGATTTCTCGTGTCGTGTCGTTCGTCGCGTCGATCCTGATCCTGTGGTAAAGGCTTTCGACCTTTCCAAGCGGGAAGCCTGCCTTCAGATTGACTGAGATGGTCACAGGATTGGTTCGCAAGGCAGCCGGTGGGGCCAAAGGCGTTCTAAGCGGCGAATTGTAAGTATCGGGCTTGCCACTATCGCTCGACTTGCCCCAACCGTTTTTCATTTCGACTTCCTGGACAACGGGTGAGGCATTGTCCGGATTGTAACGTGGTGCGACGACCAAAGGCACACGCAGCGAGAAACGATCATCGGAAAGCCGCACCGCCTGCTGATACTCGATCTGGATGACGACTTTTTCATGCGGGCCGATATTGGCAACCGCATTGGTAAACACGTTGGGCCGCTGCTGTTCGATCAGCGTGGCCTTTTTGCCTTCGCTTTTCGCCTGTTCATATATTGCGCGCGCTGCCTGCTTCTCCTTGATTTCAGCGACAATCACGCGATCGCCGATGACCATCTTCAGCGAATAGACCGCACTTTCTTCCGGCAATGGGAAAACATACAGGGCTTCAACGAAACCATCGGTCGGGTTCTCGAATGCCTGCGTCAGCCGGGCTCGGGCCGTCGGCCCACTCACATCGAGATTGACGTCCGTTGCGATCCGAGGCGCTTCGACATAACGCTCGGCTTCGCTTGTCTCAAGCAAAAGACTGCCGGATTGAACCTCGTTCGGCGTGACGAGAGCGGGTGTTTCTGCACGAGCCTGCACAATCTGCAACAGGCAGAAGATGACGGCTAGCGCAGGCAGTAGCGCCATGTTGCAGAACCAGACGAATGAGCAGAAGCGGGAGAGTATCCGGCGCCTATTGTTATGATTTGTAAGACTTATCGCGGGTAACATGACGTGCTCCTTGTTCACCTCGAAGAACTGGAGCCATTGTCGCTGGAGCCACTGTTTCCACTCCAGCGTAAGCTTTGCCAAGTTTCAGCCGTCACTTTCCGCAAACCGCCTTGCCGGTTACGCATATGTGTGGAATTGTGAAGAAAAGTACGCAATTCAGGATATGCCATGTCCGATCAGGACTCTCACCTTCCCGACCAGCTCAATGCCCGCGTTGCCGTACGGGTTCGTGAGGAAATTGCCCGGCGGCGAATTTCGCGCCAGCTTCTGGCCGATGAAGCGCGGATCAGTCTTTCGACTTTGGAAAAAGCGCTGTCGGGCCACAGGCCCTTCACACTTGCAACGATCATCCGGCTTGAACAGGCAATGGGTGTCGCCCTGCGCGAACAGGCAGGTGATACTCCCGTCTCGTTGGCCAGGAACGGCAACAGCCACGCAGCGGAAGAATTGGGCGCCTATTCGCGCGCCTCGGTTTCATGGCTTGAAGGCGATTACCTGACCTTGCGTCCGTCCTTTGGCGAGGACAAGGCCATCTTCGCTTACACCACGGAAATCGGTTGGGATTTCGATGTCGGGCATCTCAATTTTTGTGAGCGGGAACGTTCCGATGTTTCATTCTCGCAACAGGGTACAGTCTCCGTTCCGCATCTTTCAGGGCACATCTATCTCGTCACGAATACATCCGGTCAGTACCGCATGGCCGTGCTCTCCCGCCCAAGCATTACAGGTGAAATGTTTGGTATCCTGACGACATTGCGTGCCGGGCAAGGTGCACATCTGACACCGGTTTCAACGCCGCTTGCGCTTGTTCCGATAAAACAGTTCGCAGATCCCTCATTCGGGCGCATACGCCTCGATGATCGGTCCTTCGCCGACTATTCGGCGATCTTGTCCAAGACGCTGGACGACGGTTACGCAGGTTTTGTTGCAGGGCAGTTCTAACTGTTAAACTTAAACTGAATTTGTGTAATCTGGGCTTACTCGCTAGTCACTGCTGCTCCCGCACCTCAAAACTGACTGGATTTGTAGGCCCATTCACCTGAAGGCATTTGTATTTGACGTTTGTTTAGTTGAAGTTTTCTTCCGCCTAAACCAACGACTGCTTGCCAGTCGGTCAATCTCCACAAAAATGACCGGTGTGATAAACAGCGTCAGCACCTGACTTAAGATCAGACCGCCCATAACCGCAATCCCAAGCGGCTGGCGCAGTTCGGAACCCTGTCCATGACCGAGTGCAACGGGTACCGCCGCAAGAAGCGCACAGAAAGTCGTCATCATGATCGGACGAAACCGTCGAATGGCGGCAAGATGGATGGCGTCGTCCGGTGCACGATTTTCATCCCGTTTCAATGTCAAGGCGACGTCCACCATCATGATCGCGTTTTTCTTCACGATGCCGATCAGCATGAGAAGACCTATAAGCGCTATGATCGAAAGGTCGAACCCGAAAAGCTGCAATGTCGCCAGCGCGCCGAAAGCCGCCGATGGCAGACCGGACAGGATTGTCAGCGGGTGGGCGAAACTTTCGTAAAGAACACCCAGAACGATATAGATCGTTGCGATCGCCGCGAAGATGAGAAGCCCCATGTTTCCGGTCGATTGAGCAAAAATCTGCGCCGCACCGGACGCACGCATTGTAACGGAAACCGGCATGCCGATCTCGTTGCGCAGGCTTTCCAGACGATCTGTCGCTGTGCCAAGAGAAACACCTGCTGGCAGGTTGTAGGAGAGCGTGACAGAAGCGAGCTGACCGGACTGATTGACCGTTACCGGACCATTCGTCCGGGAGATCGTCGCAAAACTTGCGAGCGGAACAAGCACGCCTGACGCGGATGGAACACGAAGTGCGCCCAGCATCGTCTCATCCCAAGGCCTGCTCTGGTCAAGTTCGATGATGACATCATAACTATTGCCAGTCGTCTGTATCTGCGACACCGTGAGTGTCCCATAAGCTGCTTCCAGCGTCTTGCGGATTGCTTCCGACGTTATGCCGAGGCTTCCCGCCTTGTCGTCGTCAATATCAATGTGGGCCTGTAACGCATTGTCCTGCAGGTCGGAAGCGACATCAACGAAAGTGTTCGGCTCTGCTTTCATCGCGTCGCCAAGCTTTTGCGACCAGGAGCGTGCTTCGTTGGCATCTAGCGATTGCAAAACGATCTGATACTGGCTTTGCGTGCTACGGCCGCCAAAGCGCAAGCTCTGTACTGGGGTGAGATATGCAGTCAGCCCCGGAAGTCCGGCAAGTTTCTTCCGAAGTTCACTCAGCGTCAGGTCCAGCGGCGGGCGCGCATCTCGCGCTTTAAGCTGTACAAACATGGAGCCTGTATTGAATGTCGAACCACCCGGCCCACTTCCAAGTGACGCCGTAACATGCTCAACCGCAGGATTGTCAGAAACGATGGCGGCCGCCTGCTTCTGCAATTCGCTCATGCCCTGATAGGAGATGTCCTGTCTGGCCTGGGTTGAGATGGTCACCAGTCCCGTATCTTCCTGTGGGAAGAAGCTGCGTGGCAATGTCATGAACGACCATACCGAACCAAAGAAACTCAGCACGAAAAGCAACATCACCAGAAGTCGATGTCGGAGACACCAGCCGACAGCGCGTCCGTAACCTGCCGTCACCCGGTCCAACATTTGCGCAATGCGTCCAGGTTCTGCCTGCGTGTGCGGCAGACGGGCAGCAAGCATGGGCGTGACCGTCAGCGAGACCAGCGCCGAAGACAGAATTGCCAGCGTGACCACCATGCCGAATTCGTTCAACACCCGTCCGACGATACCGCCCATCAGAAGGATCGGCAGAAAGACGGCAACCAGTGACAGCGACATGGAAATTATTGTACCTGTCACTTCCTGACTACCGACAACAGCTGCCTGAAAAGGGGTTAGTCCCTCCTCCACGTGACGGACGATATTCTCAAGCATCACGATGGCATCGTCGACGACCAATCCCACTGCCAATGTCAGTGCCAATAGCGAAATATTGTCGATGGAAAAACCGAGGGCATACATCGCTGCAAATGTCGTGACTAGAGAAAGCGGGACCGCAAGCCCTGGGATCATTGTCACCCAGAACTGCCCCAGAAACAGGAAGATCACCAGCACCACAAGGCCGATGGTTATGGCCAGTGTCGTTTGAACATCTGCCACTGCTGCACGGATAGATGCTGAAGCATCGTTGACGACCGCGATATGCATCTGTGCAGGCAGCGCCGTCTCGATTTCGGGAAGCTTGGCGCGGATCGCATCGACAACAGCCACAGTATTCGAACCGGGCTGACGCTGAACAGCCAGAGCGATCGTTTGTTTCCCATCCAGCCAGCTACCCTGATTGACGTTATCCACGCTATCCAGCACCGTGGCTACATCGGACAGTCGGACGATACGGTTACCACTGCCTGCAACGATCAAGTCCTTGAACTCCGCCGCATTCGTGCGCTGGGTTTTCGCGTTAACCGTCAGTGCCTGCGAACTGTTCTGCAGCGTTCCGACGGGGGTCTGGTCATTCGCTGCAGCAATGGTATCGCCGAGGCCCGATAGCGACAGATTTCGGCTATCCAGTTTGTCAGGATCCACTTCCACGCGGACCGCGTAGGTCTTCGAACCATAAACTTGCGCCTGTGCCACGCCCGAGATAGTCGACAAGGCTGGGGAGATAATGTTCTGCGCTATATCATCCATCTGGGTCAGCCGCGCGCCGTCGCTTGTTAGGGCCAGAATGATAACGGGCGCGTCAGCGGGGTTTGCCTTGCGATAGCTCGGTGGCGTGGTGAGATTATCCGGCAGTTGCCGTTGCGCACGCGTAATGGCCGCCTGCACATCTGCTGCTGCTGCATCGATATTGCGCGTCAGGTCGAACTGCAACGTAATCGATGTGTTTCCAAGCGATGATGTGGCGCTGATCGTATCGATACCTGCAATCGTCTCAAACTGCTTGATAAGCGGCGTTGCGACGGAAGAGGCCATTGTGTCAGGCGATGCGCCAGCGAGTTGCGCGGAGACGTTGATGGTCGGAAAGTCCGCTTCAGGCAATGCCGCGACTGGTAGCTGATAGTAAGCTGCAACCCCGCCTATCAACCCGCCAATCATCAGAAGAATGGTCGCTACCGGGCGACGAATGAAGACCTCGGAAATATTCATTGCCAGTCTACCTTCATTCGGTTCAGTCGGATGAAACCTTGGTATCCGGTTCTGCGTCGGCCAATTTTACCTTGGTGCCATTAGAGAGCGCGCTTTGGCCTTCCGTAACCACTCTTTCGCCGGGCTGAATTCCCGCGCTCAAGCCCGCCATGCCGTTGGCACGCAAAGCGACCGTCACCGGTCGTATTTCAACGGAATTGTCGGGTTTGACCACATAGCTTATGGAGCCATTTTCCTGCGGTTGGACAGCAACATCGGGGACCAGCACCAGATCATCGATCTGCCCCGCATCGACAGAGACACGCAAGGACTGCCCCGGCCAAAAGTTGCCGGAATGATTGTCTAGCGTGGCTCGCAAACGCACGGTACCGCTGCTCGGATCAATCGCGTTATCGATGAAATTGACGGGGCCACTTTCGGTGACGCTCCTTCCATCTGCGGAGATCGCAGTCACATCGGCCTTCAACATTCCGGCAGTCATTGTCGAACGAATACGTGCGAGATCGGTTTCGGGAAGCGTGAATTCTGCATAAACTGGCGTCATCTGCGTAATCGTTGCAACAGGCGCTCCTGCTGCGAGATAGGCACCCACGGAAACCTGAACGACACCCAATTGTCCGTCGAAAGGTGCAATAATGCCCATATGTGAAAGCGTTACCTGGTCAGCTGCAAGTTGCGCCTGATCGACTTGTAGTTGCGCTTGCGCAACCTTCAGCGCGGCCAGTGCATCGTCACCGCTCTGCGATGTACTGACTCCTTTTTGTACCAGATCCTGCGTGCGCTTCAGCTGAATTTCGGCATCGTTCAGCGTGGCGCGAGACTTGGCAACGGAAGCGGCATCCTTCCTGAGGTTTGCACGGATCGCCTGGTCATCAAGCTGAGCAATAAGATCGCCTGCTTTGACAATCGCGCCATCCTTGACGTTCAATGCTGCAACATTACCCGCCTCCGGACTATTCACTGCTGTTGATGCCACAGCCACTATAGTGCCGATTGTATTGCGCAGTACTGGCAGCGATCCTGATTTTGCAACCGTGGTTTTGACCGCATGTTCGAGGTTGGTGTTACGGCCTCCTCCCCGCTTGGCCTCGCTTTGATCGGTGGGGAATAGAGCAGGGTCTTTTGGAGTAAGACGTTGCCAGCCGACATAAGCGGCATAAACAATCAGCAATAGTGCAAGACAGCGGACAACCCAACGCTTCACCGTAGGCTCCTGTTCACGAACGGAGACGCCAACAACTGCTCCAATCACGCTACCACAAATCAATTCGTCGGCAATTAAACTCATTGAGAGCGGATCTGGCCTTCCTGATGGCTGTTATGATCACTTTTTGAGGAGGGAGATATTTGAAAAAGAGCATTGGTTGATTTGAGACAATGCATGTATGTGCCCGGCGGCCGAACTTGGTGCTCTATACTTATATAAGGAGAACTGGATACCGAGCATCCTCGATCAAAGATTGATTATCTGCACTGTGCATATCGTCAGCTTGGAATAGTTCTCTATGTTGTAATACATCAGCCACGAACACAGGGAGCTGTCGTGTGGGCAAGCAGCTTGTTACGTTCAATGCCGGTTCTTCTACGGTGAAAATCGGTGTGTTCGCTTACGACGAGCAACAGATTCGAAAAGTTTCGCGGGGTGTGATCGACTTGAACGAAACTCCTCTGAATTTTCGGCTGCATGGTGAGACAGAAAATCTGGACATCGCACTGTCTGCCGTAGGCACTGACGATATTGCGACCATTCTCGAAGAATTGTTTGCGAAGTTAGCTGAGCATGTCGATCCGACACAGATTCAGGCCGTCGGGCATCGTGTGGTTTTCGGAGGGGACCAATTTGCGAAGCCGGTATTGATAGACGACGAACATATCGAAGCTATCAACCGTCTGTCCGTTTTTGCACCTCTCCATCAGCCGAAAAGCATCGCGTTGATAAAAGCTATCCGGAAACTCTTTCCGCATCTTATGCAAACAGCGTCCTTTGATACCGCCTTTCATCAGACCATCCCGGATACTGTCCGGCGTTTTGCACTTCCACGCGATCTTCATGAACGTGGGATAAAGCGGTATGGCTTTCATGGTCTCTCCTACAAATCGATCATCGGGAATTTCAGCCAGTGGGAATCGCAGCTTGCCAACGGCAAAGTCGTCGCAGCCCATCTGGGAAGTGGGGCGAGCTTATGTGCCATAGCTGACGGCAAAAGCGTCGACACCAGTATGAGTTTTTCGACGCTCGACGGGATACCGATGGCGACACGCTGCGGAGCCGTCGATCCTGGGGTGCTTATGCATTTGATACAACAGGAAGCCATGCAGGCCGATCTGTTGTCCGATATGCTTTATCATCGCTCAGGTCTTCTAGGAATTTCGGGACAAAGTGGCGATACACGTGATTTGCTCGCAAGTGACACGATGCAGGCTCGAGAGGCACTTGAAATTTTTGCTCTGCGTATCGCTGGCGAAATTTGCCGTCTTGCATCCACGCTTGGCGGCATCGACGCGCTTATCTTTACTGCCGGAATCGGGGAGTATCAGCCGGAAATCCGTGCAGCGGTTTGTCAGCGTCTCGCATGGCTCGGTATTGAAATCGATGCAGCTGCCAACAGCGACAATGCGTTTAGGATTACGAACAAGGCGAGCCGTACAGCCGCGTTTATGCTTCCCACTGACGAAGAGCAAGTCATCGCCTCGGAAACACTCGAGGTCATCCAGAACATCGCCGCAGCCGCTGTCAATGTGACGGCTTAACAATTAGTGCTGGAGACAGGACATGAACAACGTGACTGGCCATGACCCCTTGGCCCCAAAGCAACTCTCATTGATCGACCGCTACTGGCGAGCGGCGAATTATCTCTCCGTCGGCCAGATCTATCTGATGGAAAATCCCTTACTGCGCAAACCACTTGAACCGGAGCACATCAAGCCAAGATTACTTGGCCATTGGGGCACGACGCCTGGCCTCAATTTTATTTATGCTCATCTCAATCGCATCATTCAGGATCGAGATGCCAATGTAATTTACGTTTGCGGCCCCGGCCATGGCGGGCCGGGCATGGTTGCGAACACTTATCTCGAAGGCTCTTATTCCGAAATATATCCCGAGGTTAGCGAAGACGAAACGGGTATGCGCAAGCTGTTCCGGCAGTTTTCCTTTCCTGGTGGTATACCGAGCCATGTCGCGCCGGAAACACCTGGTTCGATCCATGAAGGCGGAGAACTTGGTTATGCTTTGGTACACGCCTATGGCGCTGCATTCGATAATCCGGACCTGGTTGTCGCCTGCGTGGTTGGTGATGGAGAAGCAGAAACAGGAACGCTTGCCACCTCATGGCATTCGAACAAATTTCTCAACCCCGTGCGTGACGGTGTTGTTCTGCCGATCCTGCACCTGAACGGCTATAAAATCGCAAACCCCACTGTCCTTGCCCGCCTTTCTGACAATGATCTGGCCGATCTATTCAAGGGCTATGGTTATGAACCGTTCTTCGTTGAGGGTAGCGAGCCGAAGGCTATGCATCAGAAAATGGCGGCGACGCTCGATACGATCTTCGCTAGGATCGAGCAAATTAAGAAAAACGCTGATCTGAAGTCTCCTGAACGGCCGCGATGGCCGATGGTCATCCTCAGAAGTCCAAAAGGCTGGACCGGTCCGAAAAAAGTTGATGGGCTCATCGTCGAGAACTATTGGCGTTCGCACCAGGTGCCTGTCGCTAACTGCCGTGAGAATGATGCGCATCGCAAGATTCTCGAAGAATGGATGAGGAGCTATGATCCGGAGGATTTGTTTGACACAAATGGCGCGTTAAAATCAGAACTGCGTGCACTTGCGCCGAAAGGCGAACTGCGCATGGGCGCTAATCCACATGCAAATGGCGGATTGCTGCGTAAAGAACTTCACACACCTGACTTCCGTCAATACGCCGTTGACGTCAATGAACCGGGCGCCATCGACGCGCAATCGACCAAGATACTTGGTGAATACTTGCGGGACGTGCTCAAGCTGAATGAGCCCGAGAAAAATTTTCGCGTGTTCGGCCCGGACGAGACCGCGTCGAACCGCCTCAGTGCGGTTTTCGATGCCAGTGACCGTGTGTGGATGGCTGAAACGCTCGACATAGACGATCATCTTTCTGCGGATGGTCGCGTGATGGAGGTGTTGAGCGAGAATTTATGCCAAGGCTGGTTGGAGGGATACCTGCTAACCGGCAGGCATGGTTTCTTCTCCTGCTACGAAGCTTTCATCCATATCGTTGATTCCATGTTTAATCAGCACGCAAAATGGCTGCAGGTTGCCCGGGAGCTGAAATGGCGAAAGCCTGTCTCTTCCCTCAACTATCTTCTGACGTCGCACGTGTGGCGTCAGGATCATAATGGCTTCTCCCATCAGGATCCTGGTTTTGTCGATCTAGTGGCCAATAAAAGCGCCGATATCATCCGTGCCTATTTTCCACCCGATGCCAATACGCTGCTGTGGGTCGGCGATCATTGCCTGAAAACCTGGAATCGCGTGAACGTAATTGTTGCGGGAAAGCAGCCGGAGCCTCAGTGGCTGTCAATGGATGAAGCCATCCGCCATTGCGAAGCCGGTCTCGGCATATGGAGCTGGGCCGGAACTGAGGATGGTCTGGAACCCGATATCGTGATGGCATGTGCGGGCGATGTTCCGACGATGGAAACGCTTGCGGCAGTCGATCTTCTGCGGCAGTCGTTGCCGCATCTGCGTATCCGGGTAGTCAATGTCGTGGATTTAATGGTTCTTCAGTCGCCACAACAGCATCCCCATGGCATTGCTGACGAGGAGTTTGATCGGATTTTCACGACCAACCGGCCGGTGATCTTCGCTTATCACGGCTATCCATATCTCATTCATCGGCTCGTTTATAAGCGTAGGAATCACCCGAATTTCCATGTGCGCGGCTTTATCGAACAAGGGACGACGACCACGCCCTTTGATATGACGGTCTTGAATGAGCTGGATCGGTTTCATCTAGCCATTGAGGCCATCAGGCGACTGCCACTCGGTGGCGATGTCGCAGAACCTTTGATCGCCAGATTTGTAGACAAACTGACGCTTCACAAAAAATACGTGAGAGAACATGGTGAGGATATGCCTGAAATCCGTAACTGGAAATGGCCGTATAGGGTTGAGGCTTGAGTGAATGGGCTTTCGCCTATGCGAAGTGGACTTGCCGTTTGTTCACTAAAAGAAGGTGTCTGAAGTCTGTATGTGAGATATTGGCTGCGGCTTCCGGTGCCGTGGCCAAGCCTATATGGTTTTCTATCTGGTGAGGTTCTTTGATAGTATCGCGCAAGCTTACCGATGATTTTTCCATAATTAAATTTTAGGATGAGAGAAATTCACAGTGTAATTCTAAGGATCGGGCTGGCCATAGATTTTTTCTTTTTATTTCGTTCTTTGGCACAGCAGAAATAAACTCTTTCTTCCGCAGTTGGACGCAATAAATATTGAAAACTAAATTCGCCGTAAAAAGCGACCAAAAACATTTGGGATTTTCTCCAGAATGCGTTAGCGTTTCCACAGTCCCGTGGGAGGACGTGATGAAATACAGTGGGGGAGTAACCTGCAAGAACTTCCCGCTCGGCCATGGCGCCATGGCAAAATCTATTGGAGTGAGGAGGAAATATGCAAATCTTTAATCGGAAAACAACTGTTTCTCTGGCGACTGCGCTAGGGCTGGTTTGGGGCGCGGCGCAAGCGAAAGCCGAGGAATTTGTAAATATTCTGACTGGCGGAACCAGCGGTGTCTACTATCCGCTGGGCGTTGCGATGGAAAAAATCTATTCGGGCATTCCCGACGTGCGCCCTTCGGTGCAGGCAACAAAAGCATCCATTGAGAATATCAATCTCATCAACAGCGGTCGCGGCGAAGTTGCGTTCACGCTGGGCGATTCCCTGCGCGATGCCTATGAAGGAAATGAAGCAGCCGGTTTTAAAAAGAAGCTCACCAATCTGAGCACCCTTGCAGCGATCTATCCGAATTATGTTCAGATCGTCGCCTCCAAGGAATCCGGCATCAAGACATTGGCCGATCTCAAGGGAAAGCGGCTTTCCGTCGGAGCACCGAAATCCGGGACCGAACTGAATGCACGAACCATTCTAGAGGCAGCCGGACTTTCCTATGACGACCTGGGCAAGATCGAGTATCTGCCCTTTGCAGAATCGGTCGAACTCATGAAAAATCGCCAACTGGATGCAACCTTGCAATCCTCCGGGCTTGGCGTTGCCTCGCTGCGTGATCTTGCCAATTCGGTAGACATCAACGTTGTCGAGGTTCCGGCAGACGTCATCGAGAAGATCGGCGCGCCCTATCAGGTCAACACGATCCCGGCGGATACCTACAGCGGGCAGGATAAGGATGTCGTAACGGCCTCCGTAATCAACTATCTGATCGTTCGTCCCGATATGGATGAGGAACTAGTCTACCAGATGACCAAGGGGCTGTTCGAGAATCTTGACCAGTTGACTGCCGCCCATTCATCGGCAAAGGCAATCAAGCTCGACAAAAACACCATAGTGTCACCTGTCCCGGTTCATCCCGGCGCGTTGCGTTACTATAAGGAAAAAGGCATCGAATAGGCTGGCAGCAGTCCTGCCCAGTGGACGATATCCGAGTGACATTTCACAGGTATCGTCCTTTTCCGGCCGACGGCGCTCGATCCCTGTCAATCGGATCGCTCCCGTAACTGTTCATTTCAACTTGCATAATCTGATGAAGGTTCGTTCATGACGCAGAGCGAGAACAGCGCCGTTGAATCGGCTGAGCATATTCCCGCCTGGGGTGTCGGCGCAGGCGCAAAAATCCTGTTTGCCATCGCCGTGGCTTTTTCGGTTTTCCAGCTTTGGACTTCTGCCTATTCACCATTGCCAAGTCAGGTGGTCCGCTCCATCCATGTCGGATTTCTGCTTCTGCTTCTCTTCGGCCTCTATGCCAATGCGAGTACGGTCGCTGCCAAGCGAGCGGCGTTCTGGCTGGCTGCCATTGTCGCTTTCGCGCTCAGTCTTTACCATTGGATTTTCTACGAAGATCTGGTGATCCGGGCTGGCGAACCCAATACGCTCGATATCGTGATAGGCATTCTTGTGGTCGGTCTCGTCTTCTGGGCGGGCAAAAAGATGATGGGCTGGACCTTGCCGCTCATCTGCGCGATCTTTTTGGCTTACGGTCTGTTCGGGCAATATCTGCCGCATCCATTCAATCATCGCGGATATGATTTCGAGCAGGTGGTCGAGGTTCTCTTTCTGGGAACAGAGGGAATTTACGGCACGCCGATCTATGTCTCATCGAGTTATATTTTCCTTTTCATCCTGTTCGGGGCATTTCTCGAACGCGCTGGCATGATCCAACTCTTCAACGACATTGCCATGGGAACGGTCGGCGCGTCGCGGGGCGGGCCAGCAAAAGTTTCGGTAATCTCGTCCGCACTCATGGGGACGATCAACGGTTCCGGTGTCGCCAATGTGGTAACGACAGGCGCGTTCACCATTCCACTCATGAAGCGTTCCGGCTTTCGCCCGGCCTTTGCCGGTGGTGTCGAAGCAGTGGCCTCGATGGGCGGCCAGATCATGCCGCCGGTCATGGGCGCGGTTGCCTTTATCATGGCTGAAACGCTCGGCCTGCCCTATGTCGAGATCGTCAAGGCGGCAATCGTTCCCGCAATTCTCTACTTCATAACTGTCTTCGTGATGGTTGATCTTGAAGCGCGTCGTCTCAAGATGAAGGGCCTCAATAAAAGCGAAATGCCAAGCGCGCTTGAAGCAATCCGAAAGCGCTGGTTTCTGGTTCTGCCGCTGGTCGCATTGGTATGGCTGCTTTTCTCGGGCTATACGCCACTTTTTGCAGGCACGGTTGGCCTCAGCCTGACCGCGCTCATCATCCTCGGTGTGCCGGTTTCCGGCTCCATGTCGATGCCGCTGCGCGTGCTGTTCTGGGTCGCGCTCGGCGTCATGTCGGCTGCGGCTTTCGGCACCACCTTCAATATATTCGGCTATGTCCTGCGCGGCATCACACTGATCATCTGCCTCGTTGCGCTGTTGGTCGCGATAAATTTTCTGGTGCGCGGCGGACGTGCAACGCTGAACCTTTGCCTCGAAAGCCTCGCGGAAGGTGCCAAGAATGCGCTGCCTGTGGGCATCGCCTGTGCGCTGGTTGGCGTCATCATCGGCATTCTGGCGCTGACTGGTGCCGGATCAACTTTCGCACGCGTGATCGTCAGTGTAGGAGAAAACTCGCTCTTCTTCTCGCTGGTATTGACCATGCTGGCCTGTCTCGTGCTCGGTATGGGCATTCCGACCATTCCAAATTACATCATCACATCCTCGATAGCTGGACCGGCGCTCCTTCACCTCGAAGTGCCGCTGCTGGTGTCGCATATGTTCGTCTTTTATTTTGGCATCATGGCCGACCTCACTCCGCCTGTCGCGCTCGCAGCTTTTGCAGCGGCGCCGATTGCGCGAGAGTCCGGCATGAAGATCGGCATGCAGGCGATCCGGATCGCGGTTGCGGGTTTTGCAGTGCCCTTCATGGCAGTGTACGAGCCGGTTATCATGCTTCAGGAGGGGGGGCCTCTTTCCGAAAAATTCGGTTTCTGGCCCGCCTTCGTCTATATGTTCATCAAGGCGCTGCTCAGCATTCTGCTTTGGGGAGCGGCCGCCATCGGCCATCTTCGAACACCGTTGAAGATGTGGGAACGCATATGGGCTTTCGTTGCCATTGCTCTGATGCTCGCCACCTATCCCTTTAGCGATGAGCTCGGCTTTGCGGCCTGTGCGGCCTTTCTTGTCTGGCATTTCTGGAGATCGCGACCTTCCGTCGTCGCGTCATCAGGTTGATGGCAGTCTGCATTGCAACGGCTGGCGGCGCACTCAAAATCGCCGCCACAAGCTTTCTGCTCTCATGGACGCACAGCGTTGAGAAAGTGCCGTGGCAGGAGTCCTGGAATGTTACGTCGCAGGGACTGGTCTTGTCCGAGGCGCGCATCAAAGGCTCCGGCGCTGGCATGGACCCGCCTGCAGATGCTGTTCTCAAGAATGGCTGGTATGTTTATCACCCAGCCATTCCTCCACGCCGGGAAATCGTCCTCGCCGCCTCCGGCAAGACAGGCGGGGGCTGGACGTTCTGCTCAGGGCAAAAATGTATCGAGCTGGGCAAGGCCGCGGAAAAGCTAATCCATATCAAACCTTGTGAATAGGTTCGTCAGCGAGCGGTACTGCATGGCGTCAAAAATGGACGCAAGGATAAGATTCCGGATTCTACGCTAACGACTCATGTCTCCGGCGCCGCTATCTTCAATCATCTAGTAAAGCAAGCAAAGAAACATTGACCAGTGCGCTTCAATTCGAACGCGCGGACGGAATTGCTTTGCATTTTACCAGATAGCGCAAGTGAAGTAATAGCGTTGGAGGATCTCGTGAGTATAAACTTTAGATCATTGTGTATATCTGCGGATCGCATGGCAACACGGCGTATTCTCGTAGCAGGCGGTGCAGGATTTCTCGGTTCTCATCTTTGCGAGCGTCTTCTGAACGAAGGAAACTTTGTCATCTGTGTCGATAATTTTTCGACGGGACGGCTCGAGAACATCCGCAATCTGCTGCGTTATGACACGTTCAGCTTTGTGCGCCACGATATTGTCCATCCGATCGATCTGCCTGTAGACGAGATCTACAATCTGGCCTGCCCGGCATCGCCGCCGCACTATCAGGCCGATCCGGTTCACACGATGAAGACGAGCGTCATGGGCTCGCTCAATCTGCTTGAGCTGGCAGCGCATTATCAGGCCCGGATTTTCCAGGCTTCGACGTCGGAAGTGTATGGCGATCCGCAAACGCATCCGCAACCGGAAGCCTATTGGGGTAATGTAAACTCCTTCGGTCCCCGGTCATGCTACGACGAAGGCAAGCGCTCAGCCGAAACGCTGTTTTACGATTTTCACAAGCAGTATGGCGTCGATATCCGTATCGTGCGCATCTTCAATACCTATGGCCCGCGCATGCGGCCCGACGATGGCCGTGTCGTGTCGAACTTCATCGTACAGGCCCTCAAGGGCGAAGAAATCACCATCTATGGCGACGGCTCGCAGACCCGTTCCTTCTGCTATGTCGAAGATCTTATCGAAGGTTTCAGCCGGTTGATGAACAGCCAGATTCAGAAGCCCGTCAATCTCGGCAATCCGGGAGAATTCACTGTCCGCGAGCTGGCCGAACAGATCATTGCGCTGACCGGTTCGGCGTCGCGCATTGTCTATCGTCCGCTGCCCACCGACGATCCGCGCCAGCGGCGTCCGGACATCATGCTGGCAAAGCGCGAGCTTGGCTGGGAACCACAGATAGCACTTGTCGAAGGGCTGAAGCAGACGATCGCCTATTTCGAACGCCAGTTGGCCAGACCCTCTGGTGAGCTTTTCGAGGTGGCAAGATGACCCGGCAGAACATACTCGTTACCGGTGGCGCGGGCTTCATTGGCAGCCATACGGCCAAGCTTCTGCATAGGAGCGGATTTTCCCCGGTCGTCTATGACAACCTGTCGACCGGTCACAGGTCTTCCGTGCGCTGGGGTGATTTTGTCGAAGGCGATACGCTTTCGCAGGAGCAGCTCATTGCTGCAATCAGGACCTTTGATCCGGCAGCCATCATCCACTTTGCGGCCTCGGCCTATGTGGGTGAATCCGTCACGGATCCGGCAAAATATTATCGCAACAATGTCGGCGGCATCCAATCCGTTCTGGAAGCCAGTCGCCTGACAGGCGGGCGCCCGGTCATCTTCTCATCGAGCTGTGCCACCTACGGTATTCCTGATGTGCTGCCGATCCGCGAAGGCGAAACGCAAAATCCGATCAATCCCTATGGCCGCACAAAGCTGATCGCGGAACATATGCTGGCCGACTATTCGTCAGCCTATGGCATGCCCTATGCGGCGCTGCGCTACTTCAATGCCTGCGGTGCCGATCTGGATGGCGAACTGGGCGAAAAGCACGATCCCGAAACCCATCTGATACCGCGCGCCATGCTGGCTGCGGCGGGGAGGGCGGACTGTCTCGAAGTGTTCGGCGACGATTATGATACGCCGGATGGCACCTGCATCCGCGATTATATCCATGTGGTCGATCTGGCGCGGGCACATGTGCTTGCAGTCGAGCATCTTCTGAATGGCGGCGACAATCTCATCCTTAATCTGGGAACCGGGCGCGGAACATCCATCAAGGAAATCGTGGATGCGATAGACCGGCTGACCGGACGCACGGTGCCTGTCGAAATGCGTGCGCGCCGGGCAGGCGATCCGCCGGTGCTTTATGCCGATCCGGCAGAAGCTGCAGCAAAGCTTGGCTTTCGCACGCTCCATTCCGATCTCGATACGATCATCCGCACTGCCGCGCCCTTCTTTGGTCTGGAGATACGAACATGACACGGCGCGAGCTTCATCCAGCCGTTGATGGCGATACAGGCGAAACGGAACCATTGCTGGCCCCCATCTTCACTGGCCGCGAGCGGGCGGAATATGTGGTGGGCATTGTCCTGTGGGCCCTCGCCATCGCCTATTTCTGGCAATGGTGGTTCATCAGCGCAAAGCACAATCATCTACTCGGCTCCATTCTGGTGACGGCACTCTTGGCGTGGATCACGATCCTGCCGCTTTACTTCATCACGGTTTTCTTCCATGCAGCGCGCCCGACCGGCCCGCTTCGCATTCCTGCCGGAAGCCGCGTCGCCATGGTCGTCACCAAGGCTCCGTCAGAGCCCTTCGAGGTGGTGGCTGAAACGTTGCGCGCCATGCTGGCGCAGGATGTGCCGCACGATACCTGGCTTGCCGATGAGGACCCTTCGCCCTCGACGCTTGCCTGGTGTCGTGAGCATGGCGTGTTCGTTTCCACGCGCAAGGGCCGCGCCGACTATCATCGGCAGATCTGGCCGCGCCGTACCCGGTGCAAGGAAGGCAATCTTGCTTTCTTCTACGATCACTATGGCTATGAGCGCTATGATTTCGTCTCGCAGCTCGACGCCGACCATGTGCCTGAACCGGGCTATCTCTTCAATATCCTGCGGCCTTTTGCCGATCCGGCTGTCGGTTATGTTTCCGCACCGAGCATTTGTGATCGCAATGCGCATGAAAGCTGGTCGGCGCGCGGACGTCTCTATGTGGAAGCCAGCATGCATGGCTCGCTGCAGGCCGGTTACAATGGCGGCTTTGCCCCGCTCTGCATCGGTTCGCACTATGCCGTGCGGACGGCAGCGCTGAAGGAAATCGGCGGACTTGGGCCGGAACTGGCCGAGGATCATTCCACGACCCTGTTCATGAACGCGTATGGCTGGCGTGGTGTTCATGCGCTGGACGCCATCGCCCATGGTGACGGCCCGCGCACCTTCGCCGATCTCGTGACGCAGGAGTTCCAGTGGTCGCGCAGCCTTGTGATGATTCTGCTGCAATATACGCCGAAGCTGATCGGGCGGCTGCCGCTGCGCCTGAAGCTCCAGTTCCTGTTCTCGCAGCTCTGGTATCCTCTCTATGCATTCTTTCTGGCGCTGGCATTCGTTCTGCCGATAGTCATTCTGGCTTATGGCGATAATTTCGTCAGCGTCACCTATCCCGCTTTCCTGATGCACTTCATGCCGCAATCGCTCGTGATTTTGGCGCTGGCATTCTGGTGGCGGTCGAGCAAGACGTTCCGCCCTGTCGACGGCAGGATTTTCAGCTGGGAAGCGATGCTGTTCCTGCTGGCGCGGTGGCCCTGGGTTCTGGCTGGAACCTTCGCAGCTTTCCGTGACTGGCTGACCGGTTCCTTTGTCGATTTTCGTGTCACGCCGAAAGGCTCATCCGAGGTCGATCCGGTGCCACTGCGGGTGATCGCGCCCTATGCGCTGATCTCCGGTCTGTCCATTCTGCCGGTCCTCCTGGTCAGCGGTGCTGATCAGACACGAGGCTTCTTCATCTTCGCCATCATCAATGCGTGTTTCTACCTGTTCCTGATGGCGATGATCGTGATCCAGCACACACGCGAAAATCACGTGCGGATGACGAGCCGCCTCTATCGACCGGCAATGGCATGCAGTTTTACGGCGCTGGTCGCGCTGACCGGCTTTACCACTGTCGAGCGCGGACGCGACGGCATCGAGGCACTGAGCTGGGGCACGAAAAGCTTCACGGTATTTGACGACCGATTCTCGGTTGCCGGTGCCGGTGTAGGCGGACGCGACGTCCACAGGACAATTTTCAATCCACGCTGGCGCACGAATACCGCCAGTGGAACGAACTAGCGGGAAAGGCGCGACGATTATGAAGATCGCTGTCATCGGTACGGGATATGTCGGATTGGTCAGTGGCACGTGCTTCGCGGCATGGGGACACGAGGTCGTCTGCGTCGACAAGGATGCCCAGAAGATTGTCCGGCTGGAGCGCGGCATCGTGCCGATCTACGAGCCGGGGCTGGATGAACTGGTGGAACGCAATTTCGCCTTTGGCCGGCTCAGCTTCACGACCAATCTGGCGGAAGCCGTCAAGGGTGCGGAGCTTGTCTTCATTGCCGTCGGCACACCGGCACGGGCGGGGCACGGCGATGCCGATCTGTCCTTCGTCTATATGGCCGCTCGCGAGCTTGCGCCGCTGATCGAAGACCATAGCGTCGTCGTGGTCAAGTCCACCGTTCCGGTCGGCACAGGCGATGTGGTGCAGAAGATCATCGGCTCGGTGCGCCGACCCGGCACATTCTCTGTTGCTTCCAATCCGGAGTTTCTGCGTGAGGGTGTTGCGATCCGCGATTTTCTGGAGCCCGATCGCGTCGTCATCGGCGTGGAAGATGAGCGCGCTCGTTCTGCGCTCGTCGCCCTTTACGCTCCACCGCTTGAGGCCGCAAAGACGCCAATCGTGATCACGCAGCGCCGGACATCGGAACTGATCAAATATGCAGCCAATGCCTTTCTTGCCACCAAGATCACCTTCATCAATGAACTGGCGGATCTGTGTGAGGAAGTCGGCAGCGATGTCACCGAGCTGGCGCTCGGCATGGGGCTGGACAAGCGTATCGGCACCAGTTTTCTCAATGCGGGGCCGGGATATGGTGGCTCCTGTTTTCCGAAGGATACGATAGCGCTTTTGCGCACCGCGCAGGATCACGGGGTCGCCCTGCGACTGGTCGAGGAAACGGTTACCGTCAATGAAGCGCGCAAGCGTCGCATGGCGCTGAAGGTGCTGGATGCGCTCGGCGGCAGCGTCGAAGGCCGGACGATTGCCGTCCTCGGCCTGACGTTCAAACCCGATACGGATGATATGCGCGATGCGCCGTCCATCCCGCTCATCGAAACCTTGCAGCGCTTTGGTGCCAGCATCCGGGCCTATGATCCCGCCGGAATGGAGAATGCACGCCGTCTTCTCAGCGATGTTGAGTTTTACGACGATCCTTACGAGTGCCTGAGCACTGCCGATGCGGCAGTGGTCGTGACCGAATGGGACAGTGTCCGCAAGCTTGATCTCGTTCGGATGAAACAGGTCATGCGGGACGCCGTACTCGTTGACTTGCGCAATGTCTTTTCACCGGCGGTTGCCGAGAATCTGGGCTTCCGGATTTCGACAATCGGCCGTCCTGTTCAACTGCGGCAGGAAACAAGACCAACAAACGTTCTGCCGCACGCGCGCATCCGTCAATCGCAAGAACCCTTGGCGGGTGCGCGCAACCTGAAGGTCGTGGGAGGTTCAAATGAAACATGTGATGTTTGAAGGCCAACGGTCCCGATCTGGTCGGAACACTGATCGGAGCAGATATGTCCTGCCGCTGGTTGTCCTGCTTGCGGGGCTAAGTGGACCGGCTGGAGCGGCAACGGTTCCGGTAGATGGTTTGCCCGACGGCGCCCGTGTGATGACGCCTGCCGAGCTTTACCTACTCTATCGCGACAAGAACTGGCAGTGGGCTGACGGCGCTGGCCGGATGGAAAGCCAGAACCGCCGTTTCACCGCCCGTGTCGATGGCGAGAAGGGAAAGGCATGGGCTGAAGGCCGCTGGCGGATCACCTGGTCGGGCCAGATGTGCTTCGATGCGAAATGGCATCTGGCTCATGGCGTCTTCCCGAACAAGACCTGCTTCTCTCACCGTATCGCCGATGGGACGATCTATCAGAAACGTGAGCCGGACGGTGTCTGGTACGTCTTCCGCCATGCTGGCGGAAACAAGGATGACGAGGCGCGCAAGCTCCTCTCCATCGAAACAATAACGCCCAAAACGGAAGCGCTGAATCTGGCGTTGCCCGTTGCCCAATCGCCCGTACAATAAAGGAGGCGGCGATGAAAACCTCCTACAAAATAGCCACAGCAATTCTTTGCGGTGGGCTGCTTTCAACCGCTGTTTACGCAGCGAGCGGTGTTTCGGGTGCCAATGTCGACACCCGCAACATGTTCCACGACAAGCGCCCGGTCATTACCCCGCAATCCATCAAGTTCGGGGCCTATGATCCGCACGGGGATTTCACCAACGATCCCAATTCCCGCATCGAGCATCTGTTCCTTCCGTGGGAGGATGTGGACCTGACGAGCCTGTCAACCGCTGATGCCTATGCGCAGGAACGGGGCCGCGAACTGCTGATCACCGTCGAACCCTGGTCGTGGGCTCGCGACTGGCGCGTTGCACCGGATGATCTCCTGAGCGGAATCGTGCGGGGGCATTACGATACAAACATGGCTGCCGTCTGCTCCGCTGCTTCGAAGCTGAAGAGCCCTGTGACCATTCGCTGGGCGCAGGAAATGGACGACAAGACGGGCCAGTTCACCTGGTCCTACTGGTCGGCACAGGGTTACGTCCGTGCCTATCAGCATGCGGTCAATGTCTGCCGCAAGTCATTGCCGAATGCCAAGTATATGTGGTCGCCGAAGGGAGATGCGGGGCTTGAGGCCTATTATCCGGGCGATGGTTATGTCGATGTGATCGGCCTGTCGGTGTTCGGCTACGAACCTTACGATATGCTGGAACTGGGACATGCGTCCACATTCGTTGAACGGACAAAACCGGGATACGACCGGGTGGTAGGCTTCAAGAAGCCGATTGTTATCGCTGAGCTCGGTTATGAAGGGAGCGACGCCTATGTCCGGGCCTGGGCACAGGAAACCAACAAGCCGCAGCCCGAATTTCCGGAACTGACTGCGACCGTCTACTTCAACGACCGCGAAGTCTATCCGTGGCCACGGGGTGTCGGGCGGCCTGACTGGCGGGTTGCGAACCATCCGCTTGATTGATGTCGCATTTACCTCACGCAAAACCGCTTCGCACTTTTGCTGGAAATGCTCCAACGTCTGAACAGGAATACGACAATGTTTTCGATCCGTTTGAGAACCGTAAGTGCGGCGCTGTCCGTACTTCTTCTGGCAGGCGCTGCCGATGCGGCGCCGAAACAGAAAACCGAGGACCCGATCGCCATCAAGGCTGCGGCGGCTGCACCGCTGTCAGCCGACGCGCTTGAGGCGCTCTATTCCGGTAAGTCATGGAAATGGAAGGATGGCGGCGGCTATTTCTCTGCCGACAGACATCGTTTCATCGCCTGGTCGCAGAAAGGCAGGGCGTGGTCTTACGGGCAGGGGCGCTGGTATGCCACCAATCGCGGCAAGCTTTGCCTGCAGGCCTATTGGGTCAACAAGATGGGCGGCGGCAGCGATACGACCTGCTTTCTCCATCGCGAGAAAGATGGCGTCATCTATCAGAAGCGCTCACTGGGCGGTAGCTGGTATGTCTTCCGCAACAATCCGCCACGCCCGACCGATGAGGCCGCCAAGCTGCTGCGCGGCGACCGTGTTAGCAAGGGACTGGCGATCATGAAAGCCAAGGCGAGATAATCGCCAGGCAAGCATGCCGGCTCGCTGATCTGTATGGAGTTCTTGCGAGCCGGTATGCCATGGAGCGCATTCCGAAAACAGTTTCACGCCGGTCGGATTGTGCTCTAATCGCGGATGAAGCAGCGGGATTTCTGCCCGAAACCGCTCGGCGTGCACACATAGGGCGTACCGGCCGCATATTGCGTGGCGGAAACCCTGATGACCTTGGCCGATGCAGGCTTGTTGTAGCGCGCTTGGCTATTCACCTTGTACTTGACGAGGTAAACGGAAACCGTTTCGCTTTTCTGCTTGCGGGCATCCTTGGCTTCGGCGCCTGCCGTCAGGCATAATGAAGCGGACAGTCCAACGACAATAGCGGCAGCCCATTTCAAGCTTTCGCGGCGCACAGTATATGCAAATACATTGTTCATGCGATTGCCTCCGGTTGTTATTACCGTGCTTTCTATCGGACGCGTTTTAATATTCTGGCCGGATTTTCCTGAAAATTTTCATCAAATGGGATGCAATCAACTCATTTCAGAGACCGTTTTGCGCGCTCCGACACTTCCGGCCAAATCTGAGAAAAGGCCGGGAAAGCGGGGTTGTCGGCGCGTAAGAGGAAACGTCGGCTACCGGTCTGAACGGTTACGTGGCTGATAGTGTTCCAGCTTATTTTGTTTTTATACGTGCAAATGCTACTATCAACGCAGGGCTTGGGTCGCCATTACCGCGCCTCGAGCCTCCGGGTTGGTTTAGGGAGTTGCCGTGACATCCCCGAGCGACAAGGCCTCGCGTGATCTGAAGCCCGATTTTGTGGAGCGCCGCCAGTCAGTGCGCGTTCCACTCGCGCCCCTTGGAG
>WPCJ01131201.1_pt1 | contig 28808 bp, 29 predicted proteins | sample 5399831 | NCBI WGS metagenome assembly WPCJ01 (sample SAMN12869470, study PRJNA574797) | sludge metagenome | isolation source: wastewater treatment of pH10 | place: China:Beijing | collected 2019-05-20 | reverse complement strand
TATCTTCCACGACGATAATTCGTGACGATAACGCGTTCATTTGTGCCTCAATTTTTTGGACCTGATCGCGCAACTCTTGGTGTTGGGCGCCGCTCAAAGAAATATGATCGCTTTGCACCTGCCGTAACGCATCAACCGATTTCGTGAGTTCTTCAATGACATGCTCGATTGAGCCTGCTGAACCATCGCCTATGCTGCGAATCACGCGGCGCGCGAGTATCGCAACTGAGGTCGGTGCCGCCAGCACGGCTAGCACCAACGCGACTAGTTGACTTGTCGTATCGAGATTATTCATTGCCCCTGCCTTGGATTGCTAGAAATAATGCTTCGACCGCGACACCAATAGCCGCGATCTGTTCGCCCGAAAGGCCAGCGCCGAACGCGACCGCGACAAGTAGGATCGCACGGATAGCTGCCCGCCACCGCGACCCGACCGAGTTCGTCGTAATGTCGGAAACAATTTGTGTTGCTTTCTCATTCATTATCTTTAGGTCCTTTACCACGGCTGCACGCATTATTGCAGCCGCCCGAATCGGCTTCCGGTTCTTCGCAATCGGTACCGACAATGAGGCCAGCGATGAACGCACAAACCGTGCAGATCATCGCAATGACGAGCATCAGCATCGCGTCTCCGCCGTTCATGAGAATACGAGCCGATCATTCACGACACGTACACCACCCGCGTTGACGCACGGGCGGCACCACGTGCCGGGGGCGGCCTGATGTGTACCGCGTGACCCACGATGCACCCGCGACGCGTAGGCAGGTAGCCATGCTTTGCATTTCTCGCACTGCCACTCGCCTCCGTAACTCATCCATTGCCCAAACGGACGGCGAATAGGTCTGCGGTAGCTTTCGCTACAGCCGCGCTTAGTGCTGCCGGATCGAGTAAACCTCCGCCCGGGATCTTCTTGATTTCCGTAACGAGGCGGGCTTCCATTGCGGTGAGCGTCGGAAGAATCTGTTTGCCATCTGACGACATCCATGCGTGTAAATCGCGCAGTAGGGCATCTTGTTCAGGGGTCATATCATCTCCTATATGTGGTGGTGGGGCAGTGGTTAACGCCGCCCATTGTGATTCGATCGCATCGCCAGGACATTGCGTCGCCGCAACATTCTCATGCTCGTCGATAGTGCCTGGCAACAGGAGGCGAACTCCGTGGAATGCGGCAATAGCTTGAGGGGTTAGCAGTTCTCCAACCCCGGTAAGGAAACAAACTGACCACCATTTACGATTGTTGGTTTGATTGCCGTTCGCTCCCGACTGGATCGCTTTGCCTCGCCCCTCGAAAATGCTGCCATCCTGGCCGATACAAAAGTTGTATTCGATATCCGCGTAGCCCTTATTGAAGGCGTCTTGCTGGATTGCGCGCATCCGTTGCTTACCTACCGACTGGGATTCGGTGCCGAGACTCCCTGACGCTCCAACATAATGGACGATCACGCCGGTGGGTGGCGCCGGAAAGTAGGTGACAGATTTGGGGGGTTTTGCTCCCCATTCGGCACGCGTAACGACGATCATTTTGTTGCCTCCAATTCGGCAAGAACATCGTCGGGAAGTCGCCACACGTGCTGACGCATATATTCGAGTTCGATCTTCGCCTCGTCATCGGTTGCGCCTTTTGACGGCTTCCAGAGCTTCTCTGTAGCCGCAACATATGCGGCTTCCCAGTCCCCGGCTGACGCGTCTTTCCACGTCCAACCATCTTTACCGGGCAGGTCAGTGACGGTCGGGTCAGCAACCACAACTTCTTTGATCTCTGTCTCGATAACGATTTCCGTTTTTTTCTCTTGTGCTTGCCCTGTAGCGCGACTCGACAATCCGAATAGGGTTTTCCATTTGCTGAAAATGCCCCCAGGGTCCGATGGCACATCGACGTCAGGTGACGCCTCAACAGGTATCTCAACCTCATAGCGGTGCTCCACGTCGATCGTTTCGCGCCACCCATACCAGGGAGTAATCCCGGCCTTGGATGCGACTTTGAGAAGTAGTTCACGTTTCATAGCGTTGCTCCATCCCATGCAAGCCCATACCTAAACGTATTGCCCGCGGGGCTGAGCGTGACTGACGCTCCGGTCGTCAGGAACGCTTCTGCTTGAAGCGTTAGCGTGGCTATCGCACCCGGAGCAATAGTTATCCATGCGATCCCGGAGCGATCCGAATTGTTGCGTTGAGTGGTGCCCGGCATCGTCGAGTCTTTGACCACTTGTGGAAATTGCAGGAACGTTGACGCGAGTACCCCCGCCGCGGTCAACCTGAAACGGATCGTATACGCGCCGGTGGCAAGCGGGGTTTGCGCGACCACACCGGAATGCCAGGTGGTGACCGCTACGCGCATGTCACGTGTGGCTGACGGGTTCGCAATATTTATGATTTGTGCAGCGTCAGTAGGAGTAAAGCCGCCTGCCGTATTTTTCAAGAACGTTGGATGGATGCGTAGGCTGGACCCATCAATCCGTGCATGTGGAGCGTCGCCGTAGATGCGCCTGTTCGTCGCATCGCAAAAGACCGGGGAGCCGTTGACTGCTGGGGAGCCCGGATATGACCACGGGACATTACTTGTCCGTGCCGAGCCGATAATCGCACCAGGCTGCCCAACCGGATCAACCGTATACACATCGAAGCCGCAACCAGCCTGAAATACCAGCGTAGGTCCAGCAGGTTGCAACCCGACAATAGTGTCCGGAGATGGCGGCGAACCTGAGCCACCCCAAATCGGGGTATTAACCGCAATATTCGACTGCGCGTAGCTGCAATCGAAGCCGCCGCCGCCATCAGGGAGTAATAGCGGTATAGCCCCAATTTCGTTAGGGTCCGGTGCGGGCGGGATCGGATCGAAATAGTCTTGCATGACCGCGCACGGGTCAGGAACTGGTGCTGGGAGAGACGACACGGGGACCGTAAAACAGTTCGTTCCGTCTGTCGCAACGATCTCATCGGTTAGCGCCGCAGGCTGCGAGACAAGACCGTCAATCTCGTCGCAGAGGGGAGGGCTATGCATGCCGTCGGGGCCGCAAGTGATGTTGCCTGCCGGGTCGAGGGGCACATTGCCTTCCAACGGATTCAACACGGTGCCGGTCCGGCCTGGCGTCCATATAATTGAGCAAGTGTCCGCGGTTCCAACTGCTGGCAACTTGTACGGAGTGGCGCTAGAACCATTGCCTTGAATCGAATTGCCGTCAGCGTCAACGACCAAACATGTGCATGACGCGTTACCGCAAGGACAAGGTGATGCCATGAAGAAATTATCTCACAGGAAAGTCACTTTGAGGCTCCGTTAGGGCACTTTTTTATAAAGGTCCGGTGATAGTTTGAGTCCCGCCCGTTGAGGGCCTTATAACCGCAAAACTACCATCAGGATTCTGTAATGGGCGCAAATCGAGAGGCCAGTTCGGGCGAGCTTCGAGACGTTCCACCCGGTACAGCAGTGCCCGAATTACTTCTATCGCGTCTTCCAGCGTTCCAATTACCGTCGAACCAGCCGACGACGTTGTCTCCCGATTACTCATTGGTCGGCGACCGATCCGAGGCTACTGCCAGTCCCGATAGGCTGGAATACGACAGTGATCTCTTCATCTGCTTCCTCATTGACGGATACTTTAGTTCGTTCAAGACGCATCACTTTATCGAAAATCTCGCCTTCCGCGGTCATAATGTTTCGGACCTCGACCCCCGGCACTAGATCGGTAATCTGGATAGGTATTTTCGGGTTCAAAACACCATCGCCGTCAACGTAGGCTAAAGGTATGTGAACCCGATCCCACTTGGATTTTGCGGCGCTATCAGCCTCAGCCTGGGATTTGATGGTGTCTTGAGCGTCAATCACATTATCCCAAATAATGCCTAGCGGGTCAGCGCCGCCATATACGCCCCGAATGTCATTGTTGCCTCGGACACCAATTCTTGTTGCATATTCGAGCGCATCTCGACGGAGCTGCGGAGCCCTCAGAAATGACTCTTCAGAAAATTCGTAGTCCAGGATCGTGTTCACGCCGCCCAGAGCAAACCCGCCAACGAACCAGGTGTCGGCAATGACCGTCCAGTCCACCCCAGCTTTTGCCAGATCATCAATCTCAGGACGAACCTTCTTGAAATCTACCTCATTCACGAGACGATCGCCCCTAATGCCAATGTTGTTGATAACGAAATTGATATCCGAAGGGGAGCCATTCTCGAAAACGAAATCCAGATAGTTCTTATAGATTGTGGTTAGAAGCTCGTTCGTGTAGGCCACATTACGGTCGATCCTGCGACGATCCAGAAGGTATGACCAATCGCTGGCATTCAACGTCAACTGGTTATAACCCTCCTGCCTATTCCCAGTAAAAGTCCATTCGGTGATAACACCTTTCCATACGGTGACCCCATCCCTCCGAAGCCAGAGTTGCGTATAGGCAGGCCATATCGGAGCATCCCTCAGCTTGCAGTCATACGGGTATCGCAACGTGAGACTCGCCGACGAAGTCTCGTTCAGCACCCAGTCCCAGTTGAAAGACTGTCGGAATTTCCCAACATCAGTAATCTCAAAGTTTCTGTATGCGCCATCGGCAACGAAAATCTCATAGTCCCCATAGCCGAGGCACTCACTACCCGCGTTCAACGCCAAACATTTCTAGGGTCGCTGACGATGTTCCGCTGTTATAGGAATCCGATTCGATACAAAACATGAGTGGCGTGCATTGGACGATCGGCCAAACGACCGGACCGCTATTGCTCGATAGGTATCTATACGCATTCTGTTTCACTCCGCCACACATTACATATGCTTGTCGAGTAGTTCCATCGAATACGAATGTCGAATTGGCTGGAAGGCAGGAGATTTCTAGGGCAATACAAGGATCGCAGCTGAAAGCCCTATCGCCTGGATCTAGGCCGAGAGGGTTAGGCCAGGCACGTAACCGCAAATTGCGTAGCCCTGGGCCTCCAGGATAAAGCTCCGGGCCGACATTCACGGTAAGTACCGGGGTTGCCGACTCCCAATCTTTAGGGATGAAAGTAGCGCAGCTGCGAAACACTGAGGGGGGGGCACAATAATCCGATACCGGATTTTGAGCGAACGCATCTTGCAGCGGATCGCAGTCCAGACAGTTCAGACAGTCATTACAGGCCCCACATTCACAACAAACCGTGGTGATCGGGCAATCATCGCAAGTATATTGAATGGTCGCCATAGAGCTATCTATATTCTCGGGGCAAGGGAAATCTTCGCACATGATGCAAACTTCGGTCCCTGCGGCTAGCTCGGCATCAAAGATTGGCGCGTCAGGTTCGGCGAAAAGGAACGGCTCCTCAAACTGCATTGTGAACGAAAACTTTGCCCCATAACAACATGCGAAATCAGGGTCGGTAGACCATTCGAAATCGACGAGACCTGCGCCTCGAAGGGTCCGCCAATCGCATGTGCGGATAGTGGCTGAAGGCAACTCGCAGGTAGCGCTACATAACTGGGGTTGTGCTAAAGCACTGAAAAGCCATTGACGAGCATATTCGGTAGCGCAGCATGACCGCGTCAAAAACCACCCGGTCACTACCAGTTCCCGAGTGTTATACCCGCCAGAGCTTGCTACCGAAGAGTAGCCGTTCGATTGAAATTCTCGTCTCCACGGCGAAGATAGACGCATCGACTCGACAACAATGCCGAGAACATCGGCAGAATCGGGGACGAGCGGGTCATACCACGGCGCCTCGATCCCTTCCGGGGTGCATGATGGCGGCGGCGGCATTTCGGCGCAAGGGCCGGTATAGTCCTCCCAGCAGCATGTCGCTTCGGGGGGATGACAAGATTTTGGGGGGGCGGCAGGATGCTCCCCGCCGATAATGAGCGAGATGTCCCGGCACCTGTTAATGATTTCTACGCCGCCGACACAAAGATACTGTTCCATCACCTACCCCGAACTAGCCGCGACGTGCTCGCCCGCACACGAGACCCTATCAGGAGCGCTTGATTCATCGGATCGGACGCTTTGATGTTCTCAATTTTGATCTCTTGGTTGTAATTTACAACCGGAGCTTCGGTCCGAACGTTATTGTGGGTAATGCTGGTGCTTGAAGAGTTGTGAGCATTCGTCGTCGTGTGCTCGACCAAACGATTGCCTATCCGCTTATTCGGTATCCATGCTCGGGTCCGCATTGCTTCGAACGTCTCGCTACCGAGAGCTTTCATGGTTTCTGGTGGTAGCACGCCTTCGCCGTGGTGCATGAGCACTAGGCCCGAGTTGCGGTTCGGGAAGTTGGTTACGCCGCCTTGGCGTTTACGCTGAACCGCCCCGCCGCCAGACAATGCGGAATCTAGAGAGGTTTTGATGCGCGATACAGCATTAGCGACGATTTCTGCGATCCGCAGTTTTGCGGTGAAAGAAGAATTGATGCTCGTGGCGAGGCTGTCACCGAGGCGAGCACCTTCAGATTGCCATACCGGAATGGCCGCATCTACGACCGTAGCCCCCGTGTTCACGACAGCGGTAGAGAACGGAATGATGCCTTCGATATAGCCAGACTGTATTCCGTTGGCGAGAGTTATCCCCAGGAAGCGACCATATTGGGTTGCTATCGGGGCGCTGACCGCAGCGAAAGCGGCGATCTGCGGAACAAAATTCTGGGTAATCCTTGGTCCGAGCGTGGCAATTTGGCCGACAACGCCCTCATTGAAAGCGTCTCCGACGGAAGCGCCAGCCTCAGCCGCCTGAGCAGTTTCGGTATCCCCATCTGCCGCACCCTCTGCGGGTTTCCCGCCGCCCGGCTGTCTCTCGAATTTCAAGTTGTTGCGAAAAATTAGACCTTTTTGCCCGTCGGCAATCTTCTGTTCGATTTTTGGGGCGGCGAGGGCTGTAACGTCTGCAACGTCTGTTGCTAGCGCGTCGGCTGCTGCATCTTTTTGCTCGGGAGACAATCCGGGGAGTAGTCCATCAAAAATCGCTGAACCGGCTGCTTTCAGTTTCTCTGCAATTGCCGGGTTTTTGAAGTCTTTCTGTAAACCATCAACTTCGGCCTCATAAGCGTCTTTGATTCTGCGAAACGTCTCATTTAGCCCTTTAGCGGCCTCCAAATCCAATTCGCCATTTTCTACCGACAACCGGAAAGATTTGGCAATCTCGGGGCTTAAAGTCAAAATGAATGACCCCAAGTCTTCGAAGCCGAAAGCAATAAGACCTTTAGTGAAAGCCATTTGCTTTTGGAAATCTTCTAGCGCCGTGTTCAGGCTTTGACTGAACTGTCCGAAATTTATTTTCTTCGTGTCCTTATTGAATGCTTCTTCGATGAGGACCGATGGGGGGGTTAGTGCTCCAGAAACTACCGACCGAATGTTTGCGTCTAACTGTGCTACATCTTGGAAGAAACTGTCAGTGGCTGCCTGTATGTCTTCAGCAGTAAGATCCAATCCGCTGGCCTCTATGAGGGCAACGATCGGATCAACGCCCCCATTTGCGATTTTCGCTGCCGCTACATCGTCGGGACTAAAAAACCCTTCACCTAAAAGCCCTTGGGTCAAAACACGTTGGGCTTCTTTCAAGGTGGTTTGCCGCTGGCGAGCCAATGATGCTTCAACGAGAGCTATATCTTTCTGCTCCTCTTTGCTCAACTCGCTGAACGCATCTTCTATTTCTTTAGTGGCGTCCTGCGAGCGCGTCGCTCGCACCGAATCAATGAGCGCCTCTATGATGCCGGTAGTTTTAAATCTTGCGCTAGAAAGCTTCGAGCCGTCAGAAAGCGTAATAGTTTTCTCTTTACCAGTTAACAGACCTTCAACTAGTTTGTCTATCTGCTTTTGGGTGGCACCAAGTTTTTTCAGTTCGTTGAGGGTGAGGCTTCTCGCCGAGGCACCAGCACCGGCGATGGTGCCCTGCCCTAAGAGCCGCAACTTGCTGCCTTCTTCAGCAAACTTTTGCGTCAAATCAATGACAGGACCAAGATCTTTGTTCGCTACGAGAAGAGCCCTAGAAATTTCGGAGATCGCTTCGCCGGAACCAGCGAACGGACTGTCTTTCGATCTCGCAAACTTATTGAACTCTTTCAGATTGTCGGACTCGTCAAGCTGTTCGATAAAGCCTCGGCCCAGAAGGCTGACTTCACCTACGCCTAAAGTCTCGATTTGTCCTTGCACTCTGATGAAATCGTCACCAAATTTGACTAGGGCCGCTGAAGCCTGTTCGGTCTGATTGCCAAAAATGGCGAATGCTGCCGCACCCCCAGCGAGAAGCCCTCCTAATATTGGGACGGCGGCTCCTAGTGTCGCTGCCGCCCCCCCTGCTGCCGTTGCCGCGCTTGCTGCGGTACTAGCCGCCCCTACGCCAGCGATGCCAGCCTGAATGCCTTTCAAAGTCCCGGCTACCCCCTGGAGGGCGTAGAAGGCTTCTAAGGCGATGAATAGTGACGTGACTGCTGCTGTAGCGGCCTCGCTATTGTCACCCAGAAGGCTGGCCGCTGCCGTCAAACCCGGCAGGACCCGAGAAACGCCGCCAGCCACCCGGTTTGCTTGAAGCAGTGTCGTGTTTAAGCTAGCGACATCACGCTGCGCGGACCGGTATTCCCTACCCAGGGCCTGCAATTGCACCACATTGGCATTATTGAAGCTTGCATTCTGCAAGTTTCGTTGAGCAACATTCAAACGTTTCAATGCGTTTTCGTATTGCGTTAACTGAGCCGTCACGCTCGGAGGGATGAACAAAGCGCTTTGCAGCGCCTTGCCCACGAAAGCACCACCGGCAAGTTGACCTGCGATCTGCTGCAAAGATTGAGGGATTGCGGCTAACGCTGTAGAAAAATTGTTAAGAACTTCGACCCCGGTCTGCACGCCAATGACGAGCCCCGAGCCGAAACCGTTGGCAAGCTCCGCCAGATTTCGAATCAGGTTCGAAATATCATCGGAAGATTCTTGGATTTGGGCGGATAGTTCCTCAAGAAAAGGCGCTGAGCTCCGCAAGCCTTCGAATACGTTTGGCACTATGATACGCCCAGCCTCGGCGACAGGATTCAGAAGTTTTTCTAACGCCACCAAGGTGGAAGGATCGTTAATTTGGCGTTGCAGTTCTTCTAGAGTTCGTTTCAGCGGATCAGCAAAATTTTGGTTAGATCCTGCTGCAGCGAATAGGGCAAGAAAACTGTTTTTAACGCGATCGGCTGAAACCGCCAAATTGTCATTCGCTTTAATGATCGAAAGAATGGGACCATCAAAAGCCCTGGCAACATCGTCAGCTCGCTTGCCCGCCTCCTCAAAATCCTGGACGAGGATCAATGCTGCGTTACGACCACCTTTCGCCCCTGACCCAAAAATGATCTGGGCCGAGAGTGCCTTCTCCTCTTCTGTTGCCCCTCGCAGTGCTTCCGAATATTGTTCGATTAGATTCGATAGCCCGATAAAAGAACGTTTCGGTCCAGCAAAAGGGTCTACGCCTAGACGCGCAAGCTCGTCTAAAACGTTCTGCTGTTTGCTCGCAAACCGATTAAATACGTTGTTCAACTGCGTGCCAGCAGTGGCTCCCAGCAAACCGTTTTCGGCGAGGATCGCCAGGGCGCCAGAAAGTTCTTCTATCTCAATCCCGAGAACATTGGCTGTTGGCGCCACTTTAATGAAAGCATCCGAAATCTGCTTCACATCAGCTTGGGTCGTCAAAGAGGCCCCAAGCAGATTCTTCGTTACCCGACCAGCCTCTTCCGCCTCAAGATTGAAGATGTTGAGCGCTTGAGCAATAGTGAGAATAGAATCCTTCAGGTTCGTGTCACCCAGACCGGCCAGACCGACTGCTGACGGCAACGCCGAAATGGTTTGACGAATATCGAGACCAGCTTTAACCGCCTCCCTTGCCGCTTCCGCCAATTCTTGCGGAGCGAAAGACGGCCCAATAGAACTACTCGCCAAATTGAGCACGGATGCTTTCAGCACACCGATTTCCCGCGCCGTCGCATTACTGAACGCCGATACTGCCTGCAATTCTTTGCCGAGCACCGCTCCCTGCCGAGCGGCCAAACCGAAAGCCCCGCCCAAAGCAACCAGTCCGGCGCCAAGGGTACCGAATAGCACCACGTTCTTAGGGTCGAAAATCGAGCCGATCGGTCTAAGATCGGCCCCACTGACTCGAAGCCCAATACTCGTCCTAGACGCGACAGCATTCTGCGCTGAAGAAAACGCCTTACCGGCAACCGCCCCTGCCGCCGCCGCCCCAGTGGCGATCCGCCCTTCTTTGAAATCAAGGACAACGGGGATCTCTAGAGGGCTACCTTGTAAAGCCAACTTTGTAAGAGTTTTGAATCTTCTCAGGCTGGCAGCCGAAACCTTCGGTTTTACATCTATCCTGACATCCAGATCAGCGGCAGTAACTTGCGCCTCGAATTTGCTTTTAAACTGGGCAATCGCAGCTTTAGAAAGCTGCAAACCGATTTTCAGGTCAACATTCGGATATTTAAGATCCAGCGCTCTTTGGATATCCCGTTGCGCCGGAAGTTTGAACCCCGAAATGGGGAAAAGGATGCCCGGATACTTTCTGAGTAGGGCTGCATTGACATCCGTGCGAGAAGGAAAATTGAACGTAACGTCAACGCTCAAATCTTTCGTCGGCATAGGTCAACTTTCGAGAGTGTGGACAATGCCCTCTTCGGACATCACTTTATTCCCCGATACTACAGGCAGTTCAGACTTTTTGCCGAGGTAATGAGGGCTTTCTTTGTCCCAGTAACCGAGCTGTTTTTCCGTTTCCGTTTTGGTTTTCGGACGCCTGATCTTGTTATTCGACTTCTCGTATTTGGCTATCATCGCATCGTTATATTCGATGATCACGTCGGTCAGCTCGCGCTCCTCCTCTAAACTTTCTGCCGTGAAAAGTTGCTCATATATGGAACGAATCTCAGGGTCTGCTTGGTCTAGATACCACCATTCGCCAACATCTAAAAAGTCTTTGAGCGCAAGGGTCTTGTCCGGTTCCGCATATCCTCGCTGGATTAGCCAGCCTCGGAAAAACCTGCGTCCCGGACCTTCAGCTAAGATTCCGTAGAGGACTCTTGCGCCAACGTAGGGCGGTCAAGCTCTTTAACCGAGGCGGCATTCGCCAAACGCGCCCGCTCAGTAATGATCCAATCAATCAGTTCAGCGATATCTAGCGTCATAACGCCTTCGCGAACACCATCGCCTAAATGTTTCCGAAAAATTGCCATTTCGTCTTGCTTCACGAACGCAGCGACAGCATCCAGACTTTGAGAAATCGTAAGCGGATCGCTTTCCCGTTCCTGCTCGAAAAAGAATGCTCTGGTCGTATCAAGAATAAGCGTGTACTCGGTACGCGGATATTTGGAAGTTTTCGGCAAAATGAGGCTAAACGGTTCGTCAGCTAGAACCTCTTTGAAGGCGCGTTCGGGAACCTCAAAACTTGGCATTCATATCCTCCTATTTGTTTCTTTTGAAGATAGCAGAAGGATATGAACGTCGCAATGATGCGATTGCATCCTCAACGAACCCCTTATGTTTCTTCTGCCCTTTCACGGAGGAGCGGTAGACATATCCCCCAGAGGCGCCACCTGGCCCAATGCTGCGATCTTTCCATCGCAACACTTTCGCCGTCTTCGGACGTATACGTTTCCTCGTTGGACCATAAATGCCAGTACCGTCATTCACCCAAACCCCATATTCGGTAGGGTTTGTGACAGTGAATTTAATTGAGACGCCCTTAGAGGTTGGTAAGGTCCGCCGATCAGTTACCTTCCAAGAACGTCTCAATTGGCCCGAAGGGCCTTTAGGCGTCTTCTCCTTCAGCGTCTCCAGCACTTTCGCTTCCAGGATCGCTGCCACCTGTTTCGCCCGCACCACTTCCTTCGATGTCACCATCAGGTGCCTCCGCAGCTTTAGCTTTCGAAACTCGCTTGCTCGATTTGGAGGCTACTGCTTTCAAAACGGCCTCAGAAGTTTCTGACGACTCCACGGCACGCGCAAAACCGCTCAATACCGCAGGATGATCTTCGTCGGCAGAAAAAATCTGCCCGACCGTGACGCCACCAACCGATGCAAGCGCTCTATAAACTGCCATAAATCCCCCTTACAAGAATCGTTCAACTATAACAGTTGTTGACCATCTGAAACATTGACCCACGGAACCTTGCGACTCCCAGCCTTCAACCGTAATCAAACTGCAATCATTCTCTTTACGCCAAGTCAATAATCCCATAAGTATCTGCCAACGCAAAGTCGATCGTTCTCGAAGCTGCTGCTGAGTGTATTCATGCGCCTGATCATCGTTAAGACACATGTCGAGATCTAAAGTGACCGTGAGAACCCCACGTTGTTCGCAAGCCTCAAGGGTTTTGATCCCTTCGACAAAAGTGGCCCGGAGAAGACATGGATTATCGCTATCGCAACACTGATAGGTAATCTCCCGATCGTCAGGACCCACCGTCTTGCATGTAATGCCGCACGACACGGCTGCCGCTAGGATCGCAGCTGCCGTGTCATAACCCCAATGCGTGGTTTGCGGCGGGAACACTTACAGGAATGGGTAAGGTACCGGGTCGCAGCTAGGACTTGGAAGCGTGTCGCAATCAACGAAATGCTCAAGGTGGATGGCGTTAGCCTGCACCGTGTTGGGGTATCCCATGAACGGTCCCGGCACGCTGAACCCGAGCGGGTACACTTCCGCGATGTACTCCGGTTCGTTGGCATCCGTCTTCGTGAGCGTTCCAGGCGACCGACGAATGTTGGTCACATAAGGGAACACTTCGAGAACGCAGTTTGTAGCTCCAGTCAGACTTGGTGGAGCGCAGAATCCAGATGTTCCGCAAATGCCAGCGCCTCGAACGATCGCTATTGAGACCGCTCCACGCTGAGATGGGCTACAGAAGGAACTACTGGCTGACGTGAGACGCTGGATGCCTACCGCATCTCCAGTCCCGTTCAGATCTACTGCAACGTCGCCACCCATCAAGGCAGCTTCGAGCAACCAGTCGGTTGTCGCTAGTCGAAAAGTCAACTGCTTGTACTTAGTGCGACCAATAATCCGCATTTGCGGACCGCAAGGCGCGCCAGCAGAATCAGTCGCCGAAAGATCAATGTCATCAGACAACTCGTCAGTGATCTCCCAATCTGAACAAAATGGAAGAACAAAAGACGTGTTGCCCGCCGTATCGGGAAGACAAGTCGCCGGGTCGATAGGAGTGACAACAGCCAAACATGGTGGCGCCGCCCTGAATGAGTTACTAGCCATATTTAGGCCCTCCAGATTTGTGGAGCACTAGAATCCCCAGTGCCCATGCTTCAATGATACCTGACGTTTTCAGGAAATAGCCCCGGAAACGTCACTTTTTTCTTCCTCTGCGGATACTTCCGCTTCGGGAGAAGTCGCCTCCGAGGCCGCCCTGTTGGCATCCGGGGAATCCTTTTTTGCCTTGGTGTCTAGAGGCTTAGACTTTCTCTTGATCGCCTCTTTTACGGCCAGCGAAACTGGCGGCGTAATCGGCGTAACCGTATTGCCAAACAAATCCTGATAAATGACCTTGCGCATCAAACAATCCTTCCAGTAGGGTCCGGAGGCCATGCGGTTGGCCTGAATAGCGACCGACCGCCACGATCTCGCATAATCCACCTATCTAAAGGCGGGAAACCTGTCAACAAATTATCGTCGAGATATTCCGCCCCAGGCGAAAATCTTTCCATTTTGTCTTTCGAAATCACATTCGTTTTCGTATAGAAAATCTCAGTGAGGGCGCACTCCAACCCTTTACAATTTTTGACCAACTCGCATACGTAGGAGGCCAACCATCTTTTCCCGGCTGGTGGCAAATCCCAGCCGTAACGATAAGTGATTTTGAAGGCATCGTCGCCGCCATCGCAAGAAAGCGGAGGCCACCTACCCCCATCGGTGCGCACGATCCAGGTGGACTCAAGAATCCTATAATTCGCCGGATCTAGCACTACGCCATCTATCAGAACTTCCGTAATCTCCCTAGCGGGAAGAAACGGCAATTCGAGGGCATCGCCGCCCCAGCAATTGCACGTGTCGCAATCACATGTGCAGGCCCAGCAGTTAATAAAAGTCGGCGGTGATGTGTCCGAAGACAACATGGGGTAGCTCGGATAGCCGTAAGCATTACTCTCAAACGGTGCGAACATCTCGTCGTACCGAAGGTTTCCGCATTTTTCTCTACACGGCACGAAAGAGATTTCGCAGCATCCGGTGTACTTGCTGCCAGTGCTGACAAAAAGATCTTGCGACGCAGTAGCTGCCAGATCGTTAAATAGCTCAACGTCGGCAGGAACATTTAGATCTACAGCCGAACATTTGCACAGGATGTCGTCGGCGGTGATATATGGGGAGCATGGATAAAAAATTTGGGGTTCGCATACGGTCATTTTATGACCTTGCCATTCAACATCCTCCATGACACCTGAGGAGTTTCTGGCCGAATCAGAGTGCGTGCAGCTTCAACGCGTCGAGCTTTTCGTAAGGAAACCCCAGCGTTTTTACGTGCTCCGCCGCAACCACCCCCGCAGCTAGCCATCGTGATGCTCATCTGTCAAGTCCGACATGCTCGCCGGGCCGTTCCAACTGCGTGATAACCCATGCAGGGCTGTCGCAACTACGCGATAACCCGCGCAGGGCCGTCGCAACTTCGGAACAACCCGGCCAACATGCCGACTCATAGTGATCTTCTCGTCGTATGCGCCTTCTCATGCCATACGCTTACCGCTCCCACACTGGCAGCCGGATTTACGGCGACAGTCGCATACTCGCCAGAACCAAAGTTGATTGTGTTCGCCCGAACGAAAGGGGACACGGCCATTCCCGCACATACCACAGTCGATATCGGGCCTGATACTCGTTTCTGGCGTGCATCAGCCAAATCGACAATCGAATATCTGAACACGAAACGGCCAGCGAAATAGCCACGCTGCGCGATATGTTTAGGGAGCATTCCCGAGTTGGAAACTGCCCGTGAGCTAGTAACTAGCTGAACTGTCTGATTCGCAGTCGAATTTGTGGCGGTATCATCACGATACGACACCTGCCCTAAATGCATAAACCCGAATATGCCTTGCGTCACATCGACAATATCCATCGGCGAAGTCACAGCCCATTCGGTTGGTCGTGCAAGCTGAGTTGCCGTGGATGCCCCGCCATGCTTGCCTCCACGCATAAACGTGCCGTTGCCGGAAGCCGCAATATGTGTCGGATGGACGAACCCGCCAAACCTGTTGCGTTGACGTTGCGGCACCCATCGCAACAATTCGAGTACTAGACCGCCCTGATCGAATGCGGCTTGTGGAATGTCGGTAGCGACGATACGTGCAGCGTTCACCGCTGTTGCTGTTACGGTCGTTGCCGCTGCGCTTGGCCGCCCATCCGGCACCTCTACAGTGACAACACCCCGCGGGCGTGTAATAGTCACACGATGTGCTGGCAAAGCAACAGTGCTAGCCGTAACAACGGGGCTGATCCGCGCCATTTAGCTCTTCACCTTTTTTCCGGGCGGCTTGCGTGACGCAGCCAAAGCCGCCAACCCTTTGATGGTGCGCTCCCGCGACGTTTCGATCTCGACAGTGCTGCCCCGTTGTGCTAATGCATCAGCAACATGAGCAGCGAACGAGATAACATGCTCCCGATTCGCGGCAGAATATGGCACTACTTGCGACTGTTCCCCAACCCTCACGGTAATAATGCCCCCACGAAATCCGGGCACATCAATTACGCTCACATCTCTATCAGCAAAGATTGTTTCTTCCCGACGGCGGGCCTTACGAACTGTTCCCATTATTGGGCCTCCCAAACAATTTCCCATGCCGCATCAGCCGAATTGCCTTGCACAACAAAAATTTGTGCAGCATCAAAACGGTCACGCCCATCAGCAATACCCCACTGATATTCGGCGCCGATCCGCAGTTGTATCGACGGATCTAACGGTGGCAACACGTTCACAGTTCCAGCAGTGGCAACAACCGCTACCGATTGCACGCCACCAAGCGGAATGATTGTGGTGGCGAACGCGCTGTCAGTAATGATGCGTGGTGAGAATGTGCGGGCGGCTGGAAGTTGCAGCCCGGTCACGATGCCATCGACGATTGCAGTGATCTGGTCGGGGCATACCTGCACCAGGTCGGCAGCGGCGCCTTCTTGCAAGCATTGATAATTGACGCTGGCGCGGGCACCGTCGATCGAATAGTTCGTGCCTGGATAGTTGATATTGCCGCACCAAATCCAGGGTTGCAATGTCAGCAGGTCGCTACCCGCGAGGCTGTACGGCCCACTGATCGGGTCGGTGCCAGCCAACGGCAGATTGTATGTGATGGTTTGTGGTGCGCCAGTGCCAGCCGCGATCGTGAATGGGGTCGGGCCGTCACCGAACACGGGATTCGCGGCGCTAACAACATGGCCGCCCACAAAGACGGTCTCACCTATCGGAATGTTCGCAACAATTTCGATTGCGACTTGAGATGTCGGCACACAATCCTGCACATCTAACGGTGTTTGCCACACCATGTTCACCGCTGCAGCCGTCGATTGGAACACGAATGCTGAAGAGACGGTGTTTGGCGATACGAGATATTCGACTGTTGGCGACGCGACAGATGTCGCATAAATCGTCACCACAAAGTTCATATCGGCACCGAACGGTGACGGATCAACCGTCACCAGGCATTGAGGAAGACCAGCTACACCTAACGCCGTCACAAGCTCCGCTTGCAACAATGCTGCCGTGGTGGTCCCTGTCGGATCGCCACCTGCCGACCATACGACTGGCGCACCAAACGGAATGACAGTGAAAGGGGCGTCAATCGTAATTGAATCGAACTGCCAACCATCTTGCAAATTGGCCGTAGTAAAACGTGTTCCGTTCGTTACCAGGTCAAGAGTCACCCCATCAATAACGACAGCATCCGCCTGAGTCCCGGCTACAAGAATGCCGGGACAGTTGTAGAGTTCTTCGACCGGCCCGCCAGCTAGTGGACGGAGAATGTCAGACCAGTTGTTGCTTACCGCGTCTTGCGTCACGGTTTGGATCGGGCCTGGCCCGCCACCGCAAATGCCTGTTGCCGCAAACACTTTCGGGCATGTGCCTGCCTCGACCGATTCGCCAACGCCGGGCGTGAACGGTAGAAGATGGTCGGGTGTGCCCGGCGCATAAATCGTTGCTGTCTCAACCAGCGTCCCATCAGCCCGAATGACCTTACGCAACTGTACGGGGGTCGATCCGCCCGTGTAATAGACGATGTCCATCGTGAATGGGTCCATCGGGATGGGAACGCCGAGGGGGAGACTGCTCCAAAAGTTTTCTAGAATCGTGGCCGACGGCACATAGTCCGGTTCCGCGAACCCGCAAACGACTGCCGCATCATCGAGCGGATTCAACAACGCGGTCGGGTCCATCGTCAGATCAATCGTGATCGGATCAATTTGCGCGCCAGAAATAAACAGATTCGGGTTGTAATACAGAAATCCCGAAACATTGCCGCGTGCTCCCGGCGCGGACAGCAACTCCCACATTTCGTAGAACGAGGTCGTAATCGCCGGAGTGGAACCTACATAGCGGATCGTATATTGGGTGCCGTTTACCGCTACGAGTTCTTGGGAGACCATATCGCCCGGCGCAAACGTGTATTGAAAATCGGTAGATTTGCAGGAGCGTTGAGCGCAACCCCAATCCCACCCAATTTCGGTATCACCATTATCGCAAGGCACAGGAGCGGCAGGTGCCGGGATTACTGCGCCGGTCGCATCATCAATCCATACGGTCGCAGCCACGGTACCGGCAGGCATCTCAAGAATGGTCAGCCGCGTCAGAAATGTGAGGCCCTCACGGAAACAATCCGACTGAATCTCGTAGTCTTTCCCGGCACACGCGACAGGTGTCGCCCCGTCCCCGATCGGGCTACCGTCAACGTTCGTTACGGTGACTATCCCGCCTTCAATTCTGAGCAGTAGTAGGCGCCCATCCGTCGACGCGCACGCCACTTCATACTCAACGTCGGCAGCATCCACACACGGCACTAATACCGGCCATGCGCCTAACGTCACATTACCGAGCTCATCAGCCCAACCGATTTCTTCCCAAACACCACCAGGCGTTGGAGGACATGCCGCATTGTCGGGGGCGGTTACCCTCCCGAAAACAGTGACCGGCCCGGCAGCAGTACAACGATCAAAACCGATCAGATTGTCGCCTTCTGGCAATGCCGGGTCAGGACAAGCTACTGGCGAATTATCGCAATCTGCGGGGTTTGGGGGAAGCGGGGAACCAGCTGCACCAGGCATGAATACCTCAGCATTCTTTCACTTTGATACCGAACGAACAGCAGGTCCACGAAATGGCCGCCATCCTTTCGGAACGAACCTGGAAATCATTTGTGGGGAAAGTCAAGGCGTCAGCATTGCTCTGCTCAGGAGTTACGACCTCGCCAAGCCTTGCCGCAAGCGGCCCAGTCCCATAAATCCACCATTCGCCAGGAAGCGGATCCACCCCACCAATGCCTGTACCCGGATATCCGGGGTCAGCAACGACAATCGAATTGTTCCACGTGAAAAAACGATTGCCCCGCTGGCGCAACTGACCGCTGTCTGCCAGATACGGAATCATTTTCATGGGAACATGGATTACGTTAGGCACACCACACGAACAATGAACTAGGGCCTCTTCAATCGAAGCAATAGCTTCAATTGGAGCGACACCCTCTCCGCCCGGAGTGAGATCTACGGTCGCTCCAGCTTTAGTCAGCCAACGGTTAGAAGTATACCCAAACAGTTGCGCTGCCTCGCCAGTCCAAAGCTCATTAGCGATTTGAGCCCATTGGCAAGAAAATAGACGTCTACGAGAAAGCGCCTTGAATCCATCCAACATGTCTTCCGAAAGAAACCCATTCTGGAAAGTGCTGCATTTTACGGAAGCATGAAGCGCAAAAGGCCGTCCTTCCTGAGTAATCCACAGTGACGACTTACCGTCAGGCTTCGGACGTTCGCGGACGTTTTCTGCGCAGCTTGGATCTACGATATCAATTGCATCGCAAGCAAACCCTTCAAGCACATAGTCAGATTTCCATCTGCCTTCTGGGTCTTTAGGGTCTGGGCCAAAATTGGCATCATCGGGATATGGGCCTTCCTCTAGGGAAGGCTCGTATCCCAAAACCTCTACTGCATAACCTACCGCCCCGCGGAGCCCACCCTGAAAGATGGACTCCTGCGGTGCTGAAATAAGTTGCGGCATATTCCGCTCCCTATCTTTTCGGCTTCTAGCAGGTCGCTACGACGGTGCCGCCACTGACGCCGTTGTCGCAGTGCTCGATGTCTAGAAGGTAAAGGTTCTCGGTGTTCCGGAAGCAGGTAGTCTCGAAGCCTTCGACAAACATTCCGAAGTCGTTGGTCTTGACGAGAGTTTCCCGCAGCCCGACACGAAGCTCGCCTTGCGACTGGCGCACAGCGAACCCTTCCCGAGCGATGATGATTCGTGCCGATCCCGGCAAGGGTGCCAGCGGGGCGCCCTTCACTGGGGGTGCAACAAACGTCGGGTCGCCTTGGGTCGTCACGCCTGCGCTAGCGCAATACTCGCTGACCATGATGCCTTCGTCCACGCCGAGAAGCGCAAGACCACGAGAAATCGACATTGGGAGCGGATCTCTGTTGGTCAAACCAAACGCGGTGCGCAGAATGTCGTTCGCAATCTGAACTTTCAGGTGCTTCGGAACGTAGACCCGCCAGTTGCCTCGCACGCCCGACGAGATGTCTGCCCGAGCAATGATCGAGCGGATCGCCGGGAGAATGTCTCGGATCGAACCGAACACTGCCGGAGACAGGGGGATGGGCGCACCAGCGGCAGCGACAATGTCGTCCAAAATCGTCTGCTCTTTCTTGAAAGAGTAGACCATGTCCATCATCTCGCGGAATGCCCGTGCATACTCAGGGAAGTTCCTTGACTGGAACTCGCCGATCGTGAAACAAGCGTAAATCGCTCGCATTTCCGCACAATCCACCGGAGAGGGACAATTGATGTGCACGCAGCCCTTATCCGGGGTAGGCCCAGGCGGGTTCGATGAAACGTATCCCGCAGCATCCTGCGATGCGGTCACCATACCAATGCCAGCCGCGAATCGGGGATCAGTCAGAATGCTCGTGAAGTTCAACACGATGTCTTGGAAGATCCGCACGGGGCGACGGGTACGGATCGTTGGGATCGTATTAGACACGCATCCTTGCGTGTCGCCAATCACTCGGATCGTGTAGTCCGTCTCCGATGGAGCGCAGACCCCGCCAGATGCCTGAAGCACCTTATTGTACGCCTGTTGTGTCGCATCGAGATTCCGCTGGATCGCTCGATCAACGATGCCGTCAGCATCCGAAATGTCGTCGGAAGCCTGAAGGACGAGTTCGCCGGGGCGTACAGGCTCACTCATTTTTCCTAGCGTGTGCTCGCTGCCGCCTTCACTTCCTGCTGACGCCCGCATCACATTCATGGTCGTCTCGATAGTGCGACCAAGAGTGTCCGCAGTGTAGACCTCGCCTGGCGACACGATCCCCGCAGGATTGTAGATGGCCCGGATTGGGGAAGCGACGACTGGAGCCGGGCTTTCCCCGCCTACCGCAGAAGGAACGAAAGTTGCCTCAGATGGACGCTTCACCGAGATCGACTCAAGGCGGCTAGATGCCTGAATGAGAACCTTCTCTTCGGCTTCCTCTGCTGGGGCTTCCTCTGCCGGGGCTTCCTCTGCTGGGGCTTCCTCTGCCGGGGCTTCCTCTCCTTCGTCTTCCCCGACAAGCTTGTCGAGTTCGGCGATGGCGCCTTCGCGCTGGGCCTCAGCCTCTTTGAGTTCTACGATGCGTCCTTTTACGGAAGCTACCGCTTCGGCAACAATTTTGAGGGTGGCTACATCATCGTCACTCTCGGCAATTTCTTTCAGCTCAGCGAAGCCCTGCCGGAGTTGAGCAAGAACATCGTTCAATTGCTCGGCAGTTAGTGCGGAAAGTCCATCACCTTTAAGTGATTCTAGAAGCTCTTTCAAGTTCATATCAGATTCCTTTTTCGTTACAAGCAGTCTTTTTGTGACTGCCTTATGTATGAATAGGGAGATCTGGCAAACTAGGTTTGCTTCAGAGTTGACACCTTAAAGGTGCCAACCCCCGTTTTCGTTTATGAGGCGACCATAGCACCCAAAAGCTGGAAATCAGTCTTCAAATACCTTTTTTTCGTAGTCCTGCATTTTTTTCAAACCAACAACCGTCAACGGCTTCGGCTCAACATATTTTTCCACCGTACCCCGATACTCGATACCGTCAGGTGATCGAAGAATCACGGCCCCATCCTCCGCCATTTTCTCAACGACGACAGATGCCTGAACTTCCGATTTTGGGGCTTCTGGCACTGCCAATCCAGAATCTTCAGAAACCTGGCATTGACATCCGCCTTCGCCGGAAGCCACTAGCCGTTCTCCAGATTTTGCCATTTCTTCTTCCTCCACATCGAAAATCATTCCACCATCAATAGGCAGCAGAATACCGGCAGGGTGCTCTTCAAACTCGGAAGCCACGAGGCGCTCCCCAGTCTTATAGCCTGGCTTATTCACCAGATGGATGCCCAGGAGCTTCTTCCCTCTGGTGATCAGCGTCGAACGCCAATCCCCGGAAGGTCGCCCAGCGATCCCTCGGGCAATAACTTCCGCCGACGTGCCCGGCCATGCCGCTCCAGCAAAATAAATACCATCTTTCGTTGGGTAGACACGCCCCACCATTGCCTGCACCGCAAGATCCTCCGACATCGCCCTATTCATCTCCCTTGAGGAAGTAATGCGACGGCCAGGCTCATGCCCACCTAGTGCCGTGATCACGCCAACTCCAAGCTTTGAGATTTTGTCCGGATTATCGTCCTCGTACACGTAAACATGGCCGCCCGAATTATCGTTAAACTCCGAATAATCCATTTCTACTGGAGCGGTAACACACTCACCTTTCTCCGCATAGCCGGTGTGGCACGTATTCCATAGCGCCACCAGCCCCGAAGAACGCCCCGTATCGGGATCTGTAGTCAAAGGCCCCGCCGTAGGATTCTCCGGCAGCGATATCCAACTTTTCGGAAATTTAAATCCGAACTTTGAAGTAATAATTCCACTCACGATTTTGCCTCCTTCACGACGGCAAGAAACCCGTCTTCGAGAATCTCTACAGTCTCGCCTTTACCCAAAAGCTGGGAATCTAACGAATCGTAAAGATATTCTAAAAGATCTGGATTGGCTATCAGATCAACGCCACGAGCATCGGCCTCTAGGGTCAAATAATCAGCAACCTGACCATAAAGGTCAACCCTGTCAGGATCAACATTCCCGGACGCCTTCAAAATCTCCAACACGCCATCGCTGCCAATATGCTCGTGCAGATTGATTGACGAGAACACTCTCGCTTTCGCTCGCAAATCCGACTGGGCCGGAAGTTTGTTTGCCAAAGTCTTCAACTTCGCATTTGCCCGATAAAGCCCAAAAAACTTAGCAGCCCGATACACCGAACGCCAACCCTCCAAGCTGTCGTCCTCACCTAAAACGGAAGAACCGACAACACGATCAGCGTTCGGATCACTTTCTAGAAGCTGAAGATCTTTACGAACCTCCGAAACCCTGTCATCCGGCCCTTTCGGGGCAGCCGACTTCGGGATTTGTGCGAAATCCCGGAAGCCAGCGTAACCAACCGCCCCTGTAGCCACACCATCTGCATACAACTTCTGCATATCTAGTGCGGGCTGAGCATCCCGACCGTCCACCCATGAGACGAGCCGATCCACCACATCAAAATCTATCCCTTCAGCAATAAGCTGCGGGCGCACCACAACAAACAACATCATGTCGGCAATACGTTGCGCCACCGGCCACGTCCAACGGCGATAACCGTCCTCCATGACCTCACGACCGTTCCAACGGTTTGTCGCCCCGAAACCACCTAACGCTTCAGGCGGCACTTCCGCATTCTCAGCCAAATGACGACGCTGATTCTCAATAACCGCTGCCAACTGCGGGTCAAGCTCACGCCGAAGCTCGTGGAGTACCCGAACTTTCTCAATATAGGTCGCATCCATCCCAATAATGCGCGACACGATCTGTTCTGGACTCAGCCCATCTTTCAAAGCACGCTGAATCGTCTCCCCCATCAGCTTTTCGAGAGATTCTGCGTTCACCTTGCCGTGAGCGAGCCCACCAGAACCAGGAAGTTGAGGATTTTCGCTAATAACAGCAGGCTGACGAGGATTAGCTTGCGACGGCATCAAAATCGGTGGTGCTGCGATCTGAGAATTCGTCACCGCATACTCGGCCCGGCGCCCAGCGTGCAAAATTCGGCACACCGTCAACGACGCCATCACCCAACCGTACCCTTCCCAAGGATATTGAGGGTCAGAGTTGATGAACTCGAACAATTCCGCACCCGGCAAAATCTTCCACTCGCCAGTAGGCGGAAATTTGGCCTTATAGACCTTAATTTCACCGCCAGAAGAGGTCTGAACCATCTCCACATCGACCCCATGCCGAGGAAACGCCTGAAAGCGGCGCCCATACGGTTCCTCTGCCAAAGGATTCGGTATATCTAACGCCTCATAAAGCTCAACGTCGGCATACTCGACACCATACGGCTCGCCGTTAATATCTACCGGCCACGATGCGATGATCGTCTCGCCCGTAACCTGCCAATGCTGAGCTATCGCCTCCTGCAAGTTTCTGCGCGTACCGCTCGTATCTTTAATGCCTTCCCAAGCATCAGTTATCGTCTTCGCGATCTCCTCAGTAACCCCAAACTTCTCGGCCTCTTTATTGAAATTACTATCCTCATCCCAAAAAGCGACCGGACGGCCCCGATAATCCGAGACACCAACCTGCAATCGCACCCGACTGACCAGCCGCGCTGAACTGTTCACCAGTTCACGCACCTCAGGAATATGGCGATACCATCTCCATGCTTCATTACGCTGCCCCATCAGCGAAGGATCACCATTACTACCTGTCAAACCGTAAGAACTGCTGAAAGGCCCTAACGTGGAAGCCTGCAACGCATCAGTTTTCGCTAACGAACCGTCAACAGGGGCACGCACCGCCTCGAATTCGCCGAAAATATTTGACGCAGACAGACGTTCCGAAACATAAAACCCCGAATAATCCGGCAATAGCTCCGGCTCATGGGCTGCAAGCAAGACATTCTCAAGTTTTTCTAGAAAAAACCCAGAAACGTCCTCAGTCGCCATCGACAACCTGTCCTTTATGCTTCAAAGCGTTCATCACACTCTGGGGGACTTTCACGTCAGACATGTATCTCGCCGACCATTCCGCCCCAGTCATATGATCCGGCAACCAACGATCGAACAGACGCTCAAAAAACACTGTGAACTCGCTCATCGCCAACGCCCAGATCGGCGCAAGCGGCAAAATCGCCACATAAAACTCCGCAAACGTCGCCAACCAGCAGAAAAGCCCGATAAGTGCGAAACCTCCGAAACCGAACCATACGCTCGAACACCACAAACACCCCATCAGTTCTGTCAAGAACGCACTATGTTTCGATGCCCATCCACGTAACGGCTCAACAATCGGATCATTCTTCACCATCTGCGACCCGCGAACCACAAAAAACGGGTAGCACAATAGCGAAAATCCGAAAAATGCTGCGATGAAACCTACTTGCATCCTATGCGCCCCCCACAACAATATTTACGTTTCTGTACCAGCTCGAACATATCCCCTGATGCCGTAGTCAACACGTACGTGTAGTCAATGACTTCCGGGGTAGTAACAACCACGACGGCGGAATCCTCTTTTTTGGTTAACGTCGCGTCCGGAAACGAAAAAATACGACCGCCTGCCTGCAAACTGACACCATCCGGCCCCGCCGAAATCGTAGCCTGCTTGACCGCCACCCCTTCCGGGAGGGTACCCTCAACACATGTGACGAGCAGAGTTCCGAAAGGCGCAACCAACTGCTCGATCGTAACCCCACGACCGTCCCCCTCCCCCAAATTCAGCTTCCCGACAGTGACTGTCGATGTGACCCGCACCGCCTCCTCAACCAGGAAAGCTTCCGACTCGCCATCAGGATGAACGATCTCAACTACCAGCGCATCCGGCTCCCCATGAGTATGCTGCCAGCGCAGCCGAGCCCGATCAACCCCGTAAGTCTCCTCACCTTCGATCGTCACAGAAATCGGCGCACCAGCCATCGTAGTCAACAAGCGCAACGTCTGGCCGTTAGTAATCATCCGACCACCCACTCCGAAACATAGTCATCTTCATAGTCAACCACATCAAAACCCCCATCCGGTGAGCCTTCCGCCATTTTCTCAATTAAAAACGTTGACGCCCACACCAGCGCATCTAGACGATCCGGAGATTTCTGACGACCACGAGACTCGAACGGGTTCCAAGAACATAACTGTTCTTCAAGGCCCCGAACCTCCGTATCTTCCAACACCCAGCCGGATAGGCGCCCCACAATGTGCGCCCTACCAAGCTCAAACAGCTGTGCGACCGGCTCCGCCCGCGTCCGTTTACCAACCGACGCCCACACCGCCTCCACCATCATCAGCGGCGCCTCCACTTTCAACGTTTCCACAACCAACTGGCCGCCCTGGTTCCTTTCGACCACCACACAGTGCGCACCCCACTTCTCAGCGACCCGCGCCACATGCGCCGCCCAAACATGCGGTGGCGCCGACATCGACGCATCCTCCAGCACGTACAGGTGATTGTCGTAGCCGAGCCCGACCACTACGATGCCGCACTCATCCCGCGACCCGTCCCCCACCGAAGGATCCACACCAACAACAATCATCTCCACCGCTGACGGCGGCTTCTCTACCCGCGTATCGTTCAACAGCGTTTCCGACCAAAGCGCTTCCGGCACATCCATCAACACTTCGCCCAACAGTTCTTGACGACCCAACCTGGTCCCCGCAAACTGACCAACCACGTGCGACATGAAACTCGGCGACAAGTTCGCCGCATTATGATATGTGGTCCCTTTCACCACCCGTGTCGGAGCCTCCAAATACTTGAGACCATCATACGTTTGGTAGTACCCGTCGCGTTCTATAGCCTCCTGCTCTTTACGTGCCCGCGTCAAAGCCCGCACCACCGTCGGGATCGGCTTCGGTGTTGTCGTATACAAAATCTGCGGGTTACCAAGCCTCGTTCCTGGCAGAAGATATGTTGTCCGCACATCATCAGGGTCACCAGTCCACGACGCAATCTCGTCACACCACGCCGTGTCCTGCTGCGGCCCTCGCAGCGCATCCGGCTGTTCCGCCGAATATGTTGTAGCCATCGCCCCGTTCGGGAACACGAGGCGCCGTTTCGACGGCTCGAACGCTGGCCGCTCATTCGGGCGGGCACACATCATCAACGATGATGGGCCTTTCTCTACGATCGTGTCCCGCACGTCCGGTGCGGCACGGGCAATCAGCGCTATCAGGTGCGCGTCCCCGTCCCGCACACGTTTCAACACCCATTGTGAGCCCATCAACGTTTTCCCGAACCCACGTCCCGCCAGCGCCCAACATTCGAACCATCCGGCGCGCGGCAACAACTGTTTCGGGCGGGCAACCAGTTCCCACGCCCCCTGCTCTAACGCGATCAGAATATCGTCCCCGTACTCTGCCGCCAGCGAACGTATCGCCCCGACCCGCTCATCTTACGGCATGAGCGCTAGCCGCTCCATGATCGACAGTTCTTCTATCGGGACAGTGATGCCCGGTGCGACCTGCACCAGTCGGGGCAGCAGTGCGGCGGAAGCCGCATCTGTGCCGGGGAGGTCTAGCCCCACGCGGTCAGCCTTCCTCTGGCGGCGCCGTCAACGGTAGCGCCGTATCCTCATCTTCCGTCCCGACCGTCTCAGCATCCACAATCGCGAACCCTCGACGCGTCAAACCACCCTCCAATTCTGACAGTCGAGACAGCACGCCCTCTAGACGATCCCCCTCAAAATGCACATCAACGGTAGTCTCCGACGTGATGTCGAGGCGCTGTTTCGGTGCCCCCCACTCGTCCGGCCAACGCCGCTCAAGCAGCCATGCTGTCGCCTGAAACGAAGGGCGAAACCCCGCAACCAAATTACCATTCTCATCCGTTTTCTCTTCCCGCCCAACCGCCAATTCTGTCATCACACCAACCAGACGTGACTGCGCAAGCGAATCGGCCATAACGATCAGAAGCGCAAAAACAGCACACTCACGATCCTCTATCGGAAGATCTACCGCATCACGCAACCACGACAAAATATCCTGATCGGGCGGACAGGCTTTAACAACCTCATCGCCACGACGACACCAACCTTCCGCCGTAGAAAGCCCCACGCCAGCAATAGCCACAGCACGAGGAAGCGGGACATTAAACGCAAGCTCCCTCAACACCATACGCATACGCTCAAACAGCCGACCGCCCCTACACGTAGAACCCCACTCGTCCAACAAAGCGCCCAAATGCGACGAAAAAGAGGCCGACTGTAAAGCCGAAAGATCCTCACGCCTCAACCCTTTCGCCACAGCAGAAGGGGCCGCCGCCAAATGACGTTCCGCATTCAAAAGAGAACCCATAAACGAAAGATAGCAGAAACATGCAGGGGAACGCCAGAAATCAGAAATAAGAATAGGTACAAAAAATAAAGGTGTAAGAAAATTGGAATTAGAATAAAAGATCAAGAATTGGGAAATTTGGAAAATTTGGAAAAGTTGTAAGGGGGCTAGGGGGTATTTATGCTCGCGTGTACCCCAAGTGGAGCAAGTTTTGGGCCGGGAGGGCTGTCGCGAGGGCTGTAAGAATCATCCTTCTATCATCCCCCCCTAATACTTGCAATGTCCGATCATCGGAATAAGAGACCCCTATGACCAATAACTACGACACCCCAGTCCCCTCCAAGCCTCTGACCCGATCGACCCTGGCGGCGATCGCGGTATTCACCGCGGCGATTGCGGCGGTGAGCTCCCACGGCGACGATGCTCCGGCTCCCGCTCCCGCTCCCGCGAGCGGAGAAATTTATTCGTGCTAATCGAGATTGCCTCTTGACGAACGTCCGACGATCGGACATAATTACCTTAAGCAAACAAACGAAAGGAAACACAATGGAAACTACTACCTTGCAATTCGACATTCCCGCGATGGCTCAGCTCGTCGAAGACGGCGCCGACCCATTCGAAATGGCCCGGCTCGTCGAAGACGGCGCCGACTTCGACGCCATCGCGGCGTACCACCGAATGACGAGCTCACTCCCCGAGAACGTAAACGTTCTATGGGAGGTGATCTGCGGTAGGTACGAATCCAATGAACATTTCATACGCGAATACACAGAACGATTCGCGCGGGACTATGTGGCTGATATGTACGATATGTCCGAACCTGCCATTTCCTATTTCGATTATGCCAAATATTGGGAATGTGAACTAAGTCACCACTACACCTTCGACTATCCCACCGGCTACGTACTAATGACCGTCTAATAACCGAACTTCACAACAATATGAAAGGGAACCTAATGAACACTTACACCCTCCCGGCGAGCGTCAAGAACCTTGCTGCCGAGCTCGAAACGCTCCACGTGCAACTCGAGAGTATGGCCGAAATCGTGAGAGAAGCGCTGGATTGGGTCTGGTCTTTGGAGCGCCAGATCACCGCCATCTTCGAAGAACTCCACCGCCAAGAGTTTCACGAGATCGACAGCCTCCAAGAAATGGGGTGCGATCCGGAAGCGATCGAGGCAGCGCGCGGTCTCGTGACCGTCGAACCGAACTACGACACCGATGACGACGGCATGACCATCGACATCGTCACCGTCGATGGACGCCGATTTCGGCGAGCTCACGAACTCGATCCCGATATGCCGATGCGCTGGTCCGA
>WPCJ01211674.1_pt1 | contig 28830 bp, 30 predicted proteins | sample 5399831 | NCBI WGS metagenome assembly WPCJ01 (sample SAMN12869470, study PRJNA574797) | sludge metagenome | isolation source: wastewater treatment of pH10 | place: China:Beijing | collected 2019-05-20 | reverse complement strand
AGGTCGAAGATGCGAAACAGAACCGACGCAAACGACAGACCGGTGGGGTGAAACTCCGTACTGCTTGAACGGGGGCTTCGCGATCAATGTAGGTGAGGCACGACTTGCGTTACGCGATCAACTTGACGTGAGGCACTACGGATCTCTGTTTAGTATTTCTTAGAAAATACGCTCCTCGGGTCAGAACAGAAGCCACTTACACACCCAGCCTCCAACGTTTCGTTTCACCTGTGAGATGAACACCGGTCTTGATCTGACAGCTCCAGACGCACAACTTCCACTCCCTCGGACGCCTTCATCCCTGGCGTGCGAGGCCTGTCTCGCTCTATGCCAACCCATTCGATGTTGAGCCAGAGCACTTCGGGAGCATTGAAGGTGGCGGGGTCCGATCCGTCAGGAGCGCCGCTGATGTGATCGATTATTTCACGACGGGTAGTTGGGTCGCTTGGGCGGCTTGCTCGAGTGATCCGAGATTCGTGAGATTCGTGAAGCCGGCCTGTTCCATGAGCGCGATGGCTTGGCCCGAACGGTTGCCGGAACGGCAGTAGACGAGGTATTCGGCGTCGGGGTCGAGGCTTGGGATTGCCGCAGCAACCTCGCCACCGTTGAAGTCAAGTAACACCGCACCCTCAAGATGCCCGGCTGCGTGCTCTTCGGCGGTGCGTACGTCGAGAACGATGGTGTCAGTTGTCACCTCATAAGTGTCGCCTCCTGCGGCTGAGGGAGCCGTTGAGCACGCGGCGAGCCCGAAGAGGAGGGCAGCTGCAGAGAGGGTGGCGGTGATGGTGCGACGCATGGGCGGGCCTTTCGTAGCGTTCATTGTTGTGGGAGTTGGATGTGTGGGTTCGAAGCAGTGAGCGACAGCGTCTCGAATGCGGGCGCTATCCGTGAGTGGGTCAGTGTTGGTGCGAGACCTCGCAGGTGCCGCCAGGGCAATACATAGGTGGTTTCTTGCCGAAGCGTGCCTGCAGTGCGCAGCCGACACAGATGCCGAATGCGGTTTCGAGAAACAGCAGCGTGAGACAGATGCTGCACAGGGCGAGTGTGACCCACAGCGGTGCCGCGAAAAGCCCCATGGTCGCGCACGACACCGCGGCGAGGCCGAAACCAAGCCACCAGGCGAACTCTTTTTGCGAGGCGCCGACCCACTCGGGTTTCTGGCGGCGCACAATGAGGCGGCCCAATGCAAGGGTCGGCGACCACTTGTCGCCAGCAACCACTCGCAACATCATGTCGAACATGAACAGCATGCCGAATGGCTGCAAGGGTCGCATCGATTGCTCAGCGACCGCCCACGCAAACGCGATGCCGCCGAGCAAGAAGAGAATGCCTGCGGCGGCACGCACCGCACGTTCATTGATCACCGCGACCTCGTAGCCGGGCACGAGCGTGCCGATGCGGGGCCCGTCGGCCGTGCGAGTAGCGGCGGTCTCAGCAGTAGCCACGCGGATTCTCCTGGATTCTGTTGTTGATGATTGGGGCTCGTGGAGCGAAGTTATATCTCGTTCGAGTGGCTTAACTGCCGATCAACGGGGCAAGGATCACGGGCACCTCTTGCACCAACACGAACGCTCCCATGACGAGCACGAAGAACCCAAACCCCTTGCGTAGAGCCTTTTCGGGAATGCGGCCGGCAAGCTTCACACCGACGAAGGAGCCCGCGACCGCGACCCCGGTGAAAGCGAGCACGATCGGCCAGTTCAGTTGCACCGAGAAGAGATAGCCGGCAAGACCGGCAAACGATTTCATCGTGATCACGAGCAGCGAGGTCGCAACCGCGACCGCCATCGTGAGGCCGCCGAGCAGATTGAGGGCAGGCACGATGAGAAAGCCGCCGCCCGCACCGACCAGCCCGGTTGCGAGCCCGACGACGAAGCCGTCGAAGAGAATGCGCACGAGCGGCAGCTGAGGTTCAGCATGTTCGCTGGTTTCGGCCGCGCCCAGATTCTTGCCGCGCTGTTTGCGGCCGCGAATCATCGCGATCGCAGTCACAATCATCATGATCGCGAACAGCACCATCAGCACCGCACCTGGGATAAAGCCGCCCAGAATGCCGCCACCGAACGCGCCGACCATGCCCGCAAGGCCGAAGATTACGCCAATTTTCCAGCGAACCCGGCCCGCTCGCGCGTGCGTGATCGCGCTCACCGCACTCGTCACACCCACAATGAACAGTGATGCCGCGATCGCTTCTCGCGGCGGCATCCCGAGCACATACGTGAGGATCGGCACGGTGAGAATCGAGCCGCCTCCGCCGAGCAGCCCGAGCGAGACCCCGACCAGCGCCGCGAGGGCGAGCGCGATGACGATGAGGTGGGGTTCCACTCGGGCTCCTTCGGTGAATGCGATGGCCGATTAGGCGGCGACGGGTTCGAGCGACACGGGCTCATTGCCCGGCACCGCGACCCAGGCAATATAGCTGCCCTTCAGCTCGACCACGTCGTACCCTTCCCGGCGCAGTGCGCTTGCTGCAACCGAGTTACGCACGCCACTCTGGCAATAGCTGACGATTGTGCCTTCGTCTTTCGCGGGCAGCTGGCCGAGATTCCAGAGCACCCGACCGCCCGAGAGCTGCTCAGCACCGGGCAGGTGACCGTCAGCGTATTCGGTCTTGTTGCGCACATCGAGCAGCAGCACGCGATCGATGGTGTCGAGATCTTCGGGCAGCACCGTCTTCGGCCGCACCAGGTCAAGGCCTTCGAGCGTGGTGATGTACCCGGTGACGGTGTCGATGCCGACACGCACGAGGTGATCACGCAACTCCTCGGCGTGCTCGCGCGATTCAGCGAGGAGCACGAGCGCGCGGCTCTCAATCTGAGGGTTGTAGACCCAACCGCCGTAGCTAGCCGCTTTCGCAACTCCCGGAATATTGAGTGAACGCTCAACTGTGCCCTCGTGCACCAGGGTGTTATGGCGGGTGTCGACGAAGATCAGGTTGTCGCGTGCGAGCTCCTTGCGCAGTGCATCGCTCGTATATTCGATGAGTTCGGTTTGCTCACCGAGAACCGCGGGGCCCACCTTGTTCTCAACCTTCATGCGGCCGAAGTAGGCGTGCGCATCGGGTTGGCCGCTGAGCAACTCGTCGACAAAGCCCTGCTCGTCGTCATTCTTGAGATATTTGCCCCACCACGAGAAGTTGCGTTCGTAGCCAACGGTCGATGCGGCGATCGCACCGAGCGCTTTGCCACAGGCCGAACCTGAACCGTGAGCTGGCAACACCTGCACATAGTCGGGCAGCGTAAGAAACTGATTCTTCAAGCTCTTGAAGAGATCTTTCGCGCCACCAAAGCGGGTGTCAACAAACCCTGCCGCCTCGTCGAGCAGGTCGGGGCGGCCGAGATCACCAACGAACACGAAATCACCCGTCAGCATGAAGCCAGGCTCTGACGACTGCGCGCCATCAGTGACGAGAAACGAGAGGTGCTCGGGAGTGTGCCCCGGGGTATGCACTGCCCGGACGGTGATGTTGCCGAGCTGAATCTCGTGCCCGTGCTTCATGCGCACGGCGCCGTCGAAGTCGCTGCCATACGTCCAATCGGGGCCACCCTCGTCAGAGACATATATCTGCGCGCCGGCGGCGGCCGCGAGTTCGCGGGTGCCTGAGAGGTAGTCGGCGTGAATGTGGGTTTCGGTGACGGCGACGATCTGCATGCCGTTCTTCTCGGCAATGGCAAGGTAGTCGCCCAGGTCGCGGCGCGGGTCAACGACGATCGCCTCGCCCTTCGCCTGGCAGCCGATAAAGTAGCTCGCCTGGGCGAGATCCTCGTCATAAATTCGTTCGAGCAGCATGATCAGTTTCCCCTTTCTGAGGTGTCAGCGTGTGGTCAGCGGGCAATCAGTGGCCGGCGCAGCGGTCGGCTTCGGGCACGCCGTAGAGTGCTTCCTCGATGTGCTGGCCACAGCCAGCCCAGGTCGGCTTGTTGCAGGTTGAACAGGTGATTCGTGCGCACATATGAGTGGGTCCTTTCGAAGTGACGTGTTGCAGACTGTGAGTGATCTATGGGAGTCAGGCGACTGCGGAAGCTTCGCGCTCAGCGAGCTGCTTACGCACGTCATCCATGTCGAGGTCGCGTGCACCCTGAATGAGCTGGTCGAGCTGCGCGGGCGGGAGTGCGCCAGGTTGGGAGTAGACCATGATCCCGTCACGGAACACCATGAGAGTCGGGATCGAGGTAATGCGAAACTCCGCAGCGAGTTGCTGCTCGGCCTCGGTGTCGACCTTGCCGAACACGATGTCGGGGTGCTGCTCGGAGGCTTTCTCAAAGGTCGGGGCAAATGATCGGCAGGGGCCACACCACGCGGCCCAGAAGTCAACAAAAACGATGCCGTCATCGCCGATAGTTTGCGTGAAGTCAGTGTAGGTCAGGTTCTTGGTTGCCATGGTTTGTGCTCTTTTCGTTTGGGTTAGCGACCGAAGATTCGGGAGAAGAAGCCCCCGCGCTCAGCCTTCGCCGCATCGATTTGGGATTGGGTGTGTTTGCCGTTGCACCACTGGGATGAGGGGACGCTCGCCTTGACCATCGCGACGTGCTGCCCGCAGCCCGCCCAGGTTGTCTTGTTGCACGTTCGGCAGGTCGTCGCTCGGCACATCGGGCTCTCCTCAATTTCCAGATACCCCATGGGGTATTATTTCGATTGGGATAACTATACCCATGGGGGTATTCTGTTTGTCAAGTCAGGTTCATTCGACACAAGGTCGACACAGGGAATTCGGCATCACGGAAAGGCAAGGGCCATGCAGCATGAGACAGACACCACTCAGGAGCGGCACGACACGGAGGCGAAGCGCAAGGTGATCAACCGGCTGCGCCGCGCCCACGGGCAACTCGCTGCGGTGATCAACGCGGTCGAGCAGGATGCGCACTGCCGAGACGTTGTGCACCAACTCTCCGCCGTCTCGAAGGCACTCGATCGGGCAGGGTTCCTCGTCATCTCTAGCGCGTTGAAAGAGTGCCTCAACAACCCCGAGGCAGAAGGATCCCCAGATCAAGACGAACTCGAAAAACTCTTCCTCACCCTCGCCTAACGCGTCGAACTCGGTTGCGCGAGCGAGCGCGCCACCATGCCGTCAAGATTCATGAAGAACAAGGATCCCGATGCCAACATCAACCGGCCCGATTCGGGCGGAGAATAACAATACTGCGAAGGCCGCGACCGCTGTGGGTGCGGGGCTACTCGCTTTACTCGTGTTGGTGTCGGCGATGCCGCCGCTTGGCACCGCCGCCTACCTCGCGGGCCTGCCGCTTGCAGCCGAAGATCTGGGCATCACCACGGGTGCCGCCCAGCTCACCCTGACCGTCTACATCATCGGGTTGGCCGTGGGGCAGCTCGTGATCGGCCCGCTTTCAGATAAATTGGGGCGTCGCACGCCGCTGCTTGTCGGCATCGCCGCATTCGTCGTGTTGAGCGCAGCCATTGCTTTCTCGCCAAACCTTGAGGTCATGCTCGTGTTGCGGTTCTTGCAGGGGTTCGCGGCCAGCGCCGGAATGGTGCTCGGCCGTGCGATCGTGCACGATCTGGTGCAGGGTGATCAGGCGGCCCGCGCACTGAACATGATCACTGCGGCGGGTCTCATCGTGCCCGCGCTCGCGCCCGTGCTCGGCTCCGCGATCCTCGCGGTCGCCGATTGGCGAGCGATCTTTCTCGTACTCGCCGCTCTCGGCGCGGCCGTCGGGGTGTGGAGTGTCGTTAAGATTCCTGAAACCAACATCGCGCGCGCAGTACCGGGGCGAGCGCCCGCGGCCGAGCGAGCACCAAGCGAGCAAGCCCCGGGTGGCCCACGACCTGCGCAGAAAGCTGCACCGAACCGGCTGAGCTTCATCATGTACACGGCGGTCGTGAGCCTTGCGTTTATGGCGATGTACGCATATGTCTCGTCGGCACCGTTCGTGTTTCAGCAACTGCACGGGTTCTCGCCAGCAGGTTATGCGCTTACGGGTGCCATGATCTCGCTCATCATGGCGGGGGTGGGCATCGCTGGTTCACGCCTCATCGGGCGCACCACCGGGTTCGGCACCCTTACCGCGTCACACGCAGTAAGCCTTGGACTGATTGTGCTCGTAGTGGGGTCAGTGCTGGTGCTGGTGACCGTGTTCACCGAAGCCCACGTGGCCTGGTACATTGCCGCGCTCACGATTGCCGCGGCCCCCGTGGCGCTGCTTTCGGGCAGTGCAACCGCCCTGGCCATGGATGCGAGCCCGCTGCCGGGCGGCACTTCTTCGGCGATCATCGGCTTCACACAGGCGCTGCTCGGGGCCGCAGCACCGCCTCTCGTCGGCATGCTCGGCGTCGACGCGCGGCCGATGGCCGTGGTGTTGGTCGCTGCGGCGATCCTCGCGCTCGTTGCCGGGCGCATTGCGACAACAACGGCCCGCAACCGAACCCATGCCTGAGTGTCCGTGTGGGTGTCACTGCCCGGGGGCGACGAGACCAGCCTCGTAGGCGATAATGACAAGTTGCGCCCGATCGTGCACGTTGAGCTTCGTCATGATGCGGTTGACGTGAGTCTTCGCGGTGTGGGGCGAGATGAAGTGCGTGGTCGCGATTTCTTGATTTGAGAGCCCACGGGCCACAGCGACGAGGATCTCGTGCTCACGTTCGGTGAGTTCTTTGAGCCCGGGGGTTTCGGGCTGGCGCACCGTGCCGGGGGTGAGAAACCGCCCGATGAGCTTTCGGGTCGCGACCGGCGACAGCAGTGCGTCGCCCGCGTGCACGGCACGCACGGCACGCACGATCTCTTCGGGCTCGGCGCCCTTGCCGACGAAGCCGCTCGCGCCAGCGCGCAGGGCGGCGACAACGTATTCGTCTTCTTCAAATGTGGTGAGAATGAGCACCTTGGTGGTCGCGAGGTGAGGGTCGGCACAGATGCGCTCGGTCGCGGCGATGCCGTCGAGTTCGGGCATGCGAATATCCATCACAATCACATCGGGGGTGAGGCCGGCCGCTTGTTCGACGGCGTCGTGGCCGTTCACTGCCTGGCCGATCACTTCGAGGTCACCTTCACTCGCGAGCAGGTCGGCGACCGCCTGGCGAATGAGGGCTTGGTCGTCGGCGATGAGCACGGTGATCATGAGTTCTCTCCGTTCGGCAGCGGCAGTGTCGCGCTGACTCGCCACCCTGCGAGCGATGGCCCCAAACTCAGTGTGCCGCGCACCGAGGCGACACGTTCGCGTAGCCCGATGAGGCCGAGCCCCGTGCTCGGGGTCTGAGGCTCTGACGCGGCGCCCGCATCGGGTTCGGTCACTTGCCCCATCGGGTTCGTCACCGTGACCGTCGCTTCATGCTCACACGCCTCGATGAGCACATGCGCGCGTCGTTCAGCACCGTGCTTCAACGCGTTGGTGAGCGATTCTTGAACGACACGGTAGGCGACGATGCCGACCGCGTCTCGCACTCGTGAGACGTCACCTTCGGTGCGCAGTTGAACGTCGAGGCCCGCAGCAGCGAATTGCGCGACCAACTCCTCAAGTCGCAAAAGGTCGGGCTGCGGTGAGAGCGCGCCAGCCGCTGAGCCAGCATCGGCCCCGCGGAGCACGCTCATCAGGTCTCCGATCTCGCGCAGCACGGTGCGCGAGGCACCGCGAATCGTAGTGAGTGCCTGCTTCGCCTTGTCGGGTTCGGTGTCGAGTGCTTGTGAGGCGACGCCCGCATTCAGGCTGATCACGGTGATCTGGTGGGCGACCACATCGTGCAGATCGCGGGCGATGCGCAGTCTCTCCTCGCTGACTCGGCGCTCAGCCTCAGCTTCTCGCGTGCGTTCGGCGCGTTCGGCACGTTCAGTGATTGCCGTGACATATGCGCGTCGCGAGCGGGCCGCGTCGCCGGTAGCCGCCGCGATCGCAATGAACAACCCGAACTGCAGCACCCTCGGCTCGAACACGCTGCCGACCGCAGCTGGCAGGCTGAGTGTAATCACCGCGATGATCGCAATGGTGGCGGCGAAAAACCCGTTGCGACGGGTGGTCGCGGTGACCACGCAGAACGTTGCCACCGCGATCGCGAGCCCGATGCCAAGCGAGAGAGTGCCCATGAGCGACGCGGCACCGAAGAGCGCGAGCAAGATGGCGAGCACCGTTCTCGGCCAGCGCCTGCGGAACGGCACTATCAGAACTGGCAGCAGCACGAGCACCCACACCACCGGTGTGGTCGGGGTGAAACCCGACACCCTCTCTGGCGCAAACGCGGCTGCAACGATCAGCACCGTCAGCATGGCATCGGTGAGCCACCTCGGCACACGCGACGGTGCCGCGGGTGCGGGCGGCACGCCGGGCTGAAGGGGGTCTGCGATGGTCACCCCTCCATTCTGCCGAGAATCGGCGACTGGCGAGTCACCTCATCGCAGCATCGCGCATACCGCGTTCGCGGTATCGCAGTGTCTGCGCTGGGTGGATGCCGTCGCGGTCTATCGAGGGCAAAGTTGAGAGCATCCCCGTTTCTGAGGCGCCGCAGATTGCGGCTGAAAGAAGGGTCGCATGACCACCCCGATCATCCAAGCCGCCGACATCCACAAGTCGTATGGCCGAGGGCAAGGCCGTTTCGATGCATTGAGGGGGGTGAGCCTCGACATCAATGCGGGCGACTCTGTCGCGATCCTTGGCAAGAGTGGTTCGGGCAAATCGACGCTCATGCACGTGCTGGCGCTGCTCGACGAACCAAACTCGGGCACGCTTTTGCTCGAAGGTGTCGACACCGCGAAGTTGCGCGGTTCGAAGCTCAACAAAACCAGAAACAAGACCTTTGGGTTCGTCTTTCAGCAATTCTTTTTGGTGCCGAACCAGTCGGTGCTGGCGAACGTGGTGCTGCCGCTCAAGATCGCGGGCGTGGGTCGCAGCGAGCGCAAACGGCGCGGCATGGCGGTGCTTGAACAGCTCGATTTGGCCGACAAAGCGAAGAACAAGGCGGTCAATCTCTCGGGCGGGCAAAAGCAGCGCGTCGTCATCGCACGCGCACTGGTGAACAACCCACGCATCATTTTCGCCGACGAGCCCACTGGCAACCTCGACACCGCCACTGGCGCGGTGGTCGAAGACATTCTCTTCACCCTGAATCGCGAACACGGCATCACGCTGATTGTTGTCACGCATGACGAGGATCTCGCAGCGCGCTGCGACCGCCGCATTCAGATTCGTGACGGGCAGATCGTCAACACCGTAGCGCAAGGAGCAGCAGCATGAGAACAATCGACCTGGTTGGTTCGGCGATTTCGAACACGTTTCGTTCGAAGACCCGCACAACGCTGACAGTGTTGGCGATCTTTGTCGGTGCGTTCACGCTGACGCTCACGAGTGGGCTCGGCACGGGCATTAACAACTACATTGACGACACCGTCTCAGGTGTTGGCGCTTCTGACGCGATGAGTGTGTCGAAGGTGAGTGAAGATGAAGGTGGTTTCGGCCCGCCCGGCGCCGATGGTGCGCCTCGCGAGTATGACCCTGACGCAGTTTCATCGGACGGGTTTGGCCCGGGAGGTGGCGGCACCGTAACGGCGCTGACACTCGACGACATCAACACACTTGCTGACATCGACGGGGTGTTGAGCGTCGACCCGAACCGTTCGATCAGCCCCGATTTTGTGCAGGTTGGCGAGGGCACACCCTTCGTCGCGAGCGTCGGCAGTCTGGTGCCCGGTCAAACGAGTGTGCTCGCTGCGGGGGTGGAGCCCGCGACAGGGGGCGCGAACGAGGTCGCACTGCCCGTCGCCTATGTCGAGCCGCTCGGTTTCGCTGACAATGAGGCAGCGCTCGGGCAAACTGTGACCATCGGCATCACCGATGCCGAGCGCACCCAGCACCTCATCGAGGCGACGGTGGTTGGTGTCACCGAGCCGGGGCTCGCGAGCCCAACCGGCTCGAGCCTGCTCATCAACGAAGCATTGAGCGACGCGCTGTTCGACGCTCAGAACACGGGGCTTTCTGCCGAAGAGGCTGAGCGGTTCGCGACCGCGACGGTGTGGTTTAGCCCCGACGCGACTGAAGGTGATGTCGCCGCGTTGAAAGACCGGCTGAGTGATGCCGGGTTCACCGGCACGACGACCGCCGACCAGCTGGGGCAGATCACGGCAGTGATTGATGCGATCGTGCTGGTGCTGAACGCGTTTGCGGTGATCGCTCTGCTCGCCGCGGCGTTCGGCATCGTCAACACGCTGTATATGTCGGTGCAAGAGCGCACCCGCGAGATCGGGTTGATGAAGGCGATGGGCATGGGCTCGGGTCGCATCTTCTCGATGTTCAGTCTCGAAGCGGCCTACATCGGGTTGCTGGGGGCGGCGATCGGCACGGGCGTTGCAATGCTCGCGGGCACCGCGATCAGCGGGGCGCTCTCACAGGGGCTGTTCGCTGACTTGCCGGGGCTCACATTGATTGCGTTCGACCCGGTCTCGATCGGCGTCACGATTCTGGTGATCATGGGCATCGCGTTTCTTGCGGGCACGTTGCCTGCGGCCCGTGCGGCGAAGGCCGACCCTGTCGAATCGCTGCGCTACGAGTAGCGTTGAGAAGGCTTGTCAACGTGCCTGGGGTTGGCTGCCTCGAAAGCGTGAGCATGACGAACTCGATGGTTTCACGGTGACCCATCAGATTACGGAAGGTGAGGCGTGCGATGGCTGACAGAGAAACAGTGTTGGGAGAGCTGGGCGCTGAGGCGATGCGCGCGATGGAGCAGGCCTCGGGCGGTTCTTCGATGTGTAGCTTCACGAAAGCCGGGGTCGCGGTGCCTGGCCTGAAGTATGCGGAGGGCAGATGGGCTGCGCTGCGCGAACTCAGATCGCAGTGCGTGAGATCAGCAGTGGCTGAGACAGCGGCTGAGGCAGCAGCAGAGACTCTCGCCGATCTCTGGCGGGGCTATCTTGCCGATGCGCAACAAACTGGGGCGAGCCACGACTGGGTTGCATATCGCAGCGGCGGCGTCGACGCGCTCACCGAATTTGTGGAGCGCGTGCAAGACACGCAGTGAGGGCTACTCCCAGATCGAGCCGTTGCTGATGCCGCGGAACGTGCGCCACGCAAGCACGAGCCAAAGCACGATCAGCACGATAGCTCCCGCTCCCCCGAACCCAAGCACCAGGTATGAGTCGAGCCGGGTGCCGAGCACGATCCCGGCAACTGTCCACGCGCCGAGGGGAAACGTGAAGCCCCATGAAGCGACCGAGAACGGCAGGCGCTGGTACCCGCGCTTCAGCACGGCAAGCCCGGCGATCGCCCACCACAGGCCAAAGCCCCAGACCGCGAGCCCCGTGAACTCGGCCACCGGCACGATAGCGGTGGAGGCGACCCCTGCGCGCACGGACGCGTCAGTGAGCAGCACGAGGTTCAAACCGATGAGACCGGCAGGCCCCATGCCGATGAGCAGGCTCGGTGCGAGTTGTGCCGGTGGGAGCGGGCTGGTGGCGCTGCGAAAGATGAGCACCGCGGTGATGGCGAGGTACAGCATGCCGCCCATGCCGAGCGCGATCCACGACACCCACAGCAGTTCTCGCGCAAGCGGATCGCCGGTGTGAATAAGCGGTGCCAGCGCGGTCGGAATCACGATGGTGACCACCGGTGGAATGAACCATGCACCGGTAATCGCAGGGACGAGGGTTTCACCGCGCGCGAAAATTCGCGAGAGAAACGCGACGCCGAAGATGAGCGCGAGGGCACCTCCGACCGCGGCGAAGATCGCGACGAGGGCCACGGTGGCGGCTTCACCGAACAGCGATTGCCCGCTGCGGCCGAGCGCCACCGCAAGGGTGAGAAACCCGCCGCCGAATGTCGCGCTCATGCCGCCCTTCACCGGGTGGGCGAGATCGGCGCGAGCCGCGCTCGGGTACCACACCCATCGCGCGGTGGTGAGCCCGAGCACGATCGAGCCGATTCCGAGCGCCAACACAAGGAACGCTGTCGCAAGTGCAGACGTGACCTCGGGAAGCACCCCGGCTTCGTGCAGGGCGGTGAAGATTGTCGAGATCACCGAGGTGCCCATCACGGCGGCACCCCAGCCCGGGGCGAACCCTCGAAGACTAAAAGTTCCCACCGGTGTGGTTGTTGGGGCGCCCTGGTGTTGTGTGTTCGCAGCGGTCATGTTCTCTTCCATGGTTCTTGAACGTAGCGCAAGTTGCGTCGAAAACTGATTGCGACAAGTTCTGTCGATCTGCAGCGCTTCTCGGGGCGTTATCTCCGAGGCACGAAGTACAGCACTCCTCCATTCTGAATGATCGCGGCCCCTCCCTCGGTGGTGTGAGTGGGGAGAAACGGACTCGCGTCGTGCGCAGGGGTACCGCCAAACTTGGGCGCGACTGCTGCACCGGTTGCGAGGTCGAAAGCGAGGTTGGCCTCATAGGTATGCACGTATGCGATGCCATCACCAAGCCCCTGGAGTCTCGCATCTCCTGGCACGGGCATGTTCCAGGCTTCGCCAGTTGCAGGGAGTCCCACGATTTCAGAATCATTCAGGATGAGGAGGGTGTCAGATTGTTTATCGAATGCGGCATCTCGTGTGTGATTCACGACGACCGTGCCGGCCTCGAGTTCCAACACCGCGAGGCTATTGTCACCGCTGGGAATGACGATGTGCTGATCGCCGAGGTCAATGCGGCGGGCCTGGTTCGAGATCTCGACGTGATCCCACCCAAATTCGGCGAGGGGCAGCGACCAAAGTGTTTCGAGCGTTCCATCACCATTGGGGCGTTCTGCCATCAGATGCTCCGCGTCCACACTGATCAGGGCGCCTTGAAACTCACCGACGATTCGCCGAGTGGTGTGTTCGTCTTCGGTGGCAATGATGTCGCCGGTGGAGGGGTTCAGGGCGATCTTCTTGCCGGTATCACCCATGAACCCTTCGGGTACGGCGGCGAACACGAGCCCGGGGCCTTTGTAGGGGCCGGTGACCTCGATCGGCCCCCAGATTTCTTCGCCGGTGCGCAGGTCGAACGCGGTTGCGGTCGGTGTCGCGATCGCGTCAGTGGTCGCGACGAGGTTAGTAAGGATCGCGAGCGGGCGGCCGTCGTCGGTTCGGGCGAGCGCGAAGCCTGTGCAACTGGGCGGCCGCTCAGCCAGCCACAGTATTTCTCCGCGTTCATCGACAGCGGTGAACTCGAGCCAACCGCTCTCGCCCATGCTCTGCCCAACGAACACACCATCAAGTTCTTGGGGCGGCAGATCCCAACCAGGCTGCAGCACACCAGCATCACCGAGCCCTGTTGGCAGGCTGATTGTCGCAGTGTCGATCTGCTCAAGCGTCCGGTTCGTCGGTGTCGGGTCCGAACCCCCGACCGAAACGTCACCCCCGGCGCAAGCGGTGAGGAACAACGCGCTGACGAGCGGCACCACGGCGAGCCTGCGCCAGCGCCGAGGGCGCAGGGTCTGCCTGTCCCTCATAGCTCCACCTTCCCGTGCTCAAGTTCGTCGCTGGTCGCGCGGCTCCGTGCTCGCCACCAGATGAGCAGCGCGATCACGCCGATGGCAAGAATCGCTGCGAGGTCGACCCAGCCGTTTGCGAGAATCGAGGTCTGCCCTTGCAGCCAGGCTGACACACTGGTCGGCAACAGTGATGGCATGTCAACAAGGCCGTTGGTGACCCAGAACACGATACCCACGATGATGATGAGCACACCGGTGGCAACCGATGTGGTGTGAAACTCTCGCCCGAACACGGTGAAGCTGCGCCCGCGCAATACCCGGCGGCCGCGGTCGCCGATTCTGCCCCACAAGGCTGCGATAGTCAGCAGCGGCACAACCATGCCGGCACCGTACACCGCGAGCAGCATGCCCGCAGTGAAGAGATTGCCCTGTGCGGCAGCGAGAGTGAGCACTGCGCCGAGGATCGGGCCAGCGCAGAACCCCGCGACGCCGCTCGCTGCACCCAGCAGAAACGTTCTGACGAGGCCAGCGCTCGATGACGCACGCTGCTGCAAAGCCCGCCCGCCGGGAAGCATTTTGGCCGGGTCGAAGCCGAAACCGAAGATCTGCAGAAGACCGAAGATGACGAGGATCGCCGACGCGATGCCGATGATCAGCGTGCGGTGAGTGAGAAACAGTGTGCCGATCGCACCCGCCCCAACCCCGAGTGGCACGAGCACGAGCAGCAGGCCGAGATAGAAGATGCTGCCGTGCAGCAGCAGGCGAGGCCCCGCACCCACAGTGGAAGCGAAGAATGCTGGGAGCAGCAGTGCCCCGCACGGGCTCAAGATCGCAAGCGTACCGCCAAGAAACGCGGTGACAAGGCCGATATCCAAAGGCTTACCCCTGCTTGGCGAGCGCGTCTTCGAAGGCCTGCACGAACACTTCGGTCGGCTGCGCTCCAGAGATCGGCACACCACCGATCAGGAACACCGGTGTTGAGGCTGCGCCGAGCGAGAAGCCGAGCTGCTGGTTCCGTTCGATCTCAGCGCGCGTCTCGTCAGAGACCAGATCCGCGGCGAACTGCTCAGTGTCGAGGCCAAGTTCACCGGCGAGGGCGATGAGGCCTTCTTCGCTGAGCTCGCTCGCAGCGCGCTTCTCACCGTTCGCGTAAAGCGCTCCGTGAAACTCCCAGAACTTGCCCTGTAAGGCAGCTGCATACGAGGCGAGAGAGGCGCGCTCGGACTCCGGACCGAAGACGTTGAGATCTCGCCACTCGATGCGCAAGTCCCCGCGCTCGGCGTACTCCATCATCGTCGGCATGGTCTGCTGGTTCCACTGCGCACAGTACGGGCACTGGTAGTCGGAGAACACAATCAAACCAACGGGCGCGTCAACCGGGCCGGCGGCCAGCAGGTCACCTGCATCGCGGCGTTCAAACTGAGTCAGGTCCGGCGCTTCAGACTCGTCTTGCGTTTCGCTGGTTTGCGAGGCCGCGGCGTCGCCCTGCTGCGTGTCTGGCGTCTGAGAGAGTATGAACACGACGAGAACGAGCACCGCGATCAGGCCGACGATAATGAGCGGAACTGTCGCGTTCATACGCTTGGTTCTAGTCCTGGCCTTTGCTTTGGTCTGTGTCGAGTTCAACTCGTCGGTCTCCTGAGAATCGGTGCTAAGTATTGATTCGGCTGACTCTCGCGAAACATCAGCCAAATCGACTATGGTCTATAGTCAACTATGATTCATAGTAATCATGTTGCGCGAGGAGAAACTGTGAAACGTCAGAACAACTCTTTGGGGCTCAAGGCAACTGTGGGGTTCGCGGGCCAAGCTCTTCGCGCATGGACACCGCGGCAATGGCGCATCGCGGCCCTGGCATCGGTGGCGTTCGGGCTGCTCATCGGGGTGGTTACCGTGCTCATCCCGAACCCGATATTCGCGCGCGATATCGAGCCGGTCTGGTGGAACTATCCGGTCTGGATAATCACGTCAGTGCTCACCGGAATGCTGCTCACCACGTATCTGCGCCCAGCAGGCGAGGTTCGCGAGCCTGAACCTATCGAGACTCCAGCTGGGAACGAGAAGATCGAGAAGCACTCGGCTCGCATGGGCATTGCTGGGAGCATGCTGGCGTGGTTCGCAGTGGGGTGCCCGGTATGCAACAAGATCGCACTGTTGGCGTTGGGGTACTCGGGTGCGATTACCTGGTTTGCACCGGTGCAGCCGTTTCTCGCGCTGGCTGCGATGCTGCTCACAGGTGCTGCGTTGCTCTGGCGGCTGCGCGGCCAAGTCTCCTGCCCGATGCCAGTCACGAAGACAGATCGATTGGAACTGGTTCGATGACCGCGGCGCATGCGCAAGATCCCGCAGGTAGCGACGAAGTGCCGACGCGATTGGGGGCCTTAGAAACGCAGATTATGGAGCTGCTCTGGGCTGGGGGTGAGTTCACCGTTCGAGACCTCATCACCAGTCTCCCCACCGAGCCTGCGTATACGACTATCGCGACGGTGCTATCGAACCTGAAAAAGAAAGAGCTGGTCTGCGCACGCAAAGAGGGGCATGCGACCCGATATTTCGCCTGCGTTGCCCGTGAGGAGCTCACCGTGCGCCGTATCGAGCATGCGCTCGACGCGAGCGGTGACCGGGCAGCGTCGATGCTGCATTTCGTCAACACCCTCACAGATTCCGACCGCGAGTTGCTGCGGAGGTTTCTCGACCACGGTGATGCCGAGGGCAGCGAATGACGGCAGTGCTGGTGGTGGCCCTGCTCGGGGTCGTGCTGCTCGCCGCCGCATTCGGTGGCCCCTGGCTGCTGCGACAGGCGGCACCAGCGTTGGCGACAGCGCCGCGCTTCGCCGCGACCGCGGTGGCTGCGACCGCGGTCATCTGGATCGCCGCACTGCTTGCACTCGGGCCAGTGGTGGCCTGGATCAGCCGTGGCCCCGCGTGGCTGCCCGCAGAGGCTGCCGCGGTGTGCGGGCAGTGCCTCGCCGCTGCGACACCCTTCGGCGAGCCACTCGTGTCGGTCGCAATCCCACCGCTTCTGCCGCTCCTGCTCCCGCTGATTGGTGGCGGCCTGGTGGCGGTCGGCCTCTGGCGTGAGTTCTCGCTCCTCAGACAGGTACGCCGCCGGTTACTCGAGCGTCTGGGTGACGCGAACCGCGAGGTGACGATGCTCGGGTATCGGGTCAGCGTCGTCGACGACGACGGCTGCTTCGCGTTTTCCCTCCCACGCGGCACCGGGGGCATCGTGCTCTCGCGTGGCGCTGCCGCGTCTCTCTCGCCGGGCGAACTCGCCGCAGTACTTCACCACGAAGAGGCGCACATTCGGCAGCGTCACCACTTGTTCCTCGCACTTCTCAACGGGACCACCCATTTCTTCCGACGCGTTCCCCTGATTCAGGCCGCCCGCGATGCCGCACCCCACTATCTCGAGATCGCTGCCGACCATGCAGCGAAACGCGAAACTGGCACGACCGCTCTCGCCAGCGCACTGCTCAAACTCGGCACACCCACCCCTTTCATGGGTGAAGCTTCTCACCCCCGGTCAGCGGTGCTACATGCGGCCGGGTCGGAACGCGTGAGGCTGCTGATCGGTGAGCGTCGGCCGCCAGAGAGCGTCGCGCTGGCGATAGCGGCCGGAGCCTATGTCATGATGCTCGTGACTGCCGTCGTCTCCGTGAATGCCCCGTACCTGCTGGCAGTAGCCGCAGGGTGTTAATGCACGCACTCCCCCAACTGCCCCACCATATGCTGCGGCTATGGCGAGATTCATTTCTCACCCCTACCATCTGAGAAGCATTCTCCATATGCTCAGAATGGCGCATCACTTTCGAGTGAGACTCTTGCGCTGCCTAACAAGGACTCGTATGACCACCAATCCCCCCCACCTCTCCCGTCGTTCCAGGCCCAGGAGCCGCGCAACGCGCCGCCACCGTGCAGAAGCGCACAATGGTCGTGCTCGTGATCACTCAGATCGTGGGAACTGTCGGAGTCGGAGTGGCCCCCTCGATCGGCATCCTGCTCGCCGGCGAGGTCACCGAGAGCGAAACCTGGGCCGGGCTCGCCCGCACCGCGAGCACCCTCGGAGCAGCCCTGCTCGACCTACCACTCGGCAACCTTGCGGCCAGACGTGGCCGCCGGTTCGCGCTCTCCACCGGCTGGTGGCTCGCCGCAGTCGGGGCTACGATCCTCGTCGCTGCCGCACAATGGAACCTCGTCGTACCGCTCTTCATCGGGCTACTGCTCATCGGATCCGGTTCAGCAGTGAGCCTGCAATCACGCTTCGCCGCAACCGACCTCGCAGCACCCAAGCACAAGGCGCGTTCACTCGCGCTCATCGTGTGGGTCGGCACGCTCGGTACCGTGCTCGGCCCGAACCTCGGCGCACCGGGCGAACTGGTCGGAGCCGCGACCGGGCTTACGGTCTTCGCGAGCGCATTCCTCATCGCCGCGATCTGCCTCGCGCTCGCCGGTACAATCGTGTTCCTGCTGCTGCGCCCCGACCCGCTGCTGCTTCATGCCGAACTCACCCACACCAGCACCGACGCGAAACGGGTCGGTAAACGTGGCAGCATCGGCCTCATCTTTGCCGAGATCCGCGTCAACCGCCCCGCCCGCATCGCGGTGGTCGCGATTCTCACCGCCCAGGTCGTGATGGTCTCGATCATGACGATGACCCCAGTGCACATCGTGCATCAGGGAGGTTCAGTGAACCTCGTCGGCATCACGATCAGCCTGCATATTCTCGGCATGTATGCGCTCGCCCCTCTCGTGGGCTGGATCACCGACCGTTATGGGCACCGGCTCTCGATTTTGGTCGGCATCGTGATCTTTCTGCTCTCGCTCATTATCGGTGCGATCTGGCCGAACGATACCGGCTGGATCATCACTTCGCTGATTTTGCTCGGCGTCGGCTGGTCGTTTGTGAACGTCGCCGGTTCAGCACTCTTCGCTTCCACCGTCTCTGACGAGGTGCGCGCTTCCTCGCAGGGCGGCGTTGACGCGCTCTCGAACCTGTTTGGAGCGACGGCGGCGTTCGCCGCGGGCCCATTGCTGGTGATCAGCAACTTTTCCATGCTCTCGATCATCGCGATGATCGTGCTCGTACCGCTGATGCTACTGATGGCTCGAAAAATCACGGCAAGCAGGTAACCAGATTCGCTCAACCGAATGAAACGGTGGCGGTTATTCTCTCGGCCGCGGCGCGGCCGGCTCGGAGCGCTCCTTCGATATGCCCGGCATAAGCGCTGGCGGTCTCGGTGGACGCGAACTGGATGCGTTCGTTCGCGGGCGTCTGGAATATCAGCGCACCATACCCGGAGGTTCCCGCCTGCACGTGCGGGCGTAGGGGCGAAGTGTAGCCCTCAAGGCGCCAGTCAGTGAGTACGACCTCTCGTGGCCCTGTTGCGCCCTCACCGAATAGGGCGCGCAGCTGCCGACAGAAGGCCTCCTCCAAATCGGTAGGGGTAAGCGAGGCGAGTGGTGCGGAGGGTGCGAAGCCGAAGAGTGCTGCCGGGGCGCCGTCTGGCCCGGAATGGTCATGGAACTCACGGAACGGGCCGGCGTAGCTGATTGCAGCGCCCGCAAGACCCTGGTCACGCCAGAACGGACGGTCATAAACGGCGACGGCCTTCACCATGTCCCCCATCCATACCGCGGTCTCTTCCGCGGCCTGACGAACTTCGGCAGGGAGCTGCGGTTCGAAGTGGATCTGCTCGACCGCGAGGGCCGGTGGGAGTGCGAGGATTACGTGCTCAGCCTGGTAGCTACGGTCTCCGGTAGCGACGAGAACGCCGGTGTCAGTGGTTTCGATCGAGTGAACGGGTTCGCTGTAGTGGATCGTGACCCTCGTGAGGTGCTCTGTCATGCGGCGGGCAAGATCTTCGGCGCCGCGTGCGAATCGCCAGGCCGGGCCGTCGATCGGGTTCCCTTGCAGTCGCTGCCGGCTCTCGTGACTGGGCTCGAAGACCGCATCTCCATCGGTGTGTTGCGGGAACACTGGCACCTCAAGCAGTTCGACGTATTCGCGGATGAGAGGTTCGTTGTGCCAGAACCAGGTTGCCCCGAGATCGACCCATCCGGACTCGGTGCGGGCGCTGCACGCACGACCGCCCGCACGGTCGCGGGCTTCGAGCACGAGCACGCGGGCGTTTGCCTGGGCGAGAGCGTGAGCAGCCGCGAGCCCGGCAAAACCCGCGCCAACCACGATGACCTGGTAGCGCTCTGCCTCCTGCTCGCTCATCGCTCCAGCGTAGGTGTTTTCTCAACCCCCGAGTAGTGTCACGAATGAAATGTGGCGATACACTGCAGTTATGGCTGAGCGCGTGAACACCGAGGGACTACGGTATGCGCGTGAGGTCGCAGACACCGGCTCGTTTAGCGCGGCTGCCCGCTCCTACGGGGTGACACAGCCGGCGCTGTCGAACGGAATCGCCAAGCTCGAAGAGTATCTCGGCGACCGGCTGTTCGTGCGCTCCACACGCGGTGTCACCCTCACCGCATTCGGGGTTCGGATGCTGCCGCGCATCACCGAAGCGCTGGACGCGCTCGATACGGTCACCGCCGAGGCACGGCGCTGGACCGCTCCAGCTGAGAAGTATCTGCGCATGGGTATCTCGCCGCTCATCAACCCGAGACTTGTCGCGAAGGCATACCGATCAGTCGGGGCGTTGACCACGGCGCCGAAACCCGGCGGCCTCGTGCTCCGAGAGGCGAACCTCGCCGAGCTCCGCGACGCGCTCATGCTCGATGACCTCGATCTCATCGTGATTCCCTCGGTTTCTCCGCTGCCTCGATACGAGCACCGAGTCATCGATTCCGAACCGATCGTGCTCATCGACCCCGCAGCCGAGACGACCGAACCAGTCGAGTTGGCGGAGCTAGCTGAACGGCAGCTGATCCTCGTCCCTGACACGTGTGGGCTGACCACATTCACGCGGGATCTGCTGGCCTCGCGTGATCTCGCCGTGCGGCCGTATCCGGGGGAGGCATTGAGCTACCGCGTGCTCGAAGAGTGGGCATCGCTCGGAATGGGATCGGCATTGCTGCCGCTTTCGAAAGTCACCGACGCCACCCTCGCGCACCGACGGGTGCACGACGACGGGGTCGAAGTGGAGATTTTCTACGAAGCGGTATGGAACCCGCACTCGGCTCTCGCCGCAGAGTTAGAGGATCTGGTCGGGTCATTGCGGGAACCGGCTGACGGATAGCGCACCATATTCGGAGGCTATGGCTCTATTCGCTGGGCGCGTCTACCCAGGGCTGTTCGCTTTGCCTAGCGTAAGGATTGGCAGGAGTGCTGCCGAATCCACTCACCAACTAGGGAGAACCCTCATGGCTTACCTCGAGATCACACTCAAGATTAACGACGCAGAGCGCCCCGCGGCAGCTGGCGTCTACACCAAGTACAAGCAGCCCTTCCTTGACACCATCGCGGGGGCCACCAGCAAGGATCTCCTGATCCGCGAAGACGACGTGCAGGTGCTCCACGGGTTCGACACCGCAGCGAACGCGCAGGCCTACCTCAGCTCAGAGTTGTTCGTCAACGACGTTGTGCGAGAGCTCGGCCCACTCCTGCAGGCCGATCCAGAGATCCGCGTCTACGAAACCGCCTGAGCCCGGAAGCGGGAGCCACTCTCTTACGACTGAGTGGCTCTCGCCTTCGCTCGCCCGTGGCTCTCCAAATCAACCGATGCGGCGAGCGTGGATCACCACGTCACTCAGCACGGCCGTCTTTCCGTCTGGGCCGACAGCTTCACGAGTTCGGACTTCGCTCGTAATAATTTCCCACTCGTGCGGGTCGAGTTTGAGCGCCTCGAGCTCGGATTCTGGGGTCGGAAACTCGTGATCCGTGTGGCGCGCGGCATTTGCCCAAGGTGGGGCTTCCGCGTGCGACGTAACAAGAAGGTGGCCTCCGGGTGCTACGTAGTTGGTGGCGCGACGTAGGATCTCGTCTCTGGGAAACGAGGTCGGCCACGAATGCAAGTAGGAACAGGTGACCAAGTCATAGGTCTGCGACGGTTGCCACGTCGCTAGGTCGGCTGCGACGAGATTGAGTGCACCCGCTGGGACGCCCGCGGACCTCGCCGCTTGGCGGCCGCGCTCAACGGCGGTTGGGGAGAGATCCACACCCGTGGCGCGCCAGCCTTGCTGCGCGAGCCAGACCGCGTCGCCGCCCTCTCCACACCCGAGGTCGAGGGCGTTGCCGGGCGCAAGCGCGCCCGCTATGTCGGCGAGGACGCCATTGACCTTTCCCGTCCAGACGCGGCCTGAGTCAGCGTATCGAGATTCCCAAATTTCTGCGGCCGATTGGGGAACGGCATCTTGCTCAGTCTCATGTTGATCGTTTATGGTGGCAACTCTCAGGCTGGGTGCGGATGGCGAAATGTTCAATACGCTGCAAAGTGGCGACGCGACGAGATCAGGTCTCTCAAAGCTACCTAATGTGGGGCGACGATGGTGTGAATGCGTGCAAGGGTTTGCGTGATGCCGCGACGATTTCGGCGGGGGAAGCCGAGAAGTCTCATCATGAAGCAACGCTTTGACCTGCTCGCGTCCCACTCCTCGGTGACGACCGTGCCTCCCTCGACCGGGTCGAAACGGTAGCGCCACACGTAGTCGCCCCCGGGTTTCCAGGCGATGAGGCGCCCTTCCTCGATCTCCACGACGGTGTTGGTCATGCGGTATTTTGCACCGAGTTTCATGTCTACCGAGAAGGTGTCGCCGAGCGATAACTTCTCTGGCCCTTGCACGTTCGAGGCTTGCACTGTGCCCGACCCGTCGATGCGCGGATGCTCGGTCGGCGTCGCGACGAGATCAAAGATCTGCTGGGCGTCTGCGGGGATAAAACGATCGACGGAAACGAAACATTTCTTCATACCCCCTAGGGTATCTAAACAAGCCGGGGTCTGGCTGACAGGTCTGGCAGATTCCAAGATCGATCGTCACGCTTTGCGGAGCTCTACCCCCTGAGCAGGAGGTTGTGCTTCTCGCTCTCGAAGGTGTGCCGCGAGACGGTCGCCTTCAATGTCGAGGTTCGGCAAGGCCTTGTCCAACCATTGTGGCATCCACCACGCAGCACGTCCAAGCACCGACATCAGTGCCGGGACCAGGGTCATGCGAACCAGGAAGGCGTCGATGAGGATGCCGACCGCGAGCGCCAACCCGAATTGCTTCACCATGCTGTCGTCGCTGAAAATGAAACCGGCGAACACGGAGACCATGATGGCGGCCGCTGCAACGACGACACGGCTAGCCTGCTCGAATCCTCGAATCACCGCCGCCTGGCCCCGGTGTCCGTGGACATGCGCTTCACTCATCGAACTCACCAGGAACACTTCGTAGTCCATTGCAAGACCGTAGAGGATCCCGGTGACCATGATGGGGAGGAAGCTCAGGATCGGGCCTGCGGTGTCGAATCCGACGAAGTCTTTCAACCAGCCCCACTGGAAGATCGCCGTCATGATGCCGAATGTGGCGCCGATCGTGAGCAGGAACCCCACGGTCGCTTTGATCGGGATCAGGATCGATCGGAACACCACGAGGAGCACCAGCAGCGACAAGACGACGATGATTGTGATGTAGAGCGGGAGCACACTTTCGAGCTTCTCGGAGATATCTAGATTGACCGCGGTCAGACCAGTCACGCCGATGCTCGCCCCTTCCACACCCGAGAGTTCGCCCGCGTCTGCGCGCAGTTCATGCACCAGGGCCTTCGTCGAGTCGGCGTCGGCGCCTTCGACGGGGATGATGGAGAAGAGCGCGAGGGCACCTTCGGGCGACACACCCATCGGGCGCACCGTCTCGGTCGATGCTCCCTGCCCAAGTGCTTCAGTAATGCTGGGGAGCTCTCCGGCCTCGAAGGTGTCACCATCTGGTGCATGGATGACGGAGATCAGCGGCGCGTTGTAGCCCTCACCGAAGCCGGCGGCGACGGCGTCGGAGGCCTGCCGTTCGGTGGTGTCGAGATTGGCGGTGGAGCCGTTCGGCATGCCCAACGTCATCTGTGCCATCGGGATCGCCGCGGTGGCAAGCAGTGCTACGACACCGACAATGACGGCCCAGCGGCCTTTCACGACGCCAGTGGCAAAACGGTGCGCAAACCCGTGGCGCTGCTCGTAGCTACGCTTTTGCTGCCGTTCGCGGGCCCGAGTACTGAGGATCCGCTCCCCGACGAGCCCAAGAAGCGACGGCAGTAGAGTGAGGGCGATGAGCACCGCAAGCAGCACGGTCGCCGCAGCCACAAGCGCCATCGTGGTCAAGAAGGAGATGCCGATCAGGGTGAGCCCGCCGAGCGCGATGATCACAATTAAGCCAGCAAACACCACCGCACTGCCCGCTGTCCCGAGTGCCCGGCCCGCCGCCTCCTCCGCAGTGAGGCCCTCCCTCAGAATGAGGTGCCGTTGCCGGTTGACAATGAAGAGAGCGTAGTCGAGCCCAACGGCAAGTCCAATCATGAGTGCGAGCACAGGAGTCGCACTCGTCAGTTCTACGGTGTGCGACAGAGCGAACGCGCCGCCAAGCCCGACGGCCACGCCGAGGACCGCGGTGACAAGTGGGAGGCCCGCAGCGCGCAGTGATCCCAATGTCAGGATGAGCACGAGTGCGGCGACCAGCAGCCCCAGTGCTTCGTGCCCGCCAAGCGGTGGCTCGTGTGGTTTCAGCGACTCGGTTGGGAGCGCCGAGATCCCCGCCTCATCGGCGTGCTGAGCCGCAATGCCGACCACGTCATCGATGACACCCGCAGGCAGATCTTCGACCTGTTCGGTGAATTGGATCTGCATGAGCGCGACGGTGCCATCATCAGAGACGAGCACGCCGGGCGCGAGCATTCCCTGCTCGCGAAGCGCCTGCTGCATCATTGCCTGCTGTTCAGCGGGGCTCGGTTGCAATCCAGCCTGTCCCGGTATCTGCGAAGGTGCCCCGGGTGCGAGCTGACCCTCAGCGTGTGGAGGTGGGGACATTGTTGCCGCGAGGTCTTCGGCAGTTCGTGCGACAACGAACTCATTCGCTGAGATCTCATCCATCGCCGAACGAATCGCGTCCGCACCGGCACCATCATCAAGCCGTTCACCCGTCGCGGCAGTGAATACGATGGTCCCCTGCCCGCCCGCGGTTTCTGGGAACTCGGCGCGTAACTCTTCAATCACCGCTTGGCTCTCCGTGCCGTCTATCGTGATGGCGGAGCTAATCTTCACACCACCCGTCATCGCCAGCGTGATCACGCTGCCGAGGATGAGCAGCCATGCGATCAGAAAAACCCACGGACGACGATACGAGAATCGCCCGAGGCGGTAAAGAAGTACGGACATACGAATGACCTTTCCGGCAGGGTGAAACATCGCGTGCGCAGGTGCGCATACGGCGAAGAAGAGTGGGGGCGCTCAGAGGCCTAATCTGAGCTTTGCGAAGACCTTGTCTACGAAATCCTCGGGAGGCGTGCCAGGGAGTGTCACTGAACCGTCGATCACCGAACTCAACGCGCCGTAGGCCGCGCCGACGATAATGTGAGAGGTGAGTTTCGAAGCGGAGTTTCCAGCACGCTCGCTCACGATCTTCTGGGCAGTCCGGCGAATCTCCGCATGCACGTTCTCCAGATACGGGCGCAAAGCCGGATCCTTCGTAGCAAGCTCTCGAAGTTGAATGAGGAGATCGAGCATGCCTCCGGAAAGTTGGTGGCGCGCAAGTGTCTTCACCCAGTCAAGTAAGGAAGTGTCGGCGGGAACCTCGGGCATCGACGCGATGCCTGCATGAAGCTGTTCGAGCGCGAGGGACGTCACGGCCTCCTCTTTGCAGGAGAAGTAGTTCGCGAAGGTTCGGCGAGAGACCCCAACTTGTTCAACCACATCGTCGATGGTGTAGCCATCGAGCCCGCTTTTCTGAGTGAGGTCGAACGCGGCCTGCGCCAGCGCGTGGGAGGTTTGCTGACGCTTCCACTCACGGTGGCTCGAGTTTTGCATGCCCACTACATTAACAATAATTATGCCCAATAGGCAACTATGCCGAATGAGCAAAGAGCTGTTCACGCGGATCGCAACACCGGAGGATCTCTTCCTACCACAAGGCTCGATAAGCGGCCCGATCACATTCCAGAGCTCAGGGGCACCCAGTTCAAGGACAGCAAGAATCCCCTATTCGTCAGCTTGGAGCAGCTTCCGAGCAACATAAGTAAGAGCTTCGGATTGCATGGCGCTATAGGATTGCGACCTGGAAGGTTAGACCATATATGGAACCGACCCATCATCTCGACCGTGTCGATGAGGTGATTATCGGAGACGATACGAAACCCGATGAATCCGTACATCACGACGACTTGGGTCCTGTTTCTTCTCGCCTACGTCCACTCAGCAAGCAGCGTGCTGGCACTCCAGACTGCGTCCAATCACTCAGAGAAACACTGGCAACAGACGTCGAAGTGCGTGCGCGGCTTGCTTCGGGAGCACACCGTTCCCGAGCGCGGTGAGCTGTTGCCTTACGGTGAGTTCGTGGCGTGGGTCTGTGACCCAGCCTTCGGGGAGCCCCATCAGCCATTCCACGAATACAGGCGCGGGTCGCGGCTCTGTTGCTTCATTCAGTCTCGTGGGGGTTGGCGCAGGGCGACCGGTGATCTGTGCCCAGCGAGTCACTGCTTCGGCGTATCGCCCCCAGCGTTGAAGAGTTCCCCGATCAGGTTCCACAAGCTGTCGGGCTCCTCGCTGCGCGGGTGTCCTTTTGGTCCGTGGAGTGCGAGATCGATGATCTGGTGACTCAGCGCAATCGTTCCGCGGCGTGCTTTGACGCGTTGCAAGCTCTCCCCACCCCGGGAGGAGTCTGACGCCAGTGGGGTGCGGAAGAGCGCGGCGGGCAAGGATGAATACCCGGAATCTTGGGTGGGGTGCGCCGATGGTGGAAGCGGGTAGACCGATCCACGTTGCATCCATCCCGAGGTCGGCCAGGTCTCCCAGAACTGCTCCGGCTGCCCGTAGAGGTCGAGTTGCGTGCGCTCCCAGAGGCCCTGGGCCGGGTTCCATATCGCGAGGGGTTGCACCTTTGGGTGTTGGGTTGCGTCGCTCATTCTCATGCCCTTCGTAGTTTGCACGGATCGCGGTTGCGGAGAGTAGCCCGCGGACGTTTTCGATGACGACCCATTCGGGTTGCAGCGCTTCTATGGCGGTCGCCATGTGTGCCCAGAGCCCGGAGCGGGTGCCGGGCTTGAGGCCGGCCATCTTCCCGACCGTCGAAACGTCTTGGCAGGGGAACCCGCCGCAGAGGATGTCCACTGGTGGAACATCGGCCCAGTTGATGGTGGTGATGTCGCCGAGGTTCGGGGCGTCGGGCCAGTGGTGAGAGAAGACGCGGGCGACCGGCTCGTTGATCTCGGAGAACCAGACCGTCTGTGCGTTGAAGGTCTCCTCGACGGCGAGGTCGAGCCCGCCGTAGCCGGAGAATAGTGAACCGACTCGCAGCGGTGCCGCCGGTTCTGTGGTGGTCTGCTCAGGCAATGGGGAACCTCCTGGACGGTGAATCTCGCGAGTCGATCTGACTCTCCGAGCTGGTCACCTACCAGGTGCACGGATTGACCCCGCGCCCCGGCGCCGAGATACCCTGACAAGCACCGAAGCTGTCGCCGTCCGCGGATGCCCCCTCTGTGCCGCTCCTGCCGCTCGAACGAGTTGTCACGCGTCTTGCAAGCGAGGCGCGCCGCCGTCCGAAAGTGATCTCAGAAGTCACCGCGACAACGGTTGGCGGGGCTCACCTTCGGGGTGAGGAGAGGCGGTGTGCGGTGACGGTTTCGATGCGGGTGATGTCCGCCGGTGACGGCTACAAGTACCTCCTGCGCACCGTCGCCACCGGTGACGGCGAGCGTGCCCTCTCGACCCCGCTGACGAGGTACTACACGGAGGAAGGCACCCCACCCGGCAGGTGGATGGGGTCAGTGGTCATCGCGCTCGGCGGCGGAAGCATCACTGTCGGCGATGAGGTTTCTGAGGAGGAGCTTCAACGTCTGATCGGGCAGGGCCGTGACCCGGTGACCGGCCAGGCACTCGGCAGCCCGTATCGGAACTACGCGACAGTGGCCGAGCGCATTGAGCATCGCACCGCACGACTCGACGCCGATCTCCCCGTGACCGCACGTGCTGAGGCCGTCGCCGCTATCGAGGCTGAGGAGATCGTACGGGGCGCACGGAAGGCGGTTGCGGGGTTCGATTTCACGTTCTCGATTCCGAAGTCCGCGTCAGTGCTGTGGGCAGTGTCCGACGCGGGCACGCAATCGTTGATTGCGGACGCGCACCATGCAGCGGTTGCGGAGATGGTTGCGTTCATCGAACGCGAGGTCGCTGCAACCCGTATCGGTGCAGCAGGACGCAACGGGGCGGTTGCGCAGGCCGATGTGTCCGGTGTGATCGCAACCGCGTTCGATCACTACGACTCCCGCGCTGGTGACCCGCATCTGCATACGCATGTGGTGATCTCGAACAAGGTGCAGACCGTGCACGACGGCAAGTGGCGCTCCCTCGACGGCCGACCTCTCCATGCCGCTACCGTTGCGCTCTCCGAACTGCACGAGGCTGTGTTCGCTGACCATCTCACGCGCGCGTTCGGCGTCGAGTGGGAAGCCAGAGACATGGGGCGTGACCGCAACCCCGCCTGGGCAATCAGCACGGTGCCGGAGAGGCTGGTGGCGGAGTTCTCGTCCCGGTCACGGCAGATTGACGAGGAGAAGAACCGCCTCATCGCCGAGTACGTTGCCCGTCACGGCAGGCAACCGTCGCTTGCAACGGTCATCAAACTCCGGGCGCAGGCGACGTTGGCCACGAGGCCGGAGAAGCGGGTGCGTTCGCTCGCGGACCTCACCGGTGAGTGGCGGGAGCGCGCGTCGCACCTTCTCGGTGACGACGCCACCCGCTGGGCCCGCACCGTCACCGCGAACGACGCACCGCTACTGTTGCGCGCTGACGATGTGCCCCTGGATGTGATCGCCACGTTAGGCCGGAGTGTGGTCGAGGCAGTCGGTGAGAAGCGATCGACCTGGCGCAGGTGGAACCTCACCGCCGAGGCCGCCCGCCAGACCATGCTCTACCGGTTCGCCACCAATGTAGATCGTGAAGCTGTCGTAGGAGTGGTCGTCGATGCCGCCGAACGTGCCTCCCTCCAGCTGACTCCGCCCGAGCTCGCGACGAGCCCTGCCGTGTTCCGCCGCTCTGATGACACGAGCAGATTCCGGCCGATCGCATCGACGGTGTACTCGTCACCGGACATCCTCGCGGCAGAAGATCGACTCCTCGAACGCGCCCGCACCATGACCGCACCCACGGTGCCAGTCGAAGTAATCGAGAAGGTCACCCGCCGCCCGGATCGCGACGGCAGGCTTCTCGCCGCCGACCAAGCCGCAGCCCTCACCGCCGTCGCGGCATCAGGCCGCGCAGTCGATGTGCTGGTCGGCCCCGCCGGCGCTGGGAAGACAACGGCGATGCGAGCTCTGCGCACCGCGTGGGAACGGGAGAACGGGCGTGGCAGCGTCGTCGGCCTCGCCCCG
>WPCJ01165778.1_pt1 | contig 28946 bp, 23 predicted proteins | sample 5399831 | NCBI WGS metagenome assembly WPCJ01 (sample SAMN12869470, study PRJNA574797) | sludge metagenome | isolation source: wastewater treatment of pH10 | place: China:Beijing | collected 2019-05-20 | reverse complement strand
TTTTTCTTTCTCACAGGTACAGGAAAGTTTAAAGTAAGGCAGGATTTTATTTTAATTATCAGAAAAAACGTTCCAATCTGATCAGGGGATGTTTCATGGAACAGTTCTCTTTTATTGCCTCAATGCCTGATGAGCCAGGAGCACTTCACAGGGCAGCCGAAATTATCACACGGTATAAAGGAAACATCAACCGGATCCAGTATGACCGGAGAATTGACAGGAACATTGTCTTCTTTGAGGTAGCTGCTGCTTCAGAGGTTTATGAAAAAATTCGTGAGGAGCTGGAAAGAATAGGTTACCTCCAGACCTCTCTGCATCCCGTAGCTTTCCTTAAATTCAATGTTTATCTCCCTAACTGCCCCGGAGCTTTATTTGATTTCCTGAACCATACCACTTCTTCAGGGGCAAATATTACTTTCCTTGATTTCGATGATAGGGGACATCATCCCGAAAGGCTTGTCGTGAGCCTGAATATTGAAAATACTGACCTTATAGATTCTCTCCTTAACAGGCTCAAGTCAAAGTACAGGCTTGAGATTGTAGAGTATGATACAACAGGCGAAAAGCTCGATGATACGGTTTTTTACCTCCGGCTTGCCCAGAAATTGAGGTACTATCTTAGAAATGCTGAAGACGATTTTTTAATGAAATTTCTTCATGATATCAACCACATCGCTCAGGAGCTCTCAAACCTGAAAAAAGATCCTGTAGAGGTCTTTGAGAATATCCTTAAAGTCGGGGAAACCCTCCGCAGGACCTCAGGTGAAGGGTTTTATGCCGATGTGCAGAGGGTCAGGATAAATAAAGAGATTGAACTTTTCTGCTTTCAGCTTCCCTGTGGGGGAAATATCTATCTTTTCGATACCCCTGGAGAAAAGGTCATGATTGATGCCGGTTATGGAATATACCAGCCTGATGTCGTTAACATGCTCCAGCACTATGGGCTTGGGGACCTGAGCCTGCTTAAAAGGATCTATATTACTCATGCAGATGCTGACCACTGCGGAGCTGCCGGCTTTTTCTCTGCCCCTTCCTATCTGAACCGGGAAACCCTGAAAATTACACGGGAAACCAGCAGGGCTTATGGGTCCAGCAACCAGGGATGTATCCTGGAAGAAGTTTATACGAAAATGATTAACCTCTTCTCAAGGTTCACCCCTCCTTCAAATGTAATCCTTTTTCCGGAAATTTCATCCCAGGATAAGGAAATAGAGAAAAGGGGCGCTTTTCCGGTTGTTTCCTGTTTTACTATAGGAGATCTTGAGTTTGAAGCTCTTCAGGGCCTTGGAGGGCACATGCATGGGGAAATATTCTATCTCTGCCCGGAAGAAGGCCTGCTTTTTCCTCAGGACGCTGTGATCAATTTCAGGAGCTTAAGCCCGGAGAGGACGGAATATAATGTACTGGCTGATTATCTTATGACTTCGGTAAATGTGGACAGCAGCCTTGCAAAAGAGGAAAGGAATGCTCTACTTTCTCTTATACAGGAACTGGATTCCGAACTTGTTAAAAAAGGCAAGAAGTGTCTTGTTTGCTGCGGTCACGGTTCCATATCCGTGCTTGAAAACGGGAAACTTGTTGAACATTCTAGCTCAGAGAGGTACTTTGCAAGAAAAGCTCTGTAAATTTTAATGGATATTAATAAATAATAATGGATAATAATGAACAATTATTCTTCTGATATCCCTAAAACCTACTATCAGTTTTACTGACAAATGACTGAAGCAGGTTCAAAATCGGATAAATGGGAAATCCGATTTTTTTCTGTGGTTAAGTTTTCTGCGAATGGGTTATGAATAACTCATACAATATCGTATTAAAAATTTAGATCTCGGTTACTTTAAATATAAGTGCGAGGGGTGCGATTCGAACGCACGAATTCCTACGAAAATGGGTCCTAAGCCCATCGCCTTTGACCTGGCTGGGCAACCCTCGCACTAATGTTGTTTAGTTTATACAAAACAGTAAGAAAAGATAGTTTAAAACTAATTGAAAAATATTAAATGCGCCGACCGGGATTCGAACCCGGGTTTTGGGCTTGGAAGGCCCAAGTCATAGCCGCTAGACCATCAACGCAAACTGCAACACACTAGAGGTATTTGTCAAATATAACGTTTTCGCTTGAAATTGCCTACTTTTTATACATCTCAAAGTTTTTGTAGTTTTTTTCCTTCTTTTACTTCCTTTTTTCTTCTTTTTTATTTATTTCACTGTGTTTATAGACTTTCGTGATCGTCTCTGAAAATCCTCTTCTTTAATTTCGGGTGGCCCCGGTTATTTAGCTGGCAGGTTGATCAGGATCAACTTGCTGGTTGTTCCGTATTTCTGGAAATTTTCTTTCTGGGTTTCATCCTGCAATTTGAATTTCTGGCTTATCCGGTTTCATTCAGGAAAATGCTCCTTTTCAGGAAGATACTATGATGTTGATTTCTCAAAAACCATATCTATGTATTTATCTATCATATCTATCTATCATATCTATCTATCATACCTATTGTTCTTTTCCCGGTATTTTTGTTCCTTTTCATATGTTTGGTATTTTGTTTCTTTTCATATGTTTTTCTCCATGCTGCATGCAGCTTCTCATGCCTTCAAGTTATAGTTATTATGCCGGACTTTGATTACAGGTTGCTAAATCTTCTTATTATTATATATTTTAGTTTTATATGGACAATTATATTTTATTGTTAACCTTGCTTGCCGTAAAAATAGAATTTTTAATACAAATATCCTGGAGTAAATTACACCAAATATATCTTTAACTGAACAATATATTTTCTCCTTATAATTAACCGGTTTTTCAGTTAAACTCTCTATTTTTGCTACATTATGGAAAAAAAGTACTTAATTTCAATAGTTTTCTTTGTAAATAATCTAAATTATAATTATTCACCCCTGATGCTTTTACTGTGAAAACAATATTCTTCTCTTCCAGGGAAAGTCGATGTTATTATTCCAAAGGTTAAGAAGTAAACCTTGCTTTTTTTCTGCTATCCTATCAATTTATTTCTTGATAAGGAATATATACTCTTATATAGGGCCAGACATAAGTTCTCAAAACCATCTTTCTTCTCTTATGCTGCCCTGGCTCCAGTAGAAGTTGAAGAAACTGATAATGTAAAGACGTGATATGAATGGAACCCTCAATTCTGGCATTTGCAGTAAGCTGGATTCTTATATTTGCATACCTCCTTTCGCTATTCAGGACATATGCAGAGCTTAACAAAAGGTTAATGTAATGATTGAGTCATACGGGATTTTAGTATGAATAAAAAAAAGAAATCATTGCTTGCAGTTTCTTTTATTGCTGGTGTGATTCTTATAGGGCTCTATGGAGTTGACTCTTCGGAAAGATACATCGCAGTATCTGAGCTCCTCGCCAATCCCCAGGACTACTCCGGGCAGAATATAAATGCTATGGGAGTTGTAGAAGACAGGAGCCTTCATAAAGACCCCGGTGTGACATCATTCGACCTGAAAGATGAAAACGATGAAAACCTTAAGATACATGTAAATTATGTAGGGAACTTACCTTCCAACCTTGCTGAAGGAAAACAGGTGACCATCAGAGGATCAATGATTTCCGAATCTACCTTTGAGGCAAATAAGATAGTTACCGGATGCCCGTCAAAGTACACGGAGTAATACTGATGAATATTGAAGAATGGGAAGAATACAGATATGTAGAAGCCGGAATAAAAGAATCTATCACTCTTATAGAGGATCCTGGCTTAAAAAAAATGGTTGAGCATGTCTGTCATTCCGGAGGAAAAAGAATTCGGCCAATTATCCTCCTTCTGGTCAGCGAGATCTGTTCAGGCTCGTATTCCCGGAGCCTTAATGCAGCTCTGGCAGTTGAAATGATGCATTCGGCTTCCTTAATTCACGATGACCTGCTGGATCAGGGGCTTGTCCGAAGAAACCTTCCTTCGGCTCCTGAAAAATTCGGGCCTTCAAGAGCCCTGCTCTGCGGAGACTATCTTATTGCAAAATCAATTGCTTTCATTTCTCCTTATGGGGAAAAAGTTATTCAGGACTTTGGGAAAGCAGGGATGGACATGGCAGAAGGAGAAGTCCTTGACCTGAAGCTTGAAGATGAGAGTTTCGGAGAAAATGATTACTTTAAATGCATCTATAAAAAGACGGCTTCTCTATTCGCAATCAGTGCATCCATCGGGGCTTATACGGGCGGAGCTGAAGAAGAGCTTGCAGAACGTTTCAGTCATTTCGGAAATGCCCTCGGAACGGCATACCAGATTGTTGATGATATCCTTGAATTCCTTGAGGTTGTCGAGGGAAAGGAGTCTAAATTCACATCCGAAACCCTGCCGCACATCTATATGAAAAGCACGTCAAAGGAAGAAGCTCTCAAAAAGTCAATTGACTGCGTAAAGTTGCATGTTGCTGCCGCAAAAGAAACCCTCGAAACGTTCAGAGAATGTCCTGCAAGAGACAAGCTGTTCCAGATTACGGATTATATAACCGTCGACATGCTTGAGAACCTCTGACAAACCTTAAACTGTCCTGAAAAATGAATTGGTTCTTTAAAATGAATTGGTTCTCTAAAATGAATTGGTTCTATCTAATTTCTACATCTACAATCTTAGAATGATATTATTTGATCTCTTAACTAAAAACCCTGGCAGGCTTCAGCTTTGCCATTAACTTTACCAGGTGTATCCATGAAAGTGTATGATAGTCCGGTGATTAAGGTAAACGCCAGCACTGAAAATGAAAAGGTGGTGCTCGACGCAGAAGGACCTCTTTCCCATATTGTAAAACCCTTTCTGAAACGTATAAATAATATTTTTTCGGAAGAAAAACCAATTTCAATAAACGAAGACGAGATTATATTTTCTACCTGGATTCCTCCTATTCCCGGCCCTGTTTTTAGCCGGGTTATAAGCGCTGAAATTGCAGCCATAAGGAAAAAACGTGTCCCGGATCAATTTACAATAGGGATTACTGCCCGATGTCCAAATAACTGTATCCACTGTGGGGCAGCCGGCATAAAGCCTGAAAAGGAATTGACGCTTGATGAAATCTGCAATGCTGTTGATCAGAGCATTGAACTTGGGTCCTATCTGGTCGCCTTCGACGGCGGAGAGACGATGATCAGAAACGATCTCGTTGATATGGTCTCAAGGGTAGACAAAACAAAAGCAATTGCCACATGTTTGACTTCAGGCTTCAAACTATCCGAAGAGCGAGCTGCTGCACTTAAAGCTGCAGGCCTGTATGCCGCCAGGATCAGCCTGGACAGTCCTCTTGAAGCCGAGCATGACCGTATCAGAGGTCGTAACGGCGCATACAGAGACGCGATCGACGGGATTAAAAATGCAGATGCTGCCGGAATCCTTACAGACATGTTTGTTGTTGTTTCCCCGCACAATATTGATGATCTTGAAGATTTCTATTCCCTCGCAGCTGAGCTGAACGTAAAAGAAATGTCAATTTATGAAATCATTGCAGTAGGACGCTGGCTTGAACACGAGGATGAAGTAATAAGCGATAAGGATGTATCCAGGCTTAAGGATTTCCAGATAACAATGAACAACAAACCTGAAGGTCCCAGGGTCACAGCTTTTCCCTATTTTATGGGTCCTGAGCTTTTCGGGTGCTTTGCTGGAAGGCGCTGGATGCATGTTGCATCTGACGGAGAGGTCATGCCCTGTGCGTATACTCCGCTTTCTTTTGGAAACATATGCGAGGAGCCTCTGGAAACTATCTGGAAGCGCATGGGTAAACACAGCGCGTATAAGAAAGATAATGCAGCTTACTGCATGATGCGAAATCCGGATTTCAGGAAGAAGTATATACATACCATCCCCACCGGATCCAGAATTCCATACAGGGTTAAATAAAACCTTTTAAGTTAATTAAAATATTTTGATTAACTTTTAAATATTTTAATTAATTTATTTTTTAATTAATTTTTACACGGTTTTGTTTATCTACCACTTTTAGTTAGTTTTTATAAGTTTAAATTGATTTATCAATTTTAATTGATTTTTATATATTTGAATTAATTTCTACTTTCAGTCGATATTTGCATGTTTAAATTAATTGTCTCTTTATTTATTTTTTTAAAAATTTTAATTTCTTTTCAAAAGAGATTTACCTGTTTTCTCTTTTTTTCTTTGGCTTTGATCAGGAAGTTTTTCTTTTTGTCATCCCTTACTCCCTTTTTTCTCCTGCAGTTTTTTTCCTGGTTTTAAAGCCAGGTTTAAATCTCCAGTAATTATATTATCATTTTCTTTCTAAAATATTGTTCATTCATTAACCCTTTATCCTGTCTCCTTTTTATTTCAACGGGGTTCTTTAACCTCAGAATTTGTGGAAATATTTTTATTTTTAGAATTCCACAATTTATTTCTGTTTAACGGATCTATTTAAATAAGTTTTATTTCTTCCTAAAATAATATTCACACTCTGTGGAGAAAAGGTCTGAGCCTTCAGGCTCTAAATTATTTGATTACCCGTATTGTAATAATTCCTTACTGTTAATAAATTTATTTTTTTCTTTTTTAAATCTGCTTTAAATATTCTGATCCTGAGCGCAGTGAGAGATATGTTTTCTTACTAATTCTTAATTTGGAATTTATTTTACAAAGTCTTACGTCAATTCAGTAACTTCTTATTTATTTTAAAAAGATCCTTAAAAGCATCTCCTGAATACAGGTTTGGAGAATAGATTTATTCCGTACTCTGATCTTTTTTTTTGGTGGTGAAACCTGATTTTTTATCATTTAATTATATTCTACTGTTTCTATTTAATTATTTTTTACTGTTATATTTAATCTTTTGGATTTTAACCATATATTTTGTTATTTATATTTTTTAATTTCTTAATAATCTCCTGCAAATTTAATATATCATGAATAATCATTACAGTTATTTTAATCCTCTTCGACAAAACCGAAGCTGTTATATAGTTCTTTCACGAAGGATTTGTTAACTACCTCCATTGGAGTAGGGATTTTTAATTATTAATTTATATATTAAATTTTGAGAGACGGAGATTCACATGGCTAAAAATGAAATCTTATCCGAAATAAAAAAAGCGGAAGAGAGCGCTAAATTAATGGTTGATGAAGCCATTGAAGCGAAAAACAAGCGCATCTCCGATGCCAGGGCCGAAGCCAGGGAGATCCTGAAACAGGCCGAAATTGATGCACATAAAGCTGCACAAGACTCTTTTAAAGTAGGTGAAGAAAAGATCCTGGAGGAAAGAGATAAGATCGTCAACGATGGTGAAAAAAACGCAATAGCCATGTCCCAAAAAGCTCAAGCTAATATCGACAAATCCGTCAATTACCTAGTACAGGAGTTTGAGAGGGCGGTCCTTAATGAGTAGACCTAAAGAGATGACAAGGGCCGTTATTGTCGGGCATAAAAGCATTTTAGAAGAAACCATCGATGCATTACATGATATTAATCTCTTTCACATAGAAGATTTTGTCGAAGACGAGTCTGGTTTTAAGATCAGCAAGCCATTTAAAAACGGAGAAGAAGTCTCGAAAAAGCTTGTGAAGATCCGTTCCATCGCCAATTATTTGGGGATTGAAAGCAAAAAACCGGTAGTTCAGAAATCTGACGCTGTTCTGCGCGAACTTGACACGAAGTTGAATGAACTGGATAGGACAATTTCAGCTAAGACGGAAACAATCTCCCAGCTTGAAAATGAATTGAAAGACCTGGATGCCCAGAAAAGGGAAATCCTGCCTTATCTGTCCATTAATCTCGACTTCGAGTATTACCGTGGCTACGAAAGCATCAAGGTTTTCGCAGGTACTGTAAAAGGTAGCCTGGAAGAAAGTCAGATTTCGAGCATCACCAAAGCTTACGAGCTGTACTATGACCCTCAGTCAAAAGCAGTTGTACTGTTTGTAGCTAAAAATGATGCCGACAAAGTTTACGAATTACTTCAGGGTCTTGGATTCAAAGAACTTAGAGTTCCGGAAAGAGGTGGTGTCCCAAGCGAGCTGTTAAGGTTCATTGAACAGAAAGAAGCCGAAGTCACCAGAAGGATCGAATCCTTAAAAGGCGAAATCGAGTCCTTGAAAGTCAAGTACGCCGATTTCATCCTTGCCAGCGACGAGGTTCTGAGTATCGAGAGTCAGAAAGCAGAACTGCCTCTTAGAATAGCTACATCTGCAAACGCATTCATAATCGACGGATGGACTGCCACCGAGGATTTTGATAAGATTGTAAGTGTAGTTAACAGTGCCACTAATGGCAAGGCATATGTTACAAGCCTCGAACTTCATCACGAGGAAGAAGAACATGCCCCTGTCAAATACAACAATTCAAAAGTTGTGGCACCGATGCAGGAAATTATGGATCTGTATTCCAGGCCCAAATATACTGAACTCGACCCATCTTCAGCGATTTTCATAACCTTCCCGCTGATATATGGTATGATTCTCGGAGACATCGGATATGCAATAATATTGGGGTCACTTGCTCTGGCAATTAAAAAACTGGTAAAGTCAGATGCAGTGAAGCCTCTAATGAATATTCTTATCTATTGTCAGATATGGACAATTATCTTTGGAGTTCTTTATGGTGAGTTCCTTGGATTCTCGCTTGCAAGTTCACATACCGCACATGGTATGGCAGCAGGTTTGATTCCGGGCTGGGAAACTATAACTCTCTTCGAAAGCATAGGAGGCGAGGAATTTACTTTCCCAATCCACAGGTCTCACATGGTAATGACTATGATAGCAATAAGTGTCTTGGTAGGACTGATTCACTTAAATCTCGGTTTCCTGTTCGGGTTTTCAAACATCGCCAGGCACCACGGGATTAAACACGCGGTCCTAGAAAAAGGCAGTTGGATCATTATCGAGCTTGGTGTGCTCGTTGCAGTTCTCGGCTATTTTGGCGGCATTCAAGTGTTCACCTATGCAGGTGCTCTTATTCTAGTTATCGGAGTTGTGATGCTCACCATGGGTGAAGGTATCAAAGGTCCGATCGAGTTGCCATCTCTTATGGGTAATGCACTTTCGTATGCTCGTATTATCGCAGTCGGTCTGTCTTCGATTTACATTGCAGGTACGGTAAATGATATTGCTTTCGAAATGATTTGGCCTGATCACTCTCAGATCGGTGCCGCAGCAATAGCTGCAATAATTGTATTCATACTCGGACATGGTCTTAACACTATTCTGAGTATCATCGCTCCTGGACTGCACGCACTCAGGTTGCAGTATGTAGAATTCTTTGGAAAATTCTATGAAGGCGGGGGCAGAAAATTCAATCCATTCGGATACATAAGAAAATACACGGAGGAATAAAAACATGGTAGACGCAGCATCAACAGGTCTCTTTTTGGACGCAGCAGGAATGAAAGCACTCGGTGCAGCAATCGCAATCGCAGTAACTGGTCTTGCATCTGCAATAGCTGAAAAAGACATCGGTACAGCAGCAATCGGCGCAATGGCAGAAAACGAAGGATTATTCGGTAAGGGTCTTATTCTTACTGTCATTCCAGAAACCATCGTTATCTTCGGTCTTGTCGTTGCATTGCTTATCAACCAGTGATTTTACTTAAATTTAAGAGCGTATTTCGCTCTTAAATTTCTTAGAGCATTGCTTTAAGTTTACCTGGACTTTTTTCTCTACCAGGCAGACCTGGAGCGTTAATAATGCTCTAAGTTCCCCTTAGGTATCGTTGCACTCTAAGCAGCTTAGAGTTTTGCTCTAGGCTTTAGAGCACTTTTTTGCTCTAAATTTATTTGGAGGTGTAAGCATGGGACTAGAGATCGTTGTAAAAGACATCCAAGAGGGTGCAAGAGCTGAGGTTTCCCGTATTAAAGCCGAAGGCGATGCAAAGGCCTCCGAGATAATTAATGAAGCTAAAGAAATTCAGAAGAAGACGCTCGGAGACAGCCTTGCCAAGGCGGAAGAGGACCTCCAAAGTCTGCACCAGCAGGTCATATCAAGTGCAAACCTGGAAGTTAAAAGAATTACGCTTAACAAGCGTAAGGAACTTCTAGATACCGTTTATAACCAGACAGTTGAAAATATTAAGTCAATGCCGGCATCCAAAAAAGAAGAGCTGTTAAAAAGTATTCTCGACAAGCATGAAGCTAGCGGCGCTAGAGCTTATTCTTCTAAGGAGTCAGAAGAGCTTGTTAAGAAGTTAACTTCTCTATCTTATGCTGGCAATATAGATTCTATTGGCGGAATTGTTCTGGAAAACGAGGACAGGACAGTCAGGTTAGATTTCACATACGATTCAATCCTGAAAAGCGTTTATGAACGTTCATTGAAGCAGATATCTGATATATTATACGGGTGATGTTCGATGCGGCTTTTGGAGAATCTCTGGGGGAAAAAACCCTCACGAAAATCCGATAAAAAGAAAAAGGGCAGTTCAAACTATGCTTATGCCGTAACCCGTGTCCGCGCGATGAAAAGTAAGTTGCTCCCTAAAGAATCGTATCCCCGGCTTCTCAACATGGGAATCGATGAAATTACCCGCTTTATCCAAGAGTCTGAATACAAAAACGACGTTGACGAACTGGCAATGAAATACAGTGGTGGCGACCTGGCAGAACACGCATTGAACAGGAATCTTGCGCTCACTTATGATAAGTTGGTAAGAATTACCTCCGGAGAATTAAATTATCTGATTGTCGCATATCTGAAAAGATACGACATCTGGAACATTAAAACACTTCTCCGTGGGAAAATCTACAACGCATCTGTTGAAGATATCCTGGAATCTCTTATTGCTGCCGGGGAGTTTACTTACACTTCTATGTCAGAACTTGCAGCCAAGGCCACATATCAGGAAATCGTTGAGGCCCTGAAACATACTGAGTACTATCCCCTGCTGCAGAAGTTTGACGGAACTAACCTAGCATACATAGAAAACGAACTTGACAAGATATATTATGCAGACTTGTTTGAAGCAATCGGGAAACCAAGATCTAAGGACCGTAAGCTTTTCGCTCAGGTTGTCAGATTGGAAGTAGACGTTAAGAATCTAATCAACCTGTTCAGGCTGAAAAAAGCAGGTGTTATGCAGCCTGATGAAATCATGCCTCTCATGATTGAAGGTGGTCTCGAGCTAAAGATCGAGAAACTGGCAGCTCTACCATATGACGAATTTGTCAATGAGCTTCAAAGAACTCAATACTGGGAAGCGATTTCAGGCGTTGTAGGTCCGGATATGATTTCTCTGACTACCCTTGAAAGCAGGCTCACTAGATATTATCTTGAATCTTCAACAATTCTTTCGCATGTATCTCCGATCACAGTTGTACCTATTCTGGACTATATCATTCATAAAAATAATGAGGCTACAAATCTCCGGATCATTTTCAGGGGTAAAGAGACTGGCCTCAGTGATGAGTTAATCAAAGACCAGTTGGTGATTATCTAATGGAGTTAGCAGTGATCGGAAAGAGCGAATTCGTTACAGGGTTCAGGCTGGCCGGCATCAGTAAGGTTTATGAAACCCCTGATATCCCGGCTACTGAGTCAGCTGTAAGGTCTGTGCTTGAGGATAAAAGTGTCGGGATTCTTGTAATGCATAATGATGACATTGGTAATCTGCCGGAAGTTCTAAGGAAGAACTTAAACGAGTCTGTCCAGCCTACAGTAGTAGCGCTAGGAGGCAGCGGATCAGGCTCAACGAGTTTAAGAGAAAAAATAAAACAAGCGGTAGGTGTTGATCTGTGGAAGTAAAAGGTGAAATTTATCGTGTGGCTGGGCCTGTCGTCACCGCTATCGGCTTGGATGCAAAGATGTATGACCTTTGCAAAGTCGGTAACGAAGGGCTGATGGGCGAAGTCATCCAAATAGTAGGAGACAAAACCATCATCCAGGTATACGAAGAGACAGGCGGCGTCAGGCCGGGAGAACCCTGTGTCACTACAGGTATGTCTCTTGCCGTGGAGCTTGGTCCAGGTCTTCTTTCCAGTATTTATGATGGGGTTCAGAGGCCACTGCATGTCCTTCTGGAAAGGACGGGCGGTTTTATTGGTAGAGGTGTCACTGCAGATGGGCTTGACCACAAAAAACTCTGGGAGTTTAAGCCCGTTGTCAAAAAAGGCGACCGTGTAATTGGTGGAGATGTTATCGGTGTTGTACAGGAAACTGTGAACATTGAACACAAAATTATGGTTCGTCCTGACATTTCCGGAACAGTCGCCGACATAAAGAGCGGAAGCTTCACTGTCGTAGATACCATCTGTACCTTGACTGATGGAACAGAACTGCAGATGATGCAGAGATGGCCAGTCAGAAAACCAAGGCCGGTAAAGAGAAAACTTACTCCTGAAAAGCCTCTGGTCACAGGGCAGAGAATCCTTGACGGACTTTTCCCTGTCGCAAAGGGAGGAACTGCTGCAATTCCAGGACCTTTCGGGTCGGGCAAAACCGTTACTCAGCAGCAGCTTTCAAAGTGGAGTGACACTGAGATTGTGGTCTACATCGGCTGCGGTGAACGTGGAAACGAGATGGCAGATGTTCTGTGGGAGTTCCCGGAACTTGAAGACCCGCAGACCGGAAGGCCGCTCATGGAGCGTACCATCCTTGTCGCTAACACTTCAAACATGCCTGTGGCTGCAAGAGAAGCATCTGTTTATACAGGAATGACACTTGCGGAATACTTCCGTGACATGGGCTATGACGTCTCCCTGATGGCAGACTCCACCTCAAGGTGGGCAGAAGCCATGAGAGAAATTTCCTCCCGTCTTGAAGAAATGCCTGGTGAAGAAGGTTACCCGGCATACCTGTCTGCAAGGCTGGCAGAATTCTACGAGCGTGCCGGTGTTGCCGAAACACTCTGCGGTGAGAAAGGTTCAATTACTGCTATCGGTGCAGTATCTCCACCTGGCGGTGACTTCTCCGAACCTGTTACTCAGAACACTCTGCGTATCGTGAAGGTGTTCTGGGCTCTGGATGCAAAGTTATCCCAGAAGCGCCACTTCCCGGCAATTAACTGGCTGAACAGCTACAGCCTGTATAAGGAAGACCTCAATGACTGGTTTACCGAAAATGTGGCTCCGGACTACGTCCCTATGAGAGAAAGGGCAATGGATATGCTGCAGACAGAATCCGAATTGCAGGAAATCGTGCAGCTTGTCGGTTCTGATGCTCTGCCTGAAGAACAGCAGCTTCTGCTTGAAATTACCCGTATGATAAGGGAAATCTTCTTGCAGCAGAATGCATTCCACCCGATCGACACATACAGCCCGTTCGAAAAACAGTATAAGATCATGAAAGCCATCATGAAATGGGGAGACGCTGCAATGGACGCCCTGAAATCAGGTGTACTTTCTTCGGAAATTCTCAAGATGCAGTCAAAGGACGAGCTTCCCAAAGTTAAGTTCGAAGAGGACTTCGAAGGCTCTTTGAATGCTGTTCTTGCAAAGATGGATAAAGAGTTTGCAGCCCTGGGAGGTAAATAAGATGGCAAAAGAGTACAAGACGATCACTCAGATTGCAGGGCCTCTTATTTTTGTCGAGAAAACAGAGCCTGTAGGTTATAATGAAATCGTTAACATTAAGATGGGTGATGGAACTGTTCGCAGAGGACAGGTGCTGGACTCTTCCGCTGACATTGTGGTTGTCCAGGTTTTCGAAGGTACTGGTGGGCTTGACAAGGACTGCGGTGTAATTTTCACCGGTGAAACTCTGAAGCTTCCCGCATCCGTCGATCTTCTCGGCAGGATCCTGTCCGGTTCAGGAGAACCAAGGGACGGTGGACCTAGGATCGTTCCAGACCAGTTGCTGGACATCAACGGTGCCGCAATGAACCCTTACGCCAGGCTGCCTCCAAAGGACTTTATCCAGACAGGTATCTCCACAATTGACGGGACAAATACCCTGGTTCGTGGGCAGAAACTGCCTATTTTCTCAGCATCAGGTCTCCCACACAATGAAATCGCCCTGCAGATTGCAAGGCAGGCTTCTGTGCCCGGTTCCGAATCTGCTTTCGCAGTAGTTTTCGCAGCAATGGGTATCACCAATGAAGAAGCCCAGTATTTCATGAGCGACTTTGAGAAAACCGGCGCACTGGAAAGGGCAGTTGTGTTCCTTAACCTTGCAGACGACCCTGCTGTCGAACGTATCGTTACCCCGCGTATGGCTCTCACAGCAGCCGAATACCTCGCGTACGAACACGGCATGCACGTTCTCGTAATTCTGACTGACATTACAAACTATGCAGAAGCTCTCCGTCAGATGGGTGCCGCCCGTAACGAAGTTCCTGGTCGCCGTGGGTATCCGGGTTACATGTATACTGACCTTGCAACCCTCTACGAGCGTGCAGGTATTGTCAAAGGTGCCAAGGGATCCGTTACTCAGATTCCGATCCTCTCAATGCCTGGTGATGACATTACCCACCCGATTCCTGACCTGTCCGGTTATATTACCGAAGGCCAGATTGTGGTTGCCAGGGAACTGCACAGGAAGGGTATTTACCCGCCAATTAATGTGCTGCCGTCCCTGTCAAGGCTGATGAACTCCGGTATCGGAGCCGGCAAAACAAGAGAAGACCACAAGGCGGTTTCTGACCAGATGTATGCAGGTTATGCAGAAGGGCGTGACCTGAGAGGTCTGGTGGCAATCGTCGGTAAGGAAGCTCTGTCAGAAAGAGACACCAAGTTCCTCGAGTTTGCCGACCTGTTTGAGGACAAGTTTGTCCGTCAGGGCAGAAACGAAAACAGGACAATCGAGGATACTCTGGAGATCGGATGGCAGATTCTCACTCACCTTCCTGAAAACCAGTTGGGTAGGATTGACAACAAATATATCCAGAAATATCACCCGGCACACAGAAAGGCTAAGTGATTGCCATGGCTCAGCAGGACGTAAAACCAACTCGTTCGGAGTTAATTAATCTCAAGAAAAAGATCAAGCTCTCTGAAAGTGGGCACAAGCTCCTGAAGATGAAAAGAGACGGTCTGATCCTTGAGTTCTTCAAGATCCTTAACGAAGCAAGGAATGTCAGAACCGAGCTGGATGCTGCCTTTGCAAAGAGTACTGAAAAAATCAATCTTGCCTCTGCTGTAAATGGAATGGTTGCAGTAAGGTCAACCGCCTTTACAGCAAAAGAATCCCCTGAAATCCAGCTTTCAGGGCACAACATCATGGGTGTTGTGGTGCCAAAGATCAGCTCTACAGGTGTCCGCAAGTCCCTCTATGAGAGGGGATATGGTATTATCGGAACAAATTCATATATTGATGAAACTGCTGATGCCTACGAGGACCTTGTAGAAAAGATCATCACTGCAGCAGAGCTTGAGACTACAATGAAAAGGCTCCTTGATGAGATCGAGAAGACCAAGAGGCGTGTTAACGCTCTGGAATTCAAGGTGATTCCCGAACTCATTGATACCATGAAGTACATCCGCTTCATGCTTGAAGAGATGGAAAGAGAAAACACCTTCAGGCTGAAGAGAGTCAAGGCAAGAATGAGAGATTAAGTTTGATTTGAACATGGCAGAATGCGACGATCGACCTAATCTGGTTGAAAGAGCAGTAATGAAGTTAGGTGAACCCAAAAACCAGGCCCGCCTGTTGCAGGTGGCCTGGAGGATTTCCCTTTTAATGATGGTTATAGGGTTCATCATTATAATTAAAACAATTTCTCCAAATTTTATGTGACATGACAGGGCAATTTTATCCTGAATCATGTCACAAATTTTTGTTTCAGGCTCTCCAATTATACTTGTAATTATTATGCTTTTTTAGTCCAAGTTATCAGTTTTTCTAAACAGTTTTATCGTTTTTCCTTGATAATGTTGTCATTTTTCCTGAATTGTGTTATTGTTTTTCCTGAATTGTGTTATTGTTTTTCCTTATATTGTTATCGTTTTTCCTGAATATTGTTATTGTTTTTTCTGTTCACCTGATTGTAACTTGCGTGTTTTCTACGCATTCAATCCCTGGTTCATATTTTAATCTATTAATGATATATTACTAATGATGTATTGCTGGATGTTTTTATTATTTAGAAAGCTATTTTAATGACAAACGGTAATCTTTGCATATATGCAAAACGAGTCAAGGCTTCTCCATATTACCGGTATTGTACAGGGTGTAGGTTTTCGCCCTTTTATATATCAGCTTGCAAAAGCCAATGGGCTTTCCGGATACGTGAAAAATCTGGGAAACTACGTGGAAATCCTTATAGAAGGAGATCGGGAATGCCTTGATAATTTTCTTAAAGAACTTCCTGAAAAAAAACCTCCTCTTGCTAAAATTACTGAACTCAGAACAAAGAACGTGCCTTTTTCAGGATATTCCGGATTTATTATCGTTCCCAGTGAATCCGGAGTATTTGAAAATTCCATAATTCCTCCAGATACGGCTATTTGTGAACAGTGCAGGTCTGAGATTTTCGATCCTTCTTCCAGGTATTACCATTATCCTTTTACCGTATGCACAAATTGCGGGCCCAGGTATACAACAGTAAGAACCCTACCTTACGACCGGGAAAATACCACTATGGCAGATTTTCCCCTCTGTCCGGAGTGCGAAAAAGAGTATACTGACCCTCTTAATCGAAGGTATCACGCGCAGCCTGTTTGCTGCCCGAAGTGCGGGCCTGAGATCTGGCTTTCCGATCGTGAAGGAAATGTACTGTCAAGAGGTTATGAAGCAATTACCAGTGCCTCAGACCTCCTTCAGGAAGGCTCGATTCTTGCTGTAAAAGGCTTCGGAGGTTTCCATATTGCCTGCAACGCACGACAGGAAGAACCCGTAAATGAGCTCAGGAGACGGTTAAAGCGTCCGGAGCAACCTTTTGCGGTCATGGCAAAAAATGCAGGTGTTGCGGAATCTTTTGCAGATCTTGAAGGCGCAGGCAGGGAATATCTCACCTCTCACCGCCGGCCTATCACAGTGCTTCCCAGGTCAGAAGAATTCAATCTGGCAGATTCGGTTTCTCCCGGACTGCACAATATAGGGGTCATGCTCCCCTACACAGGCACACAGAATCTGCTTTTTGACCGTGTGCCTGATGCTGTATATGTTATGACCTCGGCGAATCTCCCGGGAAGGCCAATGGTCGTTGATAACAGGGAGGCTCTCGAAAAACTGAAAGGAATCGTCGACTTTTACCTTCTGCACAACAGGGTCATTGCAAACAGGAACGATGATACGGTTATCCGTATTGTAAATGGGCAGGCTGCCTTTATCCGGCGTTCCCGCGGATATGTGCCTGAACCCGTGGAACTGCCTTTTGAAATAGAAGCTTCTATAGGGGTTGGCGCTGAGATGAATTCTACCGTTACCGTGGCAAAGGGAAAACTTGCCTATATATCCCAGTATATAGGAAATACCAGCCATGTGGAAACCTACAGGTATCACTCCGAGGTTGTCAGGCACCTTATCCGGCTTACCGGAATTGAACCTCTCCACTGGAGCTGTGACCTTCACCCTTCATTCAACACAACCCGTTTTGCGCTGAAAATGGGAGGGGAGAATACACTCAAGATCCAGCATCATTACGCCCATATGCTGGCACTCATGGCTGACAACTCCCTGCCTCTGGGTTCCAGAATTCTCGGAATCGCTCTTGATGGGGTAGGATATGGAGGTGACGGGACAATCTGGGGCGGAGAACTCTTTGAATCATCTTACTTCGGATACGAACGTATAGGGCATTTACTCCCTCAACCAATGCCGGGCGGAGACCTTGCTTCCAGGGTACCTTCAAGGATGGTCCTTGGTATCCTTTTCGAGAAGCTTGGGAGACCAGAACTGGAAAAACTCCCCCTTGTTTTTCCTCAGGGGGACAGGGAGCTTTCAACTGTGTTGAAACAGCTTGAAACCGGGATAAATGTTGTCCAGAGCAGCAGTACCGGGAGAGTACTTGATGCCGCCTCTGCACTTCTTGAAATCTGCAAAATAAGGACCTATGATGGAGAGCCTGCAATGAAGCTCGAATCTGCCGCAAAGAAAAGCACGCATGTTGTCGATCTTCCCATAGTATTCAAAAAATACGGGGGCTCAGGAGTTCCTGTGCTTGATACTACCGAGCTTCTTCTTGGGGCATATGAGCTTTCCGGTAAGTATTCTCCTGAAAATCTTGCTTTTGCGGTTGAGGAAAGCCTTGCAAAGGGAATTTCAGAACTTTCCTTATCTCTTGCCGCAAAAAGAGGGCTTGAGAAGATAGGTCTGAGCGGAGGAGTTGCCTATAATGATCACATCACCTCGTGCATTGCAGGAACTGTTGCAGAAGCAGGTTTTGAGTTCCTCGCCCACCGCCAGGCGCCGTGCGGAGACGGATGTATTTCATTCGGGCAGGCAATAGCAGGCGGGCTCAGAACAGATCCAGAAAGTAATCAGGTTCCGGGGAGAGTTTAATAGGGGAAATAACCAACTTTCACAGCTTCTGATGTTTCCCGTCAGGGGCTTACTCATCCAACATACTGAAATTTGATCCTGAAAACTGGAATACAAAATTAAATAAATGATCCGTGCTTACATATAGGAGTGGGAGCATAAAATGGGGCTAGGTAGTATACGAATTAGAGTGGTAACAAACAGGGATGAAATCCCTAGCCTTGAACAGGAAGAGAGGGCAGTACATCTCGCTTTTCGGCCCTCGGATAAGGATCTTTTCAGTCTTGTCAAGACATGTCCTTCAATTGAGATACTTCAGCTTCCAGCGTCTTCCTATGACGGGCTCTCAAAATTTATAAAAATGTATTTATCCTCTTCGGGCATCCATCTTGTAAAGGGGGATGTCAGCGGGCACTGGCATGACCTTAATAATTATTTTGTAATCCCTTCTTATGTGCTTGAAAAAATAAAGGAACTGGAGGTCCAGGGAAGGACCGAAGAAGAAATTATTGGTGAGGTAACGAACCTCAGGAAAATCAGCCCTGATATGATTCTCCATCTGCTTCACAGTTCTTTCCTTTCACCGGGCTCTGAAAGACCGGAAATGAATAGAGTTTAAGTTTTGAAGCCAGTTTTAAGAAAAAGTGTTATTTCAGGCTTAAAGGCGTTTCCACCACTTCTTTGAGGCTTTTTGCTCTTCTATCTGCTTTAATCCTTCAGATGAATATTTCTGCTGCAGCCTGTATCTTCTGTTTTCTTCGTTAAGCCGGGAAACTTCTTCTTCTTTACTTACGAGCGTTCTTTTAAGCTGTTTTACCAGCTCGTCTTTTTCCATCAGCTCTTCTGCGAGTTTTTCTTCCCCTTTATATTCCGAGATCTGCTTTTCGAGCTTTTTTACTCTTTCTCCGCTCGTTGCAAGCATGGATTCCAGTGTATTTATCTTTCTTTCTTTAGCGGTCATTTTTTCCTCAATTCTCTTCATTTCCCCGCTCTTTGTGATTACCTCGTCAGCAAGAGTTTTAATGTCCCTGTCCCTCACTGAAATGCTTTCTTCAAGCTTTTCCACAGCTCTTTCTTTTTCAAGGAATTTTTCATGAATGACTTTTATTTCTTCTATTTTTGCCCTGAGTGACTCCTCAAGGTTACTTTTCTCCTGTTCTTTTTCATCAAGCCTGGACTCAAGTTCTTCTATTCCCTTATTCCTGTCTGAAATAGTCTCACTCAGTTCCTGAATTCTTGAGCCTTTTTCCTGAATATCCTTTTCATAAACGGTTATGGCTTCTTCCCTTTCATTCAGCCGGGATTTTAGTTCTTCAAGAACACTGCTGTTTTGGGCGATCCTGCTTTCGAGTCCATTTATTGCTTCCTCTTTTTTAATGAGCTGACCTTCCAGGTCTTTTACAGCTTCGTCCCTTTTAGCAAGGCAATTCCGAAGGTTTCCTATTTCTTCTTCCTTTTCAATTCTTTCCTGTTCGAATTTCCCGATTTTATCTGCCTTTTCAGAAGTAAGTCTGTCAAGTTCTTTGATCTCTATTTCTTTCTCTCTAATCTTTTCTTCAAAGTCTTTTATGATTTCCTGTGAGCTCGACAGGGATTTCTCAAGAATATTCACGTTTCCTGTTTTTGCTTCGAGCCCTTCTTTCAGGGTGGCAATCTCCCTGTCCCTGCCTGCAACCTGTTCTTCAAGTTCTTCAATTCTCTGCAGGCTTTCCGAAAGCTTTGTTTCCAGGCTGTTTAGCTCGGAATCCTTTTTTAAAAGCTGGATATTAAGGGCATTTATAAACTCTCCCTTTTCTCTTCCTTCTTTTTCTGTAAGAAGGACGAGCTGCCCCCTCGTGTTTTCGCAGATTTCAGCCCAGTCGAGAATAGAGGCTATTGATGTTATCCTCTTAAATACGGTTTCTCCTGTTTTGCAGCCGTAGACTTCACTGGCAATATACCCTTCAACGGTGTTCAGGTCAAGGTTTGGATCTCCCAGCCTTGAGCCTGTCGCATTTCCTTTTTTTGCCTTTCCACCATTTTTTTGAAGGAAATTAACTGTCTCGTAAAATGCTCTCCATGGGAGAAAAGGCTGATTTTTCAGGTTGTCAACATAGATTCCGTCATTTTCGGCTCGGGCTTCAAAAAACTGCTTCCCGCTCATAAGCGGAATCTTTGCCGGATTTCCTTTCTTATCAAACTGGTTTTTTATTCTTGAGATAACAGGATCTTCCATGCATGAGCCTCTTTAAAGTAGTGTCTGAAGTATAATGAACACGACATTTTATAAAAGTTATGTGACTTTCAGGGCATTTTTAAAGTTAGCCAGTTGCATTTTTCAGAAGAAGCTCTCCTGCCTTTTGAAAGATCCATTATTCAATCTGAAGTTCAATCTGACAGGCGCAAAACACGGCAGTTATGGAAATATATAAATATTTTTTAGGCGCGGGCAGAACTACATTCTTACTTTTCCACTATCGTACAAAATGGATACATTTATTAAAGATTATTTTATTGATAACAGATCAAATATGTCCTGAGAAATCGAGTATCTGCTCAGATTTTTTCCTTTTCGTTATACTTGCTTTTTGCCTGCAAAAAAGAGTATTCAGATGGTTTAGAAAATTTGATTCATAAATACGAAAACTATTATAATTAATTGAGTTTCAGCCGGAAAATACGTGATTAAACGTGATTAAGTTAGATCGGATAATCCGGCTATTTAATCATATATCTCCTATTTGCCTGTTTATTATCAAAAGTTGCCTATCTATAGTTGCCTGTCTATAGCATGACATTTATGTCTATTTAATGAGGCAGTTGTCTCTTATATTGGGGGACCTGTCTCTAGTAAATATTGAGTAACTACTTTCTGGAGGGTTGAACTTCTCTCGAGAACCTCAGTAATACTTCACATACCGTGAGAGTTTTCATAAAATACAGGGGTTTATCCAGAGTTTGCATCAATACGCGGTAAAATATTATAGATGCCCTGACCTGTGACAAAAGAAATAAAATTTCACTATATTCTGGTTTTTTCTTAGTTTTACTCCCCATGGTTTTCAGAATGTAGTATTCTCTATTTATTTAGTATGTTTGAATAAGTGGGGCACTAGATATCGTTTATGTAAATATATCTGAAAACTGCCAAAACTAAAAGAAAGTATGTAAATACTAGTTCTTTACAAATAAATCATGTAGTTATAGAAAAATATTTAATGAAGAATTTTTTATCTTCAGATGAAAAAAAATCAATAGATCGGGAGGACAAACTTTGAAAATAAGGGTTGTGAGTTCTAGAGAAGAAATATTTACATTGAATCCCAACGAAAGAATAGTTCACCTGGCATTCAGGCCTTCAAACAAAGATATTTTCTCTTTGGTTGAGAACTGCCCGAAGATTGAGGTAATACAGCTTCCTAAATCTTACAGGCGCACGGTGTCGAAGTCCATAGAGATGTTCCTTGAAATGCAGCGCATTCAGCTCATAGAAGGAGATGTCTGGGGACACAGAAAAGACATAAACGAATATTATCGCATTCCTTCCTCTATAATTGAGGAGATAAGGGAATTGAAGGTTGAAGGCAAATCCACTGAGGCTATTGAAGAAAAAGTCTCAAGGGAGAGCAAACTTAACCCCGAAATGGTTGCTTACATCCTCAGAAAGGATGTCAGTGCCTGAGCCTCAAAAGTTTATTTTAAGGCTCCCATTTCATTTTTCTTTTAATTTTTATTGCTTTGTAATTTTATTATTTTTTCATTTTGTGTTACTTTTTAAGTGCAACCTCATAACGCTTTATTACTTTTAAATTTTTATTATCACTTTATTTTTACTACTTTTTATTTTTAATTACTTTTTTATTCTTGTTGGCATCAGTTTTATAATACTTCTTTTTTAAACCCCCTGTTATGGTGAATATTTAATTTCCCTAATCTTGAAAAAGTAACAGTTTACTGGAAGGAAAAAAGCTTAAGATCTGAAGTACTCAGAAAGGATTAAAGTATTCAGGGAGGACCAAAGTATTCAGGGAGGACCAAAGTATTCAAGGAGGACCAAAGTATTCAAGGAGGACCAAAGAATTCAAGGAGGACTGAATGTGGTAGTTACAGATGTGCTTTCTGTACTGGATATTCCCGCAATCTACAGTTTTTTCCGAGGTAGATTAAGTCGAATATGGTGGAGTTCGTGATCTGAAAATGCTGTATCTGTGGATAAATAAAATTGTGTGATTCTGAGAACGAATGAGTGGTCCAAGTTAATGGATAAAAGAATTGTATGATAAATCTTTTTTACCTTTTTCTAAAGGAGACTGCCCTGAAAGAAAACCTCCATTCTATAAACAACTAAAATCCCAGAAACTAAACCGGAATTCCAAAAACCGATTATAAATTTGAATATCAAATTTCAGTCCTTTTCTACCCAGTTACCTTCAGAATTCTTTTCATATTTCTTTTTAACCGCACTCCAGGCAACCCTGTGTGCCGTTTCTTCCCTTGAAGAATCCCCTTTTCTTTCCGAAGGGTCTTTATATTCTTCCCATGCACTGTTATAAGCTTCTCTATAAATATCCTGGCCGTGCCCGGGCAGATTATCTTTCACACTGTCTGGAAGTTCAGAATTATTTTTATATGGTATTTGTTTCTCCGGCATTTGTTTCCCCCATTTTCTGCAGGAGACTATTTTTTAAAAACATTCTTGCGGTTCTGCGGTCATTTTTATTACTTAATTGAGTATGGGATGCGGTCAGGACTATTAACAGGTCCCTTAGAGCATCAGGTTATGATGAAACAATCAAAATAAAGTATTTGATAGGGTTTGACAAAATTTGATAGGGCTTGACAAAAATAGTAAGAAGAAACCCAGAGGCACTGTATCCTTGCCGTATCCCCCAATACAGTCTCCAAATCAATATATGCTCCCCCAAGCATGTGGATTTGAAGAAGGATCAGTGACCCCCAGGTGATTCTTTATGTGGTAGATTGTACCCCTCTACTTCCCAACTCCAATCTATAATAAATAACATAAATTATTTTAAATTAATTATATCAAAAATCATCCCCTCGAATAATATTTCTTAATACTGAAAATTTCAAAGCAAACGGCCTGGATATGTACTCTGGCAATCTCAGTCACTCAATCAGGGATACAGAATTAATAAATCAATTTAAGCTGGAGACCGGATGACATAAGGCCTGCACGCTGCTGTCTATCCAGTCCCCAGTAAGAGACTCACCAGCTTTTTTCGCATTTGAACTCAGAAAGAAGCTTCTTTGTTCATGATATAAGCGACCATCCCGGGGTTAAGCTTGCTTTCCCGTGCAATTTTTTTCTCAATCTCCTCAGCAGCTTTTCCTTCATTTTTCATTTCCTTGATTTTTTCAATCACTGAGGACGGAATTGCATAATATTCGTTTATGTCCTTTCTGTGTCCCCAGACGTCCCCTTCTATGAGCTGAACCCTCTGCATCTGAAGGAACATTTCTATGGACTTTGAGACAGTAGCCATATACGATTTGGGTAACTGAATTACCTCAATCTTCGGACAGGTTTCAACCAGTCCAAAGATATCTTTGTTGGACGGCCTGAATGCCAGGTGAACAAGTCGCTCATTCGGATTAAGTGTAAAGATTTCTTCTCTTGAACTTACTACTCGTATTCTCATATTTTTCCCCCACTGTCAGGTTCTTTTTTGATTGTTCTTTGATATAAAGTACATACACTTATTATAAATAGTTATCTCATTAAGCTAATATTATTTAGATAGTATTCTTGAGAGATCATCCATATTATATTTGTTTAATTGATATTTGAAGTCAAAAGCAGGTATTAGAGACTATTTAGTATTATTTCCCTTTTATTCTCCTCTCGATTTCTATTCTTTTTCATGCTATAATTTTTTCCCACAACTGATAAATTTATTTTGATCAATACTTCTTTCAGCTTCAGATTTTCATCAGGTTTTCCTGTCCATTCAGGCTGAGGAAAAACAATCTCAGGGTCAGGCACGAAAATAAAAAAGAATGGTTTAAAATGTTAGTTTTTTAAAATTGATAGTTTTAAAATCGATAGCCTTGAAACCTATATAATGAGTTATTCTCTTTTTAAGCCTGAAAAAATGAGTAAATTCCAATTTTCAGACCTGACTAAAAAGCAGGCCTGGAAAATCTATATTCTTTTTCTGGAACCCGGCTGCGTTCTTATGTCCTCCACCGCCATACTGCTGAGCAATTTTTGCACAATCGGGTGAGTCCGGATTTCCCGAGTCAGACCTCAGGCTGAATACTATCATGTCCTCTACAGCCTGCCACATTACGGCAATATCATATTCAGGCTTCCTGTATATAAATTCTCCAAGTTCGGAAATATTCCCTGTGGTGTTAACAAGCCTAGCTTTCCAGTTATGAAAAGTATAATCCACTCCCCGGTCAAATGCTTTCTGAAGCTTGTAATTCTGGGATTCCAGGAGTAATTCACCAATTGATATCATTCTGTTTACGGTTTCTTTATATCCGGAACCGAGAAGCATGTCCCATAGTGGGTCATCAGGGGTTTTTACCATCAGACTGAAGCCTGCACTGAAAGCTCTGGTCTCAGGGTATTCAAACCTCCACATGTCCTTATCCCCGATATAGGCGACAGCTTCAGGAGGTGAAACATGATCTGGATGCGTGTACTCCCATGTAAGTACACAGGCTGCCTTTTCAATGGACCTTATTCCAGGAATGCTTTCCGAAGTCCACAGGTCCGGAAATTTCTCCATAGCTGTCCTGTGGTGATCTATCCATATCAGCTTGGACCCGCAAACCTCTGCGAATTCTTCCATTTTATCGCTTGTGAAGTCAAGAAGCCATACCTTTTCTGCTGCCCTTATTTCTTCCTCATTCCATGACTCTTTACCGTAATTTATAGCAACGAACTTTATGGCAAATTCATTCCGGTCATAGATATTTCCAGCCACTGCAGCCGAACAGCATCCGTCATTATCATCATGGTAATAAATTAAAACGGTACATTTGTTATCGGTTATTTTTATTCCCCCTTGTTTTACAGTATGTCCTCAATATATCGTATTTTCTATTGCTGTTTTATTCCATAATACTATTTTCTAACCTTTCGAGCTGAAAAAAGCTATATCATAACCGTTCAAACTACTCGGGGAAGGAAAAACATTACTCTCATTACTGATAAAGATATTGAGCAAGCGGAGAATCCTGTACAGTTTTAAATTTCAGGTTTGTAGATTTTAAATTTCAGGTTTGAAGATGCTGATTAGGATCTGCAGATGTGAAGTGCGAATTTTATCTTAGAGACGGTTAAAAATAAAAGCAGGCGCGCAAACAATGATGCCGTTTTAAGAACGGAAGGTAATATGCTGATTAGGGATTCGTGCCGGCTTTCCGGAGAGTTGATGCAAGCGTTTTCTTCCGGAAACAATGAATGATAAGAAAATGTATAATTAAATGAGATCACTCATCAAGTCGAGTATTAAATGAGATAACTCCTCACATCTTAAACGAGATCACCAATCAAGTAATGAGCCCGGTAGGAAGTCTGATTTAACCTCATTTTTGAAATCGGCTCAATGAGAAATATGGAATGGATTCCTGTTGCAGGCGCTTTTACAGCTCCGGAATCCTTTCAAATATAGTTTATAAATAAACTGGTCTCAATAAATGTTTAAAAATATTGTTTGTTTAATCCTGCATAATTTCAGGGACTTCATAGGTAGCCAGGTAGTCCGGCCTCGAGTAGATTGACTCAGCCCAGGAAACAACTCCTTCTATCTCAGTAAACGATACAGGGCGATACTCTGTAGCCTCCATTGAGATATTTATTGTTTTCCTTTCGCGGTCCACAAAGGGGTGCTTTTGAAGATCGTGGCTGTAATTGTGTGCGTGGATTATCCAGCCGTCAAAATCTTCCGGAGCATCTGCAGGGTTATGTACAAGGCAGAAGTGCCTGCCGCCAATGTCTACATTCACATAATCCAGCAGGAATTCCATTTCGTCAGAGAAATCATAGTCTCCTTTTATAAATACAATATTTCCTGACAGACGTTTTAACCAGTAATCTATGTTTTTTGCGCTTTCTCCATAAGATATGTCGCCCAGGAAATAAACGATATCGTCAGAGCAAACGGTATCGTTCCAGTTCCTGAGCAACAATTTATTCATTTCTTCCACGTTCATAAATGGGCGATTGTTGCGCCTTATAATGTTGTTATATCCGAGGTATAGATCTGCTGCCACGTAGACTTCGGATTGACACATACAGAGATCACCAGATATATAATGATTTTTAATTATAAATAAAGATTTCATAATAAATTCCAGAATAAATATACAAACTTGAACTGTTTTGTCAAAACTGTACATAAGCCAGAATTCTGTTAGTGGATGGAATGAATGCAAATTAATCCCTATAGAGCTGTAATTCAAAAACCGGGGTCGGATAAAAATCATATTTTTATTAACAGGATTTTTTTAATTCTATTGTGTTCTCAACTCTAAATATAAGTTTATTTTTTAAGTTCAGCTGGTTTTTTCAATTATTTCATTAAAAATAGACTTTAAAATGTATGAAATAAAAAAAGAAAAGAGCCTCGGGAGGGATTTGAACCTGGACCTTGTCAGTCTCAGGGACAAAGTAAATCAAAAAAATTAGAAATAAGCCTCAATTTATAATTTAAGACTCAATTTTCCTTCTTTTAACTCCAAATTTATTTTATTTTTTCCAGTTGAAATAACGGTGGGAAACTGGGAAATCGTCTCATTCTGTTTTTTCTCTTAAATTTGCCATATTTTTTGAATTTATCCAACAAATAAGGAAGAATTGTTGTGTCTATGTTAATTATCAGTCCTTATCTTCCCTGGCAACCTGATCCATGAACCCATTGTTTCGTCCCACTCGGAAGGATTGAACGTTGTGTGCCCACTGTCATGATAAAAAGTCAGTTCACCAAAATAGATTTTCTCGCCGACTACATAAAGATCAACACGTACATGCGGTATTCCTGCGGAGAGATTTTTTGCAATAGTCAGCATTTCTTTCAGGACAACCGGTTTCTCAACTTTTGTCTCAGGTGATGTTGGATACAGGATCGACATTGGGACATATTCCCACGAGGGAGTGTAAATATTCCTTTGATGATTATCCGTGAACCTGTTGAAATCCACATGAATCAGTTTCGGCACACCATCGAAACAAAATATTTTGTAATCCTTCAATTCATACCCGGACTCATCTACAATGTATTTCTGGGCGATAACACGCGGTTTTACATCTTTATATGGCCATTCACGTCCCGAATAATAATAATTACGGTGAAGGGCTGCATTTAGTTTTTTAATTGCCTTATTCCGGGAAAATGTTTCTTTATCTGTACAGATCACGCAACATCCTGAGTCATGAGTGGGTTTAAGAACAAATTGATCCGGCAGTTTATCAAACTCGATATCATCTGCACTATCCCATATTCCCAGTAGAGGTATCAAATACTTTTTACCAATTTTTTTGGATACGTATTGATAGACTTCATACTTGTCCACCATTTGCGAATAGACGGGATCTCTATCATATAATTTAAGCCACTGGAGTTTTTCATTATATGTAACCGGATTGTCCAGATCAAGTTTTTTGCCGTGGCGGGCTTTAAAATCAATTTCTAAAAGTGTTTTGTCCGGCAACCATTTTAACAATCCATAATAATTCATGGCAGAAATAATCATCAGTGGATGTGTCATCGATTTTTTAGCATACTTGATAAATTCATGCTTTTTCATATCATTCCACTCCTTAAATGGAGGGTCATTTCGGTGTCTTTAGACTTTCCAAGATACTTAATTTAGGCATCACACGTATATAGATTACGGCCATTAAATTTCTAAAAAATCATATGTGGGGGTGAACTCATAAAATATCTTCCTGAAATTATTAACCTCCATCTTAATCGCGAACATATCCCAAATTTTAATAAGTACAAATGAACTCGGCAGCAAGAAACTCGAATTAATTCTTGATGCATAAACTATTGACGGTCCATTGAAGGGCAGTATTCGGAGCTTAAACTGCAACCTTGATTTCTGAAAAACTTCTGCTTAAAGTTTCTACAAGATATAGATGAACTCTAATTATGAAAATACTGAATTAAGTGACAACAGATTAAAATATCAATATTTTTAAATATCTGTTTTGATATAAACAATATATGGGCCTGGAAAATAGGTGATACTTAAGTGAAAAACGGGGAAACTAATACCTTTTAAGGGCTTGACAAGAGATTTTTTGAGAATCTATCTGGAATAGAGGCGACATAATGAAGGGAGGCGAAAAAATAAAAGAATTTTGTAATATTTGCGGTCGGGAACTGATGGAGGACGTGCTGGTAGTGGATACCAGCCAGGACATGAAACCAATAAAATTCCAGGACGTTCACGGGGATAAGTCCGATCTGATATGTATAGAGTGTGCAGCTGACTCGGTTGAGAATCCACCCTTCTTATGTTCGAGATGCGGTCAGCCGGTAGAATTCGGTGAGCACTTCTATATGTTAAGGATGGGAATCGTAAAGCCGGGCTGTCTCAAAGTGGACTTTAAAGAGGTATCCCCCGACGATAAGTGTATATGTCTTACGTGCTTTGAAGAGTTTATGAAC
>WPCJ01093564.1_pt1 | contig 29057 bp, 27 predicted proteins | sample 5399831 | NCBI WGS metagenome assembly WPCJ01 (sample SAMN12869470, study PRJNA574797) | sludge metagenome | isolation source: wastewater treatment of pH10 | place: China:Beijing | collected 2019-05-20 | reverse complement strand
GTTACCGACGTAGGTGCGGTCATAACGATCGCTGTCGGAGAACATGGCGACCATGCCCAGAATCGTGGTGGAACGCTTGTCCACCGTGACGCCGAGACGCTGAACCTCCTGCGGAAGCGACGAGGTTGCACGCTGTACGCGGTTGTTGACGTTGATGGTGGCCTGATCGGGGTCGGTGCCCAGAGCGAAGGTCACGGTCAACTGCATCGTACCGCTACCAAGGCTCGAGGACTGCATATAGAGCATGTTCTCGACGCCATTGATCTGCTGTTCCAATGGCGCAGCAACAGTCTGCGCCACCGTTTCGGCACTTGCGCCGGGATAGGTTGCACTGACGACCACCTGTGGCGGCGTCAGTTCGGGGTACTGCGCAATCGGCAGGATCCGGATGCAGATCAGGCCAGCCAGCACGAGCACAATGGAAATGACCGCCGCGAAAACGGGGCGGTCGACGAAAAATCTATTCATTGCTTGTCTGCCGCCTGTTCTTTGCCAGCTTCAGCACCCGCCTTGTCAGGCGATGTCTGATTGCTTGCTTCAGTAGCTGCGTCGACCGGATTCACGGGCTTACCCGGGGCTGCCTTGACGAGACCTTCGCTTATAACCCGTTCGCCTGCATTGAGACCTTCGGAAACAAGCCACGCGTCACTCAGTTCACGCGACACCGTGATCGGTCGCACTTCGACAACATTGTCCTTGTTGACCACGTACACAAACTGCGTTTGCGGACCCTGGAGCAATGCGGCCTTCGGGATCGTGATTGCATCCTTGACCTGAATACCGAGGATCACCGCACGGACGAACTGACCAGGGATCAGGCGGCGATTAGGGTTCTCAACGACTGCACGGGCGCCAAGAGTGCCTGTTTCCGTATCGAGCGACGATGAGGTGAAGTCGATCGTACCTTCATGATCATAAGCCTGTCCGTCACCAAACAGGACCTTGATCTTGAGGCGATCGGCATCTTCACCCGTTGCACCGCGTTCTGCGCGCAAACGGTCGATTTCGGCAGCTTCCGTATCGGTGAAGGAGAAATTCACGTACACCGGATCGAGCTGGGTAATCGAAGTCAGAAGACTGGAGGATGCATCAGTACCGATGAGGCTGCCCTCATTGACCTGTTCCTGACTGGTAATGCCGCTGATGGGCGCGGTGACCTTCGTATAGCTCAGATTGAGTTCTGCGGTGCGAAGCTGTGCCTTGGCTGCAGCAACCGCCGCCTTGTTCAGGTCGCGCGTCGCAAAAGCAGAGTCGCGCACGGCTGTACTCTGGACCTTCTGCTGGACCAATTGTTCGGCGCGTTCAGCATCGCGAATGGATTGCTGATACTGCGCTTCGGCCTGCGCTACCTGTGCCTGAGCCTTTTCAAGTTCCGCCTCGTAGGGTGCCGGGTCTATTTCGAACAACACGTCGCCAGCCTTAACTTCCGTGCCCTCGATGAAATTGCGGTGCAGCAGTATCCCGCCCACACGCGCACGCACCTGAACATCGCGATAGGCACTGATACGCGCCGCATATTCATAGGTAACTGGTACATCATGCGGCTCGACCACGGTAACGGTTACCTGTGGCGGTGGCGGCGTTGCGCCCCCGGGTGCTTGCGCCAGAACGGGTTGCCCCGCAAAGACAAGAAATGCGGCCCCTGCCGCAAAAAGCCGAATGGAACGGTTAAGAGTCATGATGGGAGTGCCCTTGCTGTCGCGCGGTGCTGCCAATTTAACATACACGAGTGTTTGTAAACACGAACTACCGTGTTATAGTCAATCACCTAATATTACAGATCACGAATGAGTTATCCAGATTCAGTGGCAAATTAAGGCCCTTAGCCCGCATTCACCCGAGAGAAAATCATGCGAAGAACGAAAGCCGAGGCCGCGGAAACCCGGGAAGCCATTCTGGTGGCCGCCGAGCAGGTTTTCCTCGAGCGCGGTGTCAACCAATCTACACTGATGGAAATCGCCTGTCATGCTGGAGTGACGCGAGGCGCGATTTATTTCCACTTTCGCGACAAAGTTGAGATCCTTCGCACTATTATAGCCAGTGTCCGGTTTCCGCAGGAAGAAATCATGTTGCAGGCTGCCGTCGTCAATCATCCCAATCCAATGCATGTTCTGGAACAATCCATTATCCAGGCGCTGCAGCTTTTCTCGAACGACGAGCGCCAGCAGAATATTTTCATTATCATTAATCAGCGATGCGAGTTTGTCGGTGAGATGGCTCCGCTTGAGGACCGTCTCAGGGAAGCTCGCGCCAATGTTCTCTCATTGTTCGCAGGCTTGCTCGACGTGGCTGCCAGACGTGGGGAGCTTTCGAAGGATTGGACTGCAGACACTGCAGCCCCGATCCTACTTTCCATGTTGAGCGGACTTCTCAACGAGTGGTTGCGCGGCGACAGAAACTATGACCTCGTAACTTATGGCGGCAGAGCAATTTCGGTACTCGTCCGATCCCTGAAAAATCAGGTATCTGAAGCCCGTTAAATGCCTAGCAGTCACAATTGAGATATCGCTCCGGGGCGAACCTGCTATTTCCCCCAGTCGCAAGTTTCAACCTATTGTGATTGCCAAACTACAAAATTGGGAAAGACGCTCGACTCTTTTATAATTTACGCTTACGTCAATGTAACTCTTGCGAAGAGAATGAAACTCGACCACATTTAAAAATGAGGAGGCTGTCCGTGGGGCGGGCGGCTTGGGAGACGGCGGGCGCACAGGCTGCCCAAATTTGGACGGAGCAATCCGGGGAGAAGAAATGGCGAAAAAAACGACTGGGCAAAGCGCATCCGTAGTTGAAACCGTCGCGGCACGATCAGCGAGCAAGAGCGCGCCGACGGAAGAAAAAATCTGGTTCAAATCATATCCGGCGGGCGTTCCACACGAGATCGATCTGAACAAAACCTCGTCCATTGGCGATATGATTCTGGCGTCCTGCCGACAGTTCCCCGATCATCCTGCCTTCACCTGCATGGGGAAGGACCTTTCTTTCAAGGAGCTGGATGAATATTCGCGCGCGCTTGCGGCATTTCTGCAATCGCGTGGCCTTGTTAAAGGCGACCGCGTTGCCGTGATGATGCCGAACATCCTGCATTATCCAATTGCATTTACCGCCGTTCTGCGTGCCGGTTTCGTGGTGGTGAACGTCAATCCGCTTTATACGCCGCGCGAACTGGAGCATCAGCTGAACGATTCCGGTGCGAAGGCATTGATTGTTCTGGAAAACTTCGCATCGACGGTGGAGAAGACCCTCGCTTCCGTCAATGTCCCCAACATCATCGTCGCTTCGATGGGCGACATGCATGGTTTCAAAGGCCATATTATCAATCTCGTAGTGCGCCGTGTGAAGAAAATGGTACCGGTGTGGAATATCCCGGGACATGTCCGTTTCAAGGACGCACTTTCGCAAGGTCGCGCCCAATCCTTCGACCCAATTCCGGTGCAGGGGTCTGATCTTGCCTTCCTGCAGTATACTGGCGGCACTACGGGTATCTCGAAGGGTGCCATGCTTACGCACAGCAACATTCTCGCCAATGTCGAACAGATGCACGTCTGGATGGAGGTTGCATTCCGAAACAAAGGCAAGCCGAAAGCGCTGAATTTCGTATGCGCCCTCCCGCTTTACCACATTTTCGCGCTCACCGTGAATGCCATGATTGGCATCAAGCTCGGCGCACGAAATATCCTTATCCCCAACCCTCGCGACATACCCGGCTTCGTGAAGGAGTTGAAGAAATACCCGTTCCACATTTTTCCAGGCCTCAACACCTTGTTCAATGGCCTCATGAACAATCCCGATTTTCAGACACTGGATTTTAAGCCCCTCATTCTGACGCTTGGTGGCGGCATGGCTGTTCAGCGTCCCGTTGCCGAGCGCTGGCAGAAAATGACCGGTTGCCACATCACAGAGGGCTATGGTCTTTCCGAAACGTCGCCTGTTGCCTGCGCCAACGCGCTTGATGCAACTGAATTCTCCGGAACGATCGGCCTACCAATGCCGTCGACCGATGTGGCGATCCGCGATGATGATGGGAATGACCTCGCGCTCGGTGAAGTCGGGGAAATCTGCGTGCGCGGACCGCAGGTTATGAAGGGATATTGGGAGCGTCCCGACGAAACCAACCGCGCGATCATGCCCGATGGTTTCTTCCGCACGGGCGACATGGGCTTCATGGACGAGCGCGGCTATACCAAGATCGTCGACCGCAAGAAGGACATGATCCTTGTTTCCGGCTTCAATGTCTATCCAAACGAAATCGAAGAAGTTGCCGCCGGTCATCCCGGCATCGTGGAATCGGCTGCCGTTGGTATACCGAACGAACATTCGGGCGAAGTCGTGAAGTTGTTCGTCGTACGCAGCGACCTCAACCTGACCGAAGACGAAGTCAAAGCCTATTGCGCCGAACGCCTCACGAACTACAAGCGTCCGCGCCAAGTCGAGTTCCGCGAAAGCCTGCCGAAAAGCAACGTCGGCAAGATTTTGCGCCGCGAACTTCGCGATTGAGAATCGTCGACATTTGGAAACAAAGGCGGCCGGACATTTTATCCGGCCGCAATCGTTTCAGGTTGAATCATGCAGAGGGCGGTGCCAAAGGCTGAACGATTTCCCGAAAAGGAGCCAAGGCTTCACATCGAGCCGCCAGACCCGTCAATGCCGGATATGTCTGTTCATTAAAGAGATTGGGATGCGCCTCGCGCAGAAAGCGAAGCGCACAAGCCGCCGCGATATCGGCATGCCCAATATCGTCTCCAAACCAGTATGATGATTTCCGTTCCGCAAGATCACTTTCCAGAACACCCAGCACCCGCGCGATCTGCGTCTCACACCGCTCAACCCAGACGTTTGATCTTTCGCTTCGCAGCAAACCTTCATAGAGGAGGCTTACAGCCTTATCGGCAAGACCGGTCGAAAGCGCGCATATCTTCAATGTCTGACGGCGTTCGGCACCTTTGGGCGCGATCAACGGAGGTTTGCCAACTGCGATCTCATCGAGATAGTCGAGTATCGCCGCACTTTCGATCACGACGTCGCCATCATCCAGCACAAGCGTCGGCACGCGGCTCAGCGGATTGAACTCCGCAAGCCTGTCACGGTCACCAAACGTCGACCATGGTTTGTGTTCGAATGGCAGGCCGTAAAGCCGCATGGCGATGGCAACACGCCGCACAAAGGGGGAATCATACTGGCCGATCAGGATCATGGACGTAGCTCGGGAACGTTAAACGTACCGCCATGCTACTCCACGCCAATTTCACCGCAAGAGTTGTGAGAATGAATTGTCGTGATGCTTCCATTCAATTCGCTGCATGGAAGCCAGCACTCATCTCTTCAGCAGTTCAGGCAGTCCGGCCACACTGTTCAACACCACATCGGCATGGGGCTCCAGCGCCTCACGAGGAGAATTGCCAGATAGAACACCGACTGCAAGCCCTGCCCCGGCAGCATGGGCTGTTTCCAGATCATGCAGATTATCCCCGACCATGGCGATCTCGTTAGGCACCAATCCCAGCTTTTCTGCAAAATAGAGCAGCGGATCGGGATAGGGCTTTGGGCGCGCCGCCGTGTTATAACCGATTACGACGTCGAAGAGCCCATGGATATCCAGAGCTTTGGCGGTTGCATGCGCACCGGCTTCGGAATCATTGGTAGCAATGCCTAGACGGAAGCCCATTGTGCGAAGCACTTCCAACGTTTCGCGAACAGCTTCAATAGCAACGGCTGAACGCGCACCTTCGGTGACGCAATAAGCATCATATTCTTCGACCAATTTGCGCAACTGCTCGGACGCGACATCTGGATGCCAAAGCGAAACGATATCTTCGACTGTACCGGCGGCGATAACCGAATTGGCCCGGAAACGCTCGGTCAGCCAGTCGTAGCCTCCCGCGTCAAGCAATGCACGAGCCCTAATCTCGTCACCTTTTGCGGCGCGCTGCGCAAGCTGCCACGAGATTGAAAACCAGGTACGGTCGAAATCGATCAATGTGCCGTCCTTGTCGAACAGGACGGCACGTATCGACTTTATACGGTCGGCGGAAAGCTTGTCGCTCATGCTTCCAGCGCACCGGCACGTTTCTTGACAGCAGAAGGCTTCGCGCCAAGCAGTTTGAGAAGATCATCCCCACGACGAACATAACGCAGCGAGCGACGGGTCAGGATGCGCCCGTCCTGCGGAGCGGTCAGCGTGATGTCGCCATCCTGTTCACCCGGCTTCGTAACCACTGTAACCAGCTTCGTGCCCGCCTTTACTTCATCGCCAGGCGCTACATGAAACAACACCATGCCGCCTTCCGGTGCGCGCAGCATCTCAACATGCGAAAGCGGTGTAACGAGACCCTTATATTCCGTCTCTAGCTTCACATTGTCGTCGCGGACAACACCCCGATGCACGAGAAATTTGTACAGACCTTCAGCGTCGCCTTTGCCCATATCGGCGTAAACATCACTCAAGCCGCGAAATTCAACAGTTGTAACCGCCCGGCGCTTCATGTTGCGCTTGTCCGCCGGCAATTGCAGGACAGGATGGGCGCAGGCTTCTTCAAAAGCTGCATCAGCGGTCGTGTCCCATGCGAGGATTGCTGTCGAGTTCAACGCGATAGCCAGATCCTTCATATCCTCGGCAAACTCTTCCGCGATATAAACGTAATTTTCGCTCTCGTCGTCGCAATGCAGGTCAAGCACGATGTCATTTGGCAGAGCCAGCTTCAAAAGCGTCGCCTTCAAGCGCTGTGCCAGTGAGATCGGCGCATCCGGCTCCGGCAGTTCAGACGTATCAAAATCCGGCAGTAGCGGGAAAGCGCGATTGAAATTGGTCAGCGAAAACGTCTCGAAACGACCGAGATGCTGATGTGCCTGCCACTGATTGGAACCGATTGGATTGGCTTGCGGAACAACGGTGATATTGCCAAGAACGCGCCCTTCATCGGCGGCCTTCTTCAACATCGGAACCAGGAAATGAAGAGCCGCCTGCCCCGGAAGTTCTGCACCGTGAAGCGAAGATTGCAAATAGGCGGACGGCGCATCGCTGTCCTTGCCTGCAAAGCGCAGTACGCGCAACTCGATGGCATTTCCCGGTACATCGCCGGCAAATTTTACGATCTCGGTTCTCATTTCATTTCCCATTTTATTTCTCATGAAGAGAGCCGGGTTACAAACCCGGCTCTCTTTTATTTCTAGCTGTGCAGAGAATGCCGTCAAGCTTTCCGTCGCGCATGCAGATGCGCGACAAGCCCTTGTGTGGATGCGTCGCGGCCGTCGCTGCTTTCCTCGCCCGAAACCACCGGCAGAAGTTCGGTGGCAAGTTCCTTGCCAAGCTCGACGCCCCATTGATCGAAAGCATTGATGCCGAAAATCTGTGCTTCGACGAACACGCGGTGCTCATACAGCGCTACCAGACGTCCGAGAGCGAACGGATCGAGCTTGTCATGAACCAGCGTCAACGAAGGACGGTTGCCCGAGAAAACGCGATGCGGCGCAATGCGTTCGACTTCGCTTTCCGGAAGGTTCTTCGCTTTCAACTGTGCCCGCGCTTCATCAAGGGTACGCCCCTTCATCAAGGCCTCGGACTGTGCAAGGCAATTCGCCAGCAGCATTTCATGCTGATGGTCGAGGTGCTTTTCATGGCCCTTTGCCGCAACGATGAATTCGAGCGGAATGGTGTCAGTGCCCTGATGCAGAAGCTGGAAGAAAGCGTGCTGGCCGTTCGTACCAGGCTCACCCCACACAACCGGGCCGGTGGGACCGGAAACCGGCTTGCCATCGACCGTCACGCTTTTGCCATTCGATTCCATATCCAACTGCTGCAGATAGGCCGGGAGACGGGCAAGACGCTGGTCATAGGGAATGATCGCACGGCTGCCATAACCACAGATCGCACGATGCCAGTACCCGATAAGGCCCAGCCAGACGGCTAAGTTCTTTTCCAGCGGCGCATCTCGGAAATGCACATCCATCGAATGCGCACCTGCCAGAAACTTGCGGAAATCATCCGGTCCAATCGCAATCATCACGGGCAGGCCGATAGCCGACCATACGGAATAACGTCCGCCGACCCAGTCCCAGAAACCGAAGACCCGGTCTTCAGCAATACCGAAGGCAGCGACCTTGTCCAGTGCGGTGGAGACAGCCGCGAAATGGGCGCCCACAGCCGCTTCTCCAAGCGCATCCGCCACCCATTTGCGCGCAGTCTGCGCGTTGGTCATTGTTTCGATGGTCGTGAACGTCTTGGAAGCAATGATGACAAGCGTCGTCGCTGGATCGAGGATGCCAAGCGTGTCCGCAATGTGCGCGCCGTCGATATTGGAGACGAAATGCGCGCGAGGGCCATCATGATATGGAGAAAGAGCCAAAGTTGCCATGACAGGTCCGAGGTCGGACCCGCCAATGCCAATATTGACGATATCGGTGATCTTCTTTCCGGTCGCTCCCTTGATAGCACCCGACCGAATACCATTCGCAAATGCCGCCATTCGGTCGAGCACTTCCTTCACGTCCGGCAGAACATTGTGCCCGTCAAGGAGCACTTCCTTCGAGGAAGTATCGCGCAGCGCGACATGGAGAACGGCACGGTCCTCCGTGTTGTTGATGTGCTCACCCGCAAACATCGCCGCACGACGGCCCTCAACATCGGCGGCAACGGCCAGTTCCTTGAGGAGCCCGATCGTTTCGTCGTTGACCCGACATTTGGACCAGTCAAACAGAAGGTCATCCAGGGATAGCGAATACCGCTCGAACCGGCCCGGGTCTGATTTGAACGCCGCGCGCATATCGTGCGGAGCCGAATCTGCCCAGTGCTTTTTAAGCTTTGCGACCGTTGCTTCAAGCTTCGTCGCGTCTCTTGCCATGATGCTACTCCCGAATCAAATCGATTTAATTGCGGACATTAAGCGCTTTAGAGAAGATTTGCGGCAAATAAATTACCGAACTTCCAATTTGGACAGAGTGTCATATACACCATATTGATCAATTTAGGGTGATCCACCTCGGAGTGAAGCATGGACCTGACCGGAGAAGAGCGGATTGCAGCGCCACGGCAAGCAGTTTGGGATGCGTTAAACGACATCGAAACGCTGAAATCCTGCATTCCCGGTTGCGAAGATATCGAACGTATTTCGGAAACAGAGATACGTGCCGCCCTCAAAGTGAGCTTCGGGATTCTGAAGGTTCGCTTTCACGGCATTCTGGAATTGTCGAATATGAAACCGCCGGTCTCCTATACGATCTCCGGCCATGGTGAAGGCTCGATAGCCGGCTTCGCGCATGGTGCGACGGATGTGCGCCTCGACGAAGATGGTGACGACACGATTTTATCCTACGCCATACGTGGCGATGCCGGTGGCAAGGTGGCACAGATCGGCACGAAATTGCTCGGTTCTGTCGCGCGAAAGATCGCGGACCGCTTCTTTGCCAATATCGCAGAAGCGGCATCGAACGCCGCCGTAAAAACGACCTGATCCGACTTCACTCTTATAAAGCTGCAACGGCGTTCCTTAACAATCCGGTATGCGATAATTCGCAATACTTCTTGAAAGCCTGCTGGCATGAAACCCAGAGATATCGCGACCTATATTTTTCTCGCCGTAGCATGGGGACTATCGTTCCTCGTAGTGCTGCGCGTGGTCGAAGCCTTCGGCTGGGTTGGCGCGGTCACTTTCCGCTCCTTCATTGCCGCCGGAACGCTTTTTGCAATCGCGAAACTTTCCAGACGCAGACTTGATTTTCATGCCGGGTGGAAACCTTTCGCAGTCGTCGGTGCAACCACGGTTGCGGGACAACTGATCGGCCTTTCCTATGGTACACCGCTGATCGGCACGGCAATGGCCGCGATCTGCGTTGCATCCATTCCGCTTTTCTCGATGGTCATCAGCCAGCTATGGGGGCTTGAACGCATCGCCTCGCGCGGCCTTATCGGCCTGCTGCTTGGCGTGACCGGCATCGTGCTTCTGGTTGGCTTCCCGGCCGTTGCTGTCACGCCTGCCTTCATCATGGGCTGTGTTGCTGTGCTTTTCTCCTGTTTTTCAGCGGCTTTCGGCAGCAACTATGCCAGCCGCCGCCTGTCAGGCACCGGCTCATGGGAAACCACCATTGGCGCATTCGTCTTTGGCGGCATTCTGAGCTTGCCATTGATTGTTGCCGTCCCCGTGCCAGCCATGCCGGGGCCGGTTGACTTTGCATATCTGCTGATTTCGGCATGTGTGATGAGCGCGCTTACCTATGTGCTCTATTTCAAACTGGTTGGAAATGTCGGCCCGACCAAAGCCATCAGCGTTGAATTCGTCGTGACAGTCATCGCGGTTCTCGTCGGTGCGGTGTTCCTCAAAGAACAGCTTTCCTTGATCCAGTTTGTCGGCGCTGCTGTCATCATTACGGGCTGCGCTCTGGTGCTAAGCTCGCGCCCGACACAGCCTAAAGAAACTGAAACTTTCCTGGCCACCGAAGCGTCGCCGGACGGTCTCAAGTCCGATCCGCTTTGATTTCGCATTTTAGCTGAATGTTAAAGGCCCGCGCTCACACAGTCGGGCCTTTTCTGCATTTGTAGTGCGGAATCCTCATAAATTGACCATATGATAAAAAATTTGACCTTCCGTGAAAATCTGTCATCCTGTCATTAACGGGCATCATATGACGACAAAGATCGCAGCCCGGAATAGTTGAGGTGCGCAAAGGGAACCCGCGCCAAAACGCAAGCAAAAATGGGAGATGCGATCCATGCGATCAGCAGAGAATTCGCCTATTGATGCAGTCGATAATCCGGGACACACAAACGGGCCTGACATCCGTGGGGCACGGCTTGAAAAGGCCGACTACGCGCATGTTTTCGACGATCTGCATCCGCCGCTTACCAAGCATGAAGCCATTGTGGAATCGGATCGCTGCTATTTCTGCTACGACGCACCGTGCATGAATGCCTGCCCGACCAGCATCGACATTCCGTTGTTCATTCGGCAGATCAATGCTGGCAATCCGGTAGGCGCCGCAAAGACCATTCTTTCGGAAAACATTCTTGGCGGCATGTGCGCCCGCGTTTGCCCGACAGAAACGCTCTGCGAAGAAGTGTGCGTTCGCGAAACTTCGGAAGGCAAGCCGGTCAAAATTGGCGAATTGCAGCGCTATGCCACCGATGTTCTGATGGAAACCGGCAATCATCCATTCAAGCGCGCGCCTGAAACCGGCAAACACATCGCCGTTGTGGGTGCGGGTCCGGCGGGTATCTCGGCGGCTCATCGCCTTGCCATGCATGGCCATAAGGTTACTGTTTTCGAAGCCCGCGCCAAGGGTGGCGGCCTCAATGAGTATGGTATCGCTGCCTATAAGACGGTCGATAATTTCGCACAGCGCGAACTCGAATTCGTGCTCAAAATCGGCGCGATCAATATCGAATATAATCAGACGCTAGGTCAGGATATCACCATTGAAGCGCTGAAAGCTGGCTATGATGCGGTTTTCCTCGGCATGGGTATGCCGGGCGTGAATGATCTCGGACTTGTGGGCAAAGATGCGCCCAATGTAATCGATGCTGTTGATTACATCGCCAATCTGCGACAGGCAAAAGACCTCTCGTCCCTGCCCGTTGGCCGCAATGTTGTGGTTATCGGTGGCGGCATGACCGCAGTGGACGTTGCCATCCAGACCAAGAAGCTCGGCGCTGAAAACGTGACAATCGTTTATCGTCGCGGCCAGGAAAACATGAATGCCAGCGCCTATGAACAGGAACTGGCACAGATTCATGGTGTGGTGATCCGTCATTGGTTGCAGCCGCATGCACTTGAGCGGAGCGAAGACGGCACGGTCAATGCCATAGTCTTTGAATATACCAATGCCGATAGCGGCAAGCTGTCCGGCACGGGCGAATATCTCATTCTTGAAGCCGATCAGGTTTTCAAGGCAATCGGCCAGAAGTTCGAACCGGAGCCTCTGGCGGGTTCAGGCATCGGACTTTCGAAAGGACGCATCAGCGTCGATGAAGATCGTCACACATCCGTTGAGGGCATATGGGCCGGGGGCGACTGTGTTGCAGGTGGTCAGGATCTGACCGTCGCATCAGTGGAAGACGGCAAGGTTGCCGCCGAATCCATTCATGCGACGCTGACAAAACGTCCCGAAGCGATTGAAGGCTTTGCCGATGCGGTGCTGTCGGGCGGCGCGCTTCATGCGCCTGCAACATCTGCTTCCCGTGACCGCAGTGTCCATTTGGGCCAGGAACAGGGCTGAGGAGAGTAAACATGGCTGATCTTTCAACGAACTTCCTCGGCATCAAGTCCCCAAACCCGTTCTGGCTGGCTTCAGCCCCGCCGACCGACAAAGCGTATAATGTCGAGCGCGCTTTCAAGGCTGGCTGGGGTGGCGTTGTCTGGAAAACACTGGGCTCCGAAGGCCCGCCGGTGGTCAATGTTAATGGTCCGCGCTATGGCGCTATCCATGGCGCTGACCGGCGATTGCTTGGTCTTAACAATATCGAGCTGATCACCGACCGGCCGCTTGAGGTGAACCTGCGCGAAATGAAAGAAGTGAAGATGCGTTGGCCTGACCGCGCACTGATCGCTTCGATCATGGTGCCATGCGAAGAAGAGGCGTGGAAAGCCATCCTGCCTCTGGTGGAAGAAACCGGCGCAGATGGCATCGAGCTGAACTTCGGCTGTCCGCACGGCATGAGCGAACGCGGCATGGGTGCGGCTGTTGGCCAGGTGCCTGAATATGTCGCCATGGTCGTCAAGTGGTGCAAGCAATATAGCCGGATGCCAGTGATCACCAAGCTGACGCCGAACATCACTGATATTCGCAAGCCCGCACGCGGTGCCCATGCTGCGGGGACTGATGCTGTTTCATTGATCAACACGATTAATTCCATCGTGTCGGTCGATCTCGACAGCATGTCGCCGGTCCCATCCATTGATGGTCGCGGGAGCCATGGCGGCTATTGCGGTCCAGCGGTCAAGCCGATTGCGCTCAACATGGTGGCCGAAATTGCGCGCGATCCTGAAACGCATGGTTTGCCGATTTCAGGCATTGGCGGCATTACCACATGGCGTGATGCAGCAGAGTTTATTGCGCTCGGCTGCGGCACGGTTCAGGTCTGTACGGCAGCAATGACCTATGGCTTCAAGGTCGTTCAGGAAATGATCGATGGTCTTTCAGACTGGATGGATAGCAAAGGCTATCAGACCCTCGATGATTTCCGTGGCATGGCTGTGGGGCATGTCAGCGACTGGCAGTATCTCAACCTCAATTATGTCACCAAGGCGCGGATCGATCAGGATCTCTGCATCAAGTGCGGTCGTTGCCATATTGCCTGTGAGGACACCTCGCATCAGGCAATCACCAATCTGGTGAATGGTGCGCGCCACTTTGAGGTCATCGATGAGGAATGCGTTGGCTGCAATCTTTGCGTCAATGTCTGCCCGGTCGAAGATTGCATCACCATGGAGCAGATCGGAGATTTCGATCCGCGCACCAAGGCACCGATCCCGGCGCAATATGCCAACTGGACGACCCATCCGAACAATCCGATGGCCGTCAAGGAAGCAGCGGAGTAAAACAAAAACGCCGGGCCAAAGCCCGGCGTTTTATTTTGTGCTGTTTGGTATTAGCGACTAACGCGCATGCCTTTTTCCGGCTCGAACACATGGCTCGTTGCTGGATCAACCGCAATGGTCAGCACATCGCCCGGACGCACCGTCAGGCGCTCGCGGAACAGACAGGTAACCGGCTGATCGCCGAGCTTGCCCATAACCATGATTTCCGAACCGGTCGGCTCGACGATTTCGACTGTGACCGGCACGCCGTTGTCGGCAATCTTCATATGCTCAGGGCGCATACCATAAACGGCCTTGCCCGAAAGACTTGCATAATCGCCGTCAGGAAGCGGCATACGGAAGCCACCGTCTGCCACGAACGAGCCTTCTTCGATCTTGCCGTTGACGAAGTTCATCGATGGCGAACCGATGAAGCCCGCGACAAACATATTGGCCGGACGATCATAAAGATCGAGCGGCGCACCGATCTGCTCCACCAGACCATCGCGCATGACAACGATCTTGTCGGCCATGGTCATGGCTTCGATCTGGTCGTGGGTCACGTAAATCGTGGTGGTCTTCAGACGCTGATGCAGGCCCTTGATCTCGCCGCGCATCTGGACGCGCAGCTTGGCGTCAAGATTGGAGAGCGGTTCGTCAAACAGAAACACCTGTGGATCGCGAACAATCGCACGCCCCATGGCCACACGCTGACGCTGACCGCCAGAAAGCTGGCGCGGGAAGCGGTCGAGCAGCTTGTTGAGGCCGAGAATTTCCGCCGCACGATTGACACGACTATCGCGTTCTTCCTTCGGTGCATTTTTCAGCATAAGCGCGAAGCCCATATTGTCGGCCACCGTCATATGCGGATAGAGCGCATAGTTCTGGAACACCATGGCGATATCGCGTTCCTTGGCGCGCAGGTCATTGACGACGCGCGGACCAATGGCGATTTCACCATCGCTGATTTCCTCAAGCCCTGCGATCATGCGCAGAAGCGTGGATTTTCCACAGCCCGACGGGCCGACCAGCACGACAAATTCGCCGTCCTGAATATCCACTGACACGCCGTGCAACACGCCGACATTGCCATATTTCTTGATTGCATTTCGGATGGATACAGATGCCATCTTGAACCTCAACTCTTATTTGACGGCACCTGCAGTCAGACCAGCAACGATCTGGCGCTGTGCGAAAACGGTTAGCAACAGGACCGGCAATGTCACCACAAGTGCCGCGGCGGCAAGCGGCCCCCAGCTGACCTGTTCAAAGGACAGCATGTTGTAAACTGCAACCGGCAGGGTGCGTGTCTCGCGGCTTGCGAGCACGATGCCGAAGACGAAATTGTTCCACGAGAAGATCACCGCAAGGATCAGCGACACCACGACGCCCGGCTTGGCAATCGGGAGTGCAACTTTCATGAACACCTGCCACGAGGATGCGCCATCGATAATGGCTGCTTCCTCCAACTCCAACGGTGTCGTCTCGAAATAGCCGATCATGATCCAGATCACGATTGGAACGGTGACGACCAGATGGATGATGATCTGCGGCCAGAGTGTGCCGAGCAGACCCAGCGTCTGGAACAGCAGGAACAGCGGGATCAGGTAAGAAAGGCCTGGTGTCATACGTGCAATCATGATGACGATTGCCGATTTATGCGCCTTGAGCCGTGCGATGCCATAGCCTGCCGGAACACCAACCAGCAGCGCAAGCAATGTCGCCATACCGGTCACGAGAAGGCTGTTCCAAAAGTAAAGCAGGAAGTCGTTGGCCGCAAAGATATCAGTGTAGTTCGACCAGGCAAAGCGTTCCGGTATCAGGATCGGCGGGTAAGCACCGTTGTCGATTTCGTATTTCAGCGAAAGCGACAGCATCCACACGAAGAAGAAGATTGCTGGCGACACGATGATGAACACAAGAAGTGCAGTGCCAAGCTTCGAAAGAATTGACTTGCGTGCCATGACCGGTCCTCACGCGTTCCACTTGGTCCGCTGGCGCAGAGCCAGAAGAACCAATGACATGGCGATAATGACAATGAAGAACACCACGGCAATCGCCGATGCGTAGCCAATGTCGTAATAGGAAAACGCCACATTATAGAGATAAATATTGATCGTTTCCGACGCTGTTCCGGGACCGCCCTGCGTCATCGCATAGATGATGTCGAAGCTTTTCAGCGCATCGATCGAACGAATGATGACGGCCACCATGATGAACGGCAGGATCATCGGCAACGTGATGTAGCGGAATTTCTGCCAGCCATTGGCACCGTCGATTTCCGCGCTTTCAAACGGATCGCGCGGCATGGAGGCAAGGCCACCCAGCACGATCAGCATGACGAGCGGCGTCCACTGCCAGGTTTCAACAGCCACCAGCGACGGGATAACCGTGTTCTGGTTGAATATCCATTCCTGCGGTGGAATGCCGATCAGCGACAGAAGATAGTTCAGAACGCCGAGCTGCGGGTGATACATCATCGTCCAGACAAGGGCGACGGCAACCGGCGTCGCCATCATCGGCATGACAAAGATGCCGCGCAAGAGCCCGCGCATTGGCAGCTTGCTGTCAAAGACCAGCGCTGCGATCGTGCCTAAAACCATCGGAGCCACGACCGACAGAACCGTATAGACAACCGTATGCCACATGGATTCCCAGAAGCGCATGTCGGCTGCAAGACGCAGATAATTGTCGAAGCCGACAAAACTCTGCTCTCCACCAAGCTGCCACTGGTTGGTACTCATCCAGAGTGTAAACACCCATGGGAAGACGATCACCGCCCCGACGGTAATCAAGGCTGGAAGAACAAATGGCCAGTAACTTGGCCGCAAGCGGCTCTTGCCAGTCTTGGTGGAGGAAGCTGCATTGGCAGCAGCTTCCGTTTTTGCACCTATCGGGGCGGCAGATGTCATTTTCCTTCGCTCCGTGCGAGGACCGGACGGAATTCTTCCGTCGCGCGTTTCATTTCAGTTTCTGCATCCGCACCATTCAACAGATTGGTGAGGCCGACACCGATAATGTCGCGGAATTCCGTGACAGGTACGATGACCGGCAGGCAGAGCTGGCTGATTGGTGCGGATTTTGACAGAGCTTCCACCCAGCCCGCTGGCATGGTAACGCCCTTGCGCACGGCTTCATCATCGATGACCGACTTGCGGAACGGAACACCCGATCCCGACTGCAACAGGCGAGCGCCCATTTCCTTGGAAATGGCCCACTGGCAATACAGATATGCAGCTTCCTTGTTCTTGGAAGCTTCGGTCACGCCGATACCATCGCCGGTGGTTGGTGCTGCCTGCGCATTCGGGCCTGCTGGCATGACGCCATAGCCAACCTTGCCGACAACACGCGACTTGTTCGGATCTTCGAGCGGCGGCGCAAAGCCGATACCGTCGAGCCACATGCCGACACGGCCCTGCAGGAAGTTCGACTGGCATTCAGCCCAGTTAAAGCCTGCAACACCGGGAGGTGCCGATTTGGTCATCAGGCGCTGATAGAGCTTGGCGGCTTCAATCCCTTCAGCCGAATCCGTCTGCAGATTACCGTCTGCGTCAACCGACTGCTTGCCATAGCCGAGCAGGAGGCTGGTATAGACCGGCGCATTGGCATTCTTCATGCCGCGAGCGACAAAACCATAGGTTCTGGTTGATGGATCGGTGAGCGCTTCTGCAGCGGCAACCAATTCTTCAAAAGTCTTCGGGAATTCGATGCCCTTGGCGGCAAAGAGTTCCTTGTTCCAGTAGATGATCCAGTAATCGACCGAGAAAGGCAGCGCGCCGAAGCGGCCATTGGCATCCTTGGCGAAGGTCAGACCGGCGCTTGCAAAATCATCTTCTGTGAGTGATGCATCGGTCAGCGTCGGGTCTTTCAGAAACGGGTTGAGGTCGGCAAGCCAGCCACCCTTTTCAAATTGACGCTTCTGAACGTGATAGCTGATGTGAATAACGTCGAAGCTTGGACGACCGGACGTCAGCTCGATCACCGCTTTCTGGCGCTGCTGCTGTTCCGGCATCTGCTCGGAATTGACCTTGATGCCGGTGAGCTCTTCGAATTCCTTCTGATATTTCTGAAGGATTTCGCCGCGCGGGCTCTTGATAAGATTTACTTCAAGCGTGGTGCCAGCATATTTCTTCCAGTCAACGGTCGACTGCGCGAAAGATGGGCTGATGCCCGTGACACCCGAGGCGGCGATGGCTGCTGTTCCCGCCAGAAACTGACGACGTGTTGGACGTAATAGATTCATTACATGCTCCTCCCCTATGGCTTCTTGGCCCTATCATTCTTCCGGCCCGGCAACTCCTCTTGCGCGGCCCTGGTTGTTAAATCTGCAAAGCCAGCTTCCGTGCATTGTTGATGTGAACGGCGATGGCATCCATGGCTGTCTGCGGATCGCGTGTTTCGATTGCAGCAAGCACAGCGAGATGCTCCTGCATGACCGGGATAACACGCCCGGTGATACGGAAGCGCTCCTGATTGATCAGGCGCATCTTGATCGTATTGGTCTGGTAAGCACGCCAGATGATCTCATTATCGAGCGAGCCGACAATTGTGTCGTGCAGGCTCCAGTCGATATTCTGCGCCCGTTCTTCAAGCTCCGGCGTTTCACCTTCGCTCATTGCGCGATTGAGAGTGTCTTCATGCTCGGCACGCAGCGAACGCAACAGCTCGTCGGAAGCCGACTGACAGAAAATCGCAATCGACTCCTTTTCGATGAAAAGGCGAAACTGAAACGCTTCACGGATCAGATTAAGATCGATATGGGCGATCTGGAGCCCGCGCTGCGGCACTGTCTTGATAAGACCTTCCGCCTCAAGGCGCGGGATCAGTTCGCGGATCGCACCCAGTGGCAAGCCCGTCATGGTGACGAGCTGGCGCTGCGAAACGAACTGGCCCGGATGAAAATCACGCGCCAGCAAATGCTGGGTGAAGCTCTGATAAGCCTTATCCCGCAATTTTACTGGTTCGTTGTGATCGTCTGCCAAAGCCTGCCCCCTCTTGGTCCCGTTTGCTTATGCCGCCCTTAAGCTGCTTTTGCCATATGCAAACGGTCGAATACACTGCCGATTGCATCGAAATCCGCATCATTCAGTGAAATCAGCGGTGCACGTACGCGACGCCATTCCTTGTCACCCGTATGACGCGCCACCATGGCCTTGACCGCAGGCGTTACCGGATAGTTCAGCAATTGCTGTACTGCGCCGACCAGTTCGGCATCGTCCTGACCGTCGTTGATCATGCCCAGCAGGCGATCCGGGAACAGATTGGCCATGCCGGAAATCGCACCCTGCCCGCCGAGACGTACGCCGGCAGCAAGGTCGCGTTCATCGCCGATCAGGATCGCAATGTCTTTATGCGCAGCAAGCAACTTTTCCGTATAGGCCCAGTTACCGGACGAATCCTTCACGCCGATGATGATGTCACCGAAAGTTGCGCGCAGGCGACCGATGAGATCGACCGACAGTTCAACTGCAGTCACCGACGGAATATTGTAGAGAATGATGCTGCGGGCATTACTGCCCAGACCTTTGAACACCGCTGAAAACCAGTTGAACAGACCTTCGTCGGAGAGATTCTTGAAATAGGAAGGCGGCGCCAGAAGAATAGCCTTGCAGCCGCGACGCAGCGCATCGGCCGACTGCAGGACCGCATCGGCAATCGAATTTTCCATGACGCCGACAACGATGTTCGCAGCCGGGAAGCCCTGCGCGATGAAGGCATCGAGAAGTGCTACGCGCTCAGCATCGGCAATTGATGACCCTTCGCCAGTGGTGCCAAATAAGGTTACGCTTGAGCAGCCGCTGTCGAGGCGTGCGAGAGCGTGCTTCAGTGCACGGCCGACATCGATTTTGCCATCTGCATCGAATGGCGTCGTGAGCGCAGCGGAGAGCCCGAAGCGCTCCTGCCCGGAATGATTATGTGCCAAAACTGGCTCCTCCCAAATTTGAACTTTAAGTTTGCACATACTAACATGTTAGTAAAGAGTCAATTCGAGTTCAGCGCGCAATCGCATCGCTTTGAGGGGAAGATTTTAGAGATTATCGGACGGGAACAACGCCGGTTTCGATGAAGGAAACAACTTCGGCTTGGCTTGGTGAACCAGCGCGTCCGCCGAAGCGTGCGCATTTGATGGCGGCAGCGGCATTGGCAAAGCGGATGATGTCGGCAATCTCCTTGCCTTCAACCAGACCATGCGCGAAAGCGCCATGGAAGACATCGCCCGCAGCGAGCGTATCCAAAGCATCGACCTTGAAGCCCGCTACATGGGAAACAGGTTTGCCAGCACCTTCCGCCCAATAGCAGCCATCTGCGCCAGCCGTAACAGATGTGAAAACATCATAGCGATTGCTGAGAATACGGACACATTCACGCAAATCCGCCGTACCCGTGACGCTGATTGCGGCAGGCTCCGATGCAACAATATGAGTTGCAAGCGGCAGCAGCGTTTCCAGCAGTTCGACGGGTGCCGTATCGGCATCGAGTATCGCCGGAATACCTGCATCACGTGCAGCACGCAGCGCAGTTTCAGCAGCCCATGGCCAGCGCACATCGGTCATGACGGCAGCATAGGCTCCTGCCGTAATCGGTGGCACTGGATCAGATGGACTTGCAAGCCTGCGATCATAAAAAGGCACAATGATGCGTTCACCATTCGCATCGACAAGGATCGAAGAAAATGCCGTGCGCGCGCCTTCCAGCCGCCGAATATAGGTGCAATCGATACCTTCAGCCTCTAGTTCTGCGACGGCACGATCGCCCACCGGATCAATTCCCGCAGAAGCCCAGAGCGCCACATCGCCGCCAAGCCGCGCGATGGCAGCGGCTGCACTTGAGGCCATGCCAGCAGCAATCTCAACCGCCTCGCGCGGCAGATATTTACCCGCCACGTGTGGGAGTTCATCAAGACGGAGAATGGTGTCCATGGTGAGGGCACCGACGCAGAGAATTTTGGACGTCATGATTACGAGGTGAGACCTTCCGAGCGAAGCGTGGTCCAGAAGTCATCCGGGATCATCTGCTCGAACCAGACGACATTCTGTTTGATCTGTTCTGGCGAACGGACACCGATCAGAATGGAGCTGACGGCCTCGTGCCTCAACGGGAACTGCATGGCGGCAGCGGCGAGCGGCACATGATACTCATCGCAAATATCATGCAGGCGATTGGTGCGCGCAATGATTTCAGCAGGCGCGTCAGCATAATCGAACTTCTGTTCGCCGCCGCGCGGTGCAGCCAGAATACCGGAGTTGAACACACCGGCAATCACCAGTGCCATGCCACGCTTTTGTGCCAGTGGCAGAAATTCCTTTTCCGACACCTGATCGAGTAGCGAATAACGGCCAGCCAAAAGCGAACAATCAAGGTCAGCCTCTTCTAGCGCATCGCGAATGACCTGCCATTCGTTCACACCAAGACCAAAACCTCTGATGTTGCCTGCCTCGCGTAATTCGGTCAGCGCACGGAAGCCGCCACCCTTGGTCAGCGCATTCCAGTGAAGCTCGTGCCTGTCGCCATGAGTCACACGGCCAATGTCATGGACATAAAGCAGATCGATTTCAGGAAAGCCGAGACGCTGCTGGCTGTCATCGAAGCTACGCATGATACCGTCATAGCTGTAATCAAAAACCTCACGAAAATTGAAGCCATTGTGCCAGCCTGAATCGAACGGATTTTTTGGCAGCGGCGGAGGCAAAGTGCGGCCAGCGCGCTCATTGGCCATCAGACGCCCGACCTTAGTTGAGACAACGGCGCGCTCGCCTTTTTCACGCAGCATATCGCCAAGCAGATGTTCACAGCGGCCATAGCCATACATCGGCGCACTGTCGAAATAACGGATACCGCTATCCCAGGCAGCTTCCAGCAAAGCATCCGCATCAGCACGGGAAACAGGCGCATAAAGCCCACCCAAAGGCGCCGTTCCCAGACCAAGCGCCGTTACTGTCAGACCGGTACGGCCAAGTGTCCGCTCATCTGATGCTCTGAATTGCATGTAATTTCACTCCCTCTGCAACGCAAAACAATACGTTGCCTCCTCACCGGATTGATAGGAGCAACCTCTTCTGTCTGCAATAAGAAAAACGGCGCAGACGAATGGTCCATTCACATGCAAATGAAATTGCCAGTCTCGCGGCTTGACAGGGCAAGTTTTTCCGCCATAGTACTATGATGTCAGACCAATTTGATAATAACGGGAACAGGTCTGATCCAGCTGTCGTCACTAAAGCAGACAACAGGACAGGATTTTGCAATGGGAGATGGGAAGCTTTCCATAGCACCTCTGCCGCCCATGGACCGGGCGCGGCAGGTCACGGAGGCACTTGCCACCTATATCCAGACTGCGCAGCTTCAAGCAGGCGATCGCCTGCCGGCTGAACGGGAACTCATGACCGCACTTGCCGTCGGGCGCTCCACAATTCGGGAGGCCATCCGACATTTCCAGGCCCTTGGCGTCATTGAGACCCGCAAAGGCAGTGGCACTTATCTTCTCAAGCCAATCACAGCGGCCACGATTCATATGCCGCTTTCCTTCAACCCCACGCAATTGCGCGATGCGTTGCTGCAAACGCTGGAGATACGGCGCGGCATAGAAGCAGAAGCCAGCATGGTTGCCGCCCGCAAACGAACTGTCGAAGACCTCGTGATAATCGAGGAAAAACTCAATGAGATGGAGCGGGTGCACATTGCAAAGGGCACATCTGGCCCGGAAGACCTCGCATTTCATCTCGCCATCTATGACGCCACTCACAACCCGCTATTTCGGCAATTGCTGGAACAGATGCGCGATGCCTTTGTCAGCTTCTGGTCGGAGCCATTTGACCGGCCTGATTTTGCACGACGGACCTTTCCATTTCACCGCACACTCTTCAACGCCATCGCGGCCCAGGACCCCGAGACCGCGAGGCAGGAAACTCTGAAAATCCTCGACATTGTCGAGGAAGACATCAAGGAAATGTCCAAATGACTGACGGGATAGCCCCGCTCGATTTCGCTGCACTGACAGTTGCACATGATGAGGGAAATGCCTTTGACGCGGTCGTACCGCCGATCGTGCAGACATCGCTTTTTACCTTCCCTAGCTATGACGACATGGTCGCTTCCTATCGCGGTGAAAAGGTGAGGCCCATTTATACGCGTGGCCTCAATCCCACCGTGCGGGCATTTGAAGAAATGCTGGCCAAGCTGGAAGGTGGAGAAGACGCGCTGGGCTTTGCGAGCGGCATGGCGGCAATCTCAGCAAGCGTTCTGGCTTTCGTTCAGCCCGGAGATCGCATTGTCGCCGTGCGCCACGTCTATCCAGATGCCTTTCGCCTGTTCGGCACGATCCTGAAGCGGATGCGTGTCGAAGTCGAGTATGTCGATGGCCGAGACGAAGAAGCTGTCGCAAAAGCCCTGCCCGGCGCCAAGCTCTTTTATATGGAAAGCCCGACGAGCTGGGTTATGGAAACCCACGACGTTGGAGCGCTGGCCGCAATCGCCAAGCGCAATGGCGTCCTCACCATTATCGACAACAGCTGGGCGAGCCCGATCTTTCAGCGTCCGTTGACGCTCGGCGTTGATCTCGTCGTGCATTCGGCATCCAAATATCTCGGTGGACACAGCGATGTCGTCGCCGGGGTTGTCACCGGATCGAAAGTCCTCGTCGACATGATCCGCGCTGAAACCTATCCTTATCTTGGCGGCAAACTTTCGCCTTTTGATGCCTGGCTGCTCGTCCGCGGCATGCGCACATTGCCGACGCGCATGAAAGCACATGAGGCGTCCGCGCTGGAAATCGCCAAACGCTTGCAAGCTCTCGATATTGTCGAAACCGTCTGTCACCCAGCGCTGGCCAACCGCCTGCCTGCCGGATTATCGGGCACATCGGGGCTTTTCTCTGTCATCTTCAACGACAGTGTTAACGTCCGAACACTCTGCAATCATTTGAAGCTGTTCAAACTCGGCGTGAGCTGGGGCGGGCACGAAAGCCTGATCGTCCCTGGCGAGGTCGTATTGCAGCAGCGTGCACAGCCCAATTCCGCGCATACGTTTGGTATCGATCCGCGCTCCGTCCGCCTGCACGTCGGCCTGGAAGGTACAGAGGCCTTGTGGCGGGATATCGAGGAGGCAATCGCCGCATCCACTGCATAAAAATAGTCGTGAGGAAAAATAAGGGGAACGACACATGAAAAAACTGATCGCAACTGCATTTGCCGCCATGTTGATGAGCGGCACAGCCATGGCCGATACGACATTGAAGCTGGTGGAGGTCATCACCAGCCCTGAACGCACCGAAACGCTGAAGTCTATCGTTGCTAAATTCGAGGCAGCAAACCCCGGCACGAAAGTGGAAATCATCTCCCTGCCATGGGGTGAGTCTTTCCAGAAATTTGCGACCATGGTGTCGTCCGGCGAAATTCCCGATGTCATGGAAATGCCTGATACCTGGGTCTCGCTCTATGCCAATAACGGAATGCTGGAGAGCCTTGAACCTTATCTGAAGGAATGGCAGACGACTTCTGACCTTACTGACCGTGCGCTGGAACTTGGCCGCAGCGTCAAGGATACGGCCTACATGCTGCCTTATGGCTTCTACCTGAACGCCATGTTCTACAACAAGAAACTGCTTGCGGAAGCCGGTGTTTCCGAACCACCGAAGACCATGGACGAATTCCTTGAAGCCTCGAAGAAGATATCAGCGCTTCCGGGCAAAGCGGGCTATTGTCTGCGTGGCGGCCCCGGCGGCCTGAACAGCTGGGTTATCTTTGGCGCTTCCATGGCAGGCAACAATACGTTCTTCAACGAAGACGGCACCTCGACCATGAACAGCGACGGCTGGAAGAAGGGCATTGCCTGGGTCGTCGATCTTTACAAGAACGGCCTCGCGCCAAAGGACAGCGTCAACTGGGGCTTCAACGAAACCGTGGCCGGTTTCTATAGCGGCACCTGTGCCTTCCTCAATCAGGACCCGGACGCGCTGATAGCCATCGCCGAGCGTATGAAGCCGGAGGATTTCGGCGTGACCGTCATGCCGAAGGGGCCTGATGGCAAGACCTTCCCGACCATAGGCTTTGCCGGATGGTCGATCATGAGCGCCAGCCAGAACAAGGATCTGGCCTGGAAGCTGATCGCGACGCTGGAAGGTCCGGAAGGCAATGTCACGTGGAACAAGCGAACCGGAGCATTGCCGGTTCTGAAATCCGCACAGGATGATCCGTTCTACAAGACGCCGCAGTTCAAGGGCTGGTTCGACGAGCTTTCCGACAAGGACGTGACGCCGACCGTCATGCCGACCTACCTCGAAGAATTCGCCTTCTTCAAGGATTCGCTCGTCATCAAGACATCGCAGCAGGCGTTGCTCGGCGAAATTACCCCTGACGAACTGGCTGACCAGTGGGCGGAATATCTGACCAAGGCACAGCAGAAATTCCTGTCCGGTAAAAAGTAAGCGGAAAAGACAGGCGCAGACAATCTGCGCCTGTCCCAAACACGCCCCATTTATGCTCAAACGGGAAAGCGAGTGATGGCCACCACGATCCCTCAACAAGACAGACGCAGTTTCCTGCAGCGGTTTGCCCATGCATCGGAACCCTATCTTTATAGCGCTCCAGCATTGATCCTGATCGGTGCGATCATGCTTGTGCCGCTGGTTCTCGGTATTTCCTATGCGTTTCGTGACATTCAGCTTCTTAACCCGTTTTCTGGCGGCTTTGTCGGCCTCGAACATTTTCGGACACTCGCCGGTGACCGTGCTTTCTATGGTGCGCTAAAAAACACCTTGTGGTGGACCGGCGGCTCCGTATTGCTGCAATTCATCTTCGGATTGATTTTGGCGCTCCTGCTGGACAAGCCCTTTGCCGGGCGTGGCATTGCTCAAGCGCTGGTTTTCCTGCCGTGGGCCGTACCCACATTTCTCTCCGGTTTGAATTGGGCCTGGCTCTTCAATCCCGTCATCGGTCCCCTGCCGCACTGGTTCTATGCGCTCGGTCTGATGAGCGAGCCGAACAACATTCTCTCCGATCCCAATCTTGCCATGTGGGGTATCATCACCGCAGGTGTCTGGTGGGGTATTCCGTTTTTCGCGATCACCATGCTGGCCGCGCTTCAAGCCATCCCGCGTGATCTTTACGAGGCGGCAGCCATCGACGGCGCCGGACCTGTGCAGCGTTTTCTTTCGATCACTCTCCCCTATCTCGCCCCGACCATGGCCATCACCATTTTGTTGCGCACAGTCTGGATTGCAAACAGCGCGGACCTGATCGTTGTGATGACCGGGGGCGGTCCTGCCGACCGCACGCAGATCGTGGCGAGCTATATTTTCACACAGGCTTTCAAGCGGCTGGATTTCGGTTATGCCTCGGCAATTGCGCTCGTGCTGCTCTTGCTACTCCTCGTCTACTCCATGCTGATCGTGCTCCTGCGTCAGTCATTGCTGAACAAGGATTGAGGTCATGGCCGCTCGTAAACTTCTCCTGACCGGAGCCCACCGCGCTGCAATTCTGCTCTACGTGCTGTTTGCCCTGTTTCCGCTCTTCTGGGTTCTGAAAGTATCGGTCACACCCAACGACCTCCTCTACAGCGAAGGCGTGAGACTCTGGCCATCGCGCACCACGTTCGAGCATTTCGGTCACGTCTTGAACCACAGTTCGTTTCCGCTTTTCTTCCGCAACAGCCTGATTGTTTCCGGGGCGACGGCAATTGTCGTGACACTCTTCGCATCACTATCGGGCTACGCTCTGTCACGGTTCAATTTTCGTGGCAAATACTGGATTGTTGCGCTGATGCTTTTGACCCAGATGTTCCCGCTGGTGATGCTGATCGCGCCGATCTACAAGATCATGGCACCACTCGGCCTGACAAACAGCCTACTCGGCCTAGTCGTCGTTTATTCGGCATTCAACGTGCCCTTTGCCACGTTTTTGATGCAGTCATTCTTCGACGGTATTCCAAAGGATCTGGAGGAAGCTGCCAAGATCGACGGCGCGACACAGTTCATGGCTTTCCGGCAGATCATTTTGCCACTGACCCTGCCCGGCATCGCGGCCACGCTCGGTTTCGTTTTCACGGCTGCATGGAGTGAGCTGCTCTTCGCACTGATGCTGATATCGGGCAATGACGCAGCAACCTTCCCGGTCGGCCTTCTGACTTTCGTGTCCAAATTCTCCGTCGACTTCGGGCAGATGATGGCTGCAGGCGTTCTTGCTCTCATCCCGGCCTGCGCCTTCTTCTTCCTCATTCAACGCTATCTCGTGCAAGGCCTGACAGCCGGTGCAGTCAAAGGCTGAAAGGGTTTTCAATGGCTTCCATCAACATTCAGTCTGTACGCAAAAGCTATGGCGAACTGGCCGTGCTCCACGGGGTCGACCTTGAAATCAAAGACGGTGAATTTATCGTCCTGGTCGGCCCTTCGGGCTGCGGAAAATCCACACTCCTGCGCATGATTGCGGGGCTCGAAGAGATAACCGCAGGTCAGGTGCAGATCAGCGGCAAACGCATCAACGAGCTAGCACCCAAGGACCGCGACATAGCTATGGTGTTTCAGTCCTACGCGCTCTACCCGCATATGAGTGTCGCCGACAATATGAGCTACAGTATGCGGCTGCGTAAAACGCCGAAAGAGAAGATCGCAAGCGCCATCAAATCCACGGCCACCAAGCTCGGCCTTGAACCCTTTTTGGAGCGACGCCCCAAGGCATTGTCAGGAGGGCAGCGCCAGCGTGTTGCAATGGGCCGCGCCATCGTGCGCCAGCCAAAGGCCTTTCTGTTCGATGAACCGCTCTCCAATCTCGATGCCCGCCTGCGTGAGCAGATGCGTGCTGAAATCAAGAAACTGCACGGCGAGCTGAAAGCAACCTCGATCTATGTCACCCATGACCAGATCGAAGCCATGACCCTTGCCGATCGCATCGTGGCCATGCATGGCGGCGTGGTGCAGCAGGTCGGCCCACCGCTTGAACTCTATGACCGTCCGGCAAACCTTTTTGTGGCGGGTTTCATCGGCTCACCAGCGATGAATTTTCTGGATGTTACCTACCAGGAACAAGACAGCAAAGCGCATCTGAGCCTCACGGACGGAACGCAGATCGCACTGGCATCGCCCATGTCCCTTGACGACGGAGACAGGGCGACACTCGGCATCCGACCAGAGCACGTGACTTTGGAGCAATCAGGTAATCTTCCGACGCATGTGGACCTCGTCGAGCCGACCGGCTTTGGTATTATCCTGCACCTCAGCCTGCATGGATTGCCGTTCAAGGTTTTCACGCTCGATCGCGATGCACTGCTCGCTGAAGGTACAGTTCACGTGAGTTTTCCAACTCAACACCTGCATCTGTTCGACAAGGACGGAAACCGTGTCGAGGCGCGAAGGACTTAGTAATCCTTCGCGAAACGCGCTTGAATGCTCTGTGACAGAAGCGCGACCGGACGCGTTGCGTCACCCGGCGGATTCCATAGAAGCTCTTCGATCTCGCTGGAAGCAACAGGCATCTGACCGTCTTTCAACTGGAGATGAAATAACTCCGCCTCGACCGTTGCATCGTCTTCGTTGGCGGCGGGTGCAGACATCTTTGCTGCGTAGCGCAACTGGCTCTCATCGATGCGAATACCAAGCTCTTCCTCAATCTCGCGGATGAGCGCAATTTCAGGCTGCTCGCCTGCATCGATCTTGCCGCCCGGCTGGAAGAATATATCGCTGCCGCGCTTGCGCACGAGAAGGAAACGGCCCGCCTCGTCGCGGACAATGGCTGCAGAAATTCGAATCGTTTTCATGATGACGAATTCTCGTTGCGTGGGCGAATGCCGTCAAGAATGATGGCGCTTACCGCTCTGGCCGTTTCATCATAAAACCCGGCCTCCTCCGAACGCGAACCCAGAACGGCACCGACCTGTACAGAGAAATCCGAGTAATGCTGTGTTACCGCCCAAATGGTGAAGATCAGATGATAGGGATCGACCGGAGCCAAGCGCTTTTCAGCAATCCATCGATGAATGACAGCCGCTTTTTCGTCGACCAACTGCTTCAGATGTCCTTTGAGAAAGTCAGAAATCGCCGGAGCGCCATGAAGAATTTCATTGGCGAAAAGGCGCGAAGCTTCAGGCTTTCTCGCCGACATTTCCAGCTTCACGGCGATATAGCGGCGCAACTCTTCCAGCGGATCACCATCCGGATTAATGTGTTCGAAAGGCTCCAGCCAGGTAGCAAGCGTATCTTCCAGCACGGTGACGTAGATGTTCTGCTTGCGTGGGAAATAATAGAGCAGGTTCGGCTTGGACATGCCCGCCTTCTCGGCGATCTGATCGACCGTCGAACCGCGAAAGCCGTATGCGGAAAAAACCTCCAGAGCAGCATCGAGGATCAGCCTGCGATTTATACCCTGAATACGTGTCGCACCTTCCGATTTCTCGTTCGACATCTTCTCGGTTCCGACTGTGTCAGTCCGTGAGTCTGAAGGAGCTGTGGCCATTTGACACCTTTCAGCAGTGTAGAATTTTTCAAAAGCGCTTGACCATATTCAAACGCTCTTCTAGCCTGCAATTTGACCAACTAGTCAAGTTTTTGCCCGCAAGGCAAGAATA
>WPCJ01296084.1_pt1 | contig 29082 bp, 31 predicted proteins | sample 5399831 | NCBI WGS metagenome assembly WPCJ01 (sample SAMN12869470, study PRJNA574797) | sludge metagenome | isolation source: wastewater treatment of pH10 | place: China:Beijing | collected 2019-05-20 | reverse complement strand
ATATTGGGTATATCCGTGTTCGACAAGACGCCGATTCGTGAACTACTCACAGAACAACATCAATTCAATCAAAATGTCAAAGAGCAACTAAATTTATTTGAATAAAAAATTATTTCAATTTTAAACGCAACAGTACAAATTGGTAATTAGTAATTGGTAATTAGTAATTTAGAAATATGACACTGGAAATTCTCACACCCGAATCTGTTTATTATAAAGGTGATGCAGACTCCGTCACCCTACCAGGTACGTTGGGATCATTCCAGATACTCAACAACCATGCTCCTATTATTTCATCGTTGACAAAAGGAGTGCTTTCCTTCACGGTAAACGGTGAAATCCGGCAGATTGGGGTTTCAGACGGATTAATGGAAATGCACGACAATAAAGTTACGGTTTGTATTGATGAAATTCATTGAGGATGAAAAAACTCACAACATATTTTCTTATCGTTCATACAATCATGCTACTCATCACGGGATTTGGCATTTGGTTTATCCTGAATGAATTCTTTCCCGAAATGATGGTTAACTACTACTTCATTGTTCCTCTCTTTTTCTACCTGATGGGACTTATTTTTATTTTTCAGTTCAAACGCACTCCCGTCAACGAACCCAAAAAGATGGTCAACTTCTATATGCTTATGCGCATGATCAAGATATTCATGTCGGTAATCATCATTCTCATATATTGGTTCTTAGATAAACCACATATCCGCAATTTCGCAATAATCTTTGTCATTTTCTATCTTTTGAACCTGGTATGGGAGACATATATCTACATCAGGATGGAGCTCTATTTTAAATATAAGGATAAACAGCAAAAAAACTCCCAAAAGGATATCGAGCTATGATGAAACGAGCGTTATATATATCAGGTCTGTCAATGCTCCTTTTTCTTATGGTTTCTCCGGTGTGGTCAGCGACTCAGGATGACGCAAAGGAAGGACTGAATGCAAAAGAGTTTATCACGGAACATTTGGCCGACTCTTATGAATGGCAGATCGTGAGTGACGGTAGCAGACACGTCGCTATCCCCCTCCCGATAATATTACATAGTAAAACTTCCGGCTGGCATCTGTTTATATCATCACATTTCCACCACGGAACAAGGTCTTACAAAGGATTTGAGATTGCATCCGAAGGCAAATACAAAGGCAAAATAGTGGAAACCAATGCCGAAGGAAATATCTCACGTCCACTGGATCTTTCAATCACCAAAAATGCCGCTTCATTACTGTTTGCTTCCCTCTTGCTCATACTGATAGTGATGGGAGTGGCCCGCACATTGAAACAAGATCCCATGAAACCGAGGAAAGGCTTTGCAGGTATGATCGAGATGCTGGTATTATCAATTAATGACGACGTCATAAAACCTTCTATTGGCAAGGATTATCAAAGATATGCCCCTTATCTGCTTACCGTCTTTTTCTTTATCTTCACAAACAATCTGCTGGGATTAATTCCCATCTTTCCCGGAGGGGCTAATGTGACGGGAAATATAGCCGTGACAATGGTATTGGCCGTTATTACATTCCTGATAGTTAATTTAACAGGAACAAAACAGTATTATAAAGAAGTATTCTGGCCCGATGTACCTACCTGGCTTAAAGTACCTATTCCTTTGATGCCCATAGTGGAGATTGTGGGGACACTCACCAAACCCTTCGCATTAATGATTCGTCTTTTTGCAAATATGATGGCGGGACACTCTATCGTATTAGGACTGACTATGCTGATTTTCATCACGGCAAGCCTGGGGATAGCCATCAATGCTTCCATGACTGCACTGTCGGTTATCTTCACCGTATTTATCGATCTTGTGGAGTTGCTTATAGCCTATATTCAGGCCTATGTCTTCACATTGCTCTCGGCGGTTTTCATTGGCCTCGCACGCATAGAGTCCCATTCAGAAAAGAAAAGCGTGGCCGAAACCGGACAGGCAGCATAAAAAGAGAGGCAATCCTGGTTATTTATCCATATCTCCTTGTTTAATCAAATTTATTGATTACATTTGCACGCGAATTCAAAAGATGGGTTTGAGATTGAGGCCTGACACAATCAATTTTTTAATTTAATCCGTAAAAGGATTATTTGGAAAGGTTATTGTTAAATGATGAAACAGTTTCTTCTTTATTTATTTTGTATTTCCATCACGTTACAGTCGGTTATCGGGCAGTTTATGTTCTATGATCATTCGACCGATACCTTTTATACCTCAATACCTTCCTTTTCTTCCGATAAAAAACAGGATAATGCCCGCTTTTCCCATACGACAAATGTAACGAGACAGGAACGACTCCACAATAAAAAAGCTTATGTGGATAAAGTCGAAACTGTTGCTGATCTTCCCAAATTTGTACGTGACTCCGTGGTGGAACATCTGTTCTCCCCGTCCAGTTGTCCGGAAGCTGGGCATACTTTCATCTTTTTTTCATATCTCTTTCTCGGACATTGTTTCGATTTGTTCGTGATTGAAGAAAAGATCAACAATTTTGTACATTTTTATTCCGCTTTTTTTAGATATATCCAGATAGGGCTTCCTTCTACAAAGCTTATTTATCCCTATCATAACTTTTACTGATACCTGAAACTTCTGTGATCAGAGATGTTGAATACGGCATACCTGCCGTTTCCATCGACCTTCATCAATTTATTATCGTCATTTTTATCGTTTTTCGTAAAGCGACTTTATCTCCTGCGAATTTATTCACGTTCCGGTACAATAAATCCGTATGGATGAATTTCACTTATCATCATAACTAAACAATACTGTAATGGACAACTTATCACTATTCGTGGTGGTTTTGTTGGCAGGCATTGTGTTGGTAACAGCAGGCATAACAGTTGCCTGGTTACTCTCTCCTAAGTCCGTCAACTTCCAGAAAGGAGAACCGTATGAGTGCGGACTTCCAACCCATGGTACATCCTGGATGCAATTCAGGGTGGGATATTACCTCTATGCCATTCTTTTCCTGATGTTCGATGTGGAAACTATTTTCCTTTTTCCATGGTCGACCGTAGTACGGGATCTTGGACCGGCAGGGTTGGTCAATATCCTTATTTTTATAGTAATCCTGGGGTTAGGCCTTGCCTATGCCTGGAAAAAAGGTGTTTTAAAATGGACGTAAAAGATATAAAAATCAAGGCTTTTCCTGCTGAGGAATTCAAGGACAACGATACGCTGCAATCCTATATCGATGAGTTAAGGGCTGGCGGTACTCCGGTGATAGTGGGTAAACTCGACGAAATGATCAACTGGGGGCGGGCCAACTCATTATGGCCCCTGGCTTTTGCCACAAGTTGCTGCGGTATTGAATTTATGGCGGCTGCTTCTGCGCATTATGATCTTGCCCGGTTTGGGATGGAGGTGACCCGTAACAGTCCGAGGCAAGCCGACCTGATGGTGGTAGCAGGTACTATCGTCAACAAAATGGCACCACTGTTACGCCGGGTATACGACCAGATGGCCGAACCGAAATATGTGGTGGCGATGGGAGCATGCGCCATATCGGGTGGTCCCTTTGTGAATTCCTACCACGTTGTTAACGGCGTGGATAAGATCATCCCGGTCGATGTATATATACCCGGTTGCCCTCCACGCCCCGAATCACTTTTTTACGGTTTGCTTCAATTGCAACGTAAAGTGAAGATCGAGAAATTTTTTGAACAAAGGCATATTGTGCGTCCCTATAATCCCGATACACTCATAGACCCGGAAACCGGGGAAACTATTGATCCGGGAACAGGACAATAATGTGAATGTCTAAATTTCAAACTATATGAAAGATATTCAACAGGTTATATCCGAATCAGCAAGCGACGCCGTGATTGAGGAGAAACAAAAACTCACCGTTACGATCGTACCTGAACAGGCACACATCCTGATCAAAGCTCTCCATAATAATGAGGAACTGCCTTTCGATTACCTTATCAGCCTTACGGGTATGGATTGGGAAGATAAACTGGGGGTTATCTATCTTCTCTCCTCTTCCAAAGACCTGAGCAAAGAGATAGTGGTCATTACTGCGACCAACGACCGGAATAATCCGCTGCTCTATTCGGTTACGGATATGTACGAAACAGCCCATCTCAATGAACGGGAAGCATATGCCATGTTCGGCATCCGGTTTATCAATAACCCCGATATGCGCCGCTTCCTGTTGTCTGACGACTGGAAAGGATTTCCCCTGCGGAAGGATTATGACGGTGATCCGGTACATAATCCTGTCACCGTGGTAAATAAGGAGATCATAGATATTGCTCCCCGAATCATGGAAGATACCGACGGGAATTTGGTTGAGAGCATTGTCAAAGTATTTGAAGATGATGATTATATCATCAATATAGGACCCCAGCATCCTTCCACACACGGGGTGATGCATTTCAGAACGGCACTCGACGGGGAGATTGTCAAGAAAATCGATGTCAAAAGCGGATATATCCACCGGGGTATCGAAAAACTGTGTGAAAGCCTTACTTATCCGCAGATACTGCATTTTACCGACCGGTTAGACTACCTTTCGGCCAATATCAACCGCCATGCATTTTGCATGTGTGTGGAGAAAGCGGCTGGGATTGAAGTGCCACCCCGCGCCCGGTATATCCGTATCATTATGGATGAACTGAACCGCATCAGCTCCCATTTACTGGCATTCGCAGCCCATTGTAACGACCTGGGTGCTACCACCGCTTTTATTTACGGGATGAGGGAACGCGAATATATCCTCGATATTTTTGACAAGACCTGCGGCGGTCGTCTTATTATCAACCAGGACGTGGTGGGAGGAGTGATGTTCGACATTTATAACGATTTTCAAAAAGATGTAAAAGCATTTCTTCCTTATATGCGTAACAAGTTAAAAGAGTATGACGATTTCTTCTCTCATAATCCCATTGTACTCAGGCGTATGGTCGGCGTAGGCAACCTGAGCCTCGAAGATGCCATCGGTTATGGTGTGACGGGCCCGGCCGGACGAGGGTCGGGATGGGCGTGCGATGTACGCAAACACAAACCATATTCACTCTACGACCAGGTAGAATTCAAGGAGGTGATCCGTACCGAAGGCGACTCCTATGCACGCTATCTGAACCGTCTCGAAGAAATAGAGGAGTCACTGCATATCATCGAACAACTGATAGACAATATTCCGGAAGGTAATATACTTGGAACGGTAAAACCTGTGCTGCGATTGCCCGAAGGACAATACTTCCAAAGTGTGGAGACCGGCAAAGGCGAATTCGGTGTTTTCATAGAGAGCAAAGGCGACAAGTACCCTTACAGGGTAAAATTCCGTTCCCCTTCGCTGTCCGCCGTCTCGGTAATGCCTCTGATCTGTAAGGATGAACTACTCTCCGACTTCATTGGTATCGGAGGCTCAATGGATTATGTGATACCCGATATAGACAGATAAGTCGCAAAAAACAAATAGTTGTAATCGTATGAACTATAAACAGCCATTAGAACTGAACGGATTGCTCTCACAACTCAATATATTCCTCAGGGGGAATCTGCCTCCATTTTGGGCAACATTGATTGAAGGCTTACTGGTACTCATTGCAGTATTGGCTGCCTATGCCGTGATTGCATTGATCCTTATTTACGCTGAACGAAAAGTAACCGCTTTTTTTCAGGCGCGATTAGGACCCAACCGTTTGGGTAAATACGGTTCTATCCAGAGTATAGCCGATATGATCAAGATACTGATCAAAGAGATTATCCATATCAACCGGGTAGACAGGTTCCTGTTTTATACAGCTCCTTTCTTCGTGATATGTGCCTCGGCGATGGCTTTTGGCGCCATACCATTCGGACAAGGCCTGCAGGCAGTCGATTTTAAGATGGGAGTCATTTATGTGTTAGCCGTTTCTTCGCTGGGAATCATCGGTGTACTGTTGGCAGGCTGGTCGAGCAATAATAAATACTCCATGATCGGAGCGATGAGAAGCGGTGCCCAGTTCATCAGCTATGAACTGTCGGCCGCCTTCGCACTGATGACGATAGTAGTGATGACGGGGACAATGCAGTTGTCGGAGATCGTCGAAAACCAGCGTTATGCCTGGAACATTTTCAATGGACATATACCGGCCATAGTAGCTTTCGTGGTCTACCTGATTTCAGGACATGCGGAAACCAACCGTGCACCGTTCGATCTACCCGAAGCCGAGGGCGAACTTACTGCAGGATACCATACCGAATATTCCGGTATGCAATTCGGTTTTTTCTATCTCGCCGAATACCTCAATATGTTTATTATCGCCGCTGTGGCTACTACCGTTTTTTTGGGGGGATGGATGCCCATCCAGATAAAAGGGTTAGACACATTTAATCAGATAATGTGGTATATCCCTTCCTATGTCTGGTTTATCGGGAAGACAACCATATTGGTATTCGTGAGCCTATGGGTGCGTTGGTCTTTTCCTCGCTTGCGTATAGACCTGCTGCTCAATCTGGAATGGAAGTACCTGCTCCCCATTAATCTGGTAAACATTCTTCTGATGGTGTTGACAGTGCTGGCCGGATGGACTTTGACGGACTTGTTCCCCAATCTGTTTGGGATAGGGAATTGATAATGGATAATTGACAATTGAAAGTTGGTAATTGGTAATTGGTAATTTTAAAAAAATGCAATCATTTTCAAAATATATTTCCGGGATTTTCACGGCATTAAGGTCGCTGCTGAAAGGAATGGGTGTTACGTGGAAAGAGTTCTGGACGAAGAAAGTGACCATGGAATATCCCGAAAACAGGGAAACGCTGGTCATCTCCGACCGATGGCGCTCGGAGCTTATCATGCCGCACGACGAGAACAACGAACACGCCTGTACAGCCTGCGGTATTTGCATGATGAATTGCCCCAACGGCACCATCAAAGTGATATCCGCTTCCATTGAGACGGAAGAGGGTAAAAAGAAAAAAATACTGGATAAGCATATCTGGGATTACGGAAGTTGCACCTACTGCAATCTCTGCGTTATCACCTGTCCTTCTGATGCTATCATTTTCAACAACGACTTTGAGGGAGCGGTATTCGACAGGAATAAGTTGGTACACCAACTGAATAATCCGGGATCAAAATTAAGAGATAAGAAGAAATAGCACATTCTAAATATGGCAGAACAAATTATATTTTCGATTTTGGCTATCGCGATAGCACTGTTTTCGGTGCTCTCCGTTACAAGTAAACGGATCATCCGTTCGGCAATCTACCTGCTGTTCGTCCTGCTGGCGACAGCCGGATTATTCCTGATGCTCAACTATCATTTCCTCTTTGCCGTACAGGTTACCGTGTATGCCGGGGGGATTATGGTGTTGTTCATTATGGCGATATTCCTTACCCACAAACCGGGAAAAATCATTGAACGGAGAACGAACTTCAAATTAGTTTCTTCGATATTACTTTCAACCGGTGGACTCGTCTTGTGCGGTTATATCATCCTTCGGAATGTCACCCGCACCTATAACTACCTGAAAATGCATGAGATGAATATGCAGGATATAGGGCACGCGATGATGGGTACCGGGAAATACCAGTTTCTGCTTCCCTTTGAGGCAATCAGTTTACTATTGCTTGCCTGTATCATCGGTGCTATCATGATTGCGAGAAAAGAAAAAAATGTCGAAGCGACCGACAATAAAGATTTAGATAAATAATATGGGAGAATTCATAGTAAATACATCCGGGGCGGCAATCCCCTTGACGGCATACCTGATCGTAAGCCTGATTATGTTTTTTGCCGGGATTTACGGTTTCTTTACCCGTAAGAACCTGATCCTGATCCTTATCTCCATCGAGTTGATCCTCAATTCGGTCGATATCAACTTCGCCGCATTCAACCGTTACCTGTTCCCCGAACAGATGGAGGGTCTGTTTTACGCGTTGTTCGTCATTGCCATTTCAGCCTGTGAAACGGCGGTAGCTATTGCTATCGTCATCAACGTCTACCGGAAATTCGGCAATACGGAAGTCGATAATATACAACAAATGAAGAATTAATGGTTATGGACTATACAATACTTATTCTGCTGTTGCCCCTGTGCTCATTCCTGGCCATCGGTTTATCGGGCACGAAATTAAAACCGACTATTGCCGGAATAGGGGGTACCCTATCCCTTGCAGCAATCACACTATTATCCTATTATACCGCCTACACTTACTTTACAACTCAAAATGTAAATGGTGTATGGCAGACGCTTACCCCTCATAATTTCACATGGTTGCATGTGGGAGAAAAATTGCATATCGACCTGGGCATCCTGCTGGATCCCATTTCAGTGATGATGCTGGTGGTTATTTCCACGGTGTCGCTTATGGTGCATATCTACAGTATGGGTTATATGAAAGGGGAAAAAGGATTTCAGCGTTACTATGCGTTCCTGTCGCTCTTCACATTTTCGATGCTCGGCCTGGTACTGGCTACCAATATCTTCCAGATGTATATTTTCTGGGAGTTAGTAGGTGTGTCCTCTTATCTTCTGATTGGGTTCTACTATACTAAACCGACGGCTGTGGCAGCTTCTAAAAAAGCATTCATCGTCACACGGTTTGCCGATTTCTTTTTCCTGATCGGGATACTGGTGCTCTCCTACTTTACACAGACATTCGATTTCGGGACACTTATGACCGGCGACGGTACAATCCTTAACCGGGCGATAGGTTCCACTTTTATAGGGGCATCTGCCCTCACCTGGGCAATGTCGTTGATCTTCATCGGCGCTGCCGGAAAATCGGCCATGTTTCCCCTCCATATCTGGCTGCCCGACGCTATGGAGGGACCTACCCCCGTATCGGCCCTGATACATGCTGCCACGATGGTGGTAGCCGGTGTCTATCTGGTAGCACGGATGTTCCCCATTTATATCGGTTTCACTCCGGAAGTACTGCAAGGTATTGCCTGGGTGGGCGCTTTTACCGCCATGTTTGCAGCCGTCATCGCCGTTGTACAGACCGATATCAAGCGGGTACTGGCCTTTTCCACCATCTCCCAGATAGGATTTATGATGGTCGCGCTGGGGATATCCACATCAATGCAACTCGGAGGGCATGAACATGGCGGTCTGGGATATATGGCTTCGATGTTCCACCTGTTCACCCATGCCATGTTCAAATCGCTGTTGTTCCTTGGAGCCGGATCTGTTATCCATGCGGTACATAGCAACGAAATGAAAGATATGGGGGGATTGAGGAAATATATGCCCGTCACTCATATCACCTTCCTGGTTGCCTGTCTGGCCATAGCGGGTATTCCACCCTTTTCCGGGTTTGTAAGTAAGGACGAAATCATGACTGCATCCTACGGTTTTAGCACGGGAATGGGAGTCTGGATGACCGTCACGGCAGGGTTGACGGCATTTTATATGTTCCGCCTTTATTATCGCATTTTCTGGGGTAAGGAGTACAAGGTACACGGGAATCACACTCCCCATGAAAGTCCCCGCTCGATGACCTTCCCGCTTATCTTCCTGGCCCTGCTCACTATTGTTGGGGGATTTATTCCTTTCGGAAAATTCGTCACCGCCGACCATACCCAATATATTATTCATCTGGATATCACTATCGCCATAATTAGTGTACTCGTTACATTGATGGCGATCGGAGCGGCTACCCTCCTTTATCGGAAAGAGAACGGACAGCCGGCGCGGCTTGCAGACAGGATGTACGGCCTCTATAAAACCGCCTGTAACAGGTTCTATATAGACGAAGTATATCAGTTTATTACGAAGAAAATTATTTTCAACGGTATATCCCGTCCTTTCGCCTGGTTCGACCGTCACGTGATCGATGGCGCCATGAACGGTTTAGGATGGTTCACCACACGTACCTCCGAAGCCATCAAAGGATTCCAATCCGGAAATGTACAATGGTATGCCTGGGTATTCCTCTTCGCTACCCTGCTGATCACATTCCTGACAATTTTATCGAACTAAAAGTAAAAACTAAAAATGTATTCTCAACTTCTTTACTTCTTAACTTCAGACTTCTTTTTTATTAGTCTCATTGGCATATTTAACTACGCTTTGCTCCGTTGAACGATGTTTGTCACATTAGCACATTAAAACTATGAACTTCTTGATAATATTCATACTGATACCGGTACTTATGTTGCTTTCCTTGTTTGCCGCAAGGAACCGCAAACAGGTACTGAATGTAATGGTAACCGGCAGTATAGCTTTGGTGGCTGCATCCGCATATCTGGTGATACGTTATATCACCGGAAATGATGGGCCTTCCGGCACCATGCTCTTCACATCCACATACATGTGGTATAAGCCGTTGAACATAGGCTTCTCATTGGGTGTGGACGGGATCTCGGTATCCATGCTCTGCCTCTCTTCGGTGATCGTACTTACCGGCACATTCATTTCCTGGAAGATCCAACCACTCACCAAAGAATTTTTCCTCTGGTTCTGCCTGCTTTCACTGGGAGTATTCGGCTTCTTCATCACCACCGACCTGTTTACCATGTTCATGTTCTATGAAGTGGCGCTTATCCCCATGTACCTGTTAATCGGTATCTGGGGAAGCGGAAAAAAAGAGTATTCCGCCATGAAGTTGACACTGATGCTGATGGGCGCTTCCACGCTACTACTTGTGGGGATCCTCGGTATTTATTTCAGTACAGGAGCAGTAAGTATGAATATCCTCGATATTGCCAATATAGGTATTCCGTTAGATAAACAACTTTTCTTCTTTATACTGACATTTATCGGATTTGGCGTACTGGGGGCCCTTTTCCCGTTCCACACATGGTCGCCCGACGGCCACGCTTCGGCTCCCACTGCCGTATCGATGCTCCATGCCGGCGTATTGATGAAACTGGGTGGATACGGATGCTTCCGCGTATCTATCTACCTGATGCCGGATGCCGCAGAAATACTGGCTCCGGTGTTTCTCATACTCACTGCAACAGGCGTTTTCTATGGGGCATTGGCAGCCATACACCAGCGGGACTTGAAATATATCAACGCATACTCTTCGGTCAGCCACTGTAATCTGGTACTGTTTGCCGTTCTGATGCTCACACGGACAGCCATGACGGGAGCCGTACTGCAAATGCTTTCACACGGATTGATGACAGCCTTGTTCTTCGCGCTGATAGGTACGATTTACGAGCGGACACATACCCGCATGATCACCGAAATGGGGGGACTGATGAAAGTGATCCCCTTCCTGGGTGTGGCATTTGTAATCGCGGGGCTGGCGTCACTGGGGCTCCCCGGGCTTAGCGGATTCGTATCAGAAATGACCATTTTCATCGGTGCATTCGAAAATGCGGATCTGTTCAGGAGAATGCTGACGGTAATAGCCATATCATCTATCGTTGTGACAGCGGTCTATATCCTGAGGATGGTCGGCAAATTTCTGTATGGTCCCATACAAAACCGGCACCATTACGAATTGACCGATGCCGTCTGGTATGAAAAACTGGCAGTAGTGGTATTGATAGCGGGAATTACCTATATAGGCATGTTTCCCCTGGGACTGTCAGGCATGTTGAATGAAAGTCTGGCATTGATAAAGTAAAAAGCAGATACAAACGAGATGGAGAATTTTACCAATTTTTTATTTATGCGTAGCGAGGTATCGCTACTGGTAGTCATTTTAGCGTTATTAGTCTACGATCTGATAGCAGGTGAAAGAGGAATGAAATATTTTCAACCCGTGGCTGTCATCCTGTTGGCAATACATACAATCTTGCATCTACTGCCGCATGAAGCCGGTACGGCATTCGGAGGTATGTACTCTTATATTCCCATGGCAGGGGTAGTCAAAACCATCCTCAATATTGCCACACTGATTATATTCCTCCAGGCAGAGGCGTTCAACAGCGGGAAACTGAACAACAAGAAAGGTGAATATTACTTTCTTACATTAATTACCCTGCTGGGATTTTATTTCATGATCTCAAGCGGTCACTTCCTCTTGTTCTATATAGGTTTGGAAATGGCTTCCATCCCTATGGCGACACTTGCCGCTATGGAGAAACAAAGTAAAAAGTCCGCGGAAGCGGGTGCCAAATATATTCTGTTGGCCGCTTTCTCATCAGGTATCATGCTATTCGGAATCTCTTACCTGTATGGCTCGACAGGTACGCTTTACTTTGCCGATATGCCCGCCTTGATTGGCGCCAACGCCCTTCAGGTCATGGCATTCGTCTTCTTTATCGCAGGATTGTTCTTTAAGATCTCACTTGTCCCGTTCCATATGTGGACGCCTGATGTATATGAAGGAGCCCCTACAAACGTCACTTCCTACCTTTCGGTAGTATCGAAAGGAGCTGCCGTTTTTGCACTGGCTCTGTTGCTCTATAAAGTGTTCGGTAACTTGGCCATACAGTGGCAGGGGATTCTCTACGGGCTGATCATTGTAAGTATTACGCTCGCCAACCTGTTCGCTATCCGCCAGACAAACATAAAACGTTTCCTGGCATTCTCCTCCATTTCACAGGCAGGATATATAGTATTGGGTATAATCGGAGGAACGGCATTCGGAATAACCACCCTCGTCTATTATATATTTGTCTACCTGTTTTCCAATCTGGCGGCTTTCGGAGTGATAACCATTATCGAAAATCGTACCGGTAAAGTAAACATTCCCGATTACAAAGGCTTGTACAGTACCAATCCCATGTTGAGTTTCGTGATGATGCTGTCGATGTTCTCCTTGGGAGGTATCCCTCCTTTCGCAGGATTTTTCAGCAAATTCTTTATTTTTGCCGCAGCCATGGAGCAGGGGTTTTACGTTCTGGTGCTTATCGCTGTTATTAACACCATCGTTTCACTCTACTACTACCTGCTGGTGGTAAAGGCGATGTTTATCGACAAGAATGAAGATCCTATCCCGTCACTGCGGACAGATGGTTATAACAAGGCAAGCCTGGTATTCTGTACTGCAGGCATTTTGCTGGTAGGCATTTTTAGTGTCTTTATGGAGAAAATTGAGATTTTCAGCTTTGTAGTGCTACAATAAAGTTGCTTTATAAAATGCTTTTGATAAAGAGAATTGCACAAAAAAGGAGGTCTACTCAAATATTTGTTATTTAACAAGAAAATCGCGTTAAAAAATACAAAACCAATGAGCAATTGTCATTTCTAAAACAAATTGTTTCACTAACTTTGTAGAAAATAAATGGTGTGGCTATCTTGGCCGTTTGAGAGTCAGAATCAGGTCAACAAACCATTAGAAAATAAAGGAAGAGAGTAAAAAAACAGGAAAAGTTAAACATTAATGATGAAACGGATTCTTATATATTTGTTTTGTTTTTCCATAACTTTGCAGTCGATGCTCGGACAGTTCCTGCTGTTGGACCAGACGACTGGTTCTATTGGTTTATTACCTTCCGTAGTATCTCTTTTTTCTGATAAAACGAAAACCAACCCGACTTACTCCACGGTGACCGGTGTGTTGGAAAAGGATATCGAGGATATTTGTGAAGACAAAGTACCGGTGACAGATCATACTGGCGGTTTGAGATTCGTACGCGATTCGGTCATGGAACATCTGTTTTCCCCTTTCAATTGTCCGAACGAAACCTCCCATCACATATTTATTACTTTCTCTTACCTTTATGTGGGGAACTATTTCGATCTGTTCGCCATTGAAGAGAAGATCAATAACTTTATCATTTTTTATTCGGAATTTTTCAGGATCATCCGTATAGGGCTTCCTATAACAAAACTGATATACCCTTTCCACTACTTTTATTAATACCACTAAAAAACATACCGAAAAGGTACTGTTAGAGACAGTATCCTACTCCGTTTTTAAATCACTATTTTCTTCTTTTACAATAATCTTGTCAACGGAAATTTGTCTGATAAATCCCTTTCTTTATCCGGTAAATACGAACCTTGACCTCTTTATTGTGCAATCAGCAGAATTTTATTAGGAATATAGTTGTCTGGTTACAATATAGTCAAAACAAATTTTGACATAGTTCCTGTATCCCACTAAATGTCCAAATAAGAATTGCTGCAACCTGTGGTATGAATCTGTTATTTGCATAGATAGCGTACAGATTCATATATACAGCCTATCCGCCTGCAATAAAAGAAGAATCCTTAATACTTATTAAACACCTTATTATGAGTGCAATCACACTTTATTGGCTTGCGTTTATAGCGATTTTTATTATCGTCTATGTGATCGATCTATTTGTTACTTCTCACAAAAGAGGTCCTGTGAGCTTAAAATCATCATTAAGCTGGGTAGCCGTGTGGGTATCTGTCGCGTTGCTTTTCGGCATATCGCTCTATTTCTTCTTCCCGCAGAATGCGGGGAGCACGGTCCATACAGGGCCGGTGATGACGTCGAAATTCATAGCGGGATATTTTACGGAATATTCTTTGTCGATAGATAATCTTTTTGTCTTTATCCTCATCTTCTCAATGATGGGAATTCATCCGAAAAATCAGCCTAAACTACTGAAAATAGGGATTCTTATTTCCATTGTACTGCGTATCCTGTTTATAGTGGTAGGAATGGAACTGGTAGAACGTTTCCACTGGATCATCTACATCTTCGGTATCATCCTGATCTGGACGGCATACAAAATGGCATTTTCAAAAGAGGAAGACAATGTAAACCCCGAATCGAACATCCTTTACAAGATAGCATCGAGATTTTTCCATATAGATCCGGATGTACATTCACCTAATTTCTTCACACGGATAGATGGAAAATTACACATAACGAACATCTTTCTTGCACTCCTCGTCATCGGTTCTACCGACATCCTTTTCGCAATAGATTCCATTCCTGCCATTATCGGCGTAATAAAGGAAGGAGCGAATAATATACTCACGCTGTCTGAAGAGAACTTCATCGCCATCTCATCCAATCTTTTCGCTGTGATGGGGTTGATCTCTCTTTTCTTTGCGTTGAAAGGCATCATGGGTATGTTCAGGTACCTCAAGACAGGGGTAAGTGTCATACTCCTGTTTATCGGAGTAAAGATGTTATTGGGCGCAGTCCATCCGGTAAGTGACTTTTTTGCACATCATGCATGGTTCTCCCTGACAGTCATAGCCGCTATATTGCTTACATCCATTTTGTTGTCGGTTTTCGTCACCGAAAAGGAAACAGCATTACTCAGGAAACAAAAAATAAACGAAGAGGCTGGGAAAAAATACAGAAATAAAATCAAATAGCATACACATTTACTAAAAACTAAACTCAATTTAAATTAAAAAAGAATTCATTATGGAGACAAAAAAACAAACAAAAAGCAAAGGAGTTTCAGCCGGTTTAATTATTCTCGGGAGTCTGATCATCGCCTCAGTCTTCTTCTTCGGAGTGTGTGGACATCCAAGCCATTTCGATGATAAGGGACATCCACTGCCCGGCGACGTATTTGGCATCCTTTATCAGGGAGGATATGTAATTCCCCTGGTCATCACCCTGTTATTAACGGTACTGACTCTCTCTATTGAGCGTTTGTTTGCATTGAACAGGGCTAGCGGTAAAGACAAGAATGAACGGTTCGTATTACAGGCAAAGAAACTGATCGACCAGGGAGATATCAGTGGGGCAACCGCACTTTGCGACAAACAGAAAGGCTCTATCGCCAATATCGTAAGGGAGGGTTTGGTACGCTATAAAGATGTGGAAGACATCCCCAACATTACCAACGCCGATAAGGCCGAACTGATCCAGAAAGAGGTAGACGAAGCCACTACGCTGGAATTACCCTATCTTGAAAAGAACCTGAACATTATTGCAGCCATTTCTACTTTGGGTACACTATTCGGGCTGTTCGGTACAGTATTGGGGATGATCCGGGCTTTCTCGGCAATGGGACACGAAGGTGCACCCGACTCCACCGCTTTGGCCGTGGGTATCTCGGAAGCCCTGATGAACACGGCTTTGGGTATCGGTACCGGTGCCCTGGCCATTATCACCTATACCTATTTCTCGGGAAGGATACAGCAGATGACCAATGCCGTCGATGAAATCGGATTCGCCATCGGACAGTCGTTCGTAAAACGTCATGGCGGACTGGCCAAATAACTGAATTGAATCAGATGAAAGTTAATTCAAGAAAAAATGGCTAAAGTAAAAAAACATAGTGTCTTTATCGACATGACCGCGATGAGCGACGTGACGGTACTGCTGCTTACATTCTTTATGCTTACTTCCACCTTCCTCCCACTGGAACCGGTAAGGGTCACCGCCCCGGCATCCGTGATGGAGATCAAGGTGCCGGATTACAATGTGATCAACATCCTGGTCGACCTGCAGGGAAAACTCTTTTTGAACATCGACCGTCCCGAGGTACGGATGGAAGCATTGGAGAAGATGGCTGAAGAATACGGGGTAACACTGAATGACAGGCAAAAGAAAGCTTTCCTGGAGCAACCTTTCATAGGTGTCCCCATGAATCGCCTTCCCGCTTTTCTGGATTTACCCTTCGCGGAACAGGATGCGGCAATGAGGCAGTACGGCATTCCAAATGACAGCACCAATAACCAGTTCATTAACTGGGTACAGAAAGCAAGGGAAATAGACAGTGAAATGAAGATAACGATCAAGGCCGACCAGACGACTCCTTATCCACTCGTAGAGAACGTGATGAAAGACCTGGTGAAGATAAAGGCCAACCGTTACAGTCTGGTGACAGTGCTCAGAGGCGCACCGGAAGGGTTTTAATTTTAATTGATAAGATTATGGCAAGTATAGATACAGGCGGAGACGAGGTAAAGAAAGGAAAACCCAAACAGGAAACACTGCGCGTGGATTTCACCCCTATGGTGGACATGAACATGTTGCTTATCACCTTCTTCATGCTCGTTACAACACTGTCCAAACCACAGGTTATGGATATCGCGATGCCCTCGGACCAGAAAGTGGAAGAGGACCAGGCGCCCAAGGTAAAGGAATCGAAAGCGATCACCCTTTTGTTAGGAGAAGATGACAAGGTCTATTATTATCTGGGTAAACTCGATGAAAGCGCCTACAGTGATTATACCGTTTTAAAGGAAACCACCTATTCAACCATTACCACTAATGAGGGACTCAGGAGTATCCTTCTGGAACGGAATGCAGATGCGGTAGCCAAGATGCGGAACCTGAAACTCGAAAGGGTGGAACGAGGGAACAAAATGACGGAAGAGGAGTTCCAGGAACGTTCCAGGGATATAAAAGCCGATATAGACGCACTTACTGTAGTTATCAAACCGATGGCCACCTCCAATTATAAAAACCTGGTGGACGCCCTCGATGAGATGCAGATATGCAGTGTCGGGAAATACGCCATTGTAGATGTGACCGACGGTGATTATTTCCTTGTGGAGAACTATAAGACCAAAGGCGCTTTCGGTGCTGCCAACTTAGCACCTCGTAACCCATAAACATAAAAATAAGATATGGATAAATTCATAAATTTAAACTCCACTGAATGGTGTGATTTGGTATTCGAAGGGAGGAACAAAAAATACGGGGCATATAAGTTGCGTCAGACTTCATCCAGAAGATACCTTGTTGCATTCCTTATAATGGTGGCTTTTACAGCTATTATCGCTGTGCTGCCCCAATTGTACGGAGTGGTGGAGAATTTGACAAAAAAAGACCTTGGTCCTATGGAAGAGGTAGTGGAATTGTCGAACTTACCCATTGAGGAGCAGGTTCCTGAAGAAAATATTATAAAACAGGAAGTAGCTCCCCCACCCCCACCTTTGAAGTCGACCATCCAATTCGTACCTCCTGTTATCGCCAGGGATGAGGAAGTGACCGAAGATGACAAAATGAAAACTCAGGATGAGTTGCAAGCCACAGATCTTCAGATTTCAGTAGCGGATGTGAAGGGTACAGACGAGGAGCACGGGATCGACATTGCCGAATTGAATCAGAATAAGGTGATCGTTGAAGAAAAACCGCAAGAAGAAAAACCGTTTGAAGTGGTAGAGCAGGCTCCCTCTTTTCCGGGGGGACTGACCGAATTGAACAAGTTTTTATCGGATAACATCAGGTATCCGGTCATCGCCCAGGAGAACGGTATCCAGGGCCGGGTAATCATCAAATTCGTGGTTTCCAAGACCGGTGATATATCTGACATCCAGGTTATACGCGGTGTTGATCCTTCACTCGACAGGGAAGCCGTCAGGGTGGTGCAAGCGATGCCAAGATGGATTCCGGGACGACAGAGAGGGCAAGCGGTTCCCGTGTATTTTACCCTTCCTGTTGTATTCAGACTGCAAAACTAGTTTTCATTGTGTGTTCGAAAATGTGATTGACCAATGCGATATTCCTCAATCACAGATGCTAAACTAGTTTGGAAGAGGAATGAGAGATATAACTGAAGTAAATAATTCATGTTTAAAAAAATCATACTCCTTGATATTTAATGATTTAAAATAAACAAAACTGCTTATTTTCTATTATATTCTCTCTTTCTCTTCTCTTTTCTTTTATTGACATAATATAAAGAACAAAGTCCTGTTGATATTGTTAGATACAAACATCTAAATAAGTTAAATGTATAAAAGAGGTAATAGACAAACTACCAATTATAGAAAAGGTTTTAAACTGATATGGGGGATAATGATGATCATTGTCTACCTGTCAGTTTCCTATTTATTGGTATTTACTCCTTTATTCCGGGGGAGCATTCCTGCAGGTATAAGGATTGGGTTCGGCGTAATCTTCACTATTTATGGGATATTAAGAGGTTATAGATTATGGAAAGAATAATGATGCACATGAAGTCAGTGCTTTTATTTTCCATAATGATGGGAATACTTTTTCTACCATCCTGCCATAAAAGGAAGATACGGTCCGATACTTTGACATCCGGTATTGCCCAGATGGCGGTAGATGAAAGTTTCGCTCCTATCATTGAAGCGGGGATTAATGTCTTTGAATCGCTTAACAGCGATGCAACCATCATCCCTGTATATACTTCCGGACAAAATGCATACAATTTGTTGATGGAGGACAGTATACGTTTGGTTATCGGCACCCGGTTACTGTCGGACCAGGAGCAGGCTATCATCAAAGAGCGGAAGCAACGTGTGCGCAGTCAAAAGATTGCAATTGATGGCATTGCGTTGATCACTCACAAAGAAAATAAGGATACTCTTCTAACTATAAATCAGATAAGAGATATCGTATCAGGTAAAATAGAGAGCTGGAAACAGATCAATCCCGATTCTCCCCTGGACAGTCTGACTGTTATGTTCGACACACCCAGCTCGAGCATGGCCCGTCATATCCGGGATTCGATCTGTAATAAGCTCCCCTTCGGGAAAAATGTAAAAGCATTGTCATCAGACAGTTCTTCTATTGATATAACACATTTGAATTCCCAGGCCAAAGTAATCGAGTATGTAGCTTCGCATCCAAATGCATTGGGATTTGTAGGACTCAACTGGATTACCAATCCCGTCGACACCACAAATCTCAGCTTTATCGATAAGGTCAATGTCATATCGGTAAGCGCTGCAACGCAGGCTACTCCCAATAACAGTTACAAACCGTACCCTTATCAATTGGCTTTGGAGCTGGCCCACCGGGAATCCCCGCTTGAGTTTCCATCAGGCGGTTACCCGTTGATACGCGACATATATATCATTATCACGGATGCTTCCGGCGGCTTACCTTCCGGATTCTTCAACTTTATAGCGGGAGACCGGGGACAACGGATTATATTGAAATCGGGTATTCTGCCGGCAAACAGGCCGGTCAGACTGGTCCATATAACAGACAATTAAAATATAATTATATAAAACATAAACTGATTAAAATGAAAAGAAGTAATTTATTAGTTACCATCTTTTTTCTCTTTATCTCTTTAAATACCTGGAGTCAGGTCGATAAAGGAATAGAATTATTTCTCCTGCAGGATTTTGAAGAAGCAAAAAGTGCTTTCGAACAATCAATCTCCCGGGATCCGGATATCTCATACTATTTTTTAGGTGAAATAGCGCTCCGGAAAAATAACTCCACAGAAGCCGGCAACTATTATGAAAAAGGTATCCTGGCTGGTGGAGACGCATTTTTCTGCCGGATAGGAAAACTGAAACTGGATTTGAAATCCAACCCGGAAGAGTTGAAAAAAAACATAAAGGCCATCACCAACAAGAACAAGAAAAATGCACCGCTCCTTTTGGCGGCGGCACAAGCATACCTCGACAACAACCTTTCCGGGGAGGTGGCGAATGTATTGACAATGGCACGTAGTGCGAACAAAGCATATCCCTACATTTATATCTTTGAAGGAGATATGTTGAAAGAAAAAGGAGAAGTGGGGAATGCTGCTACCCAGTATGAGCAGGCAATCAACTTCGATCCAAAATGCGCAATAGCCTATATAAAAAATTCAATGGTCTATGAATCCATTTCACCAACGACGGCGATCAACACACTGAAAAGCGGATTGGAGGTAAATCCTGAAAGTACACTTATCAGAAAATATCTCGCACGGAGTTATTATAAAAACGGATTCTACGAGCAGGCAATTACCGAATATGAACTATTGAACCGGACCGGGGCATTGCAATCCGAAGATGCAAGAAATTACGCTGCAAGCCTTTACTTTGCCGGCAAATACAACGAAGCATTGACATCTCTCAATAATATTATATCAAAAGAGCCTGACCATCCGGTGATAAACCGTTTATTGATGTACACCCATGACAAATTAAAGAATTATGATAAGGTCATAACCACCGGTGAGAAATTCTTCAGTTTACCGGCCGGTGGTGAAAACATCAATTATCTGGTGACCGATTATACTGTCCTGGCTGACGCACTGATGTCCAAAGGAGAGATAGATAAAGCGATAAAAGCCTACGAAAAAGCTGTGGCCGTAGAACCCATACAGGCTACCCTCAGTAAAGAGGTTGCCACCAAGCTTGCCGGCGCCGACAGAGCAGCCGACGCAGCAGCTTTTTATCAGAAGTATATAGATGCATTGCCGAATGAGGATGCTTCCGATTATCTGCAATTGGGTATCTATTATTACCGCACTGGGGGTAAGTTCTCAGCGAAGGTGGCTGCCGCTGAAAAGAATCAGTCCGGCACCACGCCCAATTCCGGTCAATCCGCTACTGAACCTACTCTCACAGTATTGAAAGATAGTATGGCGCAATATGTCTCTAAAGCGGATGAAGCATTTGCCAAGGTTATTGAATTGGCTCCGGACAGTTACCAGGGATATTACTGGCGTGCAAATGCCAATACATTATTAGACCCGGATCTGTCAAAAGGATTGGCCAATAATGACTATTTAAAAATGATTGACCTGTTGGTTACAAGTGGAGATAAAGACAATCAGAGTAAATTGATAGAAGCATATCGCTATTTTTCTATTTATTACCTGTATCAGTTTGATGTCAACAAACAGGCGGATAATAAAAATAAAGCAAAAGAATATGCAATAAAGGTTTTGGAATTGAAACCCGATGATGATACTTCCCTGAAAATAATGGAAGTCCTGAATAATTAACGCTCCTGTTAAGCTAAATGGACAAACTCTTTATTATAAATATATAAAAAATAAACATTATGGTACTACTTACAGTTTTATTACAGACAGTCGGCACACTACTACAGGTAAGCGCTGACGGATTAGGATCTTTAGGGGCAGCCATAGGTATCGGTCTTGCTGCTATCGGTGCAGGATACGGAATTGGTAAGATTGGTGCATCTGCCATGGAAGGGATTTCCCGCCAACCCGAATCGACTTCAGATATCAGGATGAACATGATCATTGCAGCGGCACTTATCGAAGGAGTAGCATTGTTTGCAGTGGTTGTCTGTGGTTTTATTCTCTAACCAATCCAATAAGGTATGTCATTACTTACACCCGAACCCGGTCTTCTGTTCTGGATGCTGATCTCTTTCGGCATCACTGTGTTTGTGCTGGCAAAATTCGGATTTCCCGCCATACTCAAATCGGTTGAAAAGCGGAGAAATTATATCGAAGAATCGCTCCTTGCTGCGCGTAAAGCCCACGAGGAGCTGGCCGGCATAAAGGAGACCGGCGAAGCCATATTGGCACAAGCCCGCAAAGAACAAGCGGACATCCTGAAGGAAGCCGCCCTGCGACGGGAAACGATGATAGAAAAAGCCCGTGAAGAAGCTCGTATGGAATCGGAGAAACTGATCGCTTCGGCACGACAGCAAATCGGCGCAGAGAAAGAGGAAGCCCTTCGTTCAATCCGAAATGAGGCAGCTACCCTATCACTAGCCCTTGCCGAAAGGATATTACGGGAAAAGTTGGGTGCGGAACATGAACAGAAAAAGATGATTGACCGCCTTCTCAACGAAATGGATATCTCAAAATCGTAAACAGCATATGAACACCGGACTCATTTCTTCTCGTTATGCGGACTCTCTGCTGCAATATGCTATCAGCCTGGGACAAGAGGAAGAGGTATATGACAAGATGAAACTGCTTTCGGAGATATTCATGAAAATGCCCCGACTGCGCAGTGCAATCATAAACCCATCCCTGTCAGGTCGGGAGAAGAAGAAAATTCTCATGACTGCCTGCGGTGGCAGTATGCCGTCGTCACTCTCTAAGATGATAGACCTTATCCTGAAGAACGAAAGGGAAGAGGTTCTTCTGTACATCGCCCTTCGCTTCATCGACCTTTACAGGGATAAATTTGATATCCAGAGCGGCAGGTTGGTCACCGCCATCTCTATCGACCACAAAACGGGGCAACAGCTTGTTACCCGGATACAGAAAATGGTAAAAACGAACGTGGAAATAGAATCGGTAGTTGATTCTGAAATCATTGGCGGTTTCATACTTACCTTGGGGGATTTCAGATGGGATGCAAGTGTATCGGGTGAATTGACCCGTATAAGGAATAAGTTTCGGAAAGATTGAAGGAGATTGATAAAGACCTAGGGTTTATATTCTTAACTTTTTAACTTCTTAACTTCGTAGTTCTAATTTTCAACTTCTTATTTTTTCACTATTAATTTTTCACTATTAATTTTTCATTTTAATATACATGTCCAATAATAATATCAGGGTAAGCGAAGTCTCCGAGGTGCTACGGATGCAACTCGAAGGGATCGATACCGGCATTCAATTCGATGAGACAGGTACGGTCATCACAGTAAGTGATGGCGTTGTACGGATTTTCGGCCTACGTAACGCGGAAGCGAACGAGTTGTTGGAATTCGACAACGGTATGCGGGCTATCGTGATGAACCTCGAAGAAGACAACGTAGGAGCCATTCTGTTAGGTAGCTCCAGTGAGATCAAAGAAGGGTTCACCGTGAAGCGTACCGGACGTGTAGCCTCTATTTTTGCAGGAGAAGGTATGCTCGGCCGTGTAATCTCCCCTATCGGCGAACCGGTCGACGGCAAAGGCCCGCTGATAGGTGAACTGACAGAGATGCCCATGGAGCGGAAAGCGCCCGGTGTAGTTTTCCGTCAACCTGTCAATACTCCTTTACAAACCGGGTTGAAAGCCGTAGACGCCATGATCCCTATCGGCAGGGGCCAGCGTGAGCTGATCATCGGCGACCGGCAGACCGGAAAAACCAGTATCGCCATCGACACCATCCTCAACCAGCGGAAAAATTTTGAGAACGGTGACCCGGTCTATTGCATCTATGTGGCGGTGGGACAAAAAGGCTCTTCAGTAGCCTCTATCGTCAAAACGCTTACCGACGGGGGCGCCATGGATTATACCGTGGTGGTCTCCTCCAGCGGCTCAGATCCTGCCGCCATGCGGTATATCGCACCCTTTGCAGGTGCAGCCATCGGAGAATACTTCCGCGATACGGGCAGACATGCCTTAGTGGTCTATGACGACCTCTCCAAACAGGCGGTAGCCTACCGGGAGGTGTCGTTGATCCTGCGTCGCCCGTCAGGTCGTGAAGCCTATCCCGGAGATATCTTCTACCTTCATTCCCGATTACTGGAAAGGGCGGCCAATATCATTTCCCAGCAAGATGTAGCAGTCCGGATGAACGATCTTCCCCCCAGTTTAGAAGAGAAAGTCAAGGGTGGCGGTTCCCTTACTGCCCTGCCGATTATTGAAACACAAGCGGGCGACGTATCTGCTTATATTCCCACTAACGTCATCTCCATCACCGACGGGCAGATATTTCTGGAAGCCGACCTTTATAATAAGGGGATCCGGCCTGCCATCAACGTAGGTATTTCCGTCTCCCGCGTTGGAGGTAATGCCCAGATCAAGTCGATGAAAAAAGTGGCTGGTACACTGAAGATCGACCAGGCACAATACCAGGAGCTGGCTGCTTTTTCCAAATTCGGTGGTGATATGGATGCCGTAACAGCCATGACCATTGATAAGGGACAAAAGAATGAGCAATTACTTGTCCAGCCTGTACACAGTCCCATGACCGTAGAGCAACAGATTGCCATCCTCTACTGTGGCACTCACGGCCTTCTCAAAGAGATCGCACTCGAGAAGGTAGCGAAATTCGAAAAAGAGTTTCTCGAGACACTGGAAACAAACCATGGACACGATGTGCTTGATCCGCTGAAAGAAGGAAAAATAGATGATGAGATATGTAAAATTATTGAAGGGGTAGCGGCAGATACCACTCAAATAATTAATTCCTGAAACGATGGCACAACTGAAAGAAATAAAAAACAGGATACAGTCGGTAAGATCTACGCAAAAGATCACCTCTGCCATGATGATGATTTCTTCTGCCCGGTTGGTAAAGACTCAACGCCTCATCCAGAGCCTCTACCCCTATGAGCAGACTCTGTACCGGATGTTACAGTTGCTGGCAGACCAGGAAGAGAGTATCGATTCCCCTTTCCTGCAAACACGTACCGTCAAACGGGTCACCATTGTGGCATTTTCCTCCAATACCGGATTGGCCGGCAGGTTCAACGACAATATTGCTGAAAAACTAAAAAAAGTAGTGGCAAACTATATGCCATTGGGAAAAGAAAATATTCTTCTTTATCCTATTGGGGAGAAAGTGGCAAAAGTCGTACGAAGTATGGGGTTCGAACCGCAGGGTAATTACAGCGAGATTAGTGAAAACCCCTCTTATAATAATACGCAGCAGATTGCAGGGGAACTGATGGATATGTACCTGAAAAGGGAAACAGACCAAGTAGAGCTTGTCTACCACCATTTCATCACCAAAGGTACGCAGGTGATAATCAACGAACCGTTTCTCCCTGTCGAACCGAAAATACCCGATGGAGAAAAATCTGCTCCAAACTATATAGTGGAGCCCGACAGGAAAACCATTCTCACTCAACTCATTCCCAAAATACTGAAAGTAAAATTCTATACTGCGCATCTCGACTCGGTCACCTCGGAGCACGCCGCCCGTATGACGGCCATGCGGACCGCGACCGACAATGCGGATGATCTCAATGAAGAACTCACGCTGGAATACAACAAATTGCGACAGCAATCCATCACCAACGAACTGCTCGATATCGTAGGCGGCTCGTTTGGCAGCGTGTGAGGGTAAAAAAGAAAGCCGTCCCCGGTAAAGGACAGCTTCCTTGATTTTGACACTTTATTTCAGGTTAGATTCAATATAAATCCTATCTGTATGGTCGATGCCACTGAAAATCCCAGACTTTGATTATCTTTCCTCCGGCATTAAAATCTGATACCTAACTTTATCATAGGTTGCGCCAAAACCGAAAAAGAGTGATTGTCAGAAGAAAGCAAACCAAGTCCCTCTTGCGGGCGTAGATTAAAAACCGAATACTGATAAGCGATGGGGCGTATATCAAATCCCACAAACAGAGCGGAATTAAAGAAATAATCGGCACCGCACACCGGAGCCAGTTTAAACGTATACGCTTCGCCTATGGAAACGCCCATATACTCTTCCGAATCAGCTTTGGCTTCCACACGTCCGTACGCGGAACCGAACTCACCGCCCATCTTTAAAAACAAGCCGTTCCAACCGGTCTTAAAATAACGGTCGCCGCCAACTCCTATAAAATATTGGATGTTGCTACTGTTGGGCACCGCATTGTAAGCGGGGATATCTCCTGGCTCCGACCCTGTACCCGGTACTTCGGAATATCCCGGATTATACCCGTAGTGGAATCCTCCCGTCAATTTCAATGCCCATTTATCGGAGATAAAATACCTGCCTTCCACGTCCAATATCGGTTGCTTGTCAAACCAGGCCTTCATGGGCGCCGACAGGGCATAGTCAGGCAGATTCGGGCGTGGCGCAGAAATCCCGATATATGAACCCACTCCAAAGTTAAAAGAAACCATCCAGTCGCCTTTTTTGGGTGCGTCGCCATCGGAACTCCGGGCAAAAGCCGAAAGAACGAAGGAAAGGGACATTACCAAACATACTATTTTTTTCATTTTTGCTTCTGTTTTATGCCGGCAAGGGTGAGGAAACCAAATACAACCCGGTTTCCTCCCTTCCGTCCCGGCAATGATTAACCCTTTTACTCTTACTTAGTCCTTGCGTCAATCACCGCTTTTGCGGTATCCGCCTGTTTTTGCTTTACACCCAGTTCTACTTTGAGTGCGGCAATCTCAGCTTCCAATTCCTGGATATCCAAATCCAATCCAGCAATATCTACTTTGTTCGTTTCTTTTGTCTCGTTAATTCTGCGGTTGAGATCGGCTATATTACCCTCCATGCCAGCAACATTTTCTTCCAGATATTTTATCTGGTCTTTGAGGTCGTCAACGTTCCAGTAACCATACGCATAGAAAATTTCATTCAATTCAGTTATCGTAGTGGATAACCCATCAATCTCGTCGTAAACTTTATAATATTCATCCCTGGCTTCTGAGAATGCTTTATAAGCGGCAAGATAGGCTTCTTCGAGTTTTCTCGGCAATCCGGAATCAGCGCCGTATGCTTCTATCATTTCCGTCAACTTGGCCAATTCTGCTTCTCCGTACGCTATGTAGTTTTTCAAATTAAGTATAAAAGAAGGATGATTGTCTACGATCCCTTTTGCTTCCAAATAATTATTAATAGCCTTGTCCCTTTTTTCATTAGCCTTATTCAAGGCCTCAAGTGCCGCAGCTTTCTGTTCATCCGTGGATTCGGCATTTGCCATGACTTCAATATAAGTTTTATATGCATTTTCGGATGCCTTTATCGCAGCCTGCTGTGCCGTATATAATGCTTCAATTTGCGATTCGGCTCCGGCATATTCTTCCTCTAATTTCTTAAGGCTATTCTTTTGTTCTGTAATGTATTCTTTTCTTTCGGTAACCTGGATATTCAGTTCGGGTACGCTGGAATACACAACTTCCTCCACGTATCCCGGCAACCACCATCCGCTATAAGATTTTACAGTACCCAAATCTCTGAAATCGTTTACCGCTTGTAATGCCGCGTCTTTTTCTACCTCTTTTGCCCTGAACGATTTATACAGATCTGCCGATTTATTGTAGATCAAATCGTCCCTTTTCTTCTTTAATGCGGCAATTTCGTCATCCAGGCCTTCTCCTCCTTTTTGCAGAAGTACATTATAATTCTCTATTTGTGTTTTAGTGGAAGTGATATTCCGGTTTATATCTGCTATATCATTGTCCATTAATTTAATATCTTTGATAGCAGCATCTTCATATCCGGCTTTGGCATCGGCCAGCAATGCTTTTCGTTTTGTCAAATCCAACTCCATACCTGCAATAGTCATTTTCAGTCTATTTACCCTTTCGATAAAAATACTGTAATTCTGAATGGCTTCACGGAGCACGGGATCATCATTCTTCAAAATTTCCAATTGCTGCTGCAGGTTCAATAACTTCTTTTCAGATTCGAGTTTCATTTCCTCCAAATCATATTCGGCTTGTTTAACGGCGAGGTCAGCATTTGCTTTGACTACTCTTAATTCTTCCTGTGCGATCTGATAGTCAATCTCGGCCTGTTTTTTATCGGATTCTGTCTCTGCCGCTACACGGGCAGCCTCCGCTTCTTTTAATTTGGCTTCGGCTTTAGCCGCATCTGCCTGGGCTTGTGCTAAAGCCGCTTCAGCAGTAGCACGGATCTCTTCGGCTTTCGCCTGTGAAGTGGCCAGCGCCGCTTCAGCCTTAATTTTTTCTGCCTGTGCTTGGCGTATTGCGGTAACGCTCTGCGACTCAGAATCATCCACACACGATGTGAAAATAAATACTCCGAGCAGGAATGCTCCTAATAAAACTTTTCTTTTCATAAATCAAACAATTTTAATAAATTTGTAATACAATAATTTCTATTATTGATAAATAATGCATTGATTTTCCCCTATATATTTCCAACCTATCATACCGGATTGTTGATTTTTTATCCAATTTTGCTTTCCTTCCCCGCATCCTTGCGATGATATACGGGAGCAAAAGTTGTTTTTTCTTTTGCAAAAGTCGGCTGTTCACCCCTATTTTTTCTCACGGGTTCCCGTGATTTTTCACCTTTTTTGTTTTTAATAATGCAAAAGTAGAGAGAAACAAATTACAGCACAAGAGGCGAAAATACTGGAAATGAATATCCTGCAATTTGATATACATATCCTGCAAAATAGATGATTAACCGGTATATTTTTTCCGTATGTGTTGTTTTTCAAAAAAAATGGCGTAAATTTGCAATTACAGGATTTCACATTACTTTATCTTCAAAAACAAATATTTCTGAATGGATCGAGCGCGTAAGAACAAAACGGAGCCCCCGTTTACAGGGAAAATTGTTCTTTTCCTTATCGTCATTGCCGTTCTTTCGTGCAAGGAAAGGGATGCGCCGGTTATCGGAAAAGAGGATGCAAAGACGGATGCGATCCTATCGGAAGCCGTGGACTCACTTTACAGCAACCTACCCCATGCGCGCCGCCTGCTGCAAAAAGCCATGGAAGAAGCGCCCGACAGCATCGGTTTCTACGAGGCACTTAACACTTACGGTTTGGCCTGGTTCGTGGCGGATCAACCCGACTCGGCGCGGATGGCTGCCGGCCGGGTACTGGCATTTGCGGCACAACAAGAACCGTCTGACCGCATCCATCTCCTTACGGCAATGTCCTATAACTCCATGGGGAACTGCTACGGCCTCACCAGGCAAAAAGATTCTTCGCTCAATTGTTTCATGATGGCCTTACACTACTACGAAATGACGAGAGAGTTTGAAAAAGAAACCTATGTCTGTATCAATATAGCCGATAT
>WPCJ01369566.1_pt1 | contig 29101 bp, 24 predicted proteins | sample 5399831 | NCBI WGS metagenome assembly WPCJ01 (sample SAMN12869470, study PRJNA574797) | sludge metagenome | isolation source: wastewater treatment of pH10 | place: China:Beijing | collected 2019-05-20 | reverse complement strand
ACAAAAATATTTGTAATTTGGTCTTTCAAATCCATAGCAGTAATTCGTTTAAATATTTGAATGTCAGAAACTTAAATATACGAATTATTGCTATTTTATGAAAATTTTATTCACTTTTCTTATCCCGAACTCAGGTTAAATAATAAACAAATGAAAAAAATCTTATTGATTGCTGCATTCGGAGCAACTAGTTTAATTAGTGCCAAAAACATTACAGAAGTTGAATTGAAAGACACTAATGAGAAAGTTGAAAATAATTGTGTGAAAACTCTTTATTGTCAGGAATATGCAATAGAAACTTGGTGTAATCCTAGTAATATTCTTAATGACACTGTATGCTATGATCCAGACAATGAAGCCGATAGACAACATGCTTTTGCTTGCATGGATGAAAATGCAAGACTAGCAAATGTATACTTTTGTGGTAGAGAAACACCTAGAATTACAAAAGATGTTACTATTAACTAAAAATTATGAATAAATTATTTTCTCTTTTATTTAGTTTAGTATATATTATTATTTATTCACAAGAAGACAGCTCAAATATTGAAATAAAATATAAAGCTGTATTTTTAATTGATACTGCAAATATTCATACACAGAAGACAGAAATAACATCTTTAAAAATTGGAGATTTCTCTTCTTTATTCAAAAGCGCTTTTAAAGAATCAGCAGATTCAATATCACTAAACTACATTCGGAAAAGTGTAGAAAACCCTATAAATGGGAAAGTAATAATTAAGTCAGAAAATCTTAGATCGGCAGAATTTATACCAGAAGTATTATTTACAAAAAACACATTTACTATTTGGGACAAAATTTCGAGAAATACATATCGTTTTGAAACTCATGAAAAAATAAACTGGAATTTAATTAATGAAACCAAAATAATTAGTGGATACAAATGCTTGAAAGCTAAAGGTAAATATAGAAATAAAGAAATAATAGCTTGGTATACTAATGAAATACCGATTCCCGAAGGTCCTTATACTTTCAAAGGTTTACCTGGTCTGATTTTAGAAGCCTATGATAGTAAAGATTATTTTCATTTTACACTAGTTGCTTTAAAAAATATCAAGAAGCCTATTAAACTCATTGAAAATGGAATAAAAACTACTTATGAAAAATTTTCCAACAAGAGAAAAGAAATAATGGATGATCCTTTAGGAGCTTTTTTTAATGATTTTGGAAGACCTGCACCAAAACAATCAGAAGAATCAATAATAAAGAATATAAGAGGTATAAATAATTTTCTTGATTAAGTAGTTTTTTAAATTAAGAGATAGTTTAACTTTATTAATAATTTAAATTGGATGACCACGCATCTGCGTGGTCATTTATTAATACCCAAAAATCTCCTCCAGATCAAGTTCCTGAAAACTTCCCATCTTATGGACTGCATCCATATTCAGGTTTTCTTTTTTTCCAATAATGGCAGTATTGAACTTTATAGATTTTATTTCCTGATTATAAAAATATCTTAAATCCTCAAATCTCAGGTTTTCAATCTGATGGTAAATGTCTTTTCTGAAATCATGCCTAATTCCTAGTTTCTGGAGCCGTAAAGTGTTAAAGAATACATTCGTTCGTGTAATTCTTGTTGATGCAATTTGCTTTAAAGCAGATTTTTTGGCATTTTCAAACTGAACAGGAAATTCAGGAAGTTCAGACATCAGGCTTACCATCGTTTCTACCGCAAGCTGAAGTTTATCCGGCTGTGTTCCGATATAGGTACTGATGTAATCAGAATGATTCAGTTCCGAATTGGGAGAATAAGAAACATACGCAGAATACGCAAGACTTTTACTCTCTCTTATTTCCTGAAACACAATTGAAGACAAACCACGACCGAAATATTCGTTAAAAACATTGATTTTCCCAAAGTTTTCAGGATTTACAAAATTTCCTTTTCCAATTTTACTCATTTCCATCTGCACCATATCATAGTTGGTAAAATAAACCATTCCGGAAGTTTCAGGTTCGGGATACTGTTTAGGTGCAGGAACCTTCAGGGTTTCATCTGCAATATATTTAGGAATATAATTTTTAAAACCGTCAAAATTTTTACCGTAGAAGAAAACCTGAAACGGATAGCTGAAAAGCTTCTTCATTCTGTCAGTAAAATCTTTTACTTCTGTATTCTGAAGCTCATCTTTAGAAATCACATCCAGAAATCTGGAGGTCTTTCCGAGCTTCGTATATGTTGTAAGAGCAGTCATAATACGATTTTTATCTTTTTTTCCTGCTTCACGGCTTTCAAGGACAGTTGCCACAAACTGCTGATAGATTTTCTCATCCGGTTTTACATCAGAAAGCCAGTGAAGCAACAGTTCTACACCTTTTTCGATATTAGACTCAAGCCCGCTCAAAGAAATTGTAAGCTGATCTGAAGTAGTTTTAAAATCGTGGGTAATCCCAATCTTGAAAAACTCTTTTTTTAAATCATCCGGTGAAAACTTTTCAGTTCCCAAATACTGAATTAGCTGAGTTGAAATGCCCAGTTTCCGGTCATGATCACTTCCCATCGGAAAAATAAAATGCAGCTGAGCAATATCGTTATACTTATTTTCCACAAAGCTCAGTTTTTTATCTTTGATAACATCCGTAGAAATTTCTTTTTGATAATCAATATATTCCGGTTGAATATCTTCTTTTTTATCATTTAAAATTTCCAGTAAAAAGTTAGACTGTGCATCACGATTAATCTTTACAGGAGTGATTCCCGGATTTTCAACTCTCAGAAGTTTATCATTAATCCCTTTTTCTTTATTGATTACTACATAATTGTCTCTGAAAAAATCATTCGCAAAATGTATTACATCATCTTTGGTAAACGAAGCGTAAACATTCATCTCGTTCAGCTCTTCAGCCCAAGATCTTCCTTTAATGTAAGTATCATAAAGATTGGTTGCCAAACCTTCAGCAGTTTCCAGTGCTTTCTGACGTTGTATTTTAAAATCATTAATAATTGCAGGCAGCATCCAGTCAGGAAAAGTTCCCTGTTTTACTAATTCAATTTGTTCAAGAATCATTGCTTTTGCCTCATCTAAGGTCTGATTTTCTTTAGGAACGACTACAACAGAGAAATACCCGTATTGTTTTAAACCTAAAGAAAATGCCTGCGCCCAAAGCATTTTCTGAGTCTGATTGATATTCAGATCCAGCAATCCTGCCTCTCCTCTATTGCTTAAAATATTGGCGGTAATATCAGCAAGCATTGCTTCCCTGCTGCCATAACTGTCGGTTCTCCAGGCTAACTGAACTCTTGGTGTTGTCGGACTTTTTACTGTTCTCTCAACAATTTCCGTCAATGGTTTTTCGATAATAAGGTCTTTCTGCGGTAATTTTTTATAAGGAATAGCACCAAAATATTGCTCAACCAATAAAACCGTTTCTTCAAAATCAAGATCTCCTACCAAAACAATAGCGTAATTATTAGGCACATAATATTCATCAAAATATTTATGAATTGCCTTCATTGAAGGATTTTTCAGATGATCCGGATCTCCCAGTGTCGTTTGCTGTCCGTTGGGATGGGTAGGAAACAAGGCATCCATCAACTCATAATTCACCAATCTTGAATCATTATCCTGAGCGCGGTTGAACTCTTCATAAACAGATTCCAGCTCCGTATGAAAAAGCCTTAAGACCATTTCAGAGAATCTTTCTTTCTCAATTTTGAGCCATTTTTCAAGCTCATTTTTAGGAATATTATTTTTGTAAACCGTCTCATCAAACCAGGTGTGTGCATTGGTTCCGGTTGCTCCCAAAGACGAAATCGCTTTATCATATTCGTTTGGAATAGCATACTGACTTGCTTCCAGAGAAAGTTCGTCTATTTTTTTATAAATTTCTTTCTTTTTTTCGGGGTCTGATTCAGCTGTATGTTTTTCAAACAAATCTGCTATTTCATCAAGCAAAACCTTTTCTTTTTCCCAGTCTTTTGTTCCTAGCTTTGAAGTTCCTTTAAACATCATATGTTCCAGATAATGGGCAAGACCTGTATTATCTGAAGGATCATTATTGCTTCCTGTTTTTACCGGAATAAAAGTCTGGATTCTGGGAGCATCAAAATTCTGGGCAAGGAAAATTTTAAGCCCGTTTTTTAAGGTGTATATTCTTACCTTATTTTCATCATGCTCTACTGTAATGTATTCATAATTATTTTTATCAAATTGTGTTTGTTCAGTATATTTCTTATGCATCATAACAAAAAAGATGAATTCTGATTATTCAGAAATCTTACAAATTTACGGATTAGAAAGTGGAATGTGGGATATTAATGATGATGATTGAGAAAATTGATAAACAAATTCTGAATCTATGATAATGTACAAGTCTTTTTTACATTCAGCTATCTCTATGATGAACAATTTTTAAGCTTGATGAAACCAATTAAATTATAAATCTCTATCCCGTAGTCAGGTTATTTACCCAATGAAAAAGCCGTCTGCGAATAGAGACGGCTTTAAAATTTATTTTGTCCAGTTGATTTTTGAATGTTTCACTTCTTCAGAATTGGTTCCGATCATGATGTCAAACTCACCCGGTTCCCAATCGTAATTTAGGTCTCCGTTATAAAATTTCAGCTGTTCTGGGGAAATATTGAAAGTGATTTTCTTAGATTCTCCTTTCTTCAACATTACTTTCTGGAAGCCTTTCAGCTCTTTTACTGGTCTTGTAATGCTTCCCACCATATCTCTGATGTACAACTGTACAACCTCTGCTCCGTCATAATTCCCGGAATTTGTTACGGTAACTGAAGCCTGAATTGTCTGATTTCCTTTTGGATTTGCATTCGACACCGTAATATCAGAATAATTGAATTTTGTGTAGCTTAAACCAAAACCAAACGGATAAAGTGGCGTATTACACTCATCCATATAATTGGAACGGAATCTCTCATACTGACATTTATCTACTTTATCCTGAGCTAAAGGACGCCCTGTATTTTTTGAATTGTAGTAGATAGGAACCTGCCCTAAACTTCTTGGGAAAGTCATTGGCAGTTTTCCTGAAGGGTTAACTTTTCCGAAAAGAACATCAGAAATTGCATTTCCTGCTTCCGAACCTGCAAACCAAACATTAAGAATTGCATCCGGAACATCTTTCATATTCGTTAAAGCTAAAGGACGCCCCGTGAAAAGTACCACCGCAATTGGTTTTCCTGTTTTCTTTAAATCATTAAGCAAATCAATCTGAGACTGTGGAATTGTAATTTCAGTTCTTGAAGAAGATTCACCGCTCATCTCTGCAGATTCGCCGATGGCTAAAACAATAACATCTGCTTTATTGGCAACATCTACTGCCTCTTTTAGTAAAACTTCTTTGGAACGGTTATCTCGGTCTGTTTTTTTACCGTGCGCTGCATAAATGTCTTCCAATTTTGCATCATAATCAATATTGGCACCTTTAGCAGAAATAAACTTTACATCTTTCCCGTAGTTTGCCTGCAAACCTTGCATTAAATTAACTGCATTAGCATGTTTTGCTGCTACACTCCAGGTTCCTGCCATATTCATTGAGTTGTTGACCAATGGTCCTATAACGGCGACAGTTCCCGACTTTTTCAAAGGAAGAACCTGATTGTCATTCTTCATTAAAACCATAGATTGCGCTGCGGCATTTCTTGCAATCGTTCGGTTTTCTAAATTGTAAACTTCTTTTGCTGCTAATTTTGCATCTCCGTAACGGTAAGGATCATCAAATAATCCCAAATCATATTTTGCTTCCAGAATTCTTTTGGCTGCCAAATCGATTTCGGCCTGAGTCACTTTCCCTTCCTGCAAAGATTTTTTAAGTGTTGTTAAAAATCCTTCACCTACCATATCCATATCTACTCCTGCTTTTAAAGCTAAAGCTGAAACCTGCTGAAGATCACCCATTCCGTGATCTACCATTTCGTTGATCCCTGTATAATCGGTAACTACAAAACCTTTAAACTTCCATTTATTTCTTAAAACTTCTGTCTGCAACCATCTGCTTCCCGTTGCCGGAACTCCGTCTACTTCATTGAAAGAAGCCATCACAGAAGCTACACCTGCATCTACTGCAGCTTTGTAAGGCGGAAAATACTCATTGAACATTCTTACATGGCTCATGTCTACGGTATTGTAATCTCGTCCTGCTTCACCTGCTCCGTACAATGCAAAATGTTTTACACAAGCTAAAATAGTATTGCTAAGAGATAAATCTTTCCCCTGATAACCATACACCATGTGCTTTGCAATTTCGCTTCCCAGATAAGGATCTTCACCAGAACCTTCAGAAACTCTTCCCCATCTTGGTTCGCGAGAAATATCTGTCATTGGAGAAAACGTCCAGTTGATTCCGTCTACAGAAGCTTCTTTTGCTGCCACTCTCGCTGACTGCTGAATGAGATTCATATCCCAGGAAGCTGCAAGTCCCAAAGGAATAGGAAAAGTAGTTTCGTAACCGTGAATAACATCCATTCCGAAGATCAAAGGAATTTTCAGACGACTGTTTTCAACAGCAACTTTCTGTACGGCACGAATCTTATCAGCGCCTTTTATGTTGAACAGTCCTCCGACTAAACCTTGCTCCACTTTTTTTCCGATGTCTGAACTTTTAGCCAAACCTGTAGTAAAATCTCCTGAACTTGGTAAATTGAGCTGTCCGATTTTCTCGTCTAAAGTCATTTTTGCCAAAAGACTTTCTACGAAAGCTTTCTTTTTAGCCTGATATTGTGCGGTCTGAAAAGACTGAACTGGTTTCGTAACGATCTCCTGCGCCGAAAACATAGGCGCAAGAGCTAATGCTGCTATTACAATTAAATTTTTACTCATAACTTCTTCATTTTTTGAGGAACTTGTGAATCTAAGATCTCATAATTCCTATACCTTAATACTATTTCTTTCGTTTAATACTCAATGATTCTTTTTAAAGCAAAGAAAAACTAAATAGTTAATTTCTCAAAGTTTTTTATCATTTAATTACGCTGATGCTTTTTCTTTTTGACAGCATCCATTCGTATAACTTAGGATTTGAATAGGTAGAATCCCAAGAATTGTGATTGTCATTTGGGAAAATTGTTAATTCTGCCGTTGGATTGATAGGATGAAGTTTTTGGTAAAAATTAAAGGCATTTTCCGGTAAAACCACATCATCCATCCCGCCATGAAAGATTTTCATGTTTAAATTTTTATACTGATGAATATTCGCATACATTACACGGTCAGTAGGCGCACAAACTGAAACTACCGCCGCAAACATTTCAGGATGTTCCATTGCTAATTTTAATGCTCCCCATCCTCCCATTGATAAACCTGTTAGATAAATTCTTGAGTCATCAATTTTATGCTTTGCCTGAATTTCTTTGATTAAATGATATACGGTTACCGTATCCCACCACGTATTTTCAGGACATTGAGGAGCGAGAATTGCAACTGGCTCTTTGATCAGGTTTTTGTATGTAAACGGACTGTGCGCTTTTACTTTTTCCAGATCGTTTCCTCTTTCTCCTGAACCATGTAAAAACACGATCAAAGGAACATTTCCTTTTGCATTTTGAGGATAATCTAAAATGTAGGAAATTTTTTCCTGTCTTTTGATTTCTTTATTGAGTTCCGTTTTCATTTCCTGAGCTGTTGTAAGTGTGGTAAGCCCGAAGAATAAAACAGGAAGTAATTTTATGTTTAATTTCATTTAATATTTTTAATATTGATATTTTAATTAATAAGTCACTCCTATGGAGCTTTCTTAACTGGTCTTATTTTGCTATTAACTGATCGCTACTCCGGAGCTTTTTGCCATTGAGTTTTCTTATATTCTGCTTTCTAATCCTTTTCAAAGTTTGAAACCCTTGACAAGGATATTTTTGCAGTTCTTCGTTATTAGCCATAGAAGCGGCATCCTTTTTTGTTGCAGGCGGAGCGAAGCGGAGACTGCAACAAAAAAGATACAGCGGATAGCGGGAAATAGCTCCTAAAAAAATTATTTAATGTTATATTTCTCTGATTTGAAACTTAACTTCTTTAATCCTTGTTGAATTTCCGGCGCGTTCATGAATAATTTCCAGAGAAATCCTGTGCGGTAATTTTCGATCATCGGCGCAATTGTACCCTGATCTATCGCTAAATATCTTGGCGTAAACCAATTGTCATAATGAATAGAAGTTGCATCATAAGGACCGGCAGAACCAATAAATTCAGGCTTTTGAGTATAAATAAATCTCAAAAATTCCATAGATTCTTTTGGTGAATACGGAAAACTGCTCAACGCTGCTGTTGGAGTAATTACTCCGTGATCATTCTGCGGAAAATGTGCATTGTAGCCTGTTCCACCGTTTTTATTGCGTGTGTAACTTGCCGTCAATCCCCAATAATTGGGTCCATAACCTTTCCACTGCTTTGGATTTTCTAAGCAGTATTTATAATCAATAAGTACCTGATTTTTATTTAAATCAAAATAATTTTTGATGAGTTTATCTGATAAATTCGTAGGATCTAAACCGATATAGGAATAATGCGCCCAGAATAGAGGTCCGCCATATTCTTCGGCTCCGTTGTGTTTTACAAACATCGGAAGTCCGTATTTTTCTTTATCTGAAAGGTAAGTTCCATTTCTTGTCCAGCCTTTGTAATAGGTTTCCGCATCTATAGAATAGGTAGGCGATGAAGCAGCAAGAATATAGGTAATCAAACACTCATTGTATCCTTGCAAAGGAAAGTTCATATCCCATTGATATTCCGGCGACCAATGCCAGTACAAAACTTTTTCTCCGCCTTTGGTATACCAGTTCCATTGGATTCCTTTCCAAAGTTCGTCACACTTTTTGGCTAAAGCTTTCTCCTCGGTGTTTCCGTTTTTGAAATATTCGCGAACCATCAAAATACCGGAAGTTAAAAATGCTGTTTCCACCAAATCTCCTCCATTATCTTTTTTTCCGAAAGGAACGGTTTTGCCTGTCTCTCCGTTGATCCAGTGTGACCAAGCTCCTTTGTGACGGTCGGCTTTCGCCAAGAAATCCATCATGGTGGTGAGCCTTTTCACAGCTTCCTTTCTTGGAACAAAGCCTCTTTCAACTCCAACTAATATTGTTGCCAAGCCAAATCCTGAACCTCCTGTTGTAATAACGTGCTTGTCTTTATCGGGATAAATATCGTCTTCGTGGTAGCGCTCTCTCCCTAAAAAGGAATTGGGTTCTGCGTAATCCCAGAAGTATTTGAGTACATCTTTTTGGACTTTGTCCATCAACTGCTCGTCAGCTGTGTTGGATTTGATAGCAGCTCGAGAAATTTTTTTTTGATATTCGATATTTTTGCAAGAAACAAAAAATAATGAAATACATAAAATTGATATTATACTTGATTTCATATAAACTTCAATTTAAAATAGTTTTTGTTTAAAAAAATAACCAAAGTTTTAACTTTGGTTATTTGCATTTACAATTAGTAACCAGGGTTTTGGGTCAAAATCCCATTACTTTGATTAATTGAATTTAATGGAATTGGAAATACCTCATTTTTGTTAGCATTAAATCCATATGGTGCTAAAACTGTAGCCGCCTGACCAGTTCTAACAAGATCTACAAATCGATCACCTTCCATAGCAAGTTCAACTCTTCTTTCTTTCCAAATCGCAGTTCTCAACGCAGCCTGAGTTGATGCTGAGGTGTCTGCAAGCTGTGCTCTTGTCCTAACCTTATTCAAATTAGTAATAGCTACAGTTGTATTACCTAGTTCATTAGCAGCTTCAGCATTAATTAAAAGAACTTCGGCAAATCTTAAAATTCTTATGTTTTGAATTGATCCGTATCCACAAGTATTATTGTTTAATGATGTTGGAACATATACTTTTTGGTTCCACATATTTCCAGCCTGAGGATCTCCCTTTTTGATTAAATCTCCTTCGGGAGTTATTTCTCCTTCTCTTAAAATAGTAAGTTCTTTTCTAATATCTCCAGGCTCAAATGCATTTTCCAAGGCAGTTGTTGGAGTAAAGAACCCCCATCCAAACTGATTTCTTACGCCTTGAACTTCGGCATACTGACTACCACCAAACTGTGATGAGCATTGGCAATTTACCTCAATTACAGATTCGCTACCAAACTCACCTGCAGGTCTAAAAAGATGATTAAAATCTGGATCTAAAGAGTAACCTAAAGCAATAACTTGGTTTGAAGTATCATAAGCTTTCTGCCAGTCCTTTTTATAAAGATACACTTTAGAAAGTAAGCCTAAAGCACCTCCTTTTGTAACTCTACCTAAGTTCGCTGCATTATAAGATTGAGGCAATATCTCTGATGCAGCACTCAGATCAGAAATAATAAAATTATAAACTTCATCCACAGAGTTTCTTGGTATGTTGTAGTTCCCATCTTCCGGAAGACCATCAAAAATAGGCACACCACCGTATATTCTTACAAGATTGAAATAGAAATAAGCTCTTAGCATTTTAGCTTCGGCTACTAATCTATTTTTCAATGCTTCATCCATGCTTATTTTAGGTACATTTGTGATTACCTGATTACAGCGATTTATGAACTGCCATTGACCAATCCAATAACCCTCAACTCCTGCATCACTTGATGTATAGGTAAAATTGTTATAAGCGTTAATAAAAGATGCATCTCCTGGATTTGAGCCCTTTTCTACATCATCAGCAGGCACACCAAATACAAACTGAGCAGGAAACGCAGAATTCTCCCAACTTCTTAAAGCTGAATAAATAGCATTTGTTGCCTGAATAGCATCCTCCTGAGTTGTAAAAAATGCTGCTGCTTCTACTCTACCTGGTTGTGAGACTTCTAAATAATCATCTTTACAACTAACAGCAGCTATCAATAAGGTTAATGACAAAAATATTTTTTTCATAATTTAAAATTAAAAGGTTATGTTAGTTCCCATTGTGTAAATAGCAGATAGAGGATAAATATTATTATCTATACCCATACTCACTCTATCTGAACTGGTGATTTCGGGAGAAAAACCATTGTACTTAAATGACGTCCAAGGGTTTTGTGCGCTTATATATATACGTACTTTGCTAAAATTTGGCCATTTGGAAAAACCTTTAGGAAAAGTATAGCCTAACTGAATGTTTCTGATTCGAAAATAGCTACCATCTTCAACATAAAAACTGCTCGGTAAAATTACAGATTGATTATTAGTAACCATAGAGTAAGAATTAGATGTTCCAGCACCACGCCATCTGTTATTATAAAAATCTAAATCCCAGCTTTCATTACCAAAACGTTGTTCTCTATTGTAATTATATATTTTATTACCAAACACTCCTTGAAAATCAATACCAAAATCAAGATCCGAAATATTCATATTAAATCCAAAACCATATGTTCCTTTTGGAACAGGACTCCCAAGAAAAGTTTTATCTCTTGCATCAATAATTCCATTGCCGTCCTGATCTACAAATTTAAACCAACCAGCTTTAGCACCTGAGGCTCCTTGTGCTGACGCTGCAGCTTCAGAATCCGTTTGGAAAACTCCTGCAACTTGGTAACCATAATAAGAGCCTACTGCCTGTCCAGCTTCAAGTCTAACTATTTGGTTTCCAAAAAGGCTAGGTCCAGCATTTTGATAAGATCCACCAAAAACAGAGGTAATTTCGTTTTTAAGCGATGTAAAATTTCCATAAAATCCTAACCTTACTTTTTCAGATATATTTGCATCGTAATTCAAAGACAATTCCAAGCCTCTATTATTGAAGGAATAAGCATTAGTAACATAGTTATTATTGTTACTAGCTCCTGAAACAGGGCTTTGAACAACACCATATACTACATCCTTAGTATCTTTATCAAAATAGGTAGCTTCAAACTTTAGTTTATTGTTTAAAAACGCCATTTCCACTCCCAAATCTTTTCCGGTAGTTATCTCCCAGCCAATAGTAGTATCAATAAATTCACTAATAGTTTGTGCGGGAGAACCAACAGACCCAAAATAAGCCCCTGAATTTACTAAACTCGCAACTAATTGATAAGCTCCATATTGGACGTTTGGATTTCCTGTTCTTCCCCAGCTCCCTCTTAATTTTAATAGATTAAAGATATTTTGATTACTCATGAAATCTTCTTTAGAAACTACCCATCCTGCACTTACTGATGGGAATATTTCATTTCTGTTGACATTAAAATTAGAAGATCCATCTCTACGAATAGATCCATTAATTAAATATTTACCTGCAAAATCATAATTAACTCTTCCAAAGAAAGACTGTATTCTTGATAAATATGGAATAACATTACGCGCTGGGTCATATACATCTGTACCAAATATATTTGATCCGTTTGAAATCTGAAGAGAACCGTTAGTTCCATCATAGTTTACATTTCTTGCATTCCAATAAGACTGCGAGTAATAGTTCTGCGTTCTGGAGAAACCTGCGAGGACATCAAAATTATGCCTTCCAAATCTTTTCTTCCAATTTAAAGTATTATCCCATACATAATCTCTGTTTCTGGAATCTCTAGTGATAAGAGTGGAATTACCTGGTTGAGGTAAATACGTCATTACAGGAGTATACTCAAATAAACTTGAATTCAAATTATCATTCGTAAGACTAACTCTTAAACTAAAATCCTTAAGAAACTTTACCTCTCCCCAAATATTATTCAGCAGCCTTTGTTGTCTGTTTTGAGACCTGAAAAGATCAAGCTGAGCTCGTGGATTATTAACAGTCACTAATGTGAAATATTGATAATTACCTGTGGTAGGATTAATCGGATCATAAACAGGAGGAGCATTGTAAGCATTTAATAATGGATTACTAGCATTATTTGTTAAAATTTTAGAAAAAGTGAAATTGTTCCCAATAGTGATATTGTTGGTAATCTTATAACTTAAATTAGCTTTAGTTGTAAATCTCTTAAAATTACTTCCTGAATTTATCCCTTTATTGGCATCCAGATTTCCTTCATCCTGAATATAACCTACACTAGTATAGTAAGAAAGTTTACCAATTGAACCCGAAGCAGAAAAATCATTTGAATTAATACTGCTTGGTCTTAAGATTTCTTTAAACCAATTGGTATTTGCAGGATAATTAGCTCTTGAAATTGAACCAGCACTTGATCCATTATCATTCATTAGCTTTTCATTATAAAGTTCTATATACTGGTCTGAATTGACCATTTTAGGAACATTAGTAACATTCTTTATTCCTAAGTAGGAATTCACATTAAAAACCGGCTTACCTTTGCCCGTTTTTGTTTTAATAATTACAGCTCCATTTCCCGCTTGTGCTCCGAAAATTGCCAAACTTGAAGGATCTTTCAAAATACTCATGGATTCAATATCCTGAGGATTAAGATAGGATATATCGGTAGTTATTGAGCCATCAACAATATACACTGTATTTCCGGAAAGAGAACCGATACCTCTAATGTCTACACGCGGAGATCCACCTGGAGATCCAGAATTAAAAATCTGAACCCCACTTGCTTTACCTTGAATAGAGCTTAGTGGATTTGAGTTAGGCCGGTCTGCCAAATCTTTAGCCGAAATAACACCAATACTACCTGTAACATTCTCTTTCTTTTGAGTTCCATACCCAACAACTACTACTTCCTCTATTTGCTGCTCTCTAGAAACTGTGTCCTGAGGAGTAGTCTGTCCATTGACGTTCATTCCGAAGTAGAGAACGGCAATAAGACAGGAATACTTTAAATTAGTTTGTTTCATATAGTTTAATTTTATCTTGTTTTCTTTAATGTCGTCAGTTTGTTATGTTCAAAATAAGACATTATCTCAAAAATAGAAAAATTTATGAAAGTTGTTAATATTTCTTAAAAAAATTTTAATAAAGCTAGTTTTATTAGTTTATTTTTAAATTATCCACAATTTTAACTAATTCTTTTTTTATTTATATGGATAATTTTATCAATTTCACATCACTTTTTTTTTCATTTTTTCATAATGAAGCAATAAAAAGATCCAAAAATGACAGCAAGAGTCCTTTTTTGAAATTTTTAACAAAAAAGGGCATTAAATTTGTCTTAAATTTAGGCTTGAAAAAATCTCATTATAGAAGTTTTTTGATGCAGAGTTTATTGTAACTACCTTTGGAGTTTTAAAAGGAATCAACAGTAACTCTTATTATTTTATTTAATAACAACAGTAATCCCTACTATGAAAAAATATATTTTTGCTGCAATTATCATTTTTAGTACAGCAGCAGTAATTACTACAAGTGTTCAGTCGTGTTCTACGCTTGCCACCACAGATTTAGGTTTAGCGGTTATCAAAAGAGTTCTGCTGGGTGGCATCAATAAAGGAGCCAATATCTACGGAAATAAAGAGGCTTTCCTACAGAATAATCTTGTAGACAAAGCGTTACCGGGCGAACTAAGAAATATTAACTCAACTCTGGAAAAAATTGCACCCTCCCTTGTTGCCAAACAAAGAGAATATATTGCCGAAGCGGCAGCCTATACCGTACAAATATCCAAGCCTATTCTAGAGAACGCTGTCAATAGTCTCAATGCACAGGATGTGACCCGCATTATTCAGGGTGAGAAAGGAACTGCCACCTTAATTTTAAAAGAAAAAACCCAGGCACAGCTTATCCAGGCTATTGCACCAAGAGTTGAGCAGGAACTTAATAAATATGGCATTGTAAAGACAATCAACACCGCTCTTTCGGGAAGCAATTTATTGGGAAGCCTTTTAGGAGGAAATACAAATAATGTCAACGCAGGCGGACTGAGCATTCTGGCTTCCGAACAGATTGTGAACGGACTTTTTAACATCATTGAAGACCACGAAAAGCAAAATTCTGCGACCCTTCTCGGACCTTTCGGGAAAAAATAATTTTTACTATCTTTAAGTATGGAAATATTACAAGGAAATAACCACGCAAGTCCTGAGGATTTTTATAATTCTTTAAAGGAAAAACTGGAAAACAATCATGATTTTCCGGAAGATTATCTGTTCAAATTCATCATTCCGACCGATGAAGCCAAGATTACCGAAATCTATAAAGTTTTCGACGGCATCAAATTTACCATGAGCAACCGCGAGAGTAAAAACGGCAAATATACTGCCTGCAACATCAATGCGTTCGTTTTGGATGCAGATCAGGTAGTATTTATTTATCAGGAAGTGGCAAAAATTGAAAATGTTATTTTGTTATAGATAAAAATTTTTAAATTACAGGGTCGGCAATTGCCGGCCTTTTTTGTTTACAAATAATGCATCAAACCAGCGGAGCGATCCGAAACTTACAAACACTGTTGTTTTAAATCAAATAAGTTCTCAGGAGTTTCTATATAACTTGCACGAGAATTCCATAATATCTCTTCGGAAGATAAAAAAGATTGTTTTAAACAAACGGAGAAGTCAGGCCGTTTGCAAAATATATTTTTGATGATGGATATTTTTAATATTACTCTTTGCTAACGCAAGCTTCAGGCTCGTGCTGTGATTTTTTAATACAAGAAATATGTTCGCACCAGCGAAGGAGAAATTTTCTTATTGGACTGAGCTAAAGAACATTCACTTAAACGCTTTTACATTTTTCCCTTTATTCAGGCAACCATGACAGGATTTTTAGCGTCTTACAGATAAAGAACGCAATTGTTTTCAGAAACATCTTTGTCTCTTTTTAATCAACCTAAAACATCACCGTCATGAAAAAAACATTCTATATTCTAGCACTTTCAGCAGGCACATGTTGTTTTGCGCAAACAGATCAATTAGCCGTTTATGCAGGTGTCGAGATGCAGCCTGCAATCCGCAGTTATCAGCCTGCCGCACAATTCAATGCGAGAGCTTATCTTAATGAAAAAATTTCTTTGGGTGGTGCCGTAAGTTTCGCTCTGGAAAAACACCCTCAGAATTTCGGCTTTTCCGCAGAAAGAACCCGGTCTCAGCATACCACGCTCAACTTTATGGTTCAGAATGATTTTGCGAATACTGAAAAGCTTTCTTTTAGTACTTATCTTTCTACCGGAATGTATCTTGTGGCACTCGTCAATCCCGATGATAAAACGAACGAAATTTTTTATAACGACCTGGACGGCGTCTGGAACGCAAATCCGTATAAAGTTCCCAGAAGGCTCAACCGCGACTTATTCTATAACATTCAGGGCGGATTTGATTTTTCCTACAGACTTACCACGATCAGCAAACAGAAAGTTTCACTTTACCTTACGTCACGGGCAGGTTATCAGTTCGTTTTCGGAAAAGGAGATTTCTCTACCGGAAGTCAGTTCACAAAACCTGTCTTTTCTTTGGGTGTGACCTTTAAAGCAAATAAATAAAAGACAAAAACACATCAGTGGCAAGAATATGAAAAAACTCAGCGGTCTGCTGAGTCATTATTTACGATGGTTTTTCACCTTTCTTTACTTCCGAATTCTTCGCTGCTTTCACAAGCTCATTCGTATCGCTGTAGAGCAGTTGCCAACCGGGAACGTTTTTCATTGCCGTTAAAAGACCGAGATACATTTTCAGGTTTTTCTCAAGATCTTTGCGGATGGCACTTGCACTCGTCATTTGTCGGAGGTCTGCATTGGCTTCTGCCTGATCTGCAAACTGTAGTTCAAAATTTTCGTGTTTGGTTTTCATATCTGCGAAAGCCGTATTTAAGGAAAGAGCCGTTATTTTCTGGGTGTTTTCAGGAGTTTCCAGTTCTTCAATCAGCTTTTTCATCTGTGCGGTTTGTGAAGAATAACTTAAACGATCCAGATTCAGCCCAAAGGTTTTGAAGATGCCGTACAAATCCTCCGCCAACTGATAATTGGGTGCGGAAGACAGCTTTCGGTAACCGTTGAGAAATGCTTTTAGATTGGTATAAGCGACATCCCTTTCGTGATCTGCTGTGGCAACATCTTTTCCTTTTCCGCTGTAGATTTGTTTAGTGTAAACCTTATCGTATTCGGTGTAAGAGTTTTGCAAAGTTGTGGTAAGAGGATGATCGGTAATGACAGAATATTTGCCCGATTGACTGTTGGAAATAATTCTCTGAGCTAAAGTAGCAAGATCTTTAGTGCTCAACTTAGTGAGTGCAATTTTCATACGTTTGCGTTTTTTAATTAATAAATGATTATTTCAAATATATAAAAATTAGAATATTATTTCATATTTCTTTACATATTGATTTTTCAAAAAAGTCTTTGACAGACTCAGACTGACAATCCTAATACTACCTTTATATGATAACGTGTCAGGTTGAGCTTGTCGAAACCTTTGCGGTTAATCATAGCGATTTAAAAAAACTTCTTTGGTTACAAACAGTCTTGTTTCAAACCAACGGAGTGCTCCGGAAGTTACAAACAAGATTGTTTTAAACTAAAGAAGTCCGCCGAAGGTTTCCCGCAACTTGTTGGAGACTTCCGAAGGACTACGGAAGTGACAAACAAGGTTGTTTTAAACAAAATGAAGATGTAGGAGGTTTGTTTTAAGGGTGTTTGAGAGGTGTTGTGGATGTAAGTTATTTGATTAGGATGAGATTGAATAAAATTTTTATTTTTTTTATTTTTTAAGGGAACACGTAATTTTTTAAAAATATGTTTTTCTATATTTGAAAATATTTATTATCCTTGATGATAATGTAATTTAAAAGAACCATCCGTTATGAAAAAAATCATTCTATTTTTTATGCTATTTCCTGTCTTAGCATTTTCACAATCAGATAGTTTAGATTTATCTTATTTAGACATTTCTGAAAAGTATAATTCTACATATAAATTTTACAAAGAATATATTCAGCCTGATGCTAATGTAGAAAGACTCATTTCTGCGTTAGAGGAATTCAAACCAACTTATGAGAAGATTCTCAGATTAGATAATCTTAAAAATAAAAATGTTCAAAATGCTCTGATTTCTGAATATGCTAATAAGTATGGGGATCTGTTTATTCATACAGTAAATAAAAGAAAAGTTACTTACTTGTTTACATCTTTTGATAATAAATCAGATGTTTATGATTATATAAATAAAGGCGCCTATATGCTAAAAATGGATATTCATAATAGAATGTTTGCACTAATCAAGAAAGATTTTGAAAAAATGCAAATTTATATAAATCAGAATCTAAAGCGTTTTGGAATTTCACGTGAAGACTATGAAAAGATGTCTCAAAATGATAAGGATGAATTATGGGAATTGTTCCGGTAAATTTCAACGAATTTTGAATCTATGATTTTGAACACTTTTTAACCATAAACAAAACTATATGAAAAAATATCTATTCTTTTTACTAGTTAGCATTAGCGTTTGTTCTTGTAAGGAAAAATTAACTAATGAACAAATAAGACAGAAGGAAAATAAATTAGTTCTAGATTCTTTACATTATGAAAGAGAAAAACTTATTCATCAATATTCGAACATTAAACTTAAAAATCGTAGTACTTCTTTCGAAACAGAAGAAATTGCCAAAAAAATTATAGATAATTGCCATGTAGCACTGGATAATGATAATGAAAACTTGGATGCAACTAAAGATTTAGCTTTTTATAACAATGAAATAAAAAATCACAAGGATGCTGTCTTCTATTATTCTCAAATAATTAATATTAAAGAAAAACAAAATCATGATGCATCTCATGAATATTCTTCTAGGGGAATTGCAAAATTTCAATTGAGAGATTATAGTGGAGCTGCAAAAGATTTAGAAGAGTTCAAGAAAATTACCACTCTTGAGAAAACCACTATCGGATATACAGAAGCTTGTTATTATTTGGGGAATTGCTACATGGAATTGAATGAACGAGCTAATGCATGTGAAAATTTTAGAATATTCGCAGAAAACACAGCAACTGATGAAGCATGGGAATTTATAGCAAAATATTGTAATTAAAATGTGAATCAATAATTTAAATTGACAAGCAAACATCCGCACTATCACAACAAAAAACCTGCCTCACAGCAGGTTTTATTATTTTAGTTGGTAAGCCAATCAAAATTTGAAAAACAAAATGTTGTTGCTGACGCTGTCTCAACCACCCCGTCAATTCGTCTTTGCCGAATTACCACCCCTCCATTGGAGGGGAACCTGTGTGAAAACAGCACCTTATTTCTGACAAAGTTAATCTCACCATTTTATCTTTTAAAAAAAAGACTTGTGGAGATTCCCCTCCTCCGGAGGGGTGGATTAATTTTCAAAAGAAAATTAAGACGGGGTGGTCAGTTGCATTTTGAAAAAAGCGTAACTTCGTTCAAAATAAAAACATAAATGTTAGAAAAACAGATTTTAACACACATAAACGGCATTATTATCTATCGAAACTCCGTTGAAAATCTGCCTTACAATCCTCTACTTAAGCCTTTAGCAAAAGAAAAAAGAAAATTAGGAATTCTGTCAGAAGTGTTATTCTGGAAACAGGTCAGAAATAAAACCTTTCACCATATTGATTTTGACAGACAAAGAATCATCGGTAACTATATTGTTGATTTTTATGTGAAAACTTTGGGACTTGTGATTGAGATTGATGGGAGAAGTCACGACTTTAAACAAGAATATGATTTGGAAAGAACAAAGTTTCTGGAAAGTCTGGGTTTGAAAATTTTTAGAATTACCGATTGGGATGTAAAGCAAAATCTCTCTTTAGCAATGAAAGACCTCGAGAATTTTATTGTTGAGAATTATAGTTGATGTTTATTTAAATTAACAGGGTGGCTTGCTTCATTCAACATAACCACCCCGTCAATTCGTCTTTGCCGAATCGCCACCCCTCCAAAGGAGGGGAATTCTTAGTCAAAGAGATTTTCATCTACAAAATTCGGAAGCGTAACTTTCAAATTTGGTTCTGCTTCCATGGCTCTTTTAATGGCGAAAACAGCACCTTCATTTCTTGCCCAGCTTCGTCTTGAAATTCCGTTATTTACGTCCCAGAAAAGCATTGATTTTAATCTTCTGTCGGCATCATCGCTTCCATCCAATAACATCCCGAAACCACCATTAATGACTTCGCCCCATCCTACTCCGCCTCCATTGTGGATTGAAACCCAGGTTGCCCCACGGAAACTGTCACCGATCACATTGTGAATCGCCATATCTGCCGTGAATCTCGAGCCGTCATAAATATTGGAAGTCTCTCTGTACGGAGAATCTGTCCCCGAAACATCATGATGATCTCTTCCCAAAACCACCGCTCCGATTTCTCCGTTGGCAATGGCTTTGTTGAAGGCTTCAGCGATTTTCATTCGTCCTTCTGCATCTGCATATAAAATTCTTGCCTGCGAACCGACCACCAGATTATTTTCCTGCGCCCCTTTGATCCACTGAATATTGTCTTTCATCTGCTGTTGGATTTCTTCAGGAGAATTTTTAATCATTTCCTCTAAAACCTGACAGGCAATTTCATCCGTTTTCTGCAAATCTTCCGGTTTTCCGCTGGCACAAACCCAACGGAACGGTCCGAAACCGTAATCGAAACACATCGGACCCATAATATCCTGAACGTAAGAAGGAAATTTGAATTCTCTTCCCAACGTAGGATGATCTGACATTACATCAGCTCCGGCTCTTGATGCTTCCAGTAAAAAGGCGTTTCCGTAATCGAAGAAATACGTTCCTTTTTCTGTATGTTTATTGATGGCTGCAGCATGTCTTTTCAAAGTCTCCTGAACTTTCTCTTTGAACAGTTCAGGGTTTTCTGCCATCATGATATTCGATTCTTCAAAGCTTTGTCCGGCAGGATAATACCCTCCTGCCCAAGGATTGTGAAGCGAAGTCTGATCGCTGCCAATATCAATTCTTATATTTTCCTGATCAAATTTTTCCCAAACCTCAACGATGTTTCCCAAATAAGCCAGAGAAACTGATTCTTTATTTTCCTGAGCCTTTTTTACTCTTTCTACCAGTTCATCCAGATTTTCATGGATTTCGTTTACCCATTTCTGATCGTGACGAATTTTGGTGATTTTCGGATTTACTTCTGCACAAACGGTAACGCAACCTGCAATATTTCCTGCTTTTGGCTGCGCTCCGGACATTCCGCCCAAACCTGAAGTCACGAACAATCCGCCTTTTGGTTCTTTATTTATTTTTCTGAAAGCATTCAGAACCGTAATCGTCGTTCCGTGAACAATTCCCTGCGGACCGATGTACATATAACTTCCCGCAGTCATTTGCCCGTACTGCGAAACCCCCAAAGCATTGAATTTTTCCCAGTCATCGGGTTTAGAATAGTTAGGAATTACCATCCCGTTTGTCACGACAACTCTCGGCGCATCTTTATGCGAAGGAAATAATCCCATCGGATGACCGGAATACATCACCAGAGTCTGTTCGTCCGTCATTTCAGACAGATATTTCATGGTTAAAAGATACTGCGCCCAGTTGGAGAAAACCCCTCCGTTTCCACCGTAAGTAATCAATTCGTGAGGATGTTGCGCTACAGCATAATCCAGATTGTTCTGAATCATCAGCATAATCGCTTTTGCCTGCTCAGATTTTCCGGGATATTCAGAAATTGGTCTGGCCTTCATTTCGTAATCCGGACGAAAACGGTACATATAAATTCTTCCGTATTCATCAAGTTCTTTTCTGAACTCCTGAATTAACTCTGCATGAAATTGCGGTTCGAAATACCGTAAAGCATTCTTTAATGCTAATTTTTTTTCTTCTTCCGTTAAAATTTCTTTACGTTTCGGAGCGTGGTTGATGTTGGTTTCGTATAGTTTCGGTTGTGGCAGCTGGCTTGGAATACCTTGCTGTATTTGCTCTTTAAAAGTCATAGTTCAGTTTAAAATTCTTTGGTTGAATGCTGAAATTATAGTTCTAAAATCAAGGTTTTAAAGATATAAAGAAAAATTTATACCTGAAACAGGCTTCGACATGTGTTTTAAAAAGCTTTTGAAGCAAAAAGTATTTCACAAAATCATCAGGTTTTTTATATTTGGCATCTGCGGAAGTGTTTGGATGAACTTTACAGGATCCAGATAGACCGAAGAATTATTTATTAAATATAACTGTTTTACAATCAATATTAAAATACACATCAAATGAGAGAAGAAAACCTGAATAAACTGAAAAGTATTTTTTCTGACCTAAAAAGTGAAGAACAAAAACTGAAAGAAAGTCTGGAAAAGAAGAAAACCGAAGAAGATCTTTTTCTTGAAGAGTTCAAAAAACTCTGCAAAAATATTATTGATCCCAAAATGCAGGAATTCAGAAGAATGCTGAGAGAAAACGGTTTTGGGTGTAAAATCTCAGTAAATGAGGAAAACCGGGAAGGAAAAGGAATCAATTCCAGAGCTCATATCAAACTTCAGATTTCCAGAAATCCTGATTCTAATTTTTATACCAACAGTAAATTTCCGCATATCATGTTTATCGGAAATATTGTTTCCAAAAGAATCGAAATTCACGAGGATACTATTTTTCAGAACGGAACAGGAAGTGCCGCTCTTAAAGAACAAACTTATTCTATAGAAAATCTTAATGAAGAAATTACAGAGCAGGAAATCTTGTATTCTATTGAGAATATTCTGATGAATAAATAACCAAATAGCGATATTTTCAGGTTTAGAGAAAGTAATCAGTAAAAACCAGCTTAATAAAAAAGGAGAATCATTTCTGATTCTCCTGTTGGTAGCGGGGACACGACTCGAACGTGCGACCTCCGGGTTATGAGCCCGACGAGCTACCTACTGCTCTACCCCGCGGTATATTTTCTGAAACGTTTACCGAAAACGTTATGCTTAGTAGCGGGAACCGGACTCGAACCGATGACCTTCGGGTTATGAGCCCGACGAGCTACCTACTGCTCCATCCCGCGATATATTTTTGCACTCTAAATGGTAAGTGACTTTAGTAGCGGGGACACGACTCGAACGTGCGACCTCCGGGTTATGAGCCCGACGAGCTACCTACTGCTCTACCCCGCGATATTGGACTGCAAATATACGAATAATTCTTAAAAATGCAAGTTTTTCTTTTAAATAAGGCATATTCTTTGATTCAATCTAAATATTCGTACATTTGTTTATGGCAAAAATTTTAAAAATATATCCAGATAATCCTCAGGAAAATCTTATCAATGAGGTAATTAAGACATTGAATAATGGTGGACTTATCATCTACCCTTCTGATACGGTATATGCTTTGGGCTGTAATATTTTTGACATTAAAGCAATGGAAAAACTTGCCCAGCTAAAAAAGCAAAAGCTGGAAAAAGCAAAATTTTCTATCATCTGTAATGATCTTAGCCATCTTTCGGATTTTACAAGACCTATTGATACTTCTATATTCAGATTTCTGAAAAGCCATCTTCCGGGTCCGTTTACTTTTATCCTTGATGCCAACAAAAACCTTCCTTTAGCCTACAAAAACCACAAAACTATCGGGATACGGGTTCCTGATCATCCTATACCGCAGTTAATTGTAGAAAAACTGGGACACCCTATCGCTTCTACGTCTATTAAAGATGACGACGAGATTATTGAATATTCTACTGATCCCGAACTCATTGCTGAAAAGTACGATCATCTGGTTGATATTGTGATTGATTCCGGCTATGGAGATAATGTAGCATCAACCATTGTAGATCTAACTTCCGGTGAACCGGAGATCATTCGTCAGGGAAAAGGAGAAATATAGATCTGCTTTAGAATGAGTTTAAACGGTAGATATTCTTTAGGTATAATCCTCACCTTTGTATTGCTTACTGCTTTTATGCTGTACTCAATGCCTGTTATCAATATTTTTTTCCAGTATAAAGCGGTAACACCAGATTTGTTTTTTTATAACAGACTTTCACTATGGCTGGTTTTAGCATTGGTTTTATTGTATAATTTCTTCATAGAAGACAGATCTTTTTTCGTTTGGGAAGATAAAAAATATTCTTTTCTGTTTTACCTGAGTGCTGTTGCTGTTTTGTACCTTATATGTACAATTGGCGGTGCTCTTCTGAACGGTATTATCATTTTTCTGACAGAAGAAAAAATCAGCAAAAGACTTACAGAGTTCAAAATTTTATTTCAAGACAATTATCTGCTTATAGCATTTACCTGTCTTACCGCAGGAGTGATTGAAGAACTGCTGATGAGGGCTTACATTCAGCCAAGAATTGAGAAAATTTATAATAGTCCGATGCTGGGCGTGGTAGGTTCTGCACTTTTGTTTGGACTTCTTCACAGTACTTACGGAACAATCGGGCAAGTTGCAGTTCCGTTTTTTATAGGACTTGTTTTTGCCATGTTTTATAAAGTATATTCCAATATTAAAATTCTGATCATCTGTCATTTTCTTATTGATTTCATTTCTTTGATGATGATGAATCTGATCGATATTAAACACTTATCTTTATTATAGTTATGAAAATTATAACTTCTCCCGCAAAACTGATGAATGTAGATTATTCAACTGATCTTCTTCGTTCCACAACACCCAAATTTATTGATGAAGCAGCATTAATCCAATCTTATTTGAAAGAAAAAACTCCCAAATATCTTTCAGAATTAATGGAAATTTCGTCTAAACTCGCTGACGAAAACTGGGAGAGAAACCAAAAATGGAAGGCCAAACCAACGGCAAAAGAATCCTGTCCTGCCCTATTTGCTTTTACAGGAGAGGTTTACAGGGGTTTAGATGCCAAAAGCTTAGATAAAAAAGCCGTGGATTATCTTCAAAAAAATCACAGAATACTTTCCGGATTGTATGGATTACTGAAACCTTCTGACAAAGTAATGCTTTACCGTCTGGAAATGGGAAGAAATTTTGAATTTGAAGAATATAAAAACCTCTACAGCTTCTGGACAGAAAAAGTAACTGATCTGCTTAATTCTGAGATGAAAAAAAATGAAATCCTTCTTAACCTTGCAAGCAACGAATACGTAAAAGTAATTGACCGAAAAAAACTGGATCATCAGATGATTGATTTTGACTTTTATGAGCTGAAAGAAGGAAAACTGAAAACCATTGTTGTTTATACCAAACATGCAAGAGGTCTTGTCGCAAGATTCTGCGCAGAAAATAATGCTGAAACGCTGAACGATGTAAAAGCATTCAACTATGAAGGCTACAGAATTGATGAAGAAAAATCAACGGATAACCATCTTGTTTTTGTACGATGAAATTTGAAGAAATAAAGAAAATTTTTGCTCAAAACATTTCTGATTTATATGAAGAATCGGAAAACCGTTTTATGTTTCAACTGTTTGCCGAACATATTCTGGGCTGGAATACAATTCAACAAAGACAGTTTTCAGATGAAGAAATCTCAGAAGAACATGAAAGAAAATTCAGGCACATTATTTCAGAACTAAAAACAGGAAAACCTTATCAGCAGATTTTAGGTGAAACTGAATTTTACGGAATGAAAATTTTTGTGGATGAAAATGTGCTGATTCCACGTCCGGAAACGGAAGAGCTGCTGGAAATTGCACTACAAAAAATCCAAAGTTCTGAACTCAAAATTCAGGATATGAAAATTCTTGATATCGGAACCGGAAGCGGAATCATTCCTTTAGTTTTGAAAGAACATTTTCCTGAAGCTGTAGTTTACACCGTTGACTTCTCTGAAGAAGCCTTGAAAACTGCCAGAAAAAATGCAGAATTTCATCAGTCTGACATTCATTTCATTCATGCTGATTATCTTAATTACGATTTGAATCAGAATTTTGATATTATTATTTCAAATCCACCTTATATTGGAATAAATGAAGAAACTGAAATTGCTGATGCTGTTAAAAACTTTGAACCCACAATGGCGTTGTTTTCTCCTACTTCAGATGCGCTGATCTTTTATAGAAAAATTGCAGAAGATGCAAAGAAATATCTGCATAAAAACGGGTTCGTATTTCTTGAAATCAATCAGAAATTAGGACAGGAAACATTGGCTTTATATGAAAAAGATTTCACGGAAGCGGAACTAATAAAAGATCTTAGCGGAAATGACAGATTTATAGTCGTTAAAAAATAAAGACTGAACAAAGATTGAAATTCCACCGGGTTTCTTTTCTTCAAATTTTACGGCTACCGGAAATTTCGATTCTAAATCTTAAAGACTTAAAATTATTTATGGGCAGCAATATTGTTTAAAATCCATTCCAGCTGCACATCTTTTTTATCAATTACATCCTGCAAACTTTCTATGACTTCAACATCCGGAACAACGCCCCGCTGTTTCTCTTCAAACTCAATGTTAGGCTGCACCAAAAGCAAACCAATCGGAAATTCTATTTTAGAATGGGGTAACTTTTGATAAGAATAAAATCCTGCCACCGTTCCGTCATTGGCGCCTCCCGTTTCTTCACCTACCAAAACAGCTCGTTTGTCATACTTTAATTTTGACGAAATTACCGATGAGGCAGAGAAACTGCTTCCGTTGATGAGTACATATACTTTCCCTGAAAAAGCATCTTCTTTAGGCTTTGTAGATTTATTCTCTTTCATCTTGTAATACGCAATTCCGTCTTTGCCTTTGTAAACATTAAAAGCCTGATAAAAAAAGTAACCAGGATAAGCCAGACTTTTGAAAGTATACTGCAGCGGATTGGCTTTTCGAAAATAATTGGTTCTGAACGGACTCATTCTGGAGGTTAATTCTGAAGGTTTGATCAGGACAAAAGGTTCTTTCGCAAGATAAGAGTAGAGATTGTTGATCTCAGAAAGCGAGCCTCCGTAATTGTTCCTGATGTCAATAATCAGATGGGAAGATTGGGCATTTTTAATTTTAGAAAATGTTTCTTTATAAAATTTCTGTGAGAAAGTTCCCGAAAAGCTCTTGATCTTCATATATGCAACCGTACTGTCTTTGTCCAGAAATTTAAAACTCCTGTTATAAGAATTGCTGAATGCTACATAATCGTTGACCTTTTTTTCAGGAGTTCTTTTTCGGTCTGTTTTTTCTTTTTCGAGCTCTTTTTCGTTCTTTGATTGTCGTTTTAAAATGATTTGCTTTCTTTTGTTTTCATAAAGCGTTTCAATTTTTGCGCTGTCCAGAATTCCTTTTTCAGCAACATAAAAATTAAAGAAAACATCGTTCAGATAATAAGGCTGGAACGTTGTATTTTCACCATCACTATTGATTAATTTACTATATTTTATGATATATTTTGAAACAGGTTCATCATTAATACTCAGGAGTTCTGTTCCCGGTTTAATATTCTCAACAGAATCTTTATTCTCTGTAAAATAAAGATGCTCACCCTCAAGACGGTACTCAAATCTTCCGAAAAGTCCTTTTTTATTTTTCAGTGTCTTAATTTCTTTTTTTGAAAATCTTTTTGCAGGCATTCTCAGAGAAAGATGACCTTCTTTGATCTGCGCAATAACAGGCTGCAATTTGAAATAAAACTGTACAGAATTGAGTGGCTTATTTATCGTATTTTTAATGCTGTCAAATTTATAATCAAGTTCCTTTTTAGAGATGTACCAGTATAGTTTTGGATGAAGCTGCTGAAGTTTAGAATAAGCAAAGTCTACATCTTTTCTGAGATTTTCCGGAGAGATCATTTCCAGTCTCTGCTCGTTATAGTTTTTCACAGAAGTACAAGAAGAAAAAATGACTGCTAAAGCAATAAAAAAAAGATATTTCAAGGTTAAGCGGTTTAAAAAATAAAATTACTAAAACTTTATTGAAAATAAAAAGTAAAACAGAAACTCATCCGTCAGTTAAAAAAGTTGATTAACTTTATCATTATTAAGAATCATTCATTATTGTTTTATATTTAAAAAAAAAACAAATGATCTATTTTTTAATTATTATTGCTGTACTATTTGTATCGGCTTATTTCATTCTTTCATCAGAAGTTTTCGGAGCAAATCCGAAAGGAAAACGCCGGGAAAGAATTTTACAGTCTAAAAACTTCAAAAACAAGCAGTTTCAGAATCAGAGTTTTACTCCTCAGTTTGCAGAAGGCTATTCTATGCCCAAAGTAATGTCAAAATTTTTTCTGGGTAAAAAAGATCCTTTATTGAAGCCTGCCCAGGCTATACCCGCAATACATTCAGACCTGAAGAATTTATCTCAGGATAAGGATGTTTTTGTCTGGCTGGGACATTCTTCTTACTTCTTAAAAATTGAAGGTGTTTCGTTTTTGATAGATCCTGTTTTAAGTAAATACGGCTCGCCTTTTCCGATATTTAACAAAGCTTTTGAAGGTTCAGATATCTTTAAACCTGAAGATATACCTCCTATTGATTATCTTGTCATTACCCACGATCATTACGATCATCTTGATTTCCCTACGGTAAAAGCAATCCGTAACAGAGTTGAAAAAGTCATTCTTCCTTTGGGAGTCGGAGCGCATTTTGAAAGATGGGGATATTCTGAAGACCAGCTAATAGAAGAAGACTGGGAAGCTGTTGTTGAGCTAAAAAAACAATTTAAGATTACCTTTACACCCGCAAGACACTTTTCCGGAAGAAAATTTAACCGAAACAATACTTTATGGACATCCTACGTACTTCAGTCATCTTCAATGAAGATATTTTTGGGCGGCGACAGCGGCTATGATACCCATTTTAAAAATATAGGAAAAAATTTCGGCCCTTTTGACCTTGCCATTCTGGAAAACGGACAGTATAATGAAGCATGGAAATATATTCACGCGCTACCGGAGGATGTGATACAGGCAAGTCTTGATATCAATGCAAAGAAAATAATCCCTGTTCATTCCGGAAAATTTGCACTTGCGCTTCATCCCTGGAACGAACCGCTTCAAAAAGTGACTTCTTTGGCAAAGGAACACAACATTAAAGTTTTAACACCGAAAATTGGCGAAGTTTTAGAACTCCACAATGATGAAACATCATTCGAACGGTGGTGGCAATAATTTAATCGTGCCAGATTCCTTTATACCTTTTCGGGTGATTTTCTAGTTGTTGCCTTACAAAATCGCATTCCGGATCTATCATCAGATCTTTTTCTTCGGCATAATTTACAAGCTTGTCTAAAAGCAGCTTTGCAAAGCCATGCCCTTCATGCTTTTCATCAATTTTTGTATAGTAGACATTCAGAAGCCGCCCGTCTAAAGAGATTGACATATACCCAACTTTTTCATCATCTATAATAAGTTGAAGCTCATCTTGATACGGAGATATTTGAAATTTAATATTATTCATAATAACTTATTTATAATGGTTGATATTGAGGATCGTTTTCATTTTAAAACTACAAAAATTTAATGAATTTTTCAAACTAAAATTTATAATTTAGATAGCATATTAT